>Ga0247727_10004929_pt1 | contig 27739 bp, 41 predicted proteins | sample WisWelCaveWW1625_FD_202498 | JGI IMG/M metagenome (GOLD analysis project Ga0247727, IMG submission 202498) | Biofilm microbial communities from Wishing Well Cave, Virginia, United States - WW16-25 | ecosystem: Environmental > Aquatic > Deep subsurface > Groundwater > Cave microbial mat | place...
TGCCGGGCGATAACGTGAACCTGCAAGTGACCTTGATTCAGCCGGTGGCGTTGGAGAAAGGCTTGAAGTTTGCCATCCGCGAGGGTGGCTTGACCGTCGGTGCGGGCGTCATCACCGAAATCCTGGCTTAGGTATAAACATGGCAAAACAGAAAATTCGCATTCGACTAAAAGCCTACGATCACCGGGTACTGGATCAGTCCGCCCGCCGGATCGTGGATACCGCAGAACGGACCGGCGCACGGGTAGTTGGCCCGGTTCCGCTCCCCACCAGAATTGAGCGTTTTACTGTGCGCCGCTCCCCTTTTATTGATAAGGATTCTCACGAGCATTTTGAGATTCGCACCCACCATCGATTGATTGACGTTATGGAGCCGGATTCAAAAACGATTGATATGCTCATGCGTTTGAATCTGCCAGCAGGTGTTGATATTGAAATAAAGATCTAGCGATCTTTGCTGACTGGATGCCGTAAGAGCTTCCAGCATGTGAATCAAGAGATGATTTACTGCTGAAAGTTGACTGCGCATCATTAGGATGATGCAGCTTGCCCAGGCTGACAGTCCTAGAAGAATTTATTTTTGCGGCGAAGCCGCGCAGGAGACAAGTGATGCTTAAAGGGCTTATTGGAAAGAAAATTGGAATGACCCAGATTTTCGATGAGAACGGCGTGATTGTTCCGATCACGCTCATCGAGGCTGGGCCTTGCTTTGTCACCCAGGTGAGAAACCCAGCGACCGACGGCTATTCGGCTGTTCAATTGGGCTTCGGAGAGGTGAGCCGGGAGCGGCTGACCGGGGGTACCATCGGGCATCTGAAGCGAAATGAGTTGCCGCCCTTGCGCTATTTGCGTGAGTTTCGGACAAAGAATCCTGATGTAAATGAAGGGGACAAGATCACCGTGGAAGTTTTTGAACTCGGTGAGAACGTAGATGTAATTGGCACATCCAAGGGTAAGGGTTTTGCCGGGGCCATGAAACGTCATGGGTTTAAGGGGGCCCAGATCACCCACGGGCAGTCGGATCGCCAACGGGCGCCAGGCTCCCGTGGGTCGGGTACGGACCCGGGCCGTGTTTGGCGGGGAGCACGCGGGCCAGGTCACATGGGTACCGACCGCGTCACCTCCCAGAATCTCAAGGTGGCCCTGGTCGATGTTGAAAGAAATTTGCTCGGTTTGCGTGGCGCTGTGCCCGGCCCCAAGGGTGGCGTAATTATGATAAAGGCTGGCCGCAAGCAGTAATGCCTGCAACTGATGGAGTGATTTGATCATGAAAGTTGACGTAATGAACCTGGAAGGCCAGCAAGTGAATACGCTTGAACTTCCCGCTGATATTTTTGAAGCGCCCATCCGGCCGGACTTGATGCACCAGGCCTTCGTGCGCCAACTGGCAAATGCACGCCTGGGTACACACAAGACCAAAACCCGGCATGAAGTTTCCGGGAGTGGGAAGAAACCGTGGAAACAAAAAGGAACGGGGCGGGCCCGCCAGGGGTCCACGCGCTCAGCCCAATGGGTGGGCGGCGGCAAGATTCATACCCCGCGTCCCCGTGATTACACCCAGCAAATGCCGCGCAAGATGCGTCGCGCGGCCCTGCGTTCGGCATTATCTGTAAAGGCCGGGAATTCTGCGTTGCTCCTGGTGGAGGGGTTTCAGTTGGATGCGCCCAAAACGAAGGTGATGCAAAAAGCCATCGAAGTTTTCTCCCAGGGTGCGAGTGTTCTGCTCCTGCTTCCGGGTGATGCACGCTTTGCAAATACCGCAAAATCGGCCACCAATCTGGTGTCCACAACGGTGCTGGATGCGATGTATCTGAACGTCCGCGATATTCTGGGACACGACAAGCTGGTAATGCCGGTGGAAGCCCTGGAAGTGATCAGCAGCTATCTTGGAACGGAGAGTGCAGAATGACAAGCGTCTATGAAGTCCTGCGGCGGCCCATCATTACGGAAAAATCAAACTATCAGAACACTGCCTACCATCAGTACGTCTTTGAAGTTGCGAGCAATGCAACCAAAGCCATGGTGAAGGATGCGGTCGAAACAATTTTTGATGTGGAAGTGTTAAGGGTAAACGTTGTCAATGCGCCGGCAAAGCGGACTCGGCGGGCACGCAGCCGTGTTTTGTCGGTTCGCAAGAGCTCGTATAAAAAGGCAATCGTTACACTCGCCAGCGCCGACACAATCGACATTTTTGAAGGTGTTAAGTAATGGCCGTTAAAAAATACAAACCCACAAGCCCAGGCCGCAGGGGCATGACCGGGCATACCTTTGAAGAGGTAACCAAGTCAAAACCAGAACGCTCCCTGGTGATTTCAGCGCAGAAAGGCTCTGGCCGCAACAACAGTGGCCGGATCACCATTCGTCATCGCGGCGGCGGCAGCCGGCGCTTAATTCGTCTGATCGATTACAAGCGCGATAAATTTGACATCCCCGCCACCGTGGCCGCGATTGAATATGACCCCAATCGCACCGCCCGGATCGCATTGTTGAATTATGCGGACGGTGAGAAGCGCTATATCCTGGCCCCGCTTAATGTCAGTGTTGGTGATCGGCTTATCTCCGGCCCCAATGTGGATATCCGGCCTGGGAACAGCATGCCGATTGCGAACATCCCACCCGGCACGCTGATTCACAATGTCGAGGTAAAAGAGGGGAAGGGCGGCCAGCTTGTTCGCTCTGCAGGTGCCTCGGCTCAATTGATGGCCAAAGAAGGCGATTACGCCCAGATTCGGCTGCCCTCCGGCGAGGTGCGCTTGGTACGCCAGACCTGCTATGCGACCATCGGCCAGATCGGAAATCTGGATAACAGCAATGTGAAGCTCGGGAAGGCGGGCCGCAAACGGCATATTGGCATACGCCCCACTGTTCGGGGAACCGCAATGAGTCCGAGAGACCATCCGCATGGCGGCGGTGAAGGCCGCGCCCCGATTGGTATGGCAGGCCCGAAAAGCCCCTGGGGCAAACCCACCCTGGGAGCCAAGACCCGGAAGAATAAACTCACTGATAAGTACATCATTCGTCGTCGCGGCCGGAAGCGGCGGTAAGCAGTTTTGGAGTAAATAATTATGGGACGTTCACTCAAGAAAGGGCCATTCGTGGCCCCCAAATTGTTAAAAAAAATCGAGGCCTTGAACCAGAAAGGCGAGAAAAGTGTCGTGCGCACCTGGAGTCGGGCCAGTGTCATTTTCCCACAAATGGTTGGGCATACCATCGCTGTGCATGATGGGCGTCGGCATATCCCGATTTATGTGACCGAGAATATGGTCGGCCACCGGCTGGGCGAATTTGCGCCCACCCGCACCTTCCGCGGTCATGTGATTGAAAAAAAGAAGAAGTAGGCAGGCTATGGAAAACGATATTCACGCTTATACCCGTAACGTCCAGATCTCTGCACAAAAAGTCCGCCTCGTCGTAGATCTGGTGCGCGGCAAGGATGTACAGGAAGCCATTGAAGTACTCCGGTTCGTCACGAACCGGGCTGCCCGACCTGTATCCAAGCTGGTTGCCTCGGCCATGGCCAATGCAGAAGAGAACTTTGGCATCAGCCGCGATGATTTGTATGTCTACAGCATCCAGGCCGATGAAGGCCCCACCCGCAAATGGCGTCGGTTTGGCGCTCGCGGTCGCTTCAAACCCTGGTTGCGCCGTTCATCACATATTTCCGTGGTTTTACGCGAGCGAGGATAAATAGCCGATTTTGGCTAGGAGAAATTATGGGACGCAAAGTACATCCGATTGGATTTCGACTAAAAATCAACAAGACCTGGGATGGCCGCTGGTACGCCGAAGGGAAGGACTTTGTCGATATGTTGCACCAGGATTTTGCGGTGCGCAAGCTGATTGACAAAAACTCGCCGCGCGCTGGCGTTTCCAAAATTGAAATTGAACGTTTCCCCGGCAAGGTCAAGGTCTGCGTACACAGCGCCAAACCTGGCATCCTGATTGGCCGCAAGGGCGAGAGCATTAAGTTATTGCGCAAAAGCCTCGAAGATTTGGTCGGGAAGAAAATCGAACTTGACATCAAAGAGATCAAGTATCCAGATCTTGACGCCTATTTGGTCGGCATGAATATTGCCGGGCAACTCGAACGCCGCATCGGCTACCGCCGTGCGATGAAGCGGGCCATTCAGCAAGCCATGCGCCAGGGCGCCAAAGGCATCAAAATTGAAGTCTCTGGCCGCCTCGGTGGGGCGGACATGGCTCGTCGGATGTGGCTTCGCGAGGGGCGCGTACCCCTCCAAACCCTGCGCGCCGATATTGATTATGCCCAGGTTGAAGCCTTCACCACCTATAGCGCGATTGGCGTAAAAGTCTGGGTCTACAAAGGCGAAATCCTGCCCGAAATCGAAGACATATCCGAATCCACCGAAGGCGTTTACGTCAGCGAATAAAGCTGATCCCCAGGTGTTCCGGCCCTTAGGAAGTGAATTATGTTAATGCCAAAAAGAGTTAAGTATCGCAAGCAAATGCGTGGGCGCATGAAAGGCCATGAAACCCGCGGAGCCGATATTCACTTTGGTGAATACGGTCTCCAGGCGCTTGAGCCTGGCTGGGTGTCAGCCCGCCAAATCGAAGCGGCCCGCCGCGCCATCGTACGGGAAGCGCGCCGCCGTGGCAAGATTTGGATCCGCGTATTTCCGGACAAGCCGATTACGCAAAAGGCCGCCGAAACCCGTATGGGTAAAGGCAAGGGCAACGTGGAGTTTTGGGCGGCTGTCGTCAAGCCCGGGCGCATCATGTTTGAAATTGCCGGCCTGCCCGAAGATCAAGCCAAACAGGCCCTCACCCGCGCTGCTTACAAGTTGTCTATCAAGACCCGCGTGATTGCCCGCCTTGATTTTTCAGGAGAATAGCAAAGATGTTGGCTGATGAAATTCGCGAACTTAACCCGGGTGAGATCCAAACACGCCTGGAAGATGCCCGGGAAGAACTAATGAAACTCCGCTTTCAGACCGCGACTGGTGAACTCAAAGATACCAATCGATTGAGAGTTACCCGGCGGCTTATTGCCCGCCTGGTGACGATACAGAATGAACAAAAAACCGGGCAACCCGCCGGAGGTGAAGCATGAACGAACGTCGCCGTTTGAATGGAGTTGTCACCAGTGACAAAATGACCAAAACAGTTGTCGTGGAGATTGCACGGACCTACCGTCATCCCCTCTACAAAAAGGTTGTGCATAGCAAAAAACGCGTCAAAGCCCATGATGAACTTGGCAGCCGGATTGGCGATCAAGTCCGCATCGTCGAGAGCCGCCCGCTTTCAAAAGAGAAGAATTGGGTTGTTGAAGAAATCATTCGGCGTAACGAAGCCGCACAGGATTTGGAGTAAGCGCCATGATTCAATTGGAATCCCGACTAAAAGTTGCTGATAATACCGGCGCTCGTGAAATCTCCGTCATCCGCATCCTGGGTGGCTCCCGGCGGCGGGTTGGGACCGTGGGCGATGTGATCGTCGCGGCCGTCAAGGTGGCCAACCCACATGGCGCCATCAAAAGAAGCGAAGTTGTCAAAGCCGTGATTGTGCGCGCCGCCAAAGAATGGCGCCGGGAAGACGGCTCCTACATCCGGTTTGACGACAACGCTGCTGTTATTTTGGACACCGATGGGAACAACCCGAGAGGGACCCGCATTTTTGGCCCGGTTGCCCGTGAACTGCGGGAGAAGGGCTACATGAAGATAGTTTCCCTGGCGCCGGAAGTCCTCTAGCGGCCAGCGAGTAGGAGTACAGACGTGAGACAAAAAATCAAAAAAGGCGATAACGTTGAAGTCGTCAGCGGCAGCGACAAGGGAACGCGCGGCGAAGTGCTCAAGGTGCTTCCCAAAGAATCAAAAATCGTTGTTCAGGGCGCCAGCATGCGCAAAAAACACCAGCGCCAGGTACAAACCCAGGGCCGCTCCATGGCCCCCGGAATTATTGAATATGAAGGCAACATACATATCTCAAATGTAATGCTGGTGTGCCCAAAATGTGATGAGCCGACCCGAGTCACCCTCCTACGCGAAGATGGCGAAGTAAGGCGCATCTGCAAGAAATGCGAAGGCGAGATCAGCTAAGGCTGGTGGAGAAAGTGGTATGAGCATTGTAATGAAGGAAAAATACGAAAAAGAGATCGCACCGGCGCTCAAGGACGCGCTCAACCTGCGCAATGTCATGCAGGTGCCGCGCCTGGAAAAGATTGTCCTGAATATCGGCCTCGGCGAGGCCATGGACAACCCCAAAGCTATGGAAGCCGCCACCCAGGACCTGATGACCATCACCGGCCAACGCCCGATCGTCACCCTGGCCCGCACCAGTATTGCCAATTTCAAGTTGCGGGAAGGCCGGGCCATTGGGGCTAAAGTTACCTTGCGTGGCGCTAAAATGTGGGCCTTCCTGGATCGGCTGATCAACGTGGCGTTACCCCGCACCCGTGATTTTCGCGGGATTTCAGCCAACTCCTTTGATGGCCGAGGGAACTACACCCTGGGTTTACGGGAACAACTGATATTCCCTGAAATTGTCTTTGACAAAATAGACAAGGTGCGCGGCATGGAAATCACCATCGTCACCACCGCCGAAACCGACGATCAAGCCCGGCAAATGTTGCAAATGATGGGCATGCCCTTCAAGCAGGAAGGATAAATATGGCTAAGAAAAGTATAAAAATTCGGGAAGAGCGCAGGAAGTATCCCACGCAGGTTCGCAACCGGTGCAAGGTTTGTGGCCGGCCGCGGGGCTTTATTCGCAGGTTTGGCTTGTGCCGAATTTGCTTTCGGGAATATGCCTTGGAAGGCAAAATTCCCGGCGTGGTTAAGTCTTCCTGGTAGGCCGGAGGTAATTTTAGAATGAGCATGAATGATCCGATTGCAGATATGTTGACCCGCATCCGCAACGCAGCCAGCGTGGGCCAAAGCCTAGTCGCAATGCCCAGCTCGAGCATAAAAGTGGACATTGCGGAAATCCTGAAGACTGAGGGCTTTATCGAGAGCTACCAGTTGCTGGAGGCGGAGGGAACCGGCTTCAAGACGCTAAGACTGCGCCTGAAATTCGTCGGTTTGCGTCGCGCCCGCCGCTCCGTTATCACGGGGCTCGAGCGGATCAGCCGCCCGGGCCGCCGCGTTTACTCAAAAAAGGAAGATATCCCGTGGGTCCTCTCCGGGATTGGTATCGCCATACTGTCAACACCCAAGGGTGTGATGACCGGCCAGCGCGCCCGCCAGATTGGAATCGGCGGGGAAGTACTGTGCAAGGTTTGGTAGTCGTTTTGGAGGTTATGAAGTGTCTCGAATTGGAAAACTACCGATAAATATCCCCGCCGGTGTTGAGATCTCGATCAATGGGTCCAGCATCAAGGTGAAAGGGCCAAAAGGGGAGTTGGCCCACACTTTTCCAGCGGCGATGGGCTTGAGTCTGGAGGCTGGGGTGCTCACAGTCTCCCGTCCGTCCGATGAGCGCGAGCACCGCGCTTTGCACGGGATGACCCGCTCCATCGTCAACAACATGGTGCATGGAGTCAGCGCTGGTTTTGAAAAGGCCCTCGAAGTGGAAGGCGTTGGTTATCGTTCCGAGATGAAAGGAAATAACCTGATGCTTTTCGTGGGCTACTCCCATCCCGTTGAGATCGAGGCCCCCGCGGGTATCGCATTCGAAATTGATAACCGCGGCCGCGAAATCAAAGTGAAGGGTTACGACAAACAGCTCATTGGTCAGATTGCCGCCAACATCCGCAGCGTTCGCCCACCCGAACCCTATAAGGGGAAGGGGATACGCTATGCGGGTGAGGTTATCCGCCGGAAAGCCGGCAAATCCGGTAAGAAATAGGATTTACCATGTCAAGAAAATCAAAAAACGAAGCACGTTTGAAGAGACACCGACGGGTGCGCAAGAATATTGCTGGCACCGCTGATCGGCCGCGGCTCAATGTGTACCGCAGTCTTTCGGATATTTACGTCCAGGTGATTGACGATGAGCAGGGCCATACCCTGGTTGCCACCTCATCCCTGGATAAAGCGCTGGCTGGCGCACTCAAGGGTAAATCCAAGAGCGAGCAGGCGGCCCTGGTGGGCGAGGAAATTGGGAAGCGCTCGGTTGAAAAGGGAATTTTTGATGTGGTCTTTGATCGTGGAGGCTATCGATACATTGGGCGCGTCAAAGCTTTGGCCGATGGCGCGCGCAAGGGCGGGCTAAAGTTTTAGCTTCCGTTTTTAGGAGATAAATATGTCCGATCATATAGCATATGAGTTTGAAACCGAAGTAGAAGAGCGCGTCATTGAGATCGCCCGCGTGGCCAAAGTTGTAAAAGGTGGCCGCCGCTTTGCTTTCCGTGTAACGGTTGTGGCCGGTGACAAGCGCGGCAAAGTCGGCATCGGGGTTGGCAAAGCCAACGCTGTACCCGATGCCATGCGCAAGGCAACGGAGCGTGCCCGCAAAAACATGAAACTGATCTCCCTGTTTGGCAGCACAATCCCGCACCAGGTGATGGGAAAAGTCGGTGGTGCCCAGGTACTGCTGAAACCCGCTTCGCAAGGCACCGGGGTGATTGCTGGTGGTGGTGTGCGTGCCGTGGTTGAGGCTGCTGGTGTCACCGATATCCTGACCAAGTCCCTCGGCAGCGCCAACATGTTAAATGTGGTGAAAGCCACGCTGGACGCCCTCACCAAATTGAAATTTATTGAGGAAGAGGCCGCCCGCCGCGGAAAGCCGGTTGATCAGATCAAGCCGTTCTGGGCACGAAGGAAACAAACTCATGGCCGCTAAGAAAGAGTTAGAGAAGAAGCTCACCGTCACATTGGTAAGGAGTCCCATCGGTTATCCCGAGAGGCAAAAGAGAACCGTTAAGGCACTGGGTCTTAATCGGCTGAACCAGACCATTCAGCACACGGATTCTGCATCCATGCGCGGTATGCTGGCGAAGGTCAGCCACCTGGTGCAGGTTGAAGAAGGTAAATAATGAAACTTCATGAATTGAAGCCAAATGTAGGCGCAACAAAACGACGCAAGCGGCTCGGGCGCGGCATTTCTGCGGGCCAGGGCAAGACCGCCGGGCGCGGTACCAAAGGGCAGGGTGCCCGCGCGGGGGGTGGAACCCGCTTGTATCATCAGGGCGGTAACCTGCCTTTCTTTCGCAGGCTCCCCTTCAAGCGGGGATTTACCCCATTGAACCAGGTTGAGTACAATGAAATCAATCTGGACCAGTTGGCGGAATTTGCCAAAAATAGTCAGGTTAATCCTGAGACGCTTGACGCGGCCCGGCTCTTGCGGGATTCCCGCAAGCCCGTGGTCATCCTGGGGCGCGGAGAACTAACGATTGCGTTGAAGGTTTCCGCCCATCGGATCACGAAGGGCGCCCAGCAAAAAATCGAAGCCGCCGGCGGAAGCATCGAGATCATTGGATAGCAGATTGGTCAAGCTGACCAATTAATTGATGGAGAACCATAGATGAAACGCTCTTCCGTCCTTACTTACATCAATCGTGTAGGTAAAGCTCAGGATATTCGCCGGAAACTGCTGATCACGTTGATCATCTTGATCATTTATCGTCTGGTGTCGCATGTGCCTGTCCCTGGAGCTGATCGGGAGGCGCTTGCGCGATTATTCGCCAATGGAGGGGCTGGAAGCACCTTTATTGAGATTTTGAACACACTGTCCGGCGGTACAATCTCGCAGTTTTCCGTGCTGGCCATGGGTGTTTATCCTTATATTACGGCCCAAATTATCCTGCAACTGTTGATCCCGATCATTCCAGCTTGGAAGGCGCGCATGGAAGAAGATCAGCGGGAGGGGCGGCGCTGGATGGAAAAATGGACCTATATCCTCGCCATCCCCATGGCAGCCTTGCAAGCCTTTGGGCAAATCCAGATTTTTACCGGGCTTGCTGGAGCGGATATTATCCCGAACTTCGGTTTTTCGGGTTCGTCCCTGTTGCCATCTGTCACCATCCTGATTACGATGACGGCCGGGACCATGTTTGCAATCTGGTTGGGCGAGTTAATCTCCGAGTATGGCATCCGCCAACAAGGGCTATCGCTGATTATTTTTGCCGGTATCGTCTCGCAGATTCCGCAGAATATCAGCAGGATTATGCAGGATGAGTCAAACCGTTGGCTATTGCTGGCCTTCATGTTGCTCGTTACTATCCTGATCATCTTCGCCATCGTGTATATCCAGCAGGGCCGCCGCAACGTTCCGGTCATGTATCCTGGCCGGCGCGTAGGCAATCGTATGTCAATGCCTGTGAAAGGGACGCTGCCGCTCATGGTAAATATGGCTGGGATGATCCCGCTGATTTTTGCGCAGTCGTTGCTTACATTTCCGGCGGTTCTGGCGAGTTTCTTTATTGCCTCCCAGACTGAATGGGTTCAGAAGACAGCCCTGTGGTTCCAGACTAATTTTGGTGGCGAGACTGGTGCTTATTGGTTGATGTTCTTCCTGATGGTAGTTGGTTTCACATTCTTTTACACGGATGTGCTTTTTGCCCAGCAGAACTACGGCGAGAACCTGAAACGCGCCGGGGCGCAGATCCCTGGTGTGCTGCGCGGCGAAAAGACACAGCAATACCTGACCAAGGTTTTGCGGCGTGTCACTTTCCCTGGCGCTTTTTTCCTCGGATTTGTCGCCGTGCTCCCGTACATTTTGAGCCTGCTGCTCCCAGGGCTGGGTCTCCAGGGCGGCATCAGTGGCCAAACTGGCGTCTTTATCGTTTCCTCTTCAGGTTTGTTGATCGTGGTTGGTGTAGTGCGAGACCTGTTCTTCAATATTGATGCAGAACTCAAGCTTCATGGGTACGACGATACGCTCCTGGTGCGGTAATGACGCGAGACAAGAAAGCAAGATATATCGTTTTGTTCGGCCCGCCCGGAGTCGGCAAGGGCACCCAAACGAAAATAGTGTCAGATGCCGTTAATCTGCCCAGCGTCTCGACCGGTGATGTTTTTCGGGCAAACCTCAGTGCGAATACAGAACTGGGGCAAGCGGCGAAGCAATATCTGACCGCGGGCGAGTTGGTGCCAGACGACGTGACGATCAAGATGGTGCGGGATTATCTTGAGCAGCCGGGCTATTCACAAGGTGTGATTTTGGATGGGTTCCCACGGACGCTTGATCAGGCAGAGGCCCTGATCCAAATGGCTGTAGAATTTGAAGCCAGGCTGAACGTCATCTTCATTAAAGTCCCGCAAGAGATTATCGTTGAGCGGATCAGTGGCCGGGTAATTTGCAGGGCCTGCGGGCAGGTCTTTCATCAGAAGTTCAACCCGCCGCCGAGTCCCCCCGGGAATTGTGAGTTTGGCGGGCAATGTGATTTCTATCAGCGCGATGATGATCGGGCCGAAATCGTTTCAAATCGAATACTGGTTTATCATGAGCAAACCATGCCCCTGCTGAAGTTTTTCGAAAACAAGGGCCTTCTGGATGTGCTTGACGGCACTCAGGCGATTGAAGAAGTAACCAAGACGGTCTTGGATATACTTTCTGGGAAGACAAGTTAATTGGTGGGAAGAAAAGCGCAAAAGCCTAGACGATACCAATCCGGGCGACTATAATAACGCTTTTGCGTGGACCGACAGCAAGGAAGGAGCAAGGAAATGAACGTAAGTGCTTCCGTAAAAAAGCGATGTTCAAAATGTAAAATCGTTCGCCGGAAAGGGCGAGTGTATGTTATCTGTGAAAATAAAAGGCATAAGCAGCGACAAGGATAAGAACTATGGCACGTATTGAAGGTGTTGACCTGCCCCGCAACAAGCGCGTCGATATTGGTTTGACGTACATCTTTGGCATTGGCCCAACCCGGTCCCGGATTATTCTGGATGCGACCAAGGTTGATCCCGCCAAACGCATCAAGGATCTGACTGAAGATGAGGTCTCTCACCTGAGAGATTTCATCATCCAGAATTATCAGATTGAAGGCGATCTCCGCCGTGAGACGCAATTGAATATCAAGCGTCTGATGGAAATCGGCTGTTATCGCGGGATGCGCCACCGCCGGCATTTGCCGGCCCGGGGCCAGCGTACCCGAACCAATTCGCGCACTAGAAAAGGACCAAAGAAAACAGTGGCGGGCCGCGGTCGACGCCGGGGCGCCAAGAAGAAATAAACTTATCCGACTATTTGAAGAAAGAGAGGTAGCATGGCTCGTGTTACACGTACCCCGCGGCGCAGCGGCATAAAAAAGACGAAGCGCTCATTGTCATCAGGACAGGTGCACATTTTCGCGCGGTTCAACAATACTATTGTGACTGTTACTGATTCCCAGGGTAATGCAGTGTCTTGGGGCAGCGCTGGGACTGTAGGGTTCAAAGGTTCCCGCAAGAGCACTCCTTTTGCCGCCCGCCTCGCCACTGAGCAGGCAGTCAAGGCCGCCATGGATCTGGGAATGCAGGATGCAGATATCATCGTCAAGGGCCCCGGTCCTGGCCGCGAATCGTCCCTGCGTGCGCTCCAGTCCACAGGTTTGCGGATTCGCTCTATAACCGATATTACCCCGGTACCACACAATGGATGCCGGCCGCCCAAGAAACGCCGCGTTTAGTCTGAATCAGCTAGAGGAATAGATGGCAAGATATATTGGACCAGTTTGTAAGCTTTGTCGCCGGGAAGGCGAGAAATTATTCTTGAAAGGGGAGCGCTGTTTTACACCAAAGTGCTCTTTTGATAAGCGAAGTTTTGCGCCGGGACAGCATGGCCGGACGGGCCAGTTCTCTCGTGGCCGCGAATCTGATTTTGCGAGACAGTTGCGTGCGAAGCAAAAAGCACGGCGCGTTTATGGCGTGCTTGAGCGCCAGTTCCGGCGCTATTATGGCAAGGCATTGCGAAGCACCGGATTGACCGGTTTGATCCTGTTGCAATTTCTTGAGACCCGGTTGGACAACGTCGTCTACCGCCTCGGGTATGCTCAGAGCAGGTCCCAAGCGCGGATGCTTGTCAGTCACGGTCATTTCTATGTAAATGGCCGCCGCACTGACGTCCCATCATTTTTGGTTTCGCCTGGTGATCAGATTACGGTTCGCCCTGGCTCCTTGCAAGGCTCCTTTTTTAAAGAGCTTGGCGATCGGGCTGGCAACACCAATGTCCCGTTGTGGCTTGAGCGCAACTTGAATACCCTGTCCGGGTCGATGGTGCGCAAGCCCGAACGCTCAGAGATTGATGGCAATTTGAATGAGCAACTTATCGTGGAGTACTATTCCAGATAATCAGCCCCGCATAAATTGGTGCTCTTTCGAAAACTCCAGTTGTCAATGCGGAGTTAATTTGAAATGGCATATCCACAACGAGGTGGTATGTGATTAGTCTTAGCAACATGGTTACTCCCCGTATCGAGCCGATCGCAGAATCGAGAAATTACGGTAAGTTCGAAATCAGCCCGCTTGAGCGGGGATATGGAATTACCTTGGGCAACGCGCTTCGCAGAGTCTTGCTGTCTGCCTTGGAAGGCGTCTCGATTACATCCGTGCGCATCATGGATGTTCAGCATGAATTCACCAATATCCCGGGAGTTCGTGAAGATGTGATCCAGGTGATGTTGCAGCTTAAGCAACTGCGAATGAAGTTACATAATGTCTCCAGCTCACGGATGCACCTTGAAGTCCAGGGTGAAGGCGTGGTAACCGCGGCTGATATCCTGGCTCCCCCGGAGGTGGAGATTATCAATCCCGATCTCTACTTGTTCACCATGGACAGTGGCGCAGGCATGTTGGAGATGGAATTGACCGCAGAAACGGGACGGGGCTATTCGCCGGCGGATGAGCGCACTGAACGCCTGCCCATTGGTGAACTCCCCGTGGACGCCATATTCAGCCCGGTGCGCCGGGTTAATTGGTCTGTGGATTCTGCCCGTGTGGGGCAGAGCACCAACTACGACAAATTGACCATCGAAATCTGGACGGATGGCTCCCGCTCCCCGCAGGATGCCTTGAGCACGAGCGCGATGGTGCTGATTGAACATCTGCGGCATATGGCGGGGATCTCCGAAGAAATCATGGTTATCTCTTCGCCGGAACCGGATGCGATTAGCAGCCGCCTGACCAGTGAAGTGATTGAAACGCCGATCGAAAATCTCGATCTTTCCGTGCGGGTCTTCAACTCGCTCAAGCGGGCCGGGATTACCAATGTTGGCGAAGTCCTCGACTTGCTTGAGAAGGGTGAAGAAGCCATCATGTCCATTCGCAATTTTGGAGAGAAGAGCCTCGATGAATTGCGGGACAAAATGCGGGAAAAGGGGTATCTGGAAACCGATGAGGGGACTCCCCCTGTGGAAGAACCCGTCGCGGAAATGGAGTAATAGAGATGAGACACGGTGTAAAAGGCAGAAAACTGGGCCGTCCCACGGATCAGCGCATTGCATTGCGCAAGATTCTTGTCAAACAGCTTTTCGAGCACGAACGGATTCGGACAACGCGCGCCAAGGCCGAAGCGATTCGTGGACAGGCGGAGAAATTGATTACGCTTGCCAAAAAGGGCAACGCCTCCACCGAAGAGGACCCCTCTTATATGGTTCACACCCGCCGCCTGGCAGCCGCCCGTCTGAGTGATCCCAAGGCTGTGCGCAAGCTCTTTGACGAAATCGCGCCACGCTATGAAGAACGCAAAGGTGGGTATACCCGCATGCTCAAGTTAGGCCCGCGTTTTGGCGATGGCGCTGAAATGGTGATTCTGGAACTTGTAGAATAAACCTCGCACCGGTTGGCGCGAGTTGCAGCGGCTCCCGCTTGCAAAATGGCACGTTACAAAATTGTCCTGGCCTATGATGGCACCGCTTTTAATGGGTTCCAGCGCCAGCCCGGTGCCCGTACGGTTCAAGGTGAGGTGGAGATTGCCCTCGCTGGACTCGGTTGGCATGGCGAAAAAATTCTTGCCGCCGGACGTACGGATACGGGTGTGCACGCTGCTGGTCAGGTAATCGCATTTGATCTGGATTGGATGCACCCGGCGGATGAACTCCTGCGGGCGCTGAACGCTACCCTGCCCGAGGATGTGGCCGCCCGCCAGGTTGACCGCTGTCCGCTGGATTTCCATCCCCGTTATGATGCGCAGTCCCGCCGGTATGGCTATCGCCTGCTTCAGCAGCCCATCCGGGACCCGCTGAGGGAACGGTATGCCTGGCGGGTTTGGCCCCCGCTTGATCTGGCACACTTGAATTTTCTTGCGGGAAAACTCGTGGGTGAACATGATTTTTCAGGGTTCGGTAGCCCATTGAAGCCCGGTTCTTCCCCGGTTCGCAAAGCTTTGCGGGCGGACTGGAAACTGGATGGACAGGACTTGTTCTTTGAAATAGAAGCCAATGCTTTCCTGTTCCGAATGGTGCGCAGGATTGTTATGGCGCAGGTGGAAGTCGCGGCGGGGCGGCTGTCCGAAAATGATGTTGATGGATATTTGTCCAGGCGGAAACCTGGCATGGTGCAGGGTTTGGCCCCCGCCAGGGGCTTGACGTTATTATCGGTCGGTTACCCGGCCAGCGAAAATAAGTTGTAGTGGAGATTGACCGTGCAAAAAACGTATTATCCCAAAGCTGATGATGTAAACCGCGGCTGGGTTTTGGTAGATGCCAATGACCAAAACCTGGGCCGCCTGGCGACGCAAATTGCAACCACCCTGCTCGGCAAGAACAGGCCGACGTATACCCCGGGTGTGGATACCGGCGATTTCGTGGTGGTGGTCAATGCGGAGCGTGTGCGCGTTACCGGCAATAAGCTCGAAGAGAAGATGTACTATCACCATACCGGTTTCCCCGGCGGGATACGCGCCACCAGCCTGAAGGATATGCTGGCGCGGCATCCGGATCGTGTACTGCGGCGGGCCGTCTGGGGCATGCTGCCTCACAGCCCGCTGGGCCGCCAAATCATTAAGAAACTGAAGATCTACGTTGGCCCGGAACACCCGCATCAGGCGCAGGATCCGAAGCCGATGGATCTAGCGTAAGGAGCAATGATGGCAGAACAATATTACGAAGGGATTGGCCGTCGCAAAGAAGCCTCTGCACGGGTACGCCTCGTCAAGGGCACCGGCGTTTTCACTGTGAATGGCAAGCCGCTTGAAGAGTACTTCACGCGCGAAGGCGATGCCACGCTCGCCGCCGCCGCCCTGCGCGCTTCCAGCCAGGAGCGTTCCGTTTTTGACATTACTGCCACCGTTAACGGCGGCGGTTTGAGCGGCCAGTCGGATGCCGTCCGCCTTGGCTTGGCGCGGGCGCTGCTCATTTTGAACCCGGATCTCCGGCCCGTACTTCGCAAGGCGAGCCTGCTCACGCGCGACTCCCGCATCAAAGAGCGCAAGAAACCCGGTCTCAAGCGCGCCCGTAAGGCCCCCACCTATACCAAGCGCTAAGTCTCGAATATTCCGTAGCATAGGGGCTTGTCCCCGCTACGATGCCCTCACCCCATTGACCGTACAGAAACCGCAGAGGCCCTCCTCTGCGGTTCTTGCTTAAGGATACTTGACGGAAACCTGACAGGTTTTCCAAGAAGCCTGTGAAATGGTCGCACTTCGCTGAAACCTGTCAGGTCTATCTCCCCTCAAAGTTGCCGGAACGAATCTCATGACTACTCAAAACCAGCCCATTATCACCCTGCTTGGCCTTGGCCCCGGAGACCCTCAGTTGCTGACGCGGGAAGCCTGGGACGTGATCCAATCCGCGCAGGAAATTCACCTGCGCACCCGCCAGCATCCCGCCATTGCGGATTTCCCCGCCGGATTGGCTGTCCATAGTTTTGATGCCCTCTATGAGCAATCTGATTCGTTTGAAACGGTGTATACGCGGATTGTCGAACAGGTCCTGGAACTGGGGATGCGCCCGCAAGGCGTGATTTACGCCGTTCCCGGACATCCCTTTATCGCTGAGGCTACCGGCCCTGAAATTGTTCGCCGCGCCACCGAACTCGGCGGGAGCGTGCGCGTGCTCTCCGGGATCAGCTTCCTCGAAGCGGTGTACGCGGCCCTGGGGCTGGATCCGTTTCCGCGCGCGTCCCTGATGGATGCATTTGACCTCAGCGGGAGGCACGTCCCCCCCTTTCCCCCGGACGTCCCGGTTTTGGTTGCCCAGATTCATTCACGCCAAATGGCCTCAGAGGTCAAGCTGACCCTCATGTCGGTCTATTCAGATACGCACCCGGTGAAATTGGTACATGCCGCTGGAACTGCCCGCGAACTGGTGGAGGCCCTGCCGCTCTATGAGATGGATCGCAGTCCGCATATCGGGCTGTTGACCAGCCTGTACGTCCCCCCGCTGGGTGAGTACAGTTCCATTGAGTCCTTTATGGATATTGTGGCCCGGCTGCGCGCCCCGGATGGCTGTCCGTGGGATCGAGAGCAGACGCATCTCTCGCTGCGTGAACACCTGCTGGAGGAGACTTACGAAGTGCTGGAAGCCCTGGATGCCGAGGAGATGCCCGCGCTGGGGGAGGAACTGGGCGACCTCCTGTTCCAGGTGGTTTTTCATGCCCAAATTGCCAGTGAAAACGGCGATTTCGATTTTGCCGGGGTGGTGCGCGGGATTGCCGAAAAGCTCGTGCGCCGTCATCCGCATGTTTTTGGCGAAGTCAGCGTAAGCGGGGTGGACGATATGCTCAAGAATTGGGAGCGGATTAAGGCCGCTGAACGGGCGGGGAAGGGGCAAGTGGAGCAGGCGTCCATCCTCAATGGTGTGCTGGGGAGTCTCCCGGCGCTGGCACAGGCCTCCGCGCTCCAGCGTAAAGCCGCAGGCGTGGGATTTGACTGGCCGGATGTGGATGGCGTGCTGGCAAAGCTGGTGGAGGAAGTGGGCGAATTTACCCAGGCCGTCGAGAGCGAACGTGAGTCCGAGCTGGGCGATGTACTCTTTGTGCTGGCGCACCTCGCCAACTGGTACGGGATCAACCCCGAGGACGCGCTCCGGGGGGCCAACCTGCGCTTCCGGGCCAGGTTTGGCTATGTCGAAGCCGCGGCTGCGCGCACCGGGAAAAAGGTTTCCGATTTTTCGCTGGATGAGTTGAACGGGTTTTGGGATCAGGCGAAAGCGCGGGAACGCGGCCTCCCGGAAAGTGAATGACGTTCACCGGGGGCAGTGACCCCAGTGGGGGCGCGTTCACCCGGCAAAATTGACGAGAAAGATAAAGAAGATCGCCACCAGCACATTAATCGCCAGCATCACCACGCTCAGGAGGGTACTGTGCCGGGGCGCTCGCATGGATAGCGCGGCAAAGACCATGCCCAACAGGGCCGGGAGGATATAGGTCAGCCAGGTGGTCAGGCGTTGCAGACTGTCCGAGGTGGAAGCCAGCGTTGAGTCCAAAATCACCGAGAAGGCCAGAAAAAACAGGAAAGCCAGCCCGAACATGCCGACAGACCAGCGCAGGAAACGACGGGATGCTTCAGTGGATACAGTTTCATTCATGGGAATTTATCTCCGCAGGGTGGGGTAAGGGGATTATACAGCCTTAAAAATTCCTCCCCTGCCCGATATCAGGCAGGGGAGGAACAAACGGGAACATTTGGCAACGCCTAACTCCCTGAAATCAGGTTCTTGACAATGCTGCCGCCAATGCCGGCGGCCCCGCGGGTTTCGCCGCCAGCCTGGTTGAAGGTAATGCCGGCTTTGATGCGATCCACCAGCCGCGAAAAGGGCAGGCTTTGCAGGTAGACCGTGCCCGGCCCGGTCAGCCTGGCGAGGAACAGGCCCTCGCCGCCAAAGAGCGCATTCTTGAACCCGCCGACAGTCTGGATGTCGTAATCGACGGTGGTCGAAAACGCGACGAGGCAGCCGGTATCCACCCGCAGGTTCTCGCCCGCGGCCAGGTCTTTGCGGATGACGGTGCCCCCGGCATGAACGAAGACCATGCCATCGCCGACCAGCCTTTGCAGGATAAACCCTTCGCCGCCAAACAACCCGGCGCCCAGCTTTTTGGTAAACGCGACCTCAATCTCCGTGCCGCGCGCCGCGCACAGGAAGGAGTCTTTCTGGCACAAGACCTGCCCGCCAAAGGTGTCCAGGTCAAACGGCACGATCTTGCCAGGGTACGGGGCGGCAAAGGCCACCCGGCTTTTCTGCTGGCTGTTGTTCAAAAACGTGGTGATGAAAAAGCTCTCGCCGGTGACCATGCGTTTAAAGCCCTGGAACAGCCCGCCGCCCGTATCCGTTTGCATCTCGATGCCATTTTCCATATAGGTCATCGTCCCCGCCTCGGCGCGCACACCCTCACCGGGGTCCAGTTCCACCTCAACGAGTTGGAGATCATCGCCGAAAATCTGGTAATCAATTACGTCTGCCATTGTAGTCTCCTGTGGGTCGTTCAAATTGTTGGAGCAGTCTAGGATTTATTTGGGTGTGTTTCAAATGAGTTGGGGTCTTTCGCTGGTCGAGTAGCCGGTGGTTTTTCGGCGTATCGAGACCCAGTCGCGCCACTTGATTTCGATACGGGCGGAAACCCACCGCCCTACTCAATCTGCGCTCTCCACTAAAAAGAAATACACCTAATCAATTTTACCGCTCCATCTGTCGGGATTTACGAATTCTCCGTGGATGCGTTTCGCCCCATTCTTCCGGTAGAATTCGCTCATGCTGGAAATCGTCACGTTCACGCTTGGCCCGGCGCAAACCAATGCCTATTTGCTGGGGCATCCCGCCAGTGGGGAAGCCGTCTGTATTGACCCCGCCTGGGATGGCGACAAAATCCTGGTGGCGGCCCAGGCGCGGGGCTGGCGCGTCACCAACATCTGGCTGACCCACGGGCATTTTGACCATTTGGGGGGCGCGGCGGCCCTCGCGGATGGGAGCAACCCGCCTCCCCCGGTGGGGTTGCACCCGGAGGATTACTGGTTGTGGCGAAATGAAGGGGGCGCGCCCCTCTTTGGGCTGCGGATTGATCCCGGCCCGGAACCCACCATTGATCTGATCCATGCGATGCGCCTGTTCCTCGGGGATCAACAGATCGAAGTAAGGCACGCCCCCGGGCATACGCGCGGCCACGTGATGTTTTACCTGCCGGAGATGTCCACCCTGTTTTGTGGTGATGTGATTTTCCAGGGGAGCATTGGCCGGACCGACCTGCCCGGCGGGGACTATGGCACGCTGTTGGCGAGCATCCATGCCCAAGTGCTCACCCTGCCTGATGAGACCCGTCTGCTCTCCGGGCACGGCCCCGCCACAACGATTGGGGCGGAGCGGCGGCATAACCCGTTCCTGACGTAATAACTTCCCCAAATATTTTATGAGGAAGCCAGGAATGCAGGAAAATAAGCTCAAAAAAAACAGAATCGTTTCCTGGTTTCCTGGATTCCTTATCGTTTTTTGGATAGGCTCCAAAAAAGGGCCTCCTGTTTGGGGAGGCCCTTTTTGATTCGTTAGATCGGGCCGTTTACTTGGCGTATTCGGTGGCCCGTGTTTCGCGGATTACGGTCACTTTAATTTGTCCCGGATACTGCATATTCTCCTCGATCTTCTTCGCAATATCACGGGCCATGCGGGTCGCTTCGAGATCATCAATCTGCCCCGGTTTGACAATAATGCGTACCTCGCGCCCCGCCTGGATGGCGAAGGACTCTTCCACGCCAGCGAATGACTGCGCCAGGTCTTCCAGCGCCTTGATGCGTTTGATGTATTGATCCATGCTCTCGCGGCGTGCACCGGGGCGTGCGCCGGAGATGGCGTCTGCCGTTTCCACGATGACGGCTTCCACGCTTTCCTGTTCGACCTCGTGATGATGTGCGGCGATGGCGTTGACGACCTTCGGGTGGATGCCGTGCCGCTTGGCCAGCTCGGCCCCGATCCCGGCGTGTGTGCCCTCGACATTATGGTCAATGGCCTTGCCCAGATCGTGCAACAGGCCGCCAGCCTTGGCAATCTCCACGTCCGCTCCCAGTTCGGCGGCAATGACAGCCGCGATGCGGGAGCTCTCGACGGCGTGATAAAGCTGGTTTTGCCCGTAGGAGGTGCGGAATTTGAGCCGCCCCAAAACCTTCGTGATCGGCTTGGGCAGGCCGGGGACGCCAGCCTCGTAGGCAGCTTCCTCCCCGGCTTCTTCGATCACCTTCTCAACTTCTTCCTGCTGTTGGTTGACGATTTTCTCGATATTTGCGGGGTGGATACGGCCATCCAGGATCAACTTCTCCATGGAGCGCCGCGCCACCTCGCGCCGCACCGGGTCAAAACAAGAGATGGTAATGGAATCCGGGGTGTCATCCACGATGACGTCAACGCCAGCGATCTGCTCAAATGTCCGGATATTGCGCCCGGCGCGGCCGATAATGCGGCCTTTCATATCATCGGCCGGGAGGGGGACGGTGGAAGTGGTGATCTCGTTGACGTGGTCAGACGCGACCCGTTGGATGGCGAGGGCGATGAGTTCGCGGGCTTTGCGCTCGCCATCTTCGCGGGCTTCAAGTTCCACCTGTCGGATGATGCGTGCCATGTCATTCCGGGCTTCCTTTTCAGCCTCGGCCAGCAACTGGCTGCGGGCCTGGTCCCGGGTCATCATGGAGATTTCTTCGAGCTTCTGAATTTCCTCGGTGTACAGGGCGTCAATTTCGTTGGCCCGCTTGTCCACCGCGCTCTGGCGTTTGTTGAGTTTCTGCTCGCTGGCTTCCAACCGTTCCGCCCGCTGGTCAAGGGCATTCCGCCGGTTGGTGACGTGATCTTCTTCCTGGGTGAGCTTCTGCCGCCGCCGGTTGGCGTCCGCCTCTGCTTGCTGGCGGATTTCAAAAGCCGCATCTTTGGCCTGAATCTGCATTTCCTGCGTTTTCTTATTCGCTTCCTCAAGAATCTGGTTTGCCCGCTCGCGGACGCTGTTTTCCCCGCGCTGGACAACCGAGCGATTGTAAAAATAGCCGATGCCTGCCCCCACAAGCAGTGCGGCCACCCCGATAATGATTGTGATTGGTTCCATTTTTTTTATTTCCTTGGTTGGACGTATTTCCGGCGGGCTGCTGGGTTGCAAGCCATCCGGTTACGCGGATTTTTGTCGTTCACTCCATAATTTCTGAACGACCTGGGAAATGGTTTCATACGAGAAGCCTCTCCGGCCGAGGAAACCATATAGTTTTTTTTTGAACTCCTGCTCATCCAAAATCCGCCACTTTGCAACCTTTTGGGTGGCCGCCTGGAGGGCGAGCACATTTTCATCAATATCCACCAGCGATTGCTGGATGGTGGCCTCACCGAGGCCCTTTTGTTTCAGTTCCTGCCGCAGGGCATACGCCCCGCGCGGGTGAAACTCGGAACGGTTCTCCACCCAGAGGCGGGCGAATTTTTGATCATTGACCATCCCGTTCGCTTGCAGCCGCGCCAGCGTCAGTTCAATCACCGGCTCAGGCGTTTCGTGTTTGCGCAAGTTGGCGATGACCTCCGCCGAACTGCGCGGGCGATACGAGATAAACCGCATGGCCCGTTGCAGCGCGGCCTCCCCGGCATCTTCAGCCTGGAGCCGCGCAATCATTTCCGGGGTAAGTTCCTGCCCGACGGCCAGCCAGGCGGCCACGATTCTTGCCAGCCCAAAAGCAAACTCGCCGTTGAGATAAACATTCACACGGTTAGGATTGCGTTTTTGAACCGTCAGCGCCGTGATTTTTTGTATCATGCCAAACCGGCCATTAAAAAATAAACAGCCATGAACCTACTACTTGAGTAGTCCACGGCTGATCATAAACAACAGGTAAAAATATTCAGGCCTGCGGGCGCAGGGAATAATTTTGCACTAACGGATGGAACGGAACCAAACCTGATCTGTGTTCAAATCTACCCTGGGGTGATCCATGTCAGGTGAGAGGGCGCTTTCGTAGGGGGGTCGAGCATTCCCTGATCAAAATACTCATCAGAATTCGCAAATGTTCCATTCAGGTTTTGGCCGTTCGCAAACAGGCATGCATTCGTTGATTATTTTCAAAGCCGTGGCCGCATCGGATTTTTGGGGATGCGGTTTCCAAGATTTTTGAAGCCAGCTAATCGCTCTCAACTTCCATTGGTTCGGGTGGAAGATACTCCCGGCGGATGGCTGATTCAATTTCTGCGGACAATAACCGGTTTTCCCGCAGAAGATTCCGGGCGTCTTCACGTCCCTGTCCGAGACGGATATCGCCGTAGGAATAGAAAGAACCTCGTTTATTTATAATGTTCAGGTGGGTGGCCAAATCCAGCAAGTCACCCGTTTTTGAGATGCCATGATTATACATGATGTCGAATTCCGCGGTGCCGAACGGCGCGGCAACTTTGTTCTTGACCACCCGCACCCTTGTCCGGCTGCCAATGACCCCGGCGGCTTCCTTGATTGCCTGCACCCGTCGGACATCCAGCCGGATCGAAGCATAAAACTTCAGCGCCTGGCCGCCGGTCGTCGTTTCTGGGTTGCCATACATGACCCCGATTTTCTGCCGGAGCTGGTTTGTGAAAATCATGACCGTGTTTGTGTCCTTAATCATCCCCGTCAACTTGCGCAATGCCTGCGACATCAGCCGCGCCTGGCGGCCCATGCTGGCCTCGCCCATCTCCCCTTCCAGTTCCGCCCGTGGCACCAGCGCCGCAACCGAATCGATCACGACCACAGTCACCGCCCCGGAACGCACCAACGTATGTGCGATTTCCAGCGCATCCTCCCCCGAGTCGGGCTGGGCCACCAGCAACTGGTTCACATCCACCCCCAGGCGGGCGGCATACGCCGGGTCCAGCGCGTGTTCCATATCCACAAAAGCGCAGACGCCCCCCAGCCGCTGGGCCTCGGCGATCACGTGCAGGCACAGCGTCGTCTTGCCCGAAGACTCCGGGCCATAGATTTCGGTGATGCGCCCGCGCGGGATGCCGCCTACCCCAAGGGCCAAATCCAGCGAGAGCGCCCCGGTCGGGATGGCCTCCACATACAAATGCCGGGCCTCCCCCAGCCGCATCACAGTGCCATCGCCGTACCGCTTCAGCAGGTCATCTAATACACGATTGAGCGCCGATTCCTTCCCGTTCATTGCGCGCCAGTGTACTGGTAAAAAAGTTGCGTGGCAAGCCCGCCACCCCGGGGGCTGATCCCAACCCGCGAGGTCTGCCACCCCCGCGGGTGAGTCCCGGCCCATCACCGGGACGGAATCCGTTCACCGGGGGCCGTGTACCCTTTGGATCTGCTCCCCCTCCGGGTGTTAGAATTTGCCAATTTCCCCCTGAAAATCCTTGGAGGCCCCTTGCCCGAGACCACCCGCATCCTGTCTGTCTGGGGAATATCGTCCGCAGCCCGCTGGCGGAGCATCTGTTCCTGCACCTGGCGGAGCAGGCCGGGGTGGGGGCGCGCTACACTTCGGCCTCGGCGGGGATGGGCGCGTGGCACGTGGGCGAGTGCCCCGATGCCCGTATGCGCCAGGTGGCGGCCGGGCATGGATTTCATTACGATGGCCGGGCGCGCCAGTTCAGCCCCACCGATTTCGATCGGTTCGATTGGATTGTGGTGATGGATGTGGAGAACCGAAATTCGCTCTGGGGGCTGGCGCGTTCAGCGGCTGACAGGGACAAAATCCGCCTGTTGCGGGAATTTGACCCCGAGAGAGGGCCGGCGGCCCCGGTGCCGGACCCGTACTATGGGGAATTGGATGGGTTTGAGGCGGTTTACGAGATTGTGAAACGGTCTTGCGAGGGATTGCTGGCGGCGCTGGAGGCCGGGACTGCTGAGGGGGCGATGACCTGGTAGACCTGGATCGGCGCGGCCCGCCCGCGGATTTCCATCTCGCCCATGCGGGTGGATTCGAATTCGCCGCTGATGGCCGCCCGCGTGATCGGGCCGATGAACAACTTGTCTGGTTTGGAAAGTTCCCCAAGCCGGGAGGCCACGTTGACGGTATCCCCTACGACGGTAAATTCCACGCGATCCTTTGAGCCAATGTAGCCCGCCATGACCGGGCCGGTGTTGACGCCTACGCCAATGGCGAATTGCTCACTGGTGGGGTATTGTGAGTTATCCACCAGTTCCAGGATTTCCAGCCCCGCCCGGATGGCGCGTATTTCCGGGTTGGGGTCATGCTCGGCCATGCCGAAGATGGCAAGGATGCCGTCGCTCAGGTATTTGTTGAGCAGGCCGCCATTTTTGAAGATGATGTTGGTCAGGTCGCCGTAATACTGGCTGAGCAGGTCGCCAAACCGTTGTGTGCCGAGCCGTTCCGCCAGCCCGGTGGACTCGACAATATCGGTAAAGAGGACGGTGACATCCTTTTTGACGAGGCCGGGCAGGCGGCCATTGCGCAGGTAGTCCTGCCAGAAGGATTCGACCTCGGAGGGGGCGACAAAACGCTGCAGGAGCTGGCGCACCGTTTGTTCCTCCCGCACTTGTTCCAACAACCGAACGCGCTCAATCGTCAGGGAGGCCATATGGCCGATGGCGACAGCCAATTGAATGTCCTGCTGGTCAAAGGGCCGTTGCTGCGGATTGGTTTTATACATGTAGATCAGCGCCAGGATCGTATCGTCCGACGCCAATACCGGGACGCACAAGGCGGTACGGATGCGGAGCAGGGAGGCGCTCTGGCGAATCTTTTGATCCGGCTCGGACATGATGTCCGGGATGACGATGGCGGTTCGTTGGGACAGGACCAGCTCGGCGATGGAGGCGGGGAAACGGATGGCCTGAAGGTTGTCGAAGGCGTCAGACAAAATCACATCGCACTCATCCGCGCCCATGGATTGTTTCATCAACTCCGTGACCTTGTGCAACATCATTGCGATGTCCAGCACGGAGTTCAGTTGCCGGGCGACTTCATACAGCAGGACGGCATTTTTGTCGAAAGATTCAAGCACCAATTCGCGCGTGAGAGGCCGGGTGCCCATTTCCCTGGCGCGCGGACCCTGTTCGTTTACGCTGAAGGATTGCACATTGATCATGCACATCCCGATGCGGATGACATCCCGGTCCTTGAGAGGCGCGTTGCCCTCGAGGCGGTTCCGGTTGAGGAAGGTGCCATTGGTGCTGTCGAGATCGGTTATCGTGACTTCGTTTGTGTTGGGGTTGTAATGGATGTCGGCGTGATTTCGTGAGGCAGCCGTGTCCGGGATAATGACGTCATTATTGAGTTTGCGCCCGGTAGTGTTTTTCCCCGGTTTCAATATATATTCCTGAGGTTCACCATCAGGCGAGCGAATGGTTAATATCCACATACAGGTGTGTGATCCGAGTTTGGTTCTTGGATGAGTTCAGGATGGCCCAGTTTCCTGGCAATTGTAACCGATTGGCGTTTGGTCACGGAGGGACGGCGGACCTCGAAGCCCGTCAGAGCGAGAAGAAGGATTCGAAATTAACCGACCACCCTTCGGGCACAAAATCCCCCGACTGCGGGTCCTGAAGATATTTCCCCTTATATTCACGTCGTGCGATACACGTCAGGGCGCGGATCAAATGATCAATATCCTCCCTGGTATTGTAAAGACCAAACGAGGCCCGCACCAGCCCCGGTATCTGCGTCGAATCGCCTGCAATAATCCGCTCATTCGCCTGCCGGATCTCCTCGTCCGAAAGCCCCAGCAGTTGCATCGTGTACGGGTAGGCGCAAAACCTGCCATTGCGGACGCCGATCCCAAACTCATACCCCAGGATGGCCGCCACGAGGACATGCGACATGCCGGCCACCATAAAGGGGATCACACCGAGGCGATTTTCCGCCTCCCCGGGGTCCGTGCCCCCAAAGGGCCTGACCCCCTGAATGGATCGCATCCCCTCGAGGGCGTAGCCGGTCAGGGCAATTTCGTGGGCGGCCACCGCCTCCATCGAGATCGTTTTAAGGGTACGGATGGCGGCCGCCAGCGCAATCGCCCCAATCACGTTTGGACTGCCCGCCTCATCGCGCTCCGCCCCCCAAGTATGTTCCTCGTAAGTCACCACCTTGACCGTCCCGCCACCGCTCATGAATGGTGCGCCAGTGGCAAAAGTATCCTTCCGGCCAATCAATGCCCCACTGCCAAAGGGCGCATACATCTTATGCGAAGAGATGACCGTGTAATCAAAATGCTCCGGGTCCGACAGGCTCCCCATACAGATTTTACGGTGCGGCGCCAATTGCGCGCAATCCACGGCAAACTGTGCCCCTACGGCATGCGCCTTTTCCGCCATCGGATGGACGGGGTTCAGGAAGCCCGAAACGTTACTTGCCCCCGTGACCGAAACCAAGGCGATGCGCGCCCCAAATTCAGCCAGCAGCCGGTCAAAATCCCCTTCATCAAGCCGGCCATCCGCGCTAACTCCGATATGGTGAACCTCCGCGACCGCACGCCATGGAAGGTCGTTGGAATGATGTTCCATCCCGCTGGTTAAAACAATATCCCTTTCAGCGCTGAAAGGGATCCGGTGGGCGAGGATGTTGAGGGCCTCGGTTGAATTTTTTACAAAAATACAGGTTTGCTCTGCCGGATCGGCTCCCATGAAATCGAGCACGATCATCCGGGCTTGCTCGTAAAAGTGCGTGGAAAGCTGGCTCTTGAACCCCATGCCGCGGTGGACACTGCTGTAATAGCCGAGAAAGGCGTTTACCGCCTCTTGCACGGTCAGCAGGGAGGGGGTGGAGGCCGCACTGTCCAGGTTTGTGTAGCGTTGGAAGCTCCCATCCAGTACAGGCACCTCAAGGTCTATCCCGGCGAACATCTCTGCAAGGTTTTTGGCGGCTGGAGATTTCATAGAGGTACTCCAATTGGCTGGGGGTTTCAAGGCTGGATTAGGGCCAATACTGTTTAGATAAGGGAAAAAGAGATGACGCCAGCCAGGATATGTGGCATCCTTTGGGTATCAGACCAAGGAACAAGGAGCCATCTCATGGAACGAAGTTTACGGCAAATCCTACCCAGTGT
>Ga0247727_10004930_pt1 | contig 27730 bp, 30 predicted proteins | sample WisWelCaveWW1625_FD_202498 | JGI IMG/M metagenome (GOLD analysis project Ga0247727, IMG submission 202498) | Biofilm microbial communities from Wishing Well Cave, Virginia, United States - WW16-25 | ecosystem: Environmental > Aquatic > Deep subsurface > Groundwater > Cave microbial mat | place...
AGCCCGCATTATTCATGAACACTTCTGCTGCAATCGCCGATCCGCTGCTACGACGAGCCTTCGGCCGGCGGGCTCGCCCCTCGGACCCTCAACGTACTGCACGAGTACGCCTCAGGTCCTCCAGGCTCCGCGCGCCGGTCTCGCGACGCGGCTCCGCGATTTCTCAACGAACCGTCATGAATAATGCGGGCCTGAAGTGATCCGGGCGTTCCTTGCGGTCGAACTATCTCAAGAGCTGCGGACCGAGCTTGCCACTGTCCAGCAGGAATTGAAGCGTAGAATTGAGCCGGAGATGAAGCGAGACACGCGCATTTCCTGGGTGCAGCCGGCTTCGATCCATCTCACGATTAAATTCCTTGGCGACATGGACGAGCAGGGCATTGATCCGTTGATGGTTGCGGTCGAACAGGCGATCGGAAGTCAGAGAGCTGTGAACGTGCCGCTTGAACGCCTCGGAGTCTTTCCTCGTCCGCAAAGTCCGCGCGTGTTATGGGTCGGGCCGTCGGAGAATTGGGAGCGGGGAGCAGAGGCGAAGCGAATAGTGGAGATCCATGGCGCGATCGAACAGACTTGTCAAGGCCTACGCTTTCTCCGTGAGACGAGACCGTTCAGTCCACATCTGACCTTGGCACGAATCAAGGTGGGAGAACGCCAAGTTGGAGTCGCATTGGCAAAGGGCGGAGTGCTGGGTCGGCCGATTTCGTTGGGCTCGCTGGCGGTGGAGTCGGTCGTGCTGATGAAGAGTGATTTGCAGCCTACCGGTTCGGTCTATACGAAGTTGTGGGAAGTGCAGGTAAAGGAGGGCCAGTAGATTCTGTTCCCGACCGAATTGCTACTTCAGTAATTCAGCACCAGCGCTCTCCTCGCACGACTCAGCGCCTCAACGTACGGGACCAAGTACGATTCGCTTTCTCGCTCGCTGTGGTGGCGTATCTCCGAGGGGGCAAGGTAGTTTGTCAATAGCCTGCTAGTACAACTGACCGGCGATGGTGTCTGCCTGGAGACGGCCTCGTGCCGATAATCTGCTGCGCTCACCGTCTTCTTCGATCAACTGTTGCGCAAGTAACTGTGCGGTGATGGCCGCATGCCCATAGTTCGCGGCATGCTGATGAAGACGGTGTGTGGGAATCCCTTGAATCAGTCGCAAGCCAAAAATCACGGCGTCGCGGAGTTGCTCCTCCTCCGAGAGCCTGGTGCGATCTTCAATAGGGAAGCGGTCTGCTGCGAGCGATGTGTCGTAGGCTGCGAGGTCGGCGACATTGCCGAATCTTGTCCCGTCCAGATAGGACTGTGCGCTCGGGCCCAATCCAAGGTATTCGCCATTGGTCCAATAGAGCAGATTGTGCCGGCAGGCATATCCCGGTTTGGCATAGTTCGACACTTCATACCGCTCATAGCCGGCGTCGCCGAGCATCCGTTGCGCGGCCTCGTCCATTTCAATCTGAAGACCTTCATCTGGAGCGGGACTCCGTCGGCGCTGGATGTTGGAAGCGAGCCTTGTATCCTCCTCGACCGTGAGGGCATAGCAGGACAGATGCGTTGGCGCCAACGTAAGACAGTGGGCCAGCGTCCGTTGCCAGCTCTCCAGGCTTTGGCTGGGGAGCCCATACATCACATCGAGGTTGATGTTGGTGAATCCGGCGGTTCTGGCCTGAGTCACTGCTATGACGGTCTCACGGACGGCGCCGGGCCGTCCGATCCGAGTCAGGTCGCCATCCTCCATCGATTGCGCGCCGAAACTCATGCGGGTAACGCCGGCCTGAAGCAGTTGAACGAGACCCTGCTCGAAGATCGTGGAGGGGTGCGCTTCAACGGTAATTTCACAGTCTGAGGTGAGGACGAGATGTGTGCGAATCTCGGACAGGATCGCGGTAAGCTGAGTTGAGGCGAGTACCGTCGGTGTGCCGCCCCCGAAATAGACGGATTGGACGGGACGGCCTGCGGCTACGTGTTGCTGTGCCGACAGTCCGATCTCATGAATGAGGGATTGGACAAAGATCTCTGCGCGGCCTTCGCGATGGATTTCAAGGTAGAAGGCGCAGAAGTCACATCGCTGCCGGCAGAAGGGAATATGGAGGTATAAACCGAGAGGAGGGGGCGTCATGACGACAGGCTGAATCCTTGCGGTTTGGAAAAGTCCCGTGCGAGGACGATTTCAATTTCATCGGCGGGGGACTTCCCTCGATTGCGCACGTGCGTCTGCCAGGACCGGTGTTGTCGCAACGATTCGAAGAGCGCCTTGAGCAGATCCGGTTTGATTCTCGCTTCCCACTCTCGCACCCAGGCCTGATGCTCCTCATCTCCCTCATAGTCGTCTGGAAACGAGGCCTCCAGGCTGAATCGAAGGGTAAAGGTTTTTTCTTCTTGGTACATACAGCTCCTCAGGAGCCTGTTCGACATTGACCGTTCTACTGCGGCGAACGACCCACGACCATCTGCGTCGTTCTCGACCAGAATAAATCCTCAACGTATTCCAGCGAATACGCCTCCGGTTTTTCCTGGCCTGCGGCCTAGCATCTGGCCGCGTCTCACTCGCCTCGTTACGAAGGCAATGTCGAACAGGCTCCTAGCTGATTGCGAAGTGACCGGCCTGATCTTATAATACCCCTCGGAATAAGGAGTACAATCCATGCCTATCTTCGAATATGTCTGCGGGGAATGCAATCATCGATTCGAGCTATTGGTGTACGGCTCAACAGAAGCCGCCTGTCCAAAGTGCCGGGCCACGAAGCTGGAGAAACAAATCTCTTCTTTCGGGGTTGGCGGCACGGATGGTTGGGTGCTGCCAGGTCATGGTGGAGGTGCCTGCGGAAGTTGCGGTGACCCGCGCGGCCCCGGTTCCTGCTCCACGAATTGACCATGGAATCAGGCGAGCAGATTCTGCAGCGCGCGATTGCCACCATCTCTCAGTCCGATCCTCTCACCAAGTTGCTTGAACAAGTAAAACTTGGCCGGATGAAACCCGCCGATGCTGGGCTGCGTGCCGTGACCGACTCGTGGATAGGCACCTATCAAAAGGTTATCGAGTCCGGTGGATTCACCAGGCAGGCATTGCGCCGCATCGATCCACATCCTCGTGTGGCAATCTTGATCGAATGTGGAGTGTTGACGGGTGAGCAGCAGACGGTCACTGCCCTCCGCACGAGTTTTGAGCGGGCCGTCGCCGCCGCAACGGAGTGATCTCGTCCCATGTGGGCTCTCTGGGTCATCGCTGTTCTGTTCCTGACCGTGGGATCGGTGGGAGAAGGATGGGCTGAAGACGCCATCGGTACGAGACCTCTCCTGACGATTGCGCACAAGGATCTTTATAGCATCCTACCGCCGGGCTGCCATATCTTGATCGATCCTCACTCAATTGCACAGTTTCTTGACGCACTTGATGGAAACCCGCCGGACTGGGGCCTGGTCTACGGCCATGGCCATCACGACCCTGCACTAGACGAGCGATTGTTCACGCTGAACCGGGAGCGCGATGCGAAGCGCGCAGGGAAGAAGGCGCTCCAGTGGACGGTGGTCTTTCTGTGGTCAGCGGAACTCTCGCGCTACGATCCGACGACTGGCGGGTTCGGCCTGGCCATTGGGCCGATCTTCACGCCGACCAGATGGGGTGTTGTCCGATTCAAACCCGAAGAAGTCCCGAGTAATCTCGCAGTGATTCCTGATCCAAGCACCCGTGATGTCCTCCGCCGACAGCTCGATGCCGGGCGGAAAATCGACATTGAAATTGCTATGGTGGGGCGGCTCATCCCCGATGAGTCTCTTGTCTATGATTTTTCCCATGATGAAGAAGGCTTGGGCATCATCATGCCGGTGGTGAGGATTGAACGGGTTGAGTATCTGCTGGCCCGGTGAGATTCATCGGGATGCTCAAAAAACCGCTGTTCGTGAAGCGTATCTCGTTGGGGGTAAGAGCGTATGGCTAATGGCTTATAGCTGAAGCAAAGACACCCCGCTTCATTCCGGACCATACGCTATTGGCTATACGCCATATGCTCTTTTCTTTGGACGAGAGACGAACGACGCTTAGAACGACGTATCAAGAATGTGGACGTTTTGAGCATCCTGTTAGAACGCATCCTTCGCGCAACGGAAACCGGTGCCGCTTGGACGGCTGTCCATCGTACCCCAGTCGCGGTCGCTCGTGCGAAGACTGATAGCCGGCTTCAACCAGGACCCGCCGCGCATGGCTTTGACCGCTCCGCGAGGAGGCCCTTGAGGGTCTGAGAGAGGGGCATCGTTGTAGTAGTTCGGGTTATACCAATCCTGCACCCATTCGGCGACATTGCCTGCCATGTCATGCAGTCCATAGGGACTTGCGCTTTCTGGAAAGCTAGCGACCGGCATGGTGAGCACTTCTCCTCTGATGCCCTTCTCTTTTGAAATCTTCGCTCCCTCGCCCTTGATCCAGAAGGCATCCCAGTCCGCTCCGCTCTGAAAGTCGATGGTTCGTCTCGCCCAATAGCTGGCGCTGTTGGCCTTCTTGAAGTCCCACTCGTTTCCCCAGGGGTAGCGACGGCCGTCGGTGCCGCGCGCGGCCTTTTCCCATTCCGCCTCGGTCGGCAGACGCTTGCCCGTCCAGGTGCAGTAGGCCACGGCATCCTCCCAACTGACATTCACCACGGGATGGTTGCCGATGCTGGAGATCGGTGCATTGTTCTCCCACAATGTGGAAGCAGGGTTTAAGTTTGCCGGCGCACGATGCCCAGTCGCCTGGACAAATGGTTCATAAGCATCGTTCGTGACTTCGTAGCGGTCGATCCAGAATGTTGCGGTGTAGACGAGGCGTTGTGGCTGTTCGTCGGGAAGACCATCGCTACCGACCGGATTCCCCATCAGGAATTCTCCGGCAGGAACCAGCGCCATGGCGTCGGAAGGAAGGGAGCTAATGGCCAATGGCGGATGGCTGATGGTCAGAATAAGAAACAAGAATGAGAGATAGATCACCAAAGTACAATCTAGCCCGCATTATTCGTGAGCACTTCTGCTGCAATCGCCGATCCGCTGCTACGACAGGCCTTCGGCCGGCGGGCTCGCCCCTCGGCCCCTCACCGTACTGTTGGGGACTGGTGCCCTTCTTTTTGGCGCCTGTCCCCGTCTGAAGAAGAGAGGGACAGGCACCGCCGCAGACGTCGGAGCCAGTCCCCTGCGCTCCGCGCGCCGGTCTCGCGACGCGGCTCAGCGATTTCGCGACGAACCGTCATGAATAATGCGGGCTAGGTCTTTTTCAATCCACAGGCTTTGGCGACCGCATCGCGATAAGCCTGCCAGAGCGTCAGGCATTTTTTGAGGCAGCTCAGTACAGCCTGTTGTTGGGTGTGTGTTGTGGCGTAGTTCACCACCATAGTGTAGGCATCATGGCGGTGGCCGGCTTCGACCATTTGGTGCGCGCGAATCAGATCCATGGAATCGAGGGGCAGGCCGTGATATTTCGCCAGTGGATGGCGTTGGACGATCGCTTCGATGTCTTCGGCGGTTTTGGGCTTGGAGGGGTCGGCGATTTCTGCGCGATCCTTCACGCTGCCTTCTACGAAGACAGTCAAGGCCGCTGCTCCGATAACCCAATCTCGATTATTCGAGACACGATCCAGCCAGGCGCGGTAGCGGCGACTGGCCGGTAAGAGCCGCACCCTGTCAAAGTCACGCGCCGGCAATCCAAGGCCCGCCATCATGGTCAGGAACAATTCCGGGTGCGACTTTCCCAACGAGAGCCCACCGGTGTCTTCTTCATAAATATTATCGGCGAGCATCCGGCGGACCGGGGCCGGGGGATTCTGTCCGTGAATGCGTGCCAGGAACACAGGAAAGTCACGCACGTACACGCCGTATTCTTGTTGAAAGTGGCGTGTGAGTTGATCGACGGTGACCGTTCCGTCGGCAAATGCCCGCCAGGCCCAATGATGCTTGCGATCCATTATCCGCAAGAGTTCTTCTTGAAATCGACTTTTCGTCATGGCCGTGTCATGTCTGTTGCCTTCCTAGTGAGCGGCTCGTTACAATTCGATGGCGTGGAGATGTGTCAATGAATCATGTGACGGTTCAAAATCCAGAAGACATTCTGTCGATACTCGCAGAGGTGTCCCTGCGAGGGTCGGGTTTTGTGACGGACTGTCTCCTCGACTATGTGTTGGAAGAAGGCTTCACAGAGCCGATCTATTTCAATGCCAGCGGGGAAGACCCTGATGCCTATTTTAAAGGCCAATCTCCTGCCTGGGCGGTGTATCAGATCCGAGAATGGAAACGTGTGTTGACCGTTTCGGGCGGTCCCGGCAAAGAGCGCCGCGTACAAATTACTGAAACCCCCTAGTCCGTGGATAAGTGTATGAGGGATGCGGAGAAAAAGCAACGAAACGAGGGGATTCAACTGCCCGTGGCTGGTTTGAGTGTGGAGTGCGTCGCATGCCGATGATCCGTCTCACTGAGCCGCAGAGCTTGGGCGAGCTGGCGATGATCACAAGTCTGCTGGAGGGCAGTGGCATCGCCTACAGGGTTCAGAACGAACATGTGAGTAGTTTGTATCCCGGACTCCCCATTCTCAACTCAAGTGTCATGGTCGACGAGTGTGATCGGTTCCGTGCGGAAGTGCTCCTCAGCCGGCTGCGGTTGGCGGTGCGTGATGTCTCGTCGTAGCTGTAAGCGCACACTAGCCCGCCAGTAACCGTAATGCTCAATGGTTAATGTTGGATGTTCAATTGAACATCGAGAATTGCGCATTGAACATTCCTTGGAAACACGAGATACGCTTCACGAGGAACGTGCTTCCTCCCTCACCCTCCCATAAGTATGGGGGAGGGATGGGTGGGGGACCGACGAACCGTCATAAATAATGTGGGCTAGCGTTGCGGTTTTGGGGTATGCGGGTTCGACGGGGACTGAATGGGGAGCCGTTCACCTGAGCCTTGGAACCATCCGCCGTTGAGGATGCCTTCCTCAAAGTACAGATAGCGGTGTTTCACCGACGCGGCGCTTTCCCAATCTTCAAATATCCATTCCTCGCGACGGATGCCTTCTTTGGTGAACGTCGTATTGATCGTTTGTGGTCCTCCCCACGCCTGTAGCACCTGTTCTTTCGACATGCCGACCATGACGCGATGTTCCTCGATATGTTTTTGAAAATCAGGGTCTTTGAGTTGTGCGATGAGCGGCCAGATCACCATGAGGAGAGCAAACAGACCAAGCCCGGCGTAGATGATAAGCCGAACAGGGCGTCGGCGGATGAAGGGGGTTGGTTCTTCCAGATCAGTTGGAGGGGCGTTCATCGATTCGTGGGTAGCCGCGGTGGTGTGTTGCATGATGGAGCGCATCGTAGCAACGTAAATTGGAGAGAGTCAAGCGAAGCGAGACCGTTTGTCTCAATCTAATCAATGAGATGTGAACGGTATGTATACTTGTAGTGATGTGCCCATTCACAAATGAGATGATTCCCAGGGAACAACGAGATCGTTTCCGGCTCAATGGTAGTACGGCTGCCATTTTTGGAATCCTACTCCTCTGGATCAGTAGCTTCTTGTTGCCGGGGATCGCTTCTGCCACGACCATCTATTCCTATATTGATGACAGAGGCACTCCGGTCTTGACCGACAACTTCGAGAGTATCCCTGAACGGTATCGTGCAAAAGTGAAGGTGACGGAGCAGGCCCCCAAAGTCGAATCCGATCATTCTGCTGCCGTAAAACTACAGCAGCAGATTGCTGGTTGGGCACACAACACTGGTGGGGAACTCGGTAAATTCGCTCCAGATATTTCTGGGTTGACTCACTATCAGTCTCAAGTCCTCAGCTTCGGCGGCATCGCCGCTGTGATCTGCCTACTTGCCAGGCTTTTTGTGCGGAGCCAAGCTGCCCGTTTCCTGTCACTTTGGTGCTTGATCATGTTGGGTTTGACCGTTCCTGCCTTGCTCTTTACCTCGCAGAATGCCCCGCTGGATCTATTTCGTGATCAGGCCGTGAAGATCCAAGACAAACAGCAGGAGCACCTCCAGCGCGCTCCCTAGTCTCTGCTTTCTCTCATCATCGCAGCGTCATGAAACCCAGGCGTGGCTAGTCTGCATACTTGGGGACAGGTATTTTCTTGGCCGTGGGCGGCTGAGGAGCGAGCGAGTGCTGAGAGAATTCTCGTGAGTAGGGATTCATGATGGGGTCATGGGTGTGTCGCTGTCGTTGCTTCACAAGGTCGACACTTTGAGTGCTGATTTCTACTCGATCGACAAGCGCTTTGGTTGTGAGTGGGTCCGGCAGGCCTTGCAAAGAGAATAGCTGGTAGGCCAGAGTCCACTCCAGCTTGTCCCTGGTTGCCTCTTTCACAATAAAACGAGCCTGTGGTGACGCGGCGCCCTTAAACAACAGTACCCAAATATTCGATCGGAATGAGGGGGACGCGGGATCTTCTGAATGGTGAAATTCCGGGACGAGTGAGGGGATCTGGGCGAGGGGAACGGTAGGGGAGAATTCAATATCGACGAGCCGAACGACTAACGTTCGATTCTCGCTTTCATCGTTGGGATCGACGGTGTAACTGAACGAGTATCGGACCTCGATGCCATCACGTGTAAAGGTATAGACATCTTCGCCATTCTCCGGCGAGACGAGCTTCCGAAAATACTTCTCCCAATCGGTGATGGCGTAGTATGTAAAGACGCGCAGCGCGGACTTCCGATCGCGCACCGCCTGCGGCATTCCGAGTTTTTGGTGTAATTCCGTTTGTGTCAGCCCGAGGTACCCATCTTCAAAATATGCTGCTGCGAGGATTGCAGAAGGATGGAGCCAGATGCCGGTAATCGATAATAGCAGCAGAGACAAGAAGATGGTATGGATGGAAAGACGCAGGAGCACAGTTTCTCTCCAGCTGGAACGGGGATCGTATCGGCGGCTTCTCCTTCTGTCAAGGCGAGAGGATCGGATTGCTTGCTGGCGTAAGAACCTGTCGGGTATGATGGCCGGACTTGCTTCACCATCACAGCGGACTCGATCGCGGAAACAGGTTGTATGAGCGCATCGATAGACGCCTTGCTGCAACAACGCATTCTGGTCCTCGATGGGGCCATGGGGACCATGATCCAGCAACGGAAGCTGGACGAGGCCGCGTTTCGGGGCGAGCGATTCAAAAATTGGAAGAAAGATCAGAGAGGGCATAACGATCTGCTGAACCTCACGCAGCCCGCCATGATCGAGGAGATCCATCGCCAGTACTTCGAGGCCGGCGCCGACATCGTAGAGACGAATACGTTCAACTCGCAAGCTATTTCCCTGGCCGACTACGGCATGGAGTCACTGGCCTACGAAATCGCGAGAGCCGGGGCGGAATGTGCCAGGCGTGCTGTGGAGCAAGTAAAGATTACATCGCCTGGTCGGTCGTGCTTTGTGGCCGGGGCGATTGGACCCACGACGAAGACGTCGTCTATTTCGACCGATGTCAACAATTCGGCGGCCCGTGGCACCACCTATGACGAACTGGTGCGGGTCTATTACGAGCAGGTTCGTGGCTTGGTCGATGGCGGAGTCGATCTCTTATTGGTCGAGACCATCTTCGATACGCTCAATGCGAAAGCCGCGTTCTTTGCCATTGATAAGTTTTTCGACGATCGCCACATGAGGCTCCCCCTCATGGCCTCGGTGACGTTTATTCAAGCGGGCAGCAATCGCGGGGTGACGGGTCAAACGATCGAAGCCTTCTGGAACTCCATGTCCCATGTGCCCTTGCTCAGCGTCGGCATCAACTGCGCGTTAGGTCCCAAAGAAATGCGCCCGTTGATCGAAGAGCTCTCGCGCCTGGCCCCGATTTCTGTGAGTTGCCATCCAAATGCCGGACTGCCCAATCCATTGCTGCCGACGGGATTTCCGGAGACACCCGATAGCCTGGCGCCTCAATTGAAAGAATGGGCGCAGAACGGCTGGTTAAACATCGTCGGTGGCTGTTGCGGGACGACACCCGGACACATCAAGCTGATCGCCGAGGCCGTGAGCGGTCTTCCTCCACGCGTGCCGCCGTCCGTTGAGCCTTACACGAGGCTCAGCGGGTTGGAGGCGGTCACGATTCGGCCGGAATCGAACTTTGTGAATATCGGTGAACGGACCAACGTCACTGGGTCGCCAGCCTTCGCTAAGCTGATTCTGGGAGGCGATTATGAAGCCGCGCTCTCGGTGGCGCGACAACAGGTCGAGGGGGGTGCCCAGATCATCGACATCAATATGGACGAAGGCATGCTCGACTCCCAGGCTGCCATGGAGAAGTTTCTACGATTGGTGGCATCGGAACCGGATATCACTCGCATCCCCATCATGGTGGATAGTTCGAAGTGGGACATCCTGGAGATAGGTCTGAAGAACATTCAGGGCAAGCCCGTCGTCAATAGCATCAGCCTCAAAGAAGGCGAAGCTAAGTTCCTGCAGCAGGCCAAATTGGTCCATCGCTATGGGGCTGCCGTGGTGGTGATGGCCTTCGATGAGCGCGGCCAGGCCGACACGTATGAGCGCAAGATCGAGGTTTGTGAGCGGGCCTATCGCATCCTCACGGAGCGCATCGGCTTTCCAGCCCAGGACATCATCTTTGATCCGAACATTCTCACAGTGGCGACCGGCATAGAGGAACACAATAATTACGCGGTGAACTTCCTCGAAGCCACGCGTTGGATCAAGCAGCATCTTCCGCTGGCGAAAGTCAGCGGCGGCGTCAGCAACATTTCCTTCTCGTTTCGCGGCAACAACCGCGTGCGCGAGGCGATGCACGCGGCATTCCTCTATCACGCCATCAAGGCCGGTCTGGACATGGGCATTGTGAACGCCGGACAGTTGGCGGTGTACGAGGAGATTCCCAAGGATCTCCTGGAGCTGGTCGAAGATGTGCTGCTGAACCGCCGGCCGGATGCAACAGAACGATTGGTGACGTTTGCCGAGACCGTCAAGCAGCAGGACAAAATGGCGGTGAAAGACGATGAGTGGCGCTCGGGCACGGTCGAGGAGCGCCTCTCCCATGCACTGGTGAAAGGCGTGACCGACTACATTGAGCAGGACATCGAGGAGGCTCGGCAGAAGTTTGCCAAACCGCTGCATGTGATCGAGGGGCCACTGATGGCCGGGATGAACATCGTGGGGGACCTGTTCGGGTCCGGCAAGATGTTTCTGCCTCAAGTGGTAAAGAGCGCCAGGGTCATGAAGAAAGCTGTGGCCTACCTATTGCCCTTCATGGAGGTCGAAAAGCAACAATTAGGCGCGTCGAGTTCGAACGGGAGAATTCTTCTCGCTACGGTCAAGGGCGATGTGCATGACATCGGGAAGAACATCGTCGGGGTTGTCCTGGGATGTAATAATTATGAGGTGATCGATCTTGGGGTGATGGTGCCTTGTGAAAAGATCTTGGCGGCGGCACGCGAGCATGGGGTACAAATCATAGGGCTGAGCGGACTCATTACCCCATCGCTGGATGAAATGGTGCATGTGGGGCGCGAGCTGACGCGCGAGGGCTTTGATCTGCCGTTACTGATCGGCGGAGCCACCACGAGCAAAGCCCATACGGCCGTCAAAATCGCCCCGGCCTACAACCACTCAGTGGTGCATGTGCTGGATGCCTCCAGAGCGGTGGGCGTCGTCGGTAGTCTGGTGAATGCCGACTTGCGGGCTGACTTCGCCAAGAAGGTTCGCTCCGACTATGATCAAATGCGCCAGATCCATCAGGACCGGGGAGCCAAATCCCTCTGGACGTTGGCACAGGCGCGGGTCAATCGATTCCAATCCAATTGGGCTGATATCAACATACCCATGCCGGCCTTTACGGGGGTGAAGGTGGTGCCGCAGCAGCCGTTGGATCAGCTGATTCCCTATATCGATTGGTCGCCGTTCTTTCACACGTGGGAATTGCGCGGACGCTACCCGACCATTCTGGAAGATCCTGTCGTGGGCCCGAGGGCCAAGGAGTTGAACGATGATGCGCTAGGCTTGCTCCGCAAGATTGTGGATCAACGACTATTCACCGCCAATGGGGTGTATGGGTTCTTTCCTGCTAACAGCCTGGGCGACGATATTGAGATCTACCTCGATGACCGTCGGACGGCGGTCTTGACGACGTTCCACACCTTGCGTCAACAATCGGAGAAGCCACAAGGACAGAGCAGTTTTGCGCTGGCAGATTTTGTGGCGCCGAAAGAGTCCGGCCGCGCGGATTATCTTGGAGCCTTTGCCGTGACGACGGGAGTCGGGGTGGATGTCTTATGTCGAGAGTTCGAGCGCGACCACGACGACTACAATTCTATTATGGCCAAAGCCTTGGCCGATCGTTTAGCCGAAGCCTTTGCCGAGTATCTCCATAAGCAGGCGCGCGAAGCCTGGGGCTATGGCAAGAGCGAGTCTCTCTCTACCGAAGACTTGATCCGTGAAAAGTATCGCGGCATCCGTCCCGCGCCAGGTTACCCAGCCTGTCCTGACCACACAGAGAAACGGTTGCTCTTCGATCTCTTGTCCGCAGAACAGCACACAGGAATCACCCTGACGGAAAGCTTCGCAATGTGGCCTGCCGCTTCCGTGTGCGGGTTCTATTTCGCTCATCCGGAGGCCAAGTATTTTGCCGTGGGGAAAATCGGGAAGGACCAGGTGCTGGACTACCAGGCGCGAAAAGGGATGCCCCTTTCAGCGCTGGAACGGTGGTTGGGGCCGAACCTGAACTATGAACCCACTGGAGGATAAGAGCCAACGCATAGGATGAATGAGCGCTTCGACGACGCGGCCTGCTAGGAGACTTCTGCTAATACGGGTTGTCGGACTGGTTTCCCGATCGCCGAAGTCAGCGCCGACTTTATCCACCGATACCGTTCTTCTGCCCAGCGATTCACGTCCTCTGAATCGGTAAAGACCAGCTCCCAGGCTTTGGCGGCATCCAGCAGCAGCAACTGGTGCGGGTGATTATTGGCGGACACATAGACGACGAGCACGGCAGATTTGCCTGTGAGACTGATATCCGTAAACACGTGCAGCATGGCGCCATCGGGTAAGGTGATATCGCGAGAGGCGGCTTCAACGAGAGGATGGTACAGCCGCTGAAGAAATTGGGACGTTACTTCGTAGGCGTTGGTCGTACTTAAGAGGCGGGGATTTGGTCTTTCTCCAAACAGATTTTCGGTCAGATAGGTCGCAGCCTCCCAGGTCGGCATGACTCCGGACGTGACCAAGGATTCGCACAGATAGGCGATCCAATTGCGTGTCGTCCCCTGTTTCCGGGCCGCCGTTGCCTTCTTTGCCATGATCGGCAATCCTTTCACGAGCGTGAAATATTGTGGGTACAGGGCCTGAGAATCTGTGCGTTGGGCTGTACCTGACGAGATGAGGAAAGTATATCGGCGGGTAGAAAACTGGTCAACGAAATGACGAAAAGGAGGCTAAGCCTCTCGAATCATTTTGCGCGGCGATTGGTCGGCATACTCGGCATGGATGTGCTTGATGTCGTTCAGCGAGGCAAAGAAGACGTCAAGGAGCTCGGGGTCGAAGTGTTCCCCCCGATGTTTGGTCATGAGATCGATGGCGTGATCGAGGGGGAAGGCAGGTTTGTAGACCCGTTGTGTGGTGAGGGCGTCGAAGGCATCGGCGATCGCGGCGATCCGTCCTTCCACGGGAATCGCTTCGCCCTTCAACTTGCGTGGATATCCGTTGCCATCCCAACGTTCATGGTGGGTCCAGGCGATCGATGCCGCGACTTTGAGGATCTCCGCGTCCGACCCACTGAGAATTCGATAGCCGATCTCCGCGTGTTGAGAAATGACGTTGAATTCTTCCGGCGTGAACTTGCCGGGCTTGAGGAGCACATGATCCGGCGTGCCGATTTTTCCGATGTCGTGCATCGGACTGGCGGTGCGGATCAAATCACACCGTTCGGAGGATAGTCCATACTTCCTGGCGAGCAATTCACAGTAGTGGCTCATGCGCTGAATGTGCTGTGCCGTGGCACTGTCCCGGTATTCGGCGGCGATGGCGAGCCGTTGAATCGTTTCTTCTCGTGAAAGACGCAGTTCCTTTTCGCTTAGCTCGAGCCACTCGAGCGCTTGCTGGAGAGCCATCGTCCTGGTTCTGACGACATCTTCAAGATTCTCCCGGTGCCGGCTATTTTCAATTTCAAGCCGGCGGCGGCGGAGCGCATTGGCTACATCGATCATGACTTCATTCGACTCGAACGGCTTGACGATGTACCCAAAGGCGCCCATGTCCAGCGCAGCGTTCGCCAGCACCGGGCTGTCGAGACCGGTCACCATGATGACGGCGGTGTGGGGATGCTGACTCAGGATAGTGCGGACTAGATCCATGCCCGACTCACCGGGCATATTCACATCGCACAACATCAACGCAAAGGGTTGTTCATCTAGCCGTGTCCGTGCCTCACGCGCATCGGACGCGAGGACCGTCTCATACCCATGGGTTTGAAGCACGTATCCCAGCAGCCGACGGATCGGTTCTTCGTCGTCGATGATCAAAACGCGTTTGAGTTCAAGGAGGGCTTGATGGGCAGATCGGTCAAGAAGCAACGTCATGATTTGTTGAGTCTACCGTATATGAAGAAGGGAACTGTTTAGCTCAGTGGATGCTCGTTTGTGTCACGACGTTCAGAGGTCTCAAGAGAATGTAAGGTCATGTGCACCTTTTGTGCCAATATATTGTGAAAAGTTGCATGTTGTGGACCTCCGACCAGATAACGTCATCTTAGCCGAGAAGCAGTGGGATGCCGCGCTGTGACAGTATTTTCTTGGGGGAAGTCGCATCATTGATCAAGGTCCAAATGGACCCTGCGTTTTGAGTGACCACACACCTGTACAGATTTAGCCGTTCGCGCCGCGTACTTTTGTACATATTGATCGGCAGGAATGATCGAGGGCACGTGCCATTCTCCGCAGGCTCCACTCGCTGATGGGGATACTAGCCCGCATTATTCACGAGGTTTTGTGGAAAAATCGCATAGAAGCCAGGGGAGGGGCGAGGGGTACGAGGCGAGAGGGAAGACATTCCTTCTGATCACCCCTAGCCTCTGACCCCTTGCCTCTCGCTGAACATCGGAGCCTGCGGCAGAAGCGTTCATGAATAATGCGGACTAGGCCAGTTTCATTGCGCTTTCGCAGGGCCTTTACTATAATGCGCGACATCATGAACAGGAGTCATCAATGAGTGGCGCAGGGGGATTATTGCGTGCCGATGGGCGACGAAAAGGTCAGCTTCGTCCGGTGCAGGTGACGCGGAATTTCATTAAGCATGCTGAAGGGTCTGTTCTGATCGAAATGGGCGACACCAAAGTGATTTGTACGGCCTCGATTGAGGAGAAGGTGCCTCCCTTTCTGAAGGGAAAAGGGCAAGGATGGGTGACGGCAGAGTATTCGATGCTTCCCCGCTCGACCCACGAGCGATCCCCGCGTGAAGCGGTCAAAGGGAAACAGGGTGGCAGGACGTTGGAGATTCAACGCCTTGTCGGGCGAGCCCTCCGTGCGGTGACAGATATGGGCCAGATGGGAGAGCGGTCGATCTGGCTCGACTGCGACGTCATCCAGGCCGACGGAGGGACCAGAACGGCTTCTATTACAGGAGCGTTTATCGCCCTGGCAGATGCGTTTACAGTCCTCAAGAATCGAGGTCTGATTAAGAAACGTCCGTTGACGGACTATCTTGCGGCGATTAGCGTAGGGAAAGTGGGTGGGGAAATTCTCGTTGACCTAGCCTATACAGAAGACTCAATGGCCGATGTCGATATGAATGTGGTCATGACGGGACAAGGGCGCTATGTCGAGGTCCAGGGCACAGCGGAACGGACCCCCTTTGCCAAACAGGAAATGGATGAGTTCATGGCGATGGGATGGATCGGGATTCAGACCCTCACCGCGTTGCAGAAGGATTTGATCGGCGAATTGGAGTAGGGTGGAGACGATGATTGGTGAACTGGTCCTTGCGACGCGCAATCATAATAAAGTAATAGAACTCGTTGCGCTTTTAGGCGGTCTGGGCATCACGATTCGTACACTCGATGAATTCCCGGATGCCCCGGACGTGGTTGAAGACGGGGACACCTGTGAGGCCAACGCAGTAAAGAAGGCGCGTGCCATTGCCGAGTTCACGGGCTTGCCGGCTGTCGCCGATGATACGGGGCTGGAAGTGGATGCGCTTGGTGGACGCCCCGGTGTCTACGCGGCCCGTTATGCCGGCGAAGACGCGACCTACGAAGACAACTGTCGAAAGTTGCTGCGGGAGTTGATGGACGTGCCTCGTGAACAACGAACCGCTCGCTTTCTGACCGTCGCAGCGATCGCACTGCCTTCAGACGGAATACTGGTGGCACAAGGAACGTTGGAGGGAGCGATTGCAGAAGAGGCGAGTGGGACGCTAGGATTCGGGTATGATCCTGTGTTCCTCATTCCAGAATTAGGGAAGACCTTGGCTCAGCTGTCCGCGGATCAAAAAAACACGATCAGCCATCGCGCCAAAGCGTTCACGAAGGTGCGGGAGATTCTCAGTGCATCAATGGTGAATGTTTAATGATGAATGTTGAATTGGGGAATAAAAGAAGGCCATACGCTCATTCATCATTTATAATTCAACAGTTAGCATTACAGATGTCGGGGCGTAGCGCAGCCCGGTAGCGCGCCTGCTTTGGGAGCAGGATGTCGGAGGTTCAAATCCTCTCGCCCCGACCAAACCGCTTCGGCGAGCTCTGAGCGCTCAGTGCTAAGTTAGAACGTAAACTGATCAGAACTGTTTCGCAACTCAGAACTCAGCACTCTCAACTCATAACTTCAAAGAATGCGCCCGTAGCTCAGTTGGATAGAGCATCAGCCTTCTAAGCTGAGGGTCGCTGGTTCGATTCCAGCCGGGCGCGCCAATAAATCAAATAGTTACGTATTTTTAGCTGGAGACCAAAAGGCCCATGTAGAAGCAGTGTAGAAAGTAGGCAAAAGAAAAAAGGCCAGCCTCTTACGAGGACTAGCTCCTTCGAAGCGGAAAGGTCTGGCGGGATCTGCGAATACAGTTTGTCGATCGTCTGCTCCGCCTCGTTGATCGACGGCGCCAGGTCTTTCGTCATCTCAGTCACAAGAAAATATGTCGGCACCTTATTTCAGCGAGGGCGATCTTGGCCCTCGACCACGAACCTCGGAGGAATTATCAGAAGCGGTCTGGGGTGCGATTGTCGCCCTCATCTGGTCAAGACTCGCTGATGGTTCGTTCGGGAATTTCTACGGAATAGAGTGCGATGATGGCGGGGCTATCTACCGCGTGGATGAACAGGCTTTCTCTCTGGCGTTGAGAGGGGAGGTCCCGGAGATTCCGTGGCCGCTTGTTCCTGATGCCGTGCCTTCGCCATTGGCAATGTTCGACCTCATCCAGTTTTGCTATCAATCCGTTGCAAAACCGATTATCAGAAGCGTGCATACCTATTTTGGCCACTCGCATTTTGATTTCGACACAGTTGAAGGCCGGGCGATATTCCGGAACGATGTGAACCGAGTCTTTTCACGAAATGGGATCGCGTATGAACTTACCGCAGAAGGCGGTATTGTTCGCATCGGTCCAGGTGTGCTGCGCGAGGAACTTCTTAGATTCACTTTTTCGACGGGTGACGGTGATCTCGATCGGATGCTTGAGGCGGCGCGAAAGAAGTTTTTGGACCCTGACCTGAATGAGAGAGATGACGCACTGGAGAAATTGTGGGATGCGTGGGAGTGGATCAAGACCTTGGAAATTCCTGGAAAGGGGAACAAGCAGGCCTCAGCCGCCCAGTTGCTGGACAAAGCCTCCTCAGAACCAAACTTTCGAAAGCTTTTGGAGGAGGAGGCCCGCAAGTTAACGGAGATAGGAAACACCTTTCGAATCCGTCATACCGAGGCTTATAACACTCCGATTGAACGCAGCGAACACATCGATTTTCTTTTCCATCGTCTCTTTGCCATGATTAGACTCGTCCTTAGAATGTCGGGACGAGGTGGTTAGACGAGCGGGTGTGAACGGGCCGTGTGGAGCAACGTGACGGCCATAGAGCCCGCATGGTAGAAGAGCGGGCGCCGCAAGGCAAGGGCTACGTCGGCACTGATACTTCCAGCGGGAGGCCGTCTTCATCAAGGAGCTGGAGGTCGTGGGCCACCCAAGCAACTATGTGCGTGTCAAAATCCAACCTGTCTGCACAAATGGCCGAGGGAATCTGGTGCTTGAACTTTCATCGAGGGGCGACTATTCTGGGGCGCATGCTTTCAGGAATCTTCTCAGCGGTGTTTGTCTCAAACCAAAACATGGGTGGCTGTGGTGTGGCCGTTTTCTCCTGCAACGCGATCCACGCGTGGACACATCACATTATTAGCGAGGAAAATACAAGTTCGATGAGAGAAATCGGATTTCAGGAACAACAGATGTTGTCACGTACACAGCACTTCAGGATTCAATCTTTGGCACACTGAACTCATTTCGACTGATACTCAACGGTCACATAGTCGTAAGTGATACCGCATGTGAATTTTCAGGTCAGGTTGAAAGACCCCCCAGTTACTGATAACAATCGCGTTAAAGAAGATGGAAGAGTTGGTTGAGGCTTAGGGTGGAGTTGTAGATGGCCCTCTCAATGCACCGGCTCACCGTTCCAAACCGGCCTCAATTGCTTGAGGCTCTGGGGCGTTTGGCCATTGCGCATACGCATCTGGAGCGAATCTTGCGGTACACGGTGAAAACACTATCCGGGCTATCGGGTCCTGAAAGTCTCAATCCCACAAGAAGAAAACCGATCTCTGATTTACGGAAGAGGATCAAGAAACGGTTTAAGAAGCACAACCCATCTGCCGCAGAGACATATCGTCTTGACGAGCTTCTAGAAAAAGCCAAGCTCCTTTCAGGAAAGAGAAATTCCTACATGCACCGGGCATGGTCGAAAACCGAAGCCGGACAGGCGATTCTGCTTGGAGAAGACCTTCAATTGGGAGCCGCTCCATCAGAAGCCGTAATTGAGCGAGTTGCGTCTGAGATTTTAGCATTAGGAAAACAGATTAATGACGCCCGTCTTCATGGGTTCATTCATGACGTAGTGCAGCGCCAGCCGTCCAAGGAGATGGAGGATTTGGTAGAGGAGTCGCGATGAAGATACGCATCAAGGTGAACCAGCCACCCTGCGCCCATCGGGTATTGACTTTGAAAGGGCGGTACCTGACATTGAAAGGGATTGACCTCCGGCGTTCGAGGGAACGCTATACCTGCAATGCGTGCGGTAAACCGGTTGTCCGCACACTCAAAACGTCCGTGTCCTAGCAGTCAAGACACATTTAATGCGCGCCGATCAACCGGCCTCGGGGATACCATTTACATGGTTCTGTTACGGGATGCCCTTATCAAATTGCTTGCTCAGAAAATATGGAATATCACAAATTGATGGCCTCTTAGGTTTGCAACTCGGGGATGGCTGTAACAAACAGATCAAAAAGATAACCGTCTCCTAAAGGACGCTCCTCGCATTTCGATACAAACTCTACGGGGATTTCGAACAGTGAGGAAGCCCTTTCCCGTGAGCGAGGGGACGTGAGTATATGAAAGTTTCTTTGACGTGTCAGATATTTTTCTATGTCCTCGTCAGAGGCATACCCAACATAGTACACGATCCCATCATGCTTCTGAATTTCCAACGCGAATGTGTTGCCACGCGTAGCGCGTAGCGACACGACGCTGCACATTGAGAAACCGTATATTCCATTCGGCAAATCCTGTATTTTCGTTCCATCTTCCCGTTCAGTAAGTGGTCGAAGTTGATGCTCTTGCCGTAGCTTCAGTATATCTTTGGAGACAGCGTTTCCATCCGGCATCTTTCCGACATCGCTCTGCGTGTTCTTTGCTTGATTGTCCCTACTCCAAATGTCGGCGAAATTAATTGGCGAATTCACTCTGACAATGAGGTAAGCCAAGATCACCAACCCAAGCGGCACAGGTATCAGATACAGATACCACCGTTTCATGCCTGGTAGGATACGCCCAAGTCGTCCGTCAAGTAAAAAAGTAGCCGCTGTTGTGCCCCACTTAAATTGTGTATGGGCGGCTTCGTCAGCTGGATGCAGAATCCCACTGAAATTATTGAATACCCATCGCAGCAGAAGTCAACCGAGGCCCATTCCAAAGATTCACGAGCGAGTACACCTGACTATCCCTTGAGAAGTGGAGACTCGAAGCGGGCTGAATTCTTTGCAGAACCGATAGTTTACAAGGGGCAACACACTGTCCAGACATAAAGTGGGGCAGGACAATTGACAAGCAAAGATCAAGCAGGAAACCAGATGCAAAACAGGAACTTGGTAGATTATACTCAATCAGCCTTCTAAGCTGAGGGTCGCTGGTTCGATTCCAGCCGGGCGCACCATAGGGTTTGTTGTCCATGCGCTGGTTGCTTCGCCCTTCCCATCTTGCGATCCTTGCCCTGGGCTTGGTGCTTCTCTACACACTCGTTGGTTTTCTTCTCGTTCCCTACCTGATTAAAGTCTACGCGATCCCTGCTGTTGCCGAGACGCTCAAGCGTCCGGTGCTGGTTAAAGAAGTGGAGCTGAATCCCTTTGCCCTTTCGTTTCGGCTGAAGGGCTTGGAAATTCGAGAGACGGATCAGTCTGCCTTGATCGGGTTTGACGAGTTCTTCGTCAATTTTCAGGCAAGCTCCCTCATTCGTCGGGCCTATGTGTTCGATACCATTCGGCTCACGGTACCCTATGTGTCTGCACGAGTATTCAAAGACGGGCGCATGAATCTGGCTGAGCTTGTGCCGCCGGACGCTGGGTCACAACCGACCGCGCCGCCGCAGGCCGAGAAGACCCCAGCCGGGCTTCCCGCCATCGAAATCGGAGAGTTCGAGATTGCGCAAGGGATCGTCGAATTTCGCGATGAATCGAAGCCCAAGCCCTACATGCTCGATGTCGTCCCGATCCATTTTGTGCTCAAGAATTTCCATACCAAACCCGGCGGTGACAATTCATATGCCTTCACAGCGGAGTTGGGCAAGGGCGAAACGCTCTCCTGGGCCGGCACCTTCTCGCTCGAACCGATTCAATCCTCCGGCACGTTTTCCTTCTCCGGCGTGAAGCTGCCCAACCTGTGGCAGTACCTCCATGATCGATTCCGCTTCGACGTCACCGATGGCACTATTACAGCCGATGCCAGGTACGCGCTCGATGCCGGTGCGACTCCCTTCAAGCTTCACATTTCACAGGCGAACATCCAGATCGAAAAGCTCGCAGTCAGGGAGGATGGAAGCCTCGACCCGGTAATCACGATTCCGGCGTTGAACGTTGGGAGTGTCGACGTGGATCTCGCAACGCACGAGGTCACGGTTGGGAACATCGAAGTTGAGCGCGCATCATTCACGGCCTGGTTGAATCCCGACGGCACCGTGAACTATCAGCAGATGTTTGCTCCTGTGGACTCCGTCGAGCCTCCGCCTGCTGCGAGCAACTCCTCACCGAAACCCAAAGACCAGAAGCCGTGGGCCACCTGGCTCAAGGAGATCACGCTGCAGGACCATTCGATCGATTTCGACGATCGTACCTTGCCGACTCCGGCCCATGTCGAGGTGAGGGCCTTAACTGTCAAGACCCACGACGTGCGGATTCCGATCACAGAGGCCCTGCCGCTTGAGGTGGAGATGCAGCTGAATGAAACCGGGACTATTCGTGTAAATGGATCGGTGCTGCCCAACCCGTTGCAGGCTGATGTCGCCCTGGTACTCAAAGACATTGCGATCAGACCGTTTCAGCCGTACTTTGATAAATTTGCGCGTATCGATGTCCAGTCCGGCGCCATCAATTTGGATGGGACGCTGCATCTTGCCACCGAACATCCGAACGGTCCGCTCATGTCGTATGAAGGCAACGCCGGCGTCGAGGCATTGAGCGTGGCTGACCGCGATCAGGGTGACGAGGTAGCCTCGTTGCAAGTATTGTCCCTCAACACAGTTCGTGTGACTGTCGATCCAACCACGGCTTCGATTCAAGAGGTGGGCCTTCAGCAGCCCATGGCACATCTCGTCGTGCAGTCAGACGGCGGATTGAATCTCGGCAAACTTGCCGCTGCGTCGCCGTCATCGGCCGCAGTGGATGAGAAGGCTGTGGAGCCCCAGAAAGCCAAGGGTCCACCCGTTCCGGTGACGATCGGTATGGTGAAACTCGTCAAAGCGGTCATGACGTTTCGAGATGACTAGGTGCAACCTCCTGTCCGGACCGGGCTTTCAGATCTGACCGGTACGATCAAGGGACTGTCGTCGAAGCAACTGGCCAGGGCGGACATTGCCCTCACCGGTCGAGTGGGTAAGATGGCGCCGCTCAAGATCGCGGGGATCATCAATCCCCTGAGCGAAGATGCATTTACGGATCTCACGATTACCCTTGGGGGTATGGACTTGACTGCAGAAGGTCCCTACAGCGGCAAGTATGTGGGCTATGGATTGTCGAAGGGGAAGCTCTCGCTCGATTTGAAGTACAAGGTCTCCCGAAAACAACTTGAAGCGGAAAACAAGGTGGTGGTCGATCAGCTGACGTTCGGAGAGAAAGTCAACAGTCCGGATGCGACGTCGCTGCCCGTGAAGCTGGCTGTGGCGCTCTTGAAAGATCGCAATGGACGAATCGACATCGATCTGCCCATTCGCGGCGACCTTAAGGATCCCGACTTCAAGTACGGCAAGGTGGTGGTCTCGACGTTGCTCAATCTGCTCACAAAGATTGTGGCGTCTCCGTTTACGCTGATGGGAAAGCTTATTCCTGGCGGCGGCGATGCCGAAGAGCTGCAATATCTCGAATTTGATCCTGGATCTGCCGCATTTGTCGCGACAGAACTGAAGAAAGTCGAGGCCATCGCGCAGGGGCTCGAGGAACGGCCTGGTTTGCTCCTGGAAGTCACCGGCACTGCCGATCCTGTTCGTGATCGAAAGGTGCTTGCGCTTCAGAAGCTCAAAGCGCAACTGCGCGCAAGATGGCAGCAAGGGAAGAGCGTATCAAAAGGGGTTGACTTTCCGATTGCTGAAGAGGAGCGCGCGATCAAAGAGATCTTCGATCAACAGCGTAGCCTGCAGCCGGTGGCGGCGACGGCGGAGGGCGCGCAGCTCCCTTCGAAACCGCCTACGATTGAGGAAATGCGGCAACAGCTTGCTACCGTCATACCGGTTCCCGATTCGGATCTCCGTCTTCTGGCACAGCAACGGGCGGAACAGATGCGTGGACAATTAGTCGTGAATGGCAACCTTGCCGACGAGCGTGTGTTCGTGACCGAAGTCGATCTGACCGCGTCGGATCACGAAAAGGTGAGAAGTCGATTGAACATTACGGCTGGTCAATGAAGCTCCCCGCAGCAGCCTACTCCACCGAAGTAGCCACTTCGGCTACGAAGGCCGGAAGCTGCGGGGTATTCGGCGAAGGAGAATAAGCCGGGGCTCCCCCTTGCACTTCGTCTAGCAAGAACAGTATCGTATCGCTATGAGCGATCTCGAGTCATTAGCTTAAATAAGGGAGGTTACCATGGCACTACGACTGGGAGATGAGGCGCCGAATTTTACAGCAGAGTCCACCGAAGGGACCATCAACTTTCACGAGTGGTTGGGCGGCGGGTGGGGGATTTTCTTCTCGCACCCGAAAGACTATACCCCGGTCTGCACCACAGAGTTGGGGACCGTCGCCAAGATTACATCGGAGTTCAAGAAGCGAGGCGTGAAAGTCATCGCCATCAGCGTCGATCCGCTGGATTCACACAAGGGCTGGATCAACGATATCAATGAGACGCAGCACACGACAATGAACTATCCGATGATCGCCGATCCGGAGAAAAAGGTCGCGACCCTGTACGACATGATCCATCCGAACGCCCTGGACAACATGACCGTCCGATCAGTGTTCATCATCGGCCCGGATAAAAAGGTGAAGTTAACATTGACCTATCCAGCTTCATGTGGCCGTAATTTCGACGAACTTCTGCGAGTCATCGACTCGCTTCAACTGACCTCAAAGTTCAAGGTAGCGACTCCCGCCAATTGGAAGGATGGTGAGGATTGCATCATCACCCCGGCTGTGAACGACGCTGAAGCAAAGACGCTCTTTCCCAAAGGCTTCAAGACCGTGAAGCCTTATCTCCGTTACACCCCGCAGCCGAATAAATAACGAACGGTTTTACCTGCAGCAAGGGCGGGAGTGGCCGTGAGCTTCTCCCGCCCTTCGCTTGTCTGGACGTCTTTCTTCCGACCCGTGTCCGTGCAGTGGACAGGAAAGGGATCGGCTGATTGCTGGGGTAGAGGAACTGTGCTAGGCTGACTTCACAATGCGACTGATTCAGGGCAGCGTGGCATGGTCTCGGGTCATGGTTCTCGTGTGGGCGTCCGTATGGATGCTCGCCGCGCCATTGGTTCACATCCATCCCGAGGCCGACCATCGCCACGGGACAGCAGGTCACATGCATGGGGGGACAGTCCACACTGTTTTTTCCCCGGACCTGAGCTGTGAGTTCTCGGTCTATGACCATGCCTCGGTTGCTGATAACGAATCCCACTGTCCGCTTCATCTGATTGCGCAACCTTCCCATGGGTTTGAGCACTTCGAAATTGATGTGGTTCTCGCCTCTTCTGCCGAGCCGCAAATCGGCAAAGGCACCGCGCTGGATGTGGCCGCACATTCCTTCCACGCGAATCCGCCTACGAGGGTTCATGCCGCTTGGCAGCCGCAACCCAGTCCTTCGCTGACGAATCTTCTCCTCACGACCAGTCTTTCCTCCCGCGCTCCCCCTCTCGTTTGATCGCGACTTTTCACATCTCATAACGCTTCGATCTATTTCCTCGGCGCGACATGCCCGTCTCGTATTGTGACGGAGGCGAGTCGCCATGGGCGCCGATGGGGGAGGCCCAGTATGAAGCCTGTATTCATCTGTACGATCACCGTCGTGCTTGGGTGGGTCATCGTGGTCACGCCTTTTCCGGCAGGCTACGCAACCGACCTCAGCTCGTCCGAATACACACTCAACCAAGTTGTACAACTTGCGCTCCAACACAACCCAGTCATGACGGGTGCGGAAGCGGTCCTTGAACAGAGTCAGGGCCAACGTGTCACGGCTGGCGCCTATCTCAATCCTACCGTCACCGGTTCGGCCGGCCGAGGGTCGATTCGAGATCCCAGCACCGGTGTCTCCGTCACCGAACGGACGATCACTGTGGAGCAACCGTTGGAGTGGCTGGGAAAACGCGCAGCCCGACAACGCGCCGCTGACGCGGGATTAGCTGGTGCTCTCGCCGGCATGGAAGAAGCAAAAGTGGTCCTCATGGCCGAGGTGAAGGCGGCGTTCTTTCAACTTCTCTTTGCCCAACAAGATGCACAGCTCGCGAGGGAGAACCTGAAGACGGTCGAAGACCTCGTGAAATTGGTGAGTGCGCGTGTCAGCACGCGGGAAGCGCCGAAATTCGAGTTGGTCAAGGCAACCGTCGAACTCCAGAAATCCAAGAAGGAGCTGGCGAGGGCGGACAATGCGCTGCTCGTGGCCCGCGCCAAACTCAATACGGTGACAGGCAAGGCCCTCGGAGCATCATTTGCCATCCAAGGGGAGTTTGAAACGGTGAGGTCGGGACTGGAGCTACGTGTACTGATGGATCAGGCACTCGACCGACAGCCTGCCCTCCGCCGACAACAGAAAGTGGTCGAGCAAGCCGAATTCGCGATCGAACAGGAACGTGCATCGCGCATGCCGAACGTGGCGGTGATCGGCCAGTATCATCGGGAAGCCGGCGATGAATCCGTCACGGCAGGATTGAGTGTGCCGCTGCCCATTTGGTATCGCCGACAGGGAGAAATCGGTACGGCGATGGGAACGTATCGACGGGCGCAAGCGGAGCGAGATCGATTTCAGCAGGAACTGGAACAGACCATCACGCAGCATTTTCAGGAGGTGCGGACCGCGCAAGCACAGATGCAGGTCTTCGAACAAGGACTCCTGTTTCAAGCCAAAGAAGCGCTCGACATCGCTCAGTTTAGTTTTCGCCATGGCGTGGCGAGTTTGCTCGAAGTCATCGATGCGCAGCGTGTCTACCGCCAGACCACGCTCGAATATGCCCAGGCACGAGCCGATCATTCGATTGCGCTGGCCCGCTTGGAACGGGCGGTGGGAGGGTTGCCATGAACGCTCGCTTCGTGATGCCCACGTCATTGAGTCCTCTACGGATCGCCCTGCTCCTGTTGGTCGCCATCGTTCATATGTCTTGCGAGTCGAAGCAAGAAGGCCCGCAGAAGCCGCCTCCCACGACGGCCATGGCGTCCGCTGTGCCCGGTATTCTTGAATTGCCGGAAGGGAGCACGACCCTTGCCCACCTTCAGACGGATCGAGTGGCTCTCCGTCCGATCCGGACAGCCCTCAAGGCCCAGGCGGGGAAGATTTTGGCCAACGAGAATCGATTAGCACATCTCAGCGCGCGAGTCCCCGGCCATATCGTGGCCGTGTACGCCAACTTTGGCGACCGAGTGAAAGAAGGCGACCGGCTCCTTCTGCTTGATAGCCCTGCCTTTGGAGAAGCCCAGTTGGAATATCGCAAAGCGAGGACCACGCTGAGCGTGACGGCAAAGGCGGTCGAACGGGCCCAAGCGTTGCTGGATCGCGGCGCAATTGGCGTGGGCGAATCTCAACGGCGTGAGGCCGATTATGAGAACGCGCGCGCCGATCTGCACGAAGCGGAAGAAAAGCTGCATTTACTCGGCATGACAGAGCGGGAGATCCAGCGCCTGGCCGCCAAGACATTGCCTCATGCGGAGGTCGCGCAAGTCTCCCTTCGCGCCCCCTTTACCGGTGAAGTGATCGAGCGGAACGCGACCATCGGCGAAGTCATCGACCCCAATAAGATGCTGTTCACCGTGGCAGATCTCTCGACCGTCTGGGTGCGCGCCGATTTCCCGGAACAGCAGGCCGGTCGGCTGAAGACCGGGCTTACCATCGAGGTGCGGGTGTCAGCCTATCCGGACACGATGTTTCAAGGCGCCATTACCTATGTGGGGGCGGTGATCGATCCGACGACGCGGACCGTGACGGCGCGTGCCGATGTGTCCAACCCTGAGGGCCGGTTGCGGCCCGAGATGTTCGCCGACGTCACCTTGGTCACGGACGAGCAATCCGTCTTGAGCGTGCCGCGCGCGGCGGTGCAGCAGGTGGGCAGCCGGACGGTTGCCTTCGTGGTGCGGGGACCGCGTCGGTTCGAATCCCGCGAGGTGACCCTCGGTCAGGCCTCAAACGAGTATATCCAGGTTGTCGCTGGGCTCGCTGCAGGAGACGAAGTGGTGACGCAAGGCAGTTACGCCCTGAAGTCAGAGTACCTTCGCGAGCAGATGCCGACGGGAGGCCCGCTATGATCGAACGGCTGATCCGAACCGCGCTCGCACAACGGCTCATCGTACTACTCGCCGTTGTCGGGCTCATCGTGAGCGGCGTGGCGGCGTTCCGCCATCTGCCGATTGATGCCTTTCCTGACGTGACTCCGGTCCAGGTCCAAGTGATCACCCGGGCGCCGTCCCTGGCTCCCGCGGAAATCGAGCGCCTTGTGACCTTTCCCCTGGAGATCGAGTTGACGAATCTGCCTGGCAAAACGGTACTGCGGTCGGTGTCGCGGTTCGGGCTCTCGGTGATTACGGTGGTCTTTGAGGACAGGATGGATACCTATTTCGCCCGGCAACTCGTCTTGGAACGGGTGCTCCAGGCGCGATCACGGCTTCCACACAATGTCGAGCCTGTGCTCGGACCGGTCAGTACGGGATTGAGCAAAGTCT
>Ga0247727_10004931_pt1 | contig 27723 bp, 26 predicted proteins | sample WisWelCaveWW1625_FD_202498 | JGI IMG/M metagenome (GOLD analysis project Ga0247727, IMG submission 202498) | Biofilm microbial communities from Wishing Well Cave, Virginia, United States - WW16-25 | ecosystem: Environmental > Aquatic > Deep subsurface > Groundwater > Cave microbial mat | place...
GGCCTGCGTTCCTTTGAAATACTCAATTACATCCTGTATTTTTGCATCTTTCCCTAAATTGCCGAGGTTTGGTTTAAGTACATCTGCAAGTATCTTTATTGCCGTGCTTTTCCCTATCCCGTTTATTCCTATTATCCCAACAACTTTTCCGAAAACAGGGATAGGCAGGCTATATAAAGCAAACTCGTTCTGGCCATATCTGTGGATAGGCTCTTTTTCAAGTGCCTCTGGCAGGTTTATCACTTTGATGGCATCAGGAGCTGCATTTACGCATATCCCGCACCCTATGCACATGGATTCATTTATGAAAAGCTTGCTTCCCTCAAAATATATGCAGTCACTTCCAGTCCTGTTGATAGGGCACAAGCTCTGGATATACTTCTTCTTCTCCATATCCTTTAGCTTTGTGTTGTCAATCACAGCTATTCTTTTTACCATATTAAGATGAATTTTTTGCAGTTATATAAAAATTTGCACTAATAGAAAAATATTTATAGAATATTACCTTAATGAGAGATGATATTTAGAACAATATCATATAGGCAAATTAATAATAGCACTGACAAAAAATGATAATCTTCGGCCTAAACATCCCTTTGCCTGAACTGATCTTAATAATTGTCTTATTTGGCTTTATATTTATACCATGTCTTATAGCGTTTTGGCTATATAAATTTCTGAATAATAAGTACATTAAAGAAAATAAAGAGCTTATGGAAGAGATTGAGAAGCTAAAGAAGAAAAAATAATTCTTCCTCCCTCGCGGCAGCTTTTTTATCCAAAACCCCGAAATATTTATAAATTCATAACAATTATTTATTGAATAATAACAAAAAGTGATTAATATGCAAAAATACAAACCAAGCTCACCAACGTTGAACACTGTTTTAATGGTAGAAAAGACTATGAAAAACATGAATGAAAGCATATTTACAATAGCAGAATTAAAAAGAAATCTGCCAAAACAGGTTAATCACAACACCCTGATGTTGATTCTTGACTATCTTGAAAAAAGCAACAAGATAGCAGTCTCTCTCAAAGGCATAACATGGGTATATAATCCAAGCGAGAAACTCAGGAAAGCAATAAGCCAGGGACTTGAATTATGAAACCTGTAAAAGTCGTATTGTCCCCTGAAGCAGAGGAAGTATACAATTATCTTAATGTTGAAGCAAACACTTCCAAAACTGAAAAAACTATTCTCAATGCCGTAAACAAGAAAATAGACATTCTTAAAACAAACTTTCATTATGGCAACCCTATTGCAAAGGACAAAATACCTGATGAATACAAAAATAGATATGATGCAAAAAACCTTTTTAGGATTGAATTACCCAGCTTCTGGAGGATGCTCTATACTTTAACAAACGATGATTCCGAAGTATTTATAATTGCATTTGTGCTGGATATAATTGACCATGATAAATACAATAAAAAGTTTGGATATAATAAAAAATAGCTCTCATCCTCCGTCCATAGTCTCACCTGGTATATGAGCTTTCTCCACCATAAAAATTACCAAATCATTTATTCCACTACTTTTATATAGAAACTTAACTTTTTTTAGGGTATGGAAAAGATATCGGGGTTTATTGTCTATCCCACTTACAGGATCATTGATGGAAAGGCCTATGTCTATCTGTTCGGAAGGCTTGAGAACGGGGATTCTTTTTTGACCATCAATTATACAAGGCCTTATTTCTATGCCAGAAAAAAGGATAGAAAAAACTTTGATAATGTGAAGACTGAGATAAAATTTGATATCGAAGAGACCGAGATGAAGAATTTCTTTGATGAGCCTGTCATTAAGATAATATTGGATGTGCCAAAGGATGTGCCTGTTTTAAGAGATTTGTTTGAAAAAGAAGACATAATATCCTATGAGGCAGACATCAGGTTTGTGTACAGGTTCATGATAGATAAAGGCATAAAAGGCTCGATGCTGATAAGCGGAGAATACAAAAAAGGCAATTTTGTGAACAGGATATATGAAGAGCCAAATCTGAGCTCCTCTGAGTACAAGCCCGAATTAAGGACTGTTGCGATTGATATTGAAAGCTCGATGGACTTAAAAGACCTTTATTCAATATCACTTTATTCAAAAGACATGTCTAAAGTCCTTATGGTAAATAAGAAAAAGCTCCACAATGCAGAATCCTTTGAAACAGAAAAAGAGATGCTTGAAAGGTTCAAGGAGATAATAATAAACTATGACCCTGACATCATAACAGGATGGAATCTAGTGGGATTTGACCTGAATCAGCTCAAAAAGAAATTCGATGAACATAAGATCTCTTTTGTCTTCGGAAGGACTGAGTGGCCATGTGTACTCAGGATCTCTGATTCTTTTTTCAAGGAATCAACTGCCGAAATCCCCGGAAGAGTAGCCCTTGACGGCATGCACCTCCTGAAAATTTCTTTTATCGCTCTAAGCGATTATAAATTGCAGACAGCTGCTGTTGAGATATTGCAGGACTCAAAGACAATCACAGAAGAGAATGATAAAGGAGAAGCCATCCAAAACATGTATAGTAAAGATCCTGAAAAACTGGCAGAGTATAATCTTAAGGATTCAAAGCTTGTCATTGATATTCTTGATAAAAAAGGGCTTATTGACCTTACTGTGCAAAGGTCATTACTAACCGGGATGCAGCTTGACAGGGTAAAGGCATCTATTGCCTCATTAGACAACCTATACATAAGAGAGACATTAAAAAAAGGCTATGTTTGCAATAATTCAACATCCAAACAAAGGGATGCCAGGATAAAAGGAGGTTTTGTAAAAGATTCTGTCCCAGGTATATATGATTATATAATAGTATTGGACTTTAAGAGCCTGTATCCGAGCATAATAAGGACTTTCAACATTGATCCATTGATGTTTGTCCCAAAAGACATGCATAAAAAATTCAAACAAGATGAGCTTATTGTTGCTCCGAACGGAGCTATGTTCAGAAAAGAAGAAGGAATTTTGCCTAGGCTCATCCAGGAATTGTCTCATCAGAGGGATATAGCGAAAAAAAATAAGAACAATGAAGGAAGCTTTGCTATAAAAATCACGATGAATTCTTTTTTCGGGGTCCTCGCAAACCCTATGTGCAGGTTCTACTCACTTGACATGGCTAATGCAATAACGCATTTCGGTCAGTTCATTGTAAAGAAGAGCGCTGAAATTACTGAGGAAAGAGGATATAAGGTAATTTATGGCGACACTGACTCTATTTTTGTAAAGACAGGAGTTGAGAGTCTGGAAGCTGCACAGAAGATTGGAAAAGAGATAACTGCTCACGTAAATAAGTTCTGGCATGATTATGCTAAGGATAGTTTTGGGATGAAGAATTACCTTGAGCTGCAGTTCGAGAAGACTTTTATCAGGTTCATGATGCCAAAAATCAGGGGGACTGAAATCGGCGCAAAAAAAAGATATGCCGGGCTCATGCTTGTAGACGGAAAAGAGGAAGTTAAGTTCACAGGCCTTGAGTTTGTCAGGCGTGATTGGACTCCTGTCTCAAAAAAATTCCAACTTGAGCTTCTGGACAAGATATTTCACAAAGAAGAGGTTTTTGAATACATCAAAAAATTTGTGAATGATTTAAAGAAGGGCAAATATGATGATTTGCTGATTTATAAGAAAGCAATAAGAAAAGACCTTGTGAAATATACAAAGACTACCCCTCCTCATGTGAAGGCCGCAAGAAAATTAGGGAAGATTACAAGTAATATCATATCTTATGTCATGACAACAGAAGGGCCTGAGCCAGTGCAGAAGATAGAGCATAAGCTGGATTATGAGCACTATATTGACAAGCAGATAAAGCCTATTGCAGATTCAGTATTGAGCTTTTATGACACTAATTTTGATGACACACTAAAAGATAGCAAGCAGACGAACTTGTTTGGATTCGGATAAGGCTATTTTTGAGTAGTTACATTTTTAAATAACATCAAACTTTTTCCCGTAAAATGACTTTAGAGTTAATTTTAAACGGATGCAAAGAAGCCCCAAATCATGATGTGTCTGATATGTATGAAGCTGAGGCTATTATAACAGATCTCACACATAATAGATATAAAATTGAAGTGGATGAGCATCATTATGCCCTTTATAATTTCATAATCAGTAAATTATCTCCCGAAATTAGCTAATCATAGTAAGCCGGAAAACATCGAATTTAAGCTTACCCGACAAGATTCTGAAGGTTCTCGTTCAGAACTAAATGATGTAATAAATAATATTGATGGTTCAGATAAGTTAAAACTAGAATATTTTGAAGTTCACTTTTCTCCCTTGAATGAATTTTTTGCCGCTGGTGAAGAAGGTTATGCGAAAAGGATTGAATTTATGATGCAACAAAATGACGTTAATATAAAAAGCCACTCAACAAATGTCGGCAAATTTAAAATTGAATTTTGTGAAGGTATTGTTTTTTCATACGATATAAAGAGTGGGTCAATGTCTATAATAAGTAGCCGCGAAGGTATATCAAGTTTAAATAAATACATGATATATATAATGGGCGATGTCAGATCAAAGCTTGACAGTTTATCAATGAAAATCAAAGGGTCATATTCTTAGTTTATTCCAAAAACATTGTTACAAATTACTTATCAAAAGCAGCATAGGCCTTCCTAATAATGTAAAAAGGAGAATATTGAATATTATATTTGTTATTACATATATCAAGTATTTAGGAAGATAGACTGGGTTTGAGAGAGCTGTAAAAACAATATTGTTTATGTTAATAGCAAATGTTGCATATATGCCAAGCTGAACTACATCTGCATAAGGCAAAAAACCTGATATTATTGCCGTTATGCAGTACGCTGGGATGACCCACAATACATATTTGTCCAAAAAACCACCTGCTACAAGATGATAAGTTATCAGGATAGAAGTTATTGCTAAAGCAATCCACGGTCCGTATTTAAGCCCTGAGAGGACAGCAATGAAGGTCACAAGCTCAAGCCCTATGTTTCTTATAGGGAAATTGTTTATTATGAATGAGAGGCCTATACTTAATGCAATGATGATTACCAGGAATGCTATCCCTTTAAATATCAGCAATAATAGGAGGAGTATAGTTATCCCCCTCACTATCAGGAACAGTTTTTTCTTTTTGTCCTTATTCATGGATCTTGATAAAAAGGATTGCATTATAAAGATTTGGATGAAAGTAATTTTATAAATAAGCAAAAAATAGATAGGTTATGCCAAAAATATTTCCTGCCATGAAAGCAGTGATTGTGAATGATGAGAAATTCTTGATCATCAGGCAAAAAATAGGGGAAACTGCGATCTGGGACCTTCCTGGAGGAAAGATTGAATATGATGAGAATCCTTATGATGCCTTATTTAGAGAAGTGAAAGAAGAGACCTGCCTTCAGATTGAAATCATAAAGCCGCTTGGCGTGTTTTGGTATTATAGGATTGAAAATAAAGACCAGGTCATTTGCAACACGTTCTTATGCAAAATAAAAGATAATAATTTTATCATTAAAAATTCCGGTGTCGGCGATAAGATAGATGAATTCAAGTGGGTCACAAAAAAAGAGTTTTTGTCTGGTGTTTATAATGAATCACCTGAAAGTTTAAAGCGACTTATTGAAACCCTGAAGATTTAGGGAATTTTAGTCTAAGGTTTAAATTAAGTATATCTTATGCTCTTTAAGGTATCTTCTCATAAAGTAATTCAAAAAATCAGTCTCTGTTTTTTCGAGCGCATGATAATACGGTTTCCTGTTCTTATAAGTGATGGTGATTAAAGGATATCCTGAACCTGCCAATATATAAGATATCAACAGCCTCCCGATTCTTCCGTTTCCATCTCCAAAAGGATGTATTTTTTCAAATTTATAATGCGCTCTTGCGGCAAGCTCTACAGGGTGCATTACTTTTTTATTTTTGCTATGCCAATCTAAAAAGCCCTTCATCAAAATCAGAAGATCCTGCCAGTCAGGTGCCCTGTAGTTCCCTATTTTTACTGAATATTCCCTCACTTTACCTGCAATATCATGTTTGGTTTCTTCAAAAAGCTCTTTGTGCCACATGAGGAGTTTAGTCAAGGAAATTTTTCCTTTATACTGGATTGCTTTGAAAAAGACTTTTGAGTGCCTCTCTGTCTCTTTTATGTCATCTACAGGCTTTTTGTTAGGCGAGATCCTCCTTATTATTATGTCCTCTGTCTCTTCTTTTGATATCTTTGAGCCCTCTATTGCGTTTGTATTATAAGTGAAGTCTATGGAAAGGTCAATAAGGTAAATTTTTTTAATAGATGCAGGATATGATTTCCATTCTTTTGAGAAATTTTTTTTGATCTTATCTAATTTTAAGAATAAATCCTCTGCCATACATTTCCTCAAGAAAGATTCTTTGATGATTTCAATATCCTTAGGTATCTCCTTTCCAAGATATATTTCCCTGTAAGTGACTTTCCTATCTTTTCTGAAAGAATTCCTTAGATAATAATAGTTATCCCTGTTTATTATGTCCATATGAAAGCAATACCATTACAATTATTTAAAATTATGCTTTATTTATAAAAATGTAATGGTAATAAAAAAATCTAGTACCTATAGTGATCCGCTTTGTAAGGACCATCAACTGACACTCCGAGATAATCAGCTTGTTTATGGGTTAGCTTAGTCAGTTTTACGCCAACTTTCGCAAGATGAAGCCTTGCGACTTCTTCATCCAATTCTTTAGGCAGCCTATGAACACCCAATGGAACCTTCTCAGTCCATAGTTTTATTTGAGCCAAAGTTTGGTTTGTGAAAGAGGCACTCATAACAAAACTAGGATGCCCCTTTCCTAGTCCTAAGTTGACAAGCCTCCCAGAAGCAAGTATTATTACCCCATGCCCATCTGGAAACACGTACATGTCAACCTGAGGCTTTATGTTATTAACTTTTATTCCTGGAAGCTTATTTAATCTATCCATCTGTATCTCGTTGTCAAAGTGCCCGATATTACAAACAATCGCATGGTCCTTCATCTTCTGCATATGCTCTAGCGTTATTATATCACAGTTTCCAGTAGCAGTAACATAGATATCTCCCTCTGCAAGACTGTCTTCAACTGTCTTTACTTCATACCCTTCCATTGCAGCCTGAAGAGCGCAAATAGGATCGATTTCAGTAATAATTACTCTTGCGCCAAAACCTCTCATTGACTGTGCGCATCCTTTCCCTACATCGCCATATCCACAGACAACGACTTTTTTCCCTGCAACCATGACATCTGTCGCTCTTTTAATCCCATCAACAAGTGATTCCCTGCATCCATAAAGGTTGTCGAACTTGCTTTTTGTCACAGAATCATTTATATTTATTGCCGGAAACAAGAGCTCCTTATTCTCCATCATCTGATAAAGCCTGTGGACTCCTGTTGTCGTCTCTTCAGAGACGCCTTTAACATCTTTTGCTACTTTAGTCCATCTTGTCTTATCTTTTGAATAATTTAATTTAAAAAAAGCCATAAGCTCCCTGAAGTCTTCACCCTCTTTTGAATAATCTTTGTTCAACAGTGCAGGGTTTTTTTCTATCTCAACACCTTTGTGTATCATAAGTGTTGCATCCCCGCCATCATCAACAATTAAATGCGGGCCTTTCCCTTTATGATCTAATGCAAGCGAAGTATATTCCCAATATTCTTTCAGTGTCTCTCCTTTGTATGCAAATACAGGAATCCCTGCTTTTGCGATTGCTGCTGCTGCTGCATCATTTGTTGAATAGATATTGCATGATGCCCACCTTACATCTGCGCCAAGCTCTTTTAGAGTCTCTATAAGAACAGCTGTCTGGACAGTCATGTGCAGGCTTCCTGTTATTCTTGCGCCTTTCAGAGGCTTTTCTCTGCCATGCTTTTCCCTAAGAGCCATCAATCCGGGCATCTCTTTCTCTGCAAGCTCTATTTCTTTTCTCCCGAGATCTGCCAATTTTAGATCCTTAACCAAAAAATTTTTTCCTTTATCCATTATTGATCACCACTATAAATTTTAATTTTTATAAGTGTATGAGGATTATTTATATATTTTAGCCAAGCAAAACAGTATTTTATCCAAAAAAAAGCTTTAAAAACGCTTTTAATTCTAGTTTTTATTATAATTAATTGATTTTATCTAGATATTATTGTGATTGCCGGCTGAAATTTCATATATGCTTACCATATATCTGTTTTTATCGAATAATTTATAAACTTCATGATATGATTTAGGGATATGGAGATGCAAAAAAGCTTTGCGAGCGATAATTATTCAGGGGCAGATCCTAAAATAATAGAGGCAATAAAAAAAGCCAACATTGGGCATTCAGGCGCTTATGGAAATGACATATACACAAAGAGAGCTGTCATGAAATTTAGAGAGCATTTTGGAAAAGACATCGATGTCTATTTTGTCTTCAATGGCACAAGCGCAAATGTTTTGGCATTGGCAAGTGTTACAAGCTCTTTTAACTCTGTAATCTGCGCTGAAACTGCGCATGTCAATGTTGATGAATGCTCTGCGCCGGAAAAATTTACAGGATGCAAGCTCATTCCAATACTAACTGCCGACGGAAAAATTTCAGTAGAAAATATTCTTCCTCATATTATCAGGTTAGGCGACCAGCATCATGCACAAGCAAAAGTGATATCAATAACACAGTCGACGGAATTTGGAACGTTATATTCATTGAAGGAGATTAAAGAAATAGCAGATTTTGCGCATAAAAACAATATGGTTCTGCACGTTGACGGTGCCCGTATATCCAATGCAGCAGCCAGCCTGAATAAGACTCTTAAGGAAATTACATTTGACCTGGGTGTTGATGTATTGTCATTTGGGGGGACAAAAAACGGCATGATATTCGGAGACGCTGTTGTTTTTAGAAACAAAAGCCTTTCCAAAGAGTTTATGTATATAAGAAAACAGGGGATGCAGCTAGCATCAAAGATGCGTTTCATATCAACGCAGTTTGAGGAGCTCTTATCAAATGATCTATGGCTGAAGAATGCGCAAAATTCAAACAAGATGGCAAGATTACTTGCAGATGAGATAAAAAACATCCCTAAAATTAAGATAACTCAAAAAGTCGAGGCAAACGCAGTTTTTGCCATTATTCCGAACCAATACCTTCCTAAACTGCAAAAAGAATATTTCTTCTATGTCTGGGATGAAAAAAACTCAGAAGTCAGGTTGATGTGCTCCTTTGACACGACAGCAGAGGATATCTATGATTTTGCTAAACTTATAAAAAAAACAGTAAGATGAAATGAACAAAAAAGATGAGCTGATTCTCGGGCAACTGAAGGAGAACTCCAGACAGACGATTAAGGAACTCGGGAAAAAAACAGGCCTTAGGCCAAGCACTGTCCATTCCAGGATAGAGAGGCTATTAAAGGATGGTACAATAAAAAAATTCACAGTCAAGCTTGATAACCAAAAATCAGAAGGGAATTTCATTGTTTTCATCCTTGTAAGCACAAGCAAAAAAATCCCTGACATGTTTTTCAAGAATAGCCATATAAAGGAAGTTTTCGGAATAACAGGAGAATATGATATTATAATGAAATGCAAATTCAAAGATATTGAAGAGTTCAATAAGTTTGTCCTGGATTTCAGGAATTATCCTCAGATAAATAAGACCCTTACCACGGTGGGCACTCTTACGCTTAAGGAAGAGATTTAGCTTAAAAAATTCCCTAGGAAAAACTTCTTCGAATTATCCAATAATAGATATGCATGTTTCAATAAGGTTTTGCTTCTATAAATACAACAATGCATAAAACGTCAAGTAAGTTTAAACCTATAAATCCAGCTCTGCTTATTTTTCGGCACTAGTTTTTGAATATTAGCGTCAAGCTCCGCTTCTTTTAATCCTGAAGCCACAACTGAATTTACAAGAACTGCAAAATGCCCTTTTATTCCATTTGATTTTAGGCTTTTTTTAATGTTTCTTGCTATGATTGCAGATTTTTCTTGATGGTACACTGCTTCAAGTTCAGGTGATTTTTTTCGCAATTTTTCTATCTCTTCATAAAACCTGTCTCTTGTATCCTGCGACTGAAAATAAAACCTAAGCATCTCTTCATCGGTTTTTTTCATTTCAACAATTGGTTGTTCAAAAGAAGAAATTGTCCCATATTTTTGAATTGCTTCTGCTGTTTCAGTTTTCAGTGATGAACGCATTCCTCCTCCAAATGTCAAGCTATATGGAAATAAAATTCCTTCATATGTCAATTTTCCTTTGAACGGAAGCATACGAAGCTTAACCATTATAGGCGAATATCCTTCAAACATCTCATAAAAAGAATTTGTTATTCCTAGTAAAGCATAAACCTTGTGCTCATTTGGATTCAGGAATAATGCCGACTCTTTATCATACTTAACCAAGAAAAAATCGCCTTCTTTGGATTTTTTCCAGGAAGATGCTATGTTTAACTCATCAGCAGAAAAATTTTCAGGGTTTTCCTTGATAAATGAATCTATTATAGTTGGATCTGAAAAGAGTTTTTTTCTTATTGAGACTGTTTTTTCTAGGTTAATTTTAAAGAAAGTTTCTTTTGTTTGGCAGTTTTTTTCTATGTTTAGGTTTTTATTTGTGTAAAACAGTAGGGTATCCATAATCTTATGGAATAGCTTTGCATCGCTCTCGGATAATTTTGACATTTTAGATCACCTGAGTAATATTTTTGTTTTAACTGTTGTTTTATCCTCTATTTAAGTATACCTTTTGTGTAGTTGTATTTAAGGCAAGCTCATTTCATTTTTTAACCTATTAAAATATTCAGCTGCCACACACCTTATCTGTTCATAAGTTATCTCTTCTGGCAGGATGAGCTTTATCTCTTTTAACCCTGGGATTGTTTTAAACCTTTTGCATGCGTCAGTAATTTGCTGATAAATCACTTCAGTAACAACAGACCTACTCTCCAATAACCCAATACCAATAAGTTTAGCGCAATGTCCGTATATCGTGGTTTCTGCAAGGTTTCTTTCTTGGGAAACTTCTATTACAGATTTGCCGCTTTTTATCATTGTCATGGTTATTGCTTCAGTTTCATTAACAGGTTCAATCTTTTTAATATTCTCAAGCTGAATTTCTGCCTTAACTGATAAAGCTTTTTTGCCTTCGTCAGATAATCCATAAATCTCATAAGGATAGGGAAATCCTTGTTTTTTTATTTTTATAATAAGGTTTTTTTCCTCAAGCTGGTCTATAAACCCTTCAATTGTTGCCATGTCATACCACATTAATCCACCAAAGATTGTTTCTTGTGAGATTGAGAAAATCTCTTTCGACTTTGAGCCTTTTAAAAACCGAACCAGCTTGAGTTTTCCAAGTTCAAGGCTATTCACTGCATTTAGGATAAGCCATGCAGTTATTGAGCTTTCACTTGACATATGAAAGGAGAATGTTTAAGAGTATTTATTTATTGCCAATTTTGTCAAGCAATTCATCGTTAAGCTCTGCTATTGATTTCAGATGTAGGTCAGCTTTGCCATGATCCTGATGTCTTGTAAGGTTATCAGGAATAGATATCGCAAAAGTCCCTGCTTCTTTTGCTGCGATTATGCCCATTTTTGCATCTTCAATCACAGCGCACTCTGCTGGCTGTAGCTTCAGCATCTTTGCAGCCTTAATAAAAATCTCTGGGTCAGGTTTAGCCCTCTTTACTTCATCTCCACCTACAATGCAATCAAAATAATCAGATATCCCGAAAGAATTTAAGGTGTCGATGGCATTTTCCTTGGCTGCTCCAGTAGCAAGCGCAATCTTGTATCTTCTCTTAAGTTTCTTAAGAATTTCAACAAGACCTTGTTTAAGTTTTATTTTATATTTTAGCTTAAGGTAATTCTCCTTTATAATAGGATAGATATCATCATAACTCGAGTTTATCCCGGCTATCTTAAGCATGTTCCCGGTAAACTCTTTCGGGCTCTCCCCTAGGTGCTCTGCAAATTTTTTTTCTGAAATATTTTTATTAAATCTTTTCTTGAAAACTCCATTCCAGTTCTCAAGGTGAATATGATTAGAGTCAATCACTACCCCATCCATATCAAATATAATTCCTTTTATCATTTTGCTTTTGATGTGGGCTTGAGCGTAGCGAAACCCACCTGTTTTGTCATCTGTTTTCTTAAAACAGATATCCTAGTCAAATATTATTCCTTTAATCATTTCCTTTTGTATGCTTGGCTGAGCTATGCGAAGACAACATACTTCTTTGCTCATCTGCTTTTGTAAAGCAGATGTTTTAATCATTTTATTTTTATTGCTTTTTCCAAATTATTCATCTTTGCAATCGTCAATTCCTCAAGTGACCAAATCAATAGATCTGCTTCAGTAGCAGCATTTTCATAATTCTTATTTCTTAACCCTATGCAAAAAATGCCTGCACCTTTAGCTGATTCAACACCATATTTCGAGTCTTCAATTACTGCACAGTCATCTGGTTTTAATCCCAGTCTATCCAATGCTAATCTATAAGGCTCAGGATTAGGTTTTTTTTCTTTCACATCGTCTGATGATACAATAATTTCAAAGAATCCAGAAATATCTAGTTTATTTAATATAAAATCAACTACATCCCTTCCAGAAGAAGTGACAAGGGCAATTCTTACCCTGTTTTTTTTCAGTTGTTTTAGTAGTCTTAAAGTGCCTTTTGCGAGTTCTAAAGATTCTTCCAATACTTCAAAAAGATGTTGCCTTCTTTTTGTTTCAAAAGAATTAAAAGGCATCTTAATACTGTATTTTTTCAATGTTTTTTTCCATATTGATTCTTCAGATATCCCGAAATAGTCCATAAATGAAGTATCTGGGATATCTATATTAAATTCTTTTAAAACTCGTTTTAATGCGATAAAATGCAATGGTTCAGTATCAACAATTACCCCATCCATGTCAAATATTATTGCACTAACCATGTAGGCTTTGGATTAATTTATAGTTTATATCCTTAATTGTTTTTACAACAATGTCAGCATCCTTAAGCTCTTTTTCATCTGAGGTTGTTGCAACTGCTATCACTTTCATCCCTGCGGCATGCCCTGCAGAGATTCCTTCTATTGCATCATCTATGACAACACACTCCTGTGGCATTATCTTAAGCTCTCTTGCGTTTTTCAAAAACATCTCAGGGTTCGGTTTTCCATGCTCAACATCATAATAAGTTACAATAGATAAAAAATAATCCAAGATTCCAAACCTTCTCAATATGTTCTCAACATTGTTCCTGCTTCCGTTTGTTCCGATAGCCATCATCATTTTTTTTTCTTTTAATTCACATAGAAGATCTTTTACGCCCGGAAAAAATGAAACATAAGATATATTGTTCGTGAAATATTCCAGCCTTCCGAATTTTGTTATATCCTCTATCTCCTTTTCATCAAGACTGATGTTTTTTTCTTTCGCAAGTATTTTTAGCCTGTGCTCAAACCTCATCCCTGGAAATTTTGCAAAGTCATCTTCAGCAATTCCCAGGTTTAATTTTTCGTTTGCAATCTTTGTAAAGAGCTTGTTTATTATCCCGTGCGAGTCAGCGATTACCCCGTCAAAATCAAATATTACTGCTTTTATCATTTTGTTTGTTGGTTTTTGCAAGTAGTCTTGTTTTTTAATTATTTCCTTTACTTATTTAATTAATAAAATACTTAAATAATTAAGAATAAAACCTAAAATTTATATATTAATACTTACATAATTAGAAGTATTTTGAAAAAAGTGGAAATTGCGAACGAGATAGCAGACCAATTATCAGATACTGAGAAGAGGCTCTTAGGTGCTTTCCTTGACAATTTTTTTCTGAACATCAAGTCGCCTAGCCTAAAAGATGCCAAGATAAACCTGAGCATCAACAATCCAATTGAAGAAAATTCTATCCCGTGCTCTATTTTTACGATAAAACTTGGCGCATTAGAGGCAATTGTAAAATACCTCCATGAAAACAAAAATCTTTCATTGAAAAAAATTTCCCAGATCCTCCATAAAAAACAGAATAACGTGGCTGTGAGCTACAGGAATTCATTCAAGAAGATGCAAAAAAAATTCTCTGATGTATCTTTCAAAGATTATCTTCCTTTTGAAATATTTAGCGAAAAATCTACTTGCATGCAATCTGTCTGCATCTACCTCAAGGAGAATAAGGGGCTATCATATCATAAAATCGCAGAAATACTAAACAGGGATGAAAGGACAATATGGACCATCTACAATAAAGCGAAAGGTGGTAAAAAATGACACTGCCTTTCTCCTCAAGGAAAAATACATTAAGAAGATACTTAGAATTTTCCATGTTTGCTTTTATAATTTCGACATTCATTATCGGCATGCTCTTCAATGCTAGATTCACAGGCATGCTCACTGCAGGAGAAAACATTGATTCAATCAATGTTTCCCAAACCTATGATGAAAATTCTGAAGTCATCCTAAATATGAAAGGAAATGTCACATCGGTTAGAGTGACAGGATTATTTATCGGAAACGGGACAGGGAGGATACTTCTTGATGATGTTGTGATTGTCGATTCAGAAAAACTGATTGATGAAACCAACACTGACAGCATTACCGGACTTGTAGTAGATGAGATTGCCCCTTCTGATGTTGCTGATGAATTAAATGAGTCTGTTACTGAGAAATTAGAACCTGCCAATGATTCTGAGGAGATTGATATTTCCCAGAATATTTTTGTAATCCAGATGAACGATACTCCTGATAATTTGACCGAGGATGAAAATATCACGACAATTGCTCGCGAAGATGAAACAGAAAAACTAATAATAAAGGAATTCACGAGTTATTGCCTGGACACATGCTCTATTTCCTTGCCTAAAGACATAATTCTTACAATTGAACTTAAAGACATGGAACTCAACTTAACCAGCATAGAGTACACCTATTTAGAAGATATTAATGACAGTGTAGAAGAGATTAATGAAATTGTTGAGGTTGCTGAAAATATTACAAACATCACGTCAGACATAATCACTGATTCTAATGTGACAGAAATTCCTGTAATTGAGGAAACCCCTGATCTCTCTATTGAAACTGCTATAATACATGAAAGCTATTCCGCTGTATCTGTTGATGAGCCTGTAATCTGGGTAATATCCATTAATACAACAAAAAGCAATGAATCAATCCTTCCAAAAGATGCCTATAATATAACTACTGACAGCGAAATATTGATAGATACGGGAAATAGCAACTACAACATCGAGGATTTTAATGACGTTGCCAATTACAACAGGATAATTAATGAGCTAAAAGACCTGGAAAAAACTGTCCCTAAGGAAGAAGCAATTGAAGTATTCAATCAGGTCACTGAATTAATTAATGAGATATCCGTGCTCGATGTCGATGAAGATGCAGAATACGATAATGTTACACTTAGGTTCTTGAATCCTGTCAGCGAAACAGTTTCTGTAACCTATTTATTGCCTGGCCCAAAAAAAGTCGAAGAAGATATCGGAGATTTCAAGAAAAGGATAACTGTCTCATCAGATGCACATTATCTTAATGTCCATTCATATGCCAGTATTCAAGAATCAGCAGAGAAAAACATCAGGCTTTACTGGGTTAAAGATACCGGCAAAGAGGTTGTAGAAAATGCTATTTATGTAGACACAAACGATAATGGTTTAATTGACAGAGTTGAGTGGACAATCCCTCATCTAAGTAACCAGACTTTTGAGATAATACTTATCACAAATGCTGACCACTTGGACGAAAATAGAGAAATAATTGAGAGTATCTATGATGATGTAAAAGATAAGGATAATATTTGGAGTCCGTTTATTTATCATAATCAGTTTGTAAGGGTCACATTTGAAAGAAAGCTTACAAGCCTGAATGACATAACTATATATGCGAGAGATACACAAAACCTCAGTTCAAAAATTGAAGTTTATGCCGAAAATTCAAGTGAGCTTATTGCTGAATTCCCTGTAATTGATGATGAAAAATATTATAAGATTTATCTTACAGGGATGCCTGGAGAGGTGGATACTTTTGATTTGAAGATAGTCAATTTGTATAATAGCAGCAACGCATCTATAGAGATAGACAACATTATTGATCCTGCTCCAAGCAGCATTTACGCCTATGGCGCAGAAGACTTAAATGAGTTCACCAATAATTATACAATGTCTCCATACAGCTCCACTAATTATATATGGAAAAGAGAAGCAGGAAGGAGCAGGACAGGGACTTATGCTTTTAACTATTCATCAAATACAAGCAGCCTCCAATGGAACATAAGTTATGGCAGTACATTTAACCTGACACAGTATGACAGCTGCACATTAGAGGCATATGCCCAGGCACTTAATGCAGTTGACGGTGGGGAATATGTATGTATAAGGATATCGGCTGACGGAGGAACCACATGGCTGAGGAACAGCGGCGGAGGATCTGGAAGTGCAAACCTGAATGATGAGTGCGTTGATGGTGCAGTAGATACTGAGAATTCATATCAAAGGCTGCAATTGTATATTGCAGGCTCAAACCTTTCCCAGAATTTTACATTCAAATTGAGCGCCACATCAAATGTCGCTAATGAAAATTTTGTAGTTGATGACATCTACCTGAATTGTACAAGATTTGCAAATGCGACTTTGAACAACCCGCAGAATGGTAATGTTTCAATTCCTAACGGGACAGTAATATTGAATGTGACTTATTTGCAGCCACAGGGATTGAGCGGCACTGTAAAATTCGTGAATTATTCAAATAATGCAATTTGGTGCACAAACTCTTCACTTTCCAATAACTCTCAGGTGACATGCGCTATCAATGTCGGGATGAGAGACAGGATTTATTGGTATGCCAATGCATCTATAACAAATTCATATGATAACCCACATGGGAGATGGTATTTTGCATCTGGATTAACCCCGCCTACACAGGATACACCATCAATATCTCCGACATATCCAAACATGACCAGCAACCTTACCTGTAACTGGAACAATGTCCAGGACGCAGAAGGAGACAGTGTTGTAAATATCACAAATTGGTATAAAAATAATAAATCAATCACGTTATTGTATATGCCGTTTGAAGGTGTGAACGGAAACGAGGCGAGCAATGCTACTGATTATTCCGGATATGGAAATAATGGCACAATAAACAATGGCGCAGTCTGGAACAGAACAGGAGGAAAGGTTGGGGGAGCTTATAGATTTGACGGTAATAATGACTATATTTTTGTAGAGGATACAACATTAACGGATTTAAACAAGAATATAACAATAGAAGCATGGATTAAAATTCATGCATATCCTGCTTGTTGTGTTGCTAATATACTCATAAAAAATTATGCAGGAGGAGGAGAATATGCACTAGGATACGGTAACGACTATTTCGGATTTGACTATGTTGATGATCTTGGAATATCACATTCTTATTTAACTGCTGCAAGTCCATTTACTTTAAATTCATGGCATCACATTGCTTTTACATATACTTATGGTAATAACAATAGCGCAAGAATTTATGTAAATGGCACATTATTATCAGCAAGCTGGGTTACAGGAAACGGGAGCATGAATATAACTCCTGAAGGATCGCATTTATCTATAGGCAGTAGATTAGGATCTGGGACAATTAATGCAACACTTGACGAGTTTAAAATTTATAACATGACTTTAAGCGGGAGCCAGATATTGCAGAATTATCAATTAGGTGCACTTGGTAAGAGCGCAAATATTATAGTTAAAAATGAGACCTCCCTTTATGATGAATGGGTATGCTCAGCAACTCCTAATGATGGATATTCTGATGGAATTATAGCAAATTCTAGTGCAGTAACTATTGCAAATGAACCTCCTTATCAAGATATACCTACAATTACTCCAAGTTCTCCAAACCCAACAAGTAACCTTACGTGCAACTGGAATAATGTCCAGGATGCAGAAGGAGACATTGTCGTAAACATCACTAACTGGTACAGGAACAGTCAATCTATTACTGCTCTGTATTTGCCGTTTGAAGGGAATCGAAATGAAGATAATACCGCAAAAGATTACTCAGGCTACAATAATAACGGGACAGTGTCTGGAGCCGCATGGTCCAGAACAACCGGAAAAGTTGGCGGAGGATATTATTTCGACGGCATTGATGATGTCATAATAACGCCTGACAGCATATCTCTTTCTTCATCAGGCAACTTCACAGTCGAAGGTTGGTTTAAGCTAAATGATACATACAACCTCTCAACAGCTGATTATGTATATGGTATCATGGACAAGGGAGACTACCAAATCTTCCTTGCAAATTACGATGGAAAACTCTACTGGGTAGTCAATGAGAATGCAACAAAAAATATCAGCTGGCCTTCTAACCTAGGTCTATCTAGTAATGTACTTTCATTTGCAGTATGGGATGGCAACCTGTATGTTGGCGGGCAATTTAATAATGCGGGCGGGGACCCGGATGCTGACAGAATTGCCAGATGGAACGGCACAAATTATAGCTGGCCCTCCGACCAAGGTCTCAATGGCAATGTAAATTCATTAATTGTATGGAACGGAGAGCTATATGTGGGCGGGGCATTTACAGATGCAGGCGGTGATATTGATGCTGATAGTATTGCCAAGTGGAACGGAACAAACTTCAGCTGGTCAGGTCCGAATCTCAGTAATTTTGTAAATTCATTTGGAATTTGGAATGATAATTTATATTTGATTGGACGATTTGTAAATGCCAGTGAAGATGATGACGCCGATAGAATCGCCATGTGGAACGGCACCAATTTCTCATGGCCTTCTGGCCAAGGACTGACCGAATGCGGAACTTGTGATGCACATTCATTGACAGTATGGAACGGGAATCTTTATGTGGGTGGAAGATTCACAAATGCAGGAGGAGACCAAGATGCTGACAGGATTGCCATGTGGAACGGCACTAATTTCTCTTGGCCTTCCGGCCAGGGTTTAAGTGGCTCTTGGACTAATTCACTAGCTGTATGGAATGGTGAATTATACGTTGGTGGTGTATTTTCAGATGCAGGTGATGATATTGATGCTGATGACATAGCGAAATGGAACGGCACCAATTTCTCATGGCCTTCCGGTCAAAATATAAGCACCGAGGTATTTTCATTTGCAGTATGGAACGGCGATTTGTATGTAGGCGGTAATTTCGATGATGCCGGCGGGGACACGGACGCTGACAATATAGCTATGTGGAACGGCACAAGCTTCAGTTGGCCATCCAACCTGGCTATCACTAGCGATGTAAACTCAATTGGAGTATGGAATGGAGACCTATATCTTGGTGGAGGCTTCTCAAATGCTGCTGGAGACGGTGATGCTGACAGTATAGCAAAATATGGGACAAATAATAATAAGTCAGTCTCAAGCATAACCTCTTCATGGGATAAAGACTCATGGTATCATTTCACAGGCACTCATGATGGAAGCAATATGGCCTTATATATTAATGGAGTTGCTGAATCAACTATAGCTACAAACATCTCCATTGAACAGGGAGATAAGGACCTATATATCGGGAAGATGCATGGTGGTCAAGTTGATGGATCCAATTTTGGAGGTAGCATTTCTGGAGAATTATTTAAAGGCTGGCTGGATGAATTAAAGATATTCAATCATTCTCTGTCAACATCCCAGATTTACCAGAACTATCTTGCAGGAAATGCCAACAGGACAAGTAATATTCTCGTATTTAATGAAACATCATTGAATGACGAGTGGGTCTGCTCAGCGACTCCAAATGACGGACATTCGGATGGATTTACAATGAATTCAAGCGCAGTGACAATCACTTCTTCAAACACAGCTCCGTCAGTGACAGCTTTGTCTTTCAGCCCGCCATAGCAAACACCTCTTCAAATATACAATGCAATGCGACACTATATGATGCAGAGCAGAGCACAGTAACTGCGGAATACTGGTGGTACAACAATTCTGTATTCGCTTTCGGTGGGAATACATCAGGCGTAACAGTGAACAACAATACAATCATCACGACTCTAGGAAGTGGAAATACAACAAGATATGAATTATGGAACTGCACAATCAAGACGAATGACGGCTCATTGGCATCTTCATTCAATTCAACAATAATCAATATCTCGGATGAGCCGCCGACGCACAATGCACCATCTATTGCCCCATCCTCCTCGAATATAACAAGCAACCTTACCTGCACATGGAACAATGTATTGGACTCTGATAGTGATACAATCGTAAATATCACGAACTGGTACAGGAATAACAGATCAATTACATTCTTATATATGCCGTTTGAAGGGGTAAATGGAAGAGAAAGTGCTAATGCAACTGATTATTCAGGTTATGGGAACAATTTGACAGTATTGGGTGCAAGATGGAACAGGACTGGAGGAAAAATTGGTGGCGCCTACCTGTTCAATGGAAGTGGCAATGTACTAGAATGCTTGGATGCTAATTGCGGGGGCACTAATGCAGGTGACCTTGATATGGGTACACAAGACTGGACAGCGTTGGCGTGGGTGAAAACATTTACAGGAGGCAATGTTGTTACCAAATCTGGTTTTATGTGTGGAGGTGGGAATCCTGATGGATGGGGATTTGGCGTTTATGAGAATGGACATTTATCAGCAGGCTTGCATGACCAAGCATCGGCTGACTGCAAATTCACTGCAGATGATGGCACTAGTGTAAATGACGGGAATTGGCATCTTATTGCCGGAGTATTTGACAGAGACGGTTATTTGACCAGATATGCAGACGGACAAAAAACTGGGGCAGACTTAGACATCACTAGCTTAACAGGGGACGTTATAGACGACACAAAGAATTTTTATATAGGTATGAGAGATGAGGCAGGCGATCCAGGATATTTCAACGGTTCAATAGATGAAGTCAGGATTTTTAATTTTTCGCTGACACGTGACCAGATTTATCAAATATTCCTGGAAGAAAATAAATCAAAAAATGCACAAGTGATGCTATTTAATGAGACTTCCCTCAATGACCAATGGATTTGTTCAGTTACTCCAAATGACGGATACTTTGATGGAACAACGAAAAATTCAACTGCTGTTACAATATCCTCAACAAACACAGCTCCGTCTATTACTGCATTGTCGTTTAGTCCACCAGCTGCGAAAACATCTTCAGATATACAGTGCAATGCCACAATAACTGATGATTTAAATTCAAGCATCAATGCAGAATATTGGTGGTATAATAACTCAGTCCTTGCATTGTCAGGAAACAAAACTGTATCTAATAGTACAAACACAATCATCACGACTCTAGGAAGTGGAAACACTACTAAAGGCGAAACATGGAATTGCACAATCAGAGCCTACGATGGGGTAATCTATAGCAGCACTAACTCAACAACAATCGCAATACAGAATTCTGCCCCATTAACTGTTACATTACTAAGCCCTGCAAACGGAAATACAACCGTATGGTCCAACCCGCCGACATTTTACTGGCAAAACACAACTGACGCTGATAATGACCCATTAAATTACAGCCTTAATCTGACATCCTCAAGCTGCCCTGACTATGGAGTTTTCAATAACATAAGCAGCCTGAGTTTCCTTCCGGGAAATGAATTGCAGATGAGCTGCGTTTATTTCTGGCAGGTATTAGCAAGCGATGGTACCGGCAACAGCTCATGGTCTGATAGATATAATTTCACAATTGAACCTGCTGTAATTCTCACTTTAACTACCTCAAGTGTTGATTTTGACACATTGAATATCAATTCGATGACTGACACAGACAACAACAAGTCGCCTATTGTTGTCAGAAATGACGGTAACCTGATGGCAAATATATCAATAAGCATCAACCAAAGCATCTTCAGTACATATGCTGATAACACTGAATATTTCCAGTTCAAGGCAGACAACGACACGACAGAATCAGGCTCTTTTAACTGGACAGCTTCTGTAACAACTTGGACTAATTTGACAGTAATAAGCAGCATGAATGAATCTGCAATAAGCAATCTCAATTATGTGGATACAAAAGACGATGCTGAAATAGACATAAAAATAGCAGTCCCATCGAACGAACCTCCGGGAGCAAGAGAGGCAACATTGTATGTGATAGGGCAGCAATCATGAAAAAGCAAATAATGAATGCAATATTTGTAATGATGATTTTTGTTAGCTTGGCGGCTCATGTAAGTGGATTAGGAGTCGCCCCTGCAAGATCTGAGATGTTCTATGAGTCACTGCAGGAGATAGATGTGCTTTTCAAGATAATAAATAATGAGCAAAAAGAATTGAGGGTCACACTGATAGCGAAGGGAGAATTGGCGCAGTACGTGACAATTGAAGAAAATGTTATTAATATTCCTGCAGGGCAATATGAAACAACTGCCAAATACAAGATAAATTTCCCTGTTAAACTGCCTCCAGGAGAAAAGAGCCTTGAAGTATGGGTGCTTGAACTTGCAGATCAATCTGGAGGCAATGAAAGCAATATCTTGAAAGCAAATATTGCAGTAGTGCATAAACTTATTGTCCATGTCCCTTATCCTGATCAATATTTAGAAGGTATACTTTTCATAAGCGAAGCAAAGCCGAATGAGAAAGTATCATTCACGATATCATTGTCAAATCTCGGAAGCAAGGATATCAGGAGCATAAAGGGAAGGATAATTATCAAGGATGGAAACGGGCAGGCTGTTTCACAGTCGCTGACAAATGAGATTTCACTTGACACAAAAGGAAAATCAAAAGTCACTGCTAACTGGATAGCTAGTGAAATGCCGGGGACCTACACTGCACAGGCAATAGTTGAATATGACGATGGAAAGATAATCACATTAGAAAAAAGCTTTGATGTAGGAGAGCCTCTTCTTGAAATAGAGTCATTAAAAATAGGACCTTTCAAGCTTGGAACTATTGCAAGATTTGATATCTTGATAAGAAACAAGTGGAACCAGAACATCAACAATGTATTTGGATTGACAGAGATTAGAGACAAAAATAATCAGGTTGTAAATAATTACAAGACAGCTTCTGTAGATATCCCAGCCGGAGCTGACAAAGAGATTTCATCTTATTGGGATACAAAAGATGTAACGCCAGGAGATTTCAGTATTGGGATAAGAGCTGATTATCTTGGCAGAGTTAGAGAAAAGACTTATGAACTTAGCGTCAAGGAAAATGAGATAATAGTAAATTCAATGACAGGAGAAGTCATAGGAGGAAAAGAAAAATCAAATTCAAGCCTCTTTGCTATTGGCTTGGTTATTTCACTTTTGATAGGAGCAGTGTCTTTTGCAATCATTAAGAAAAATAAGGAAACCCCGGCAAAAAAAGAAGGAGTGCAAAATTTAACATATAAGACGCAGCCAGAAAAGACCTTTGCCCAGCCTGCACCAATCGTGAAACAAATTCCAAAAGAAACAATGGCTGCAATTGAAAGATATATTGATTATAATATGAGGCAAGGAATATCAATACATGCCTTAAAACAAAAAATGCTTGAGAAAGGGTATGATGAAGATTTTGTTGATTCAATAATACTCAAGGTTGAAGATAAAAGCAGCAAAATAATTTAGCAGAAAGTTCATGCCTGAATAAAGACCATATCATTTTTCCTTAATTTATTTAATATAGGTATTGTAATTACCATGCCAACATGCGCTGATGAGATATTATTTCCATGGATATCCCTTATTTCTTTTACTGTAACAGAGAATTCTTCTGTCGTCTCCCCGGAAAAAAAAAGGTTTGTGCCTATTTTGACATCAGATTTAATCATTATCTCTGCAATCTTCGGTTTTGAATAGTAATTTCTGACTGTCCCTATTTCTTTTAGTTTTTTTCTAACTATTCTTTGCCTTGGGGAATTCATGCAGTCTATTGAACAGCACTTCTTTTTTTGGCACTTTTCGCAGCATATAAATAGCTTGTCGCACTCAAGATTGTGGCAGTTAATTAAAGACGTTGAAGGCTGATTGCATATCTCGCATTTCCCAACAAGTTCTCCTCCAGTATCAGCAACAAGCCTGTCATCAAAGACAAAACAGTTACCTTTGAAATGATCATTCGGATATTTATCAAGGTAATCTATTATGCCGCCTTTCAGATGGTAAACATCACCAAAGCCATTCTGGCTTAAGTATGCTGATGCTTTTTCGCACCTTATCCCTCCTGTACAGTACATAACAATTTTCTTATTCTGGTATTTTTTTAAAGAGCCTATTTGTTCTGGAAATTCCCTGAAATTTTCAATAGGAAGAACAACTGCATTCTCGAACTTCCCTACTTTTGCCTCATAAGAGTTCCTTGCATCAATTATTACTAGGTCTTCTTTATTGTCAAGCATGTTTTTTAGCTCATCCGGAGTCAAATATTTTCCTTTTTTTGATAAATCAACTTCTTCCCCGAAAGCAACTATTTCTTTTCTGACTCTTACAACAAGCTTGTGATATGCCTGCTCATGGTATTCATGCTGTCTGAAAGTAAGATCTGAAAACACGCTGTTTTGTTTTATATTCTCTTTGAATAGCTCTATTTTTTCTGATTTGCCGCATGCAGCTCCGTTTATGCCTTCTTCTCCTATGAGTATCCTGCCGAGGATATTGTTTTTTGTGCAGAATTCCCTGAAATCATCTCTTAATCTTGCCGGATCCTCAATAGGGATGTATTTGTAAAACGTGATAACCCTGTATTCCATCCCATGAAGGAGGAAATGCTTTTTTTTAAGCTTATTCAATCTGTCCGACCATTTTAAATATAACTTGAAAGAACAAAGCACTCGATGGGTTTAGAAGACCTTATATTTGGATTCGGGAAAGTAACGCTATGCAATGTAGTATCGGCTGGAGCATCATTTTGCACGCAAGCTGCGCTCAACTATGCTTCTGTTAATTTTTTAAACAGGACTGATCTGAGCTACTACACTACGCTTATAGGCAAGGGTGTAGGTTTGGCTTCTTTTGCTGCTGCTTATTATGTCCTGAATTGGAACAGGTTCAGACAAGAAGGAGGGTTTGTCCGTGAAGTGGCACCCTATCTTTTTGGCATACTTGCGATAGAGGTGCTGGCATATTATCATACTGCAAAATATATAGACAAGCTGATGAACTCAGATTATACGCCGCTCATGGCTACCCTTAAAGGAGAAGGAACGATTTTCGGTATAAAGACAGCTCTGTTGTATGTAGCCTCGAAGGTCTTCCACTTTGACAAAATGGCACTTGGAAGAGGAATATATAGAAAAATTACGCACAAGAGCTGAGCATCACTTATTGCTCACAATCTCAATGACATCCCTGTGCTTCAATGGCTCGTCTTTTCTCATTGAGATCTTTGTTTTCACGTTTATCGCCCTTATGAAGCCGTCTCCAAGGTCTGTATGGAGATGATATGCGAAGCCAAGGGCTGTTGTATTCGGAGGCAGAAGAAAACAATCGGGAATAGTCCTTCCTTCGCTGTCTTTCAGGTTGTTCACTCCGCCTGGAAATATCGCAATATATTTCAGCAGGTCAAACACTGCGTGATTTATTACATCCTGTACTCCTGTAGAACTGAACTTTTCAAGAATATTTTGACTTATGAAAGACAATGCTGCTTTCTGCTTTTCGTTTAAGCTTTCTTCATTTAGTATTCTGAATTCTTTTTCTCCAGGGATATATTCGATGATGCCTTTCTTGTTTGCTTCTTTTAATGCAAGCTCTCCTTCTGCAGAGCATGGCACTATGATATAATCTTTGAACTCTTCTTTAAGCCTATTGTAATTTTCAAATGCTCCTGGCACATCAACTTTGTTTGCCGCAATTATTATCGGCTTTGTCTCTTTCCTCAATTCTCTTGTTATGCCCATCAAATCCTGGTCAGTCCATTCAAGAAGAGGCTTGTCAAGGAGGCTGAGCCTCCTCATCTTCTCTTTTACCATGTCCTCATTGACTTTCAACCCTGAGAATTGCTTGGCGATTGCCTTGACGGCGTTTTCCTTCTGTTGATTCACTGTGTTTGAGAATTTTTTCCACACCCTCTGGAATATCTGGAAATACCACATGTCAAGTTCATGCTCCAAAAATTTGATGTCGTTTGCAGGGTCATATGAGCCTTTAGTTACAGGCTCTCCTCTCTCGTTTAAGCTTCCTGAGATGTCTACGACATGTATTAATGCATCAGCCATACTTAGGTCGTTCAAAAATTCGAGACCGAGGCCTTTGCCTTCATGAGCTCCAGGTACTAGGCCTGCAACATCTATCATTTGAACAGGCACAAAACGTTTATGATTCACGCAGTATCCTTCCCTAGGAGTGCATTTGACGTTAAAATCTTTATCTACACAATCTATTTTTACAAACCCTATTCCTTCGTTTTTTTTAATTGTTGTAAATGGATAATTAGCAATAGCTACATCCATTAGTGTTAAAGCTTTGAAGAAGGTACTTTTTCCAGCCGAAGGTTTGCCAACACAACCAATAATCATTATTTTTTCACCTAAATGTCCAATTGTTGAAATTTTCAAAAGTTTTTAGATAATATTTTTCACTTTTGAATTTCTTATTTTTGACGATAGTTTGTATATATTTATAAACCTTATTTTTATTTTCAATGCGATATTCTTTGTTTACCCTTTGTTTAATTACAAATTCTAGAATCCCTAACAAAACATCTTGCTTGTCAAGGCCTTCAAAAAAAGGACTGTTAGAACAAATGTTAACGCCTCTAATGAACCCACCTATCCTAAAAAAGCTTATTGTGGTCCTTAGTGATCCTGATTTCAGTCCACTTATTCCTTTCCAGTTCTTTTTTTCTTTAATTATATAGAAATTCATTCCATTTTGTGTACAAATCTCTTTCAATTCTATTACTAATCCTGGATGTGCACAAGCAATTTGCAAAACAGGCATTATAAGCTTAGTTTTCTTATCTAGTCTAATACCTATGCTGCCTTCAGTTATTGCCCATATTCTTATTGCTGTTTGTTGTTCAATTTTTGAAGCATTGAAGAGGAATTTAATTGATGGTTGCAAGCCATTCAAGTAAACGTTTGTATTTTGGTTGTAAGGTGAGGTTTTAAAAGTTGGGCATATCTCTTTTAAAGAGCTTAAATTATCCTTATTCATATTAAATGTTGTTACAAATATTGTTTTGTGTTTCACTTTAACTTTATATGAAGAAGGCAACATATTGAATTTTTTGAAAAATGCATCAGCCATTAACTCATGTACAATATCACTTGCTCCAGCGATACATAACCTATTTCCAGGCTTTTCACCTCCATCTGTTAGAAGCATAGGAATAATTACGGCTTTTGCTAAATCTACTCTTTTAATTTCCCAATCTCTAACTTCTTTTGATAGTGGAAATTTAAGCAAATTTTCTTTTTTATAGATGTAAAATGTTTTTAAAAAGTAGTATAGAAGATATGAATAAATTGTTATCAATCCAGATTTTTTATAATAAAAATCATCTAGTGAGTACAGCCTTGAAACTTTTTCCTTAATATCTAAAGGAGCTGATTTTACAAGATAAACTCTATTTGGTTCTATGGGTATTAAATATTCTCCTAACTCAAATTTTACAGGGTTAATTTTAAGGTTTAGCCTATTTTTTCCATGATGATTGCCATAAGTAAATTGTGCATTTTCTATTAGAGGATATAGTTCCTGGTTAGGTGAATATGACATACTCCCCACCCTAAAGGGATGGGGTTTCTAGTTAAGGGCTAGCTAGGCAAAAGCAACATTGTGATGTTGCTCTTGGTTCTGAATATAAATTGTCATTGCATCCAAATCGTTATATCC
>Ga0247727_10004932_pt1 | contig 27717 bp, 27 predicted proteins | sample WisWelCaveWW1625_FD_202498 | JGI IMG/M metagenome (GOLD analysis project Ga0247727, IMG submission 202498) | Biofilm microbial communities from Wishing Well Cave, Virginia, United States - WW16-25 | ecosystem: Environmental > Aquatic > Deep subsurface > Groundwater > Cave microbial mat | place...
CACAGGAGCAACGGGTACAATGTTGAATGCAGGTACACTTGAGTTTTTAGGCTATGATCCGGATAAAGTCTATGAAAAAGTTCAGATGATTACCGGAAGCAGCATTGAAATTGTGCCCAGAATTCCATTGTCTAAGTTCATTGCATTAGGCTATACGCTTGAAAATTACCCTGTATTATGTCATAATCTCCCGCCGAGCACTGAAGTGGATGGCCTGTTAGGTCTCGATTTTTTCCAAAAGAAAATATTGACAATTGATTTTGAAATTGGACTCATTTCAGTTGAGGAGAAATGAGTGTTGCCGCTTGCTATTCCAATTTTCCGGATGGATATAATTTTCAATAGAAGGATCAACCTGAATTTCAGCGAAACTCTTTGTTCTTCAAACCCCTCCCTTCGCACATCTTTGCGAGACCTGCCGCTTTTCCCGCCGGAGTTTCGATCTCCCGCGATCAAGCCCCTAAACGGGCCAAATCCTCAACAAAATAAGCCTGCCATGAAGCAACGATGAATGGGTTCGATAATTTTTGGGTTTGGTCTCGCGATAAAGAACGACCGTCCGGAATACGACACTGCCTATCCCGCCAATCCCGGAATTCCTTGTATTTTGGACTTCATGCCAGGGTTTGTTGCAATAAGACGGTTATTGGCAATAATCGCAACCTGCTGCACCTTCTTGCTTTCCTGCCAGAAGCAGTATTTTCATGACCCCAGAGCATTTCCTGAATCTCTGAAGAGATATTTTTCCCTCAGAGCTGGTACAGCATGGTATTACCGGGAAATTCTATCAGGATCCCGGGACTCCGTTCTGGTTACATCCGTTAAGAATCAATTTGAGAATTACCGCGTGGCAGACGATTACAAATGTGAGAGCAATTTTAATGACAATGATTGCATCCACGAATGCATGGAGATTTTTGAGATACAATATTTGCGTCGCGGAGATGCCTGGAATTACAACGGAATGTTGGAATTTCTGGGCACATCCGTCTATGACACGTGGCGCGGAAATAGGATAGTCAATCGGGTTGAGACTGTTTCTGGCAGTGAATACAATGTCATCATGTTTGATACAGCATCCACCAATTTCAAATCCGGCCTTGCATGGGTCGGCATTCTTGATTCGATTTCTGTTCCGGCTGGCGTATTTAATAATGTCGTCGTGATCAGAGATAGCATTGATTTTTCTTACGACAGCCTGCTGACCGTGAATTATTATTCACCCGGATTTGGAAGAATCCGTACCGATGTGCCCGACACCGGGGAAGTGTGGGAATTGGAAGATTTCATTATCAAATGATTCCGGTTTTCGCAATCATATTTTGTTTATTCGTTTTCAGTCCTGCATTCCCACAAGAGACCTGGCAGGATACGCTTACTCAAAGCAATGCGGGATTGAGCAACAGGACAATTTTGAAATTATATCCGATCGCAAGTGTCTTGCAGGGCGCCAAAGCCGGTATAGAACTTTTTTACGGCAAACGGATTTCTGTGGATTTTGCACTTCGGATTTCCCGTGCGGCGTTTCTGAAAGTTCCGTTCCGGATGGTATTGCCGTACACGAATGGATGCCTTGCCATGGAATTGAGATCTGGTCTGCGAATGAATTTTTATGGGTCGCCGGGAGGCTATTCCAGTGAATTTGTCCAGGTGTTTGTGTTGCAGATCGAAACATCTGGAAAGAACTTGATTCGCCGGATTATATGCGTCATTTGAGTACCACTTTTCCGGCGAAAACTTCTACCATCAGCAATTGGGCATTTTCCTTGTTGGTTCAAATTGGATTTCAGGCAGAATTTCTCCGGTCTTTTTATGTGAGCCCTCATGTTGGAGCTGGATACAAGTTTTTTTGGACTGCCGAAACGATTCTTGAATCACTTGAAATCCCGCCGGGTACCGCAATCAAGAATTCCGCTGGCAAGATTAAGGCTGACCTTGGTCTGGCTCTTGGCTTAGCATTTTGAGTCTGATTTCCCAACAATTTCGCCAATTTGCAGTTGTTTCCTGGTAATCGTATTCAGTCTGCTTATGAACATTGCCATCGTTTGCTATCCAACCTACGGCGGAAGCGGCGTCGTCGCTACCGAACTCGGCAAGTCTCTGGCTGAAAAAGGTCATGAGATTCATTTTGTGACCTACAGCAGGCCAATCCGGTTGGGACAATTCATTCAAAATGTTTCCTTCCACGAAGTCAGTGTCAGGGATTATCCCCTGTTCGAATTTCCACCCTACGAGTCGGCCCTTACGAGTACCCTGGTGGATGTTGCTCTCCATCACAAATTGGATCTCTTCCATGTTCATTATGCAATTCCCCATGCATCCGCTGCCCTTGCGGCCAAACAGATTCTATCCTCGATGGGGAAAAATATTCCGGTAATTACCACCCTGCATGGCACCGACATCACCCTCGTCGGGCGTGACAAAAGTTACCTGCCGGTAGTCAAACATTCTCTGGAACAAAGCGACGGAGTCACGGCAGTTTCAAAATTCCTGGCAACAGAAACAGCCGCTGTATTTGGAACGCAAAAGCCAATTGAATTCATACCCAATTTCGTTGATACCCTTAGATTCAGCAGGCAGAATAAAGAGCATTTCCGCAGGATGATTGCGCCCAATGAAGAAAAGCTGATCATTCATACTTCCAATTTCCGGAAAGTAAAACGGGTGGAAGATGTTGTGCATGTTTTTCATCGCATCACCAAAAATATTCCTGCAAAGTTGCTGATGGTCGGTGATGGTCCGGAAAGGTCTGAGGCTGAGTCCTTGTGCCGGATGTATGGATTACAGGATGATGTAGTTTTCGTCGGCAACCAGAACCCGGTAGAAGAGATTTATTCCGTCGGAGATTTATTTCTCATGCCTTCAGCATCGGAAAGTTTTGGTCTCAGCGCCCTGGAAGCCATGGCATGCGGTGTCCCGGTTGTCACTTCTGATGCCGGGGGCTTGCCCGAAATCAATCTGGAAGGTATTACTGGACACCTTTGTCCGGTCGGTGATATTGATTCAATGGCAAAGAGATCCATGGAAATCCTGAAAGACGATGCCACATGGTCCAAATTCTCAGAAAACGCAAGAAAACAGGCGGAAAACTACCATGTTGACAATATCGTGCCCCTGTACGAAGAATATTACAATTCGGTGCTGAAGTTGGCCATCCACAGGTGATTTTCGATATTTGAACCCGCACCCTGAACCCAGATGAATTTCATTGCCGGACTTTTTCTTTTTTTCCTTGCATCCTGGCTCTTTTTCAGGCTGTTTGGTCCTGCCCTGATCCGATGGGTGGTTCGCCGCCTTCTCAGGAAAGTGGAAACCGAAATGAAGAAGCAGTCCGTCAGGTATGAACAGAATCATTCGAATACTCCATTTGAGCAACCGGTGTACCGCAACGAAGAAATCAAGGTGACAAGTAAGAAAACCGGAAAACGTCAAAAGCCTTCCGTTGAGGAAATGGGAATAGATGAAGTCGAATACGAAGAATTCAAATGAATTCAGAAAGCAGGTTGGAGAATAAAATCCGCAACATCCGGCGGAAGTAATTTTGGCAGGCATGTTGGAAGCGACCGGCATTCACAAATCATACGGGCGGCTTTGTGTTCTGAATGATGTAGCGCTGACGGTTCAGCCGGGTGAGGTTATTTCTCTTGTCGGCGCATCGGGTGCAGGCAAAAGTACGCTCCTGCACATTCTCGGAACACTTGATAAGCCTGACTCCGGGCAAATCAGATTCGAAGGCAATGACGTGTTTGCGATGGGACAGAACGAGCAATCCAGGTTCCGCAATTTGCATCTCGGATTTGTTTTCCAGTTTCACCACCTCTTGCCCGAATTCACCGCTTTGGAAAATGTTTGCCTTCCTGCGTTCATTGCCGGAACAAGCAGGCAGGAAAGTCAGAAACGCGGACTCGATTTGCTGAGCAGATTAAATATGGACGACCGGAAGGATCATCGTCCTTCGGAATTGTCTGGCGGAGAGCAACAGCGTGTGGCAATCGCAAGAGCATTCGTCAATCATCCGAAACTGATTCTTGCAGATGAGCCTACCGGGAATCTCGATTCCGCCAATTCAGAGGAAATCTATAAGCTGATATTTGAATTGTCGGCTGAATCAGGCGTCGGATTTGTGATTGCCACCCACAGCGAGCATTTTGCTTCCATGGCATTCAGAAAATTGCTCATGCAGGATGGCAGAATCACGCAACCCACTGCTGCCGAATTCAGCGATCATTTCAAATCACGCCAATGACCTCCACTCCGCTTTCCACTTTGAAGCATTATTGGGGGCATGAACAATTCCGGCCATTGCAGGAGGAAATTATACAATCGGTGCTTTCCGGCCACGATACCCTCGCCTTGCTTCCGACGGGGGGGGGTAAATCTATTTGTTTCCAGGTTCCCGGGATGATGCTTCCCGGTTTGACTTTGGTTGTTTCTCCCCTGATCGCGTTGATGCGCGACCAGGTTGAAAATCTCAATCGTCGCGGAATTGCGGCTGCATACATCAATTCATCCATGTCCTGGAAAGAAATTGAGTCGAAACTGCAAAATGCAATTTTCGGGAAGTACAAATTTCTGTACTGTGCACCGGAGAGGCTTCGTACCGAATTGTTCCGGATGCGGATCGAGAAACTGAATATTAACCTTCTGGCTATTGACGAATCACATTGCATCAGCCAATGGGGACACGATTTTCGGCCTGCATATCTCGCGATCGGGGATTTACGCAAGATGCTCAGGGGAATTCCCGTGATTGCACTTACTGCTACCGCGACAGATCGGGTGAAACGGGACATTGTAGAATCCCTGATGCTGAAAGAACATCGCGAATTTGTACAATCTTTCCGCCGTGCGAACCTCGTTTACACTGTCGAAAATGACGAAAATGTAATCCGGCGCATTCTTGAAATTGCCGGAAGGTCCGGAGGCAGCGGAATCGTGTATTCGCGGACAAGGAAACGTGTTGTGAGGCTTGCAGAAATTCTGCTGGATCATGGAATAGTTGCTTCTGCTTACCACGGGGGAATGGATCCGAAGCAGCGCGATGAGGTTCAGGAAAAGTGGTTGAAGAATGAAATTCGTGTGATCACGGCAACCAATGCATTTGGAATGGGAATTGACAAGCCGGATGTGCGCTTTGTCATTCATCACAATCTTCCGCAAGATCCGGAAAGCTATTACCAGGAGGCAGGGAGAGCAGGCCGGGATGGTCAAAAGGCCATTTGCGTTTCCTTTCATTCGGCGAAAGATCTGGAAGAATTGGACTCCTGGGTGGAAAGGCAATATCCGGATTGGGAAACGGTCGTGAAGCATTACGACGACATTTGTACCTACTTCCGGATTCCGAACCGGGGCGAAGTATATAAGTTATACAATTTTGATCTGGTTGACCTGGCCATTCGCACCAAAAACCAACCCGGATTGCTGTACAATTCCCTCAGAATCCTTCACAACGAATCGGTGATTGCACTCAACGAGCTTCCGGATCATTTTGGATATATATTCTTCAAAATCAGGCCCGAAGAAGTAATCGAATACAAAAGAAAATATCCGGGTTGTGCGGAAATCACCGATTTTGTATTGCGTACCGTTGGTGGGGAGGTATATTCCGATTATGTAAAATTTCTTCCGGATTCCTGGGCCAAAAAACTTGGTATTCCGGTGTTGCAACTGCAAAAGGAATTGGGCCGGCTTGCCACCTGCGGCATCGCCGCGTGGACTCCGCCAAAGGATCATCCGACGCTGGCATTTTTGTCGGCGAAACATACTCTGACCCGTTCCGGAATGAACTGGCACAAGTACAACTTCCTGCTGAAAACTGCACACAGCCGAAAAGCGGAAATATTTAAATATGTGCAAAGTGAAAAGGGATGTCGGGCATTGATGCTCCGGAATTATTTTGGTGAGAATGCAACCGATCGCTGCGGGATGTGCGACCTCTGCAAGAAGGAACTGGCGATGCAGAAACAGGAAAAAACAGCTGAAGCCATCCGGGAAGAAATCAGGAATGCACTGTCTCCTTCACCGATGCCGTACCGTGAATTGCTTTCGCGGCTCACATTCGGAATCCCGGAACAACGGGAAATGGTGCTTCGGGAATTGCTGGATGAGGAACAAGTTGCCATCGGTGACAATTCTGAAGTCAGGCTGAATGCCTCTGAATGAAGAGCACACGGATCATCATGTCGGCGACAAGTGACCTGGCAAGTGACCAGAGAATCACGAGAATTGCCGGAAGTCTGCATGCGGCCGGATATGATGTCACCGTGATCGGCAGAGTCATCGGCCGCGGAGAACCCCTTGCTGTGGAGCCTTACAAGCAAATCAGACTTCGCCCCTGGTTCCGGAAAGGAAAATGGTTTTATCTCGAATTCAACATCCGGCTTTTCTTTTTTCTTCTGTTCCGGCCCGCTGACATTCTCAATGCAAATGATCTCGATACGCTTCCGGCCAACTTTCTCGTTTCCCGAATTCGGCGGAAGAAGATCATATATGATTCTCACGAGTATTTTACGGAAGTTCCGGAATTGATCGGAAGAAAATTTTCGCGATCCGTTTGGCTGTTTTTGGAAAAGCGGATGTTCCCCCGCATTCCGGTCCGGTACACGGTAAGTTCGCCGATCGCCGAGGCGTATGTAAAAAAATATGGCGGAAAAGTTGCTGTGGTCCGGAACCTGCCCATATTGGCCGGAGCACAGATTACGGGTGAGAATCCTTCTCACATCCTGATTTACCAGGGTTCTCTGAACCTGGGAAGAGGCCTGGAGTTGCTGATTTCGGTCATGAAGATCCTTCCTGAATTCAAACTTCTGATCGCCGGAAAGGGAGATTTGGAGAAGGAACTTGGCAGAATGGCAGCAGGAATGGAAAATGTGACCTTTACCGGAAGGCTCAGGCCCGAAGAACTGGCCTTCCAAACGGCCTCTGCCTGCATCGGATTCAGCATCGAAGAGGAATTGGGAGAAAGTTACCGGTTCGGATTGCCGAATAAATTATTTGATTATATCCGCTCCGGATTGCCGGTTATTGTTTCTGAGCTTGGAGAGATGGTGAAAGTCGTGAATGAATATGAAATCGGTGAAATTCTGCTCCACCCGGAACGAAGCGAAATAAATTTGGCAGAATTGATCAGGGGAATCGCCGGAAATCCGGTGAAATGGCAAAAATATCGCAAAAATTGTATTGCCGCATCAGGGGAATTGAATTGGGAGAAGGAGGAGGGGAAGGTTTTGGACTTGTACCGTTCATAGCCGAAAAGGATTCGTCAGGGGTAAGGGGTAAGGGAAGGGGTAAGGGGCCAGAAGTTTCTCAATCGTTACGATTGCAATTCTCTGACGACTCGTTTCTGCTTCAACTTATTCCTTCAAAAACCTTGTGATCAATAATTTTGCCTGCCTTGCATTCCAGGGTTCTCGCCGGGAATTTCCGGATCAGGTTGTGCTCATGAGTAGCCATAAGCACCGCAGTGCCGGCAAGATTTATTTTGAATAAGATTTCCATGATGTTCTCGGTGGCTTCCGGATCGAGGTTGCCGGTTGGTTCATCGGCAAGAAGGATCACAGGGTCATTGATCAGTGCACGGGCGATTGCAACTCTTTGCTGTTCGCCGCCAGAGAGCTGATGAGGCATGCTTTTGGCCTTTGCCCCGAGGCCGACACGAACCAGGAGTTCGCTGACACGATTGCGGATTTTCGGTTGGTCTTTCCATCCGGTTGCCTTCAAGGCAAAACTGATGTTCTCCTGGACATCGCGGTCGGGAAGAAGCTGGTAATCCTGGAAAACAATGCCGAGGCTCCGGCGAAGTTTGGGAATATTTTTCTTGCTGAGTTTCGACGAAATGAATTCGCCCATTTTTACAACACCCGTTTTTGGTTTCAAATCGGCGTAGATCAATTTCAGAATCGAACTTTTGCCAGCGCCCGTCTTGCCTACGAGGAACACAAATTCGCCCTTGCCAATCGAAAACGACACATCGTCCAGAAGAATGGAATTCAGGTAACCGGCAGTTACGTTTTCAAATTTCAATGCGCTTCCGGTCTCTTCAACGGTCATACTTCTACCTTTTCTATTTTTCCGTATGGAATGCTCTCGATGACTTCATCAAGTCTCGCAACGGTTTGCGGATCAAGTATCGTCTTCCCAAGTTTCTCTTTTCGATCTGGACGAAAATACCCGATCAGTGTGAATTCTGCATCACGGATTTGTACATAGTCCGGAATCTTCGCTTTGCCCTTGATTTTGAGTACGTAGTAAACTTTTTTTTCCACTTGATTCTGTTGTCCCGGCGTGGCCGAACTGTTGCTTCCGAAGTTGCGAATATGTGCCTTTTTTTTCAAGAAAACCGCGATTTTAGGGGGGAAAATATTTTTTCATAATCCGAATAAACCTATAACTTTGTGCCCGATTGAATCCATGCAATTTCCCATAAATCCCAATACGATCGCAAGTATGAAAAACTTAATAATCGTCGCAGCAATCACCGCGATGATCTTCGGTTATTACGGATGTAAAAGTTTCGAAGGTGCTGCAGTTACTGCAAAGCCAGACCCAATCGAAGTTCACGCTGACTCCATCAAGTATGAAGTCCGCGCTTCGGTTCCGCCAAAGTCCCATATGAAAAAAGGTGGCAGTTACACCGGCGAAGCCAAAATCGGAACGCGTTCCCAACATAAAGTGGTGATTTCCACTGACAAGTATCCCAAGATCAAGAAAACCGGGGTGGATACCACGGTGAAAATCCAGCGGCCTTATTTCGATGATATGGATGGCAATCCGCTCTCCATGGATCAGTCCTATGAGCGTCGCGGCAAGACTTTTGAGCTTCCGGCCCTTACCGACATCGCCCAGTGTTGTATCACGACTTCACGCCTGGTTTGGGAGAATCCACAGTTTATTTTTTCCAAGCACGAATATGTTAAGCAGGTGCCGGTAAACCAGGAAGCCATATTCCAGTTTCCGAAGAATATCTGGGAGATTGCCGCCGATCAGTACAAAAAATCAGATATCACGGCAATAGGCGACTTTCTGAAGAAAAAATACAACGCCAAGAAGATCACCATCGAAGGATTTGCCTCGCCGGAAGGTCCATACAAGAGAAACGTTGAACTTTCTGTCAACCGTTCGAAGGAAGTTCAAAAGTGGCTGATTGAGCAATTGAAAACGGAAGGTTATGAGGAATACCTCGACACCAACTTCTTTGATATCAGTGTCACCCATGAAGACTGGCCCGGCTTCAAAGAGAGTGTCAATTCTCTTCCCCTGGATGCAGATGTAAAAAGCCAGGTATTGACGATCGTCTCCAATGAAGCAGACGAAGAAACGCGGGAGCAAAAAATTATGGCTCTCGTTGGCGGAAAAGACAAAGTGGAAATGATTCTTTCGCCTCTGCGTCGTGCAACCATCCGCATTGAAGGATTTGAGCCTCGCCGGACGGACGAGGAGATTGATAAAATCGCTCAGGATTTTGCTGATGGAAAATATACCGGTGTACTGAAAGACACCTATCAGAAAGAAGAATGGATGTATGCCATTTCCAGGCACGAAAACCTGACAGGCAAAAAAGCACTGCTCGAAGCATTCCGCGAAGCTTATCCGGGTGACTTCCGCGCATTGAATGACCTGGGTGCCATTTATTTGTCAGAAGGAGATGACAAGAAAGGATTGGAAATGCTGGAAGGTGCAATGAAAGTAAACAGCAAAGATTACGGCATTGCCAATAATCTCGGTGTAGCTGAAATGAGAAAGAAAAAGTACAAAGAAGCGAAAGCCCGATTTGAAACTTCACTTTCCAGCAAGACGAGTCCGGAAGCCAGCTTCAACCTCGGTGTGGTATTGGAAAAAATGGCCATGTACAATCAGGCAATTGAGAAATTCAATGCAGCATCCAGTATCAAAGGTGCAGCATACAACTCCGGTTTGTGCAAAATCCTGACGAATGACCTCGCAGGTGCAAAGGCAGACCTTACCGACGCGATGAAATCCGATAAGGGGCATGCATTGGCCTATTACGTGATGGCAATAGACGGCGCGCGCGCATCTGATGCCAGCACGATGACCGTGAACCTGAAAAAGGCTTGCGAGTTGGACAGCAAACTGAAAGAAAAAGCCAAGAAGGATCTGGAATTCCGGAAATTCTGGAGTTCAGCAGAATTTAAGGCTGCTACCAGTTAATCCGGCGGAAGGCCGGCAAGAAGAATAGCGGGACTTTTGTCCCGCTATTTTTTTGCATGGAAATGTTGTATACAATTGGTAAGAATGTTCGAATCGGCCAAAAATACGCTGTCCGGGTCAAAGTGATATTGCCATTCCCGAAATAATTGGTGATCCAAGCAGGCAATTATCAGAAGAGTTCATAATGAAGCATCAGTACATCGAATGGCAGAAAATGATCGCCTTTCGAAACTTGTTAATCCATGAGTATTTCCGGGTTGAGCGAAAAGTCCAGCTGAGTGGTGACATTCACCAGGACTTCCCGGACACGCGATGGCGGGACACGCCACGGCATGACCCTATTCGTTTCATTCAAAATTCGTCCCGCTGGAATTGATCTCCCTGGCCAGTTGTCCCATCATTGCAATCCGGAAATCCGGATCAGAATTCAGCTTTTCTTCCACGTCACTCCTGGAAATCGTCAAGAATTGAACGTCATTCACAGCACGGGCACCCAACAGGAAATTCTTTTTCATTAAGATCTCGCGCAGGCCCCAGACTTTGCGGCCAAATAGCGGAATGGGTTCATCGGATTTCTCTGCACCATTGCTATTGCAGACCATTTCCAGAATTCCATCGCGAACATATATGAGGCAGTCCGGGCAGTCACCTTCACGAAACAGGTAATTCCCGCTGGAAAGTTTGCGCTCATCGGGGTCAAAGGATAGGAATATATCCGGAATTTCCTGGTTCATAAATCAATACAAAGTATTTTGATATTGGTCTGTGTCTGCAAGTTGCCCGGGTTTCTGCAGAATCGTAATGACCCGAATCAGCAGCGCCGCTGAGTAATGTCAGTCCGTGTTTCAATCGTACATGTTGCTGATTCGCACCAATTCGGGCGCATTCATGATGATAATTTTTCTCCCATCAGTGGCAACAATGCCTTCTGATTTCATTTCAGACAACAAACGAATGACGGTTTCCTTTGCAGTTCCGACCAATGATGCAAGGTCATCCCTTGTCATGGAGATCGTAAAATGCTCCTGTTCATCCTTGTCATAAGTATTCTTGATCATCAGCAAAGCTTCTGCCAGTCTTTCCCTTACCGGTTTGTATGCCATGGATGTCAGTCTTTTTTCAGATTCCTCCAGATTCCGGCACAAAAGATTCATCAAGCCCTCGGATATTGCGTCGTTTTCCTTAAGCAGATTAAAAAATGCCGGTTTCGGGATGGTACAAACCGTGCATTCTTCCAGAGCCGTTGCCGATGCCGAATATGGGGTATTGGACATCAAGGCCCGGTACCCGATGAAATCTCCCGGCTTCACCATTCTGACGATTTGTTCCTTTCCATCGCTTCCCATTTTGTGAAGCTTGATCTTGCCGGTATTGATGCAAAAAAGTCCGAAAGGCATCGTCTTTTCATGAAAAATAACCTGTCCGGCTTTGTACACCGTGCAGGTTTTTTCCATCGAAATGTTTTCCAGTTCTGACAATCGGCAGAAGTGTAGCAAGGAGTCGCCCCGCGTCTGGCAGGTAGCGCATTCAGGAAATTTTGCTTTCATTTTATCAGGTATAACAGGTCAAATTTAACCAACCGGGATTAGCTGAAACAATGACATTTGTCATCTATTGACTGAATTTGGAAACTACCTGCTCCCTGGCGCAATCCGGGCCCAAAAGCGATACGCCCCGGTAAAGGGGCGCATCAATCACCCAAACGGGTGTTCCCTGATAAAAGATTCTTGAAATCGCATACAAAAACCTCCTCAAATCTGACACCTTTCACTTTTCAATAAAATGACATAAGTCACCTCAACCGGAATGGACCGATTTTGTTTCGTTCACGCGTTCGATGAAATTTGCGGCAGTGAATGTGAGCATCATCGGTCTCGGCCGCGTCGGTTCTTCCCTTGCTGCCCGAATGCTGGCGGAAGAATCCCGCGATATTTCTTTGAATTTGATGGATACTGATCCCATGATTGAGGGCGCCCAAATGGAGTTTCAGCATGCCGCAGCCCTCGGCGGGCATGCGTTAACCGCGAACGGTCGTCAGGAATTGAGCCAGGCAGACCTGGTTTTTTTCTGCGCCGGAAAAGTTTCCAGGAGAGGCGCTTCCCGGCTTTCCGTCCGCAAGATGAATGTTGACCTCGCCCTTGAAATCTTCCGGGGAATCCGGTTCAAAAAGCAGCCGATGATTGTGGCGATTTCAAATCCGGTAGATATTGTAACTCACCATATACGAAAACTCGGCGTCACCGATGAATATGAGACGCATGGCGAACCCGTGAAGGCCTGGGTATTGGGTGAACATGGAAATTCCATGGTTCCGGTTTATTCGCAAAGCCTGGTCTCTGGAAACCCATTGCCAGCAGGAAAACGATATCGCCATAAATTGGAAAGGTGTACTCACCTGCTCAGGACATCGGCTACCCGTATTCGAATGACCCAACCTGCAACAAGATGGGGAGTAAGTGAATGTGCTTTCCGGATATATAAAGCATTTGCTGGCGATGTTGATTTTCATTTTCCTTTGTCCGTCAAACCCGACCTCCACTTCGCAAAAATTTGCCGGGCAAAAGAGATCAGTATCGGCTTGCCGGTGAAACTTGATCCGGATGGGATCAAGGTAAACGGGAACTTTCAACTCACCCTTGATGAATCAGAACTCCTATCGGCTTCCGCCAGAGTCATTCAACGAAATCTCTGAAATGGAAGGATGGGAAGTTTTGGGTAAATTATACCAGGATTAACAGGATTTTCCAGATTCGCAGAATTGGTTCGTCTGCAAATGTTTCGAATGAAAAAATATATTCCCGGCTTTGCCATTGTGATAGGCTTCGGCGGTGTGCATGGCCAGAATGTCGAAAACATGAAACATGAATTCCGTGGCGAAAAGCTGGTGGTCACATACGATCTCAGCAGCAGCCGCAAAGCATCATGTAAAGTCGTTTTCAAGCTGATCAAGCCTGGCGGATTTGAATATTATCCATATCGGATGACCGGAGATGTCGGCGACAAAATCGCTCCCGGGAGTCAGAAAGAAATTATCTGGGAGTACCTGAAGGAACCCGGCGCAATCGAACAAGGTGTAAAATTTCTGGTGGAAGTTCAGCGGGATCAGAATTCGCCCGCGAAGGCAGATTCATCTGCTAAGGCACAGGAAATCAATGTTTTAAATTCCCGCCAAATTGAAAAGCATCATCAGGCCGGAATTCAACATGCCCGTGAGGAAGAACATTACGGCAATCCCTGGACTCTGGAAGATACGGCTCTCGCAGCTATCAGGGATCAGGCTGAACAATCAAATGTCAGCAAGGCTCCGGTATTGACGGAGAATGAATTCGAAATTGTCACCTCCCCCGAAAGCAGGTCTTCTCCGGAAAATCCGGCAGAATTTTCTGCAAATCCGGATCTGGCAAATCTGCCAGCTGAAACGGGCAAAACTGTATCGGAATCGGCTTCCGGCCTTGCGGATTCAGAATGGCGCACTCCCGTCGAAAGCGCAGCGCAGAATGAAAGCGGAATGATCGAAATCAATGACAAAGAAACCGGAGAGGAATTGATAAAAAGTCGTCAGGAGTCAGTTGTCAGGAGTCAGGAGTCAGTTGTCAGGAGTCAGGAGACAGAATCAGATTGGGAGTCGTTAGAATCAGAAAAAGAGTTGTCAGAAAATAGCAGGGGCGATGGTTTGCCATTGCCCGAAAAGGAACTGGAGTCAGGAGAATATTCTGAACTTGAAGAGAATGAATTTGAAGAGGAACCGGTTGTCACTCCGCAAGAACTTCCCGTTAACGAAAACCGGGTGGAAACCGGTGATGAAAATTTCAAAGAACAATTCAGGGAAGCGTGGAGCAACCGAAAATCCGATGAAATAGGTGGAGATTCAACAATGTATGCCGGTAAAATTGATTCTCTTTCTGAAACGGAAAGGTATCCTTATCTCCATGCACTGCGGATGCAGGTAAAAGCTGGGAACTCCGGTCCGGAAATCATAGTGGCGGCTGCCGCAAATCTTCCGACGCCTTTGATCAAAGAATGGATGAAAAACAGCGAAAAAACCAGAAAAACAATAAATCCTTTAGAGTCCCGGAAAGACACAATTTCAGAAAATAAGCAAGATTCCCTGGCTGGTGAAATGACACAAGTTGCGAAGACCAGGGGGGGGATAATCATGTCGCCCGGACTTTCCAGATCGGTGTATTCTGAAATTTCACCTGGTAGTTTCAATCGCTTTCGGATTTGCGGCGATGCCGGATTATTTCTTCGACAAGCAGTTGCAGGCAATGCTGGTGTCCAGGTGGAAATTTCAATGGCAATTCGCTCAGGTGTCATGCTGAGTTCTTCATCTTACCAATTGCAGGATAGTACCGATACCGTGAATGTGACGTCTGATTCCTATCTCCGGCGCAGTCTGACTTATGCGAGGCTCCCGTTATTGTTTACTTTGCAGGTTTCCCAGGATTTTTGTCTCCTTGCAGGCGCTTTTGCCGCGATGGCGATTTCAGGGAATGAATTGTACCGTATGGACGTGGTCAGCCTTTCTGACGACAGTGCTGCAGTTCCGGTATTGACCTCAAGCGATGCAATCAACAATCTATTTTCGCCGGAAGATTACCCTCCTGCCAATGGCGGTATTTTTCCTTTTCGCCGGCTGGATGCCGGATTGATGGTTGGCTTTCAAATGGAATCAGAAAGATGGATATTGGGTTTTAGATATGAACGAAGTTTCCTTAATATCAGGGAAAATGCTTATTTCCCGTCAGCTTCCTGGGAAAGCCGGGTATGGCAGGGGAATTCTGCAATGAATATCCAATTGGGAATCAGGTTTGGTAAGAAAAGAGACCTATGATACGCGGAGTCCATACGATGTTTTATACTTCCGAACCTGAGGGATTGCGGGAGTTCTTGCGGGATAAACTCGGTTTGAAAGCAAACGACATTGGCGGCGGATGGTTGATCTTCGATCTCCCGGAAGCAGACATGGGCTGTCATCCGGCTGACGACAAATGGGAAGAAGGAGCGCCATCGGGCACAATGGATATTTCATTTTATTGCGATGACATTCAGGAGACGGTCAGGGAGCTGAAAGCAAAAGGAGTGGAATTCGAAGGCGAATTGGATGAGCAGGAATGGGGTTTCATGACGAGGTTTCGCGTGCCTGGCAACTTCCTGATCACTTTGTATCAGCCGAAATATCGCAGATCATAAATGCGATTCGGTTTTTTCATTTTGGGATTGTTCGCCTTTGGAAATTCCATTGCTCAGCAACCGGAAATGATCTGGGCCAGGGCTATGGGCGGCAATCTTATGGATTCCGGCGAAGCTCTGGCATGTGGTGAATCCGGGAGTATTTATGCCGGTGGATTTTTCCGTGACACGGTAGATTTTGATCCCGGACCGGGTACGGTCACATTTGTTGCGGAGGGAGAAAGGGATGCATTTCTCGGAAAATTCAATGCGACGGGAGATATGGTTTGGATCAGACGATTCGGAGGAATCGGATGGGATCAGGTCTTGTCGATTTCATATTCGTCAGCCGGATATATATATGCTTGCGGCACATTCATGGATACCGTGGATTTCGATCCGGGAGCACAAATCAGCAATCTCGTCGCCCCGGGCGGGCAAACCGATGCTTTCCTGTTGAAAATGGATTCCTCCGGCAACCTTGTCTGGGCAAAACAGTTTACCGGGATCGGCGCTGAAGTTGCGTATGCAATAGTTTTAGACGATCAGGAAAACCTGATTGTTGTGGGATCATTCCGGGATACGGCTGATTTCGATCCGGGATCCGGGACATTCCTGCTATCTACCGACCTCTACGACGATGCCTTCATCGCAAAGCTCGATACTACCGGCAATCTGATTTGGGCGAAACAGTTAGCGGGAAACAACAACCAGATTGCGTATGGGGTTGCGGTGAATGCGAATGGTGACATCAACCTCACCGGCAGTTTCCAGGGAACAACCGATTTTGATCCCGGCTCCGGAACATTCAATCTCGTTGCCGGATCCGTTGACGCCTTTGTGGCGAAGGTTGACCAATACGGCGCATGGAAATGGGCTGTCAAAATCGGAGGCGGGAGTACTTCGAATGCAGGCAAAGGAATAGCAACCGATTCCAAAGGCAACGTATTGACGACAGGCTATTTTGATTCGGCATTGGATTTTGATCCGGGCCCGTCCATTTTTACATTGACCGCCGCCGGCAGCGATGATATATTCATACAAAAACTGGATTCCTCCGGAGATTTTGTCTGGGCGAACAGGATCGGCGGAGCATCACTGGACCAGGGCTACGCAATTGAAGCTGACGGAACCGGAAACGCATATTTCTCCGGAACATTTCATGGCGGGCCGGTGGATTTCGATCCGGGAACAGGAACTTTCAATCTGACCTCTGCCGGATTGTATGACATATTCGTGGAGAAAGTTGATACCAGCGGAAATTTTTCCTGGGCAGTGAAAATTGGAGGCAACGGAGGTTCCAATGACGACAGGGGCAAAGCGCTGTCAATAAATGGCAAGGGAAATGTATTTACCACCGGGTATTTCCGGGATACACCGGACTTTGATCCGGGAAGCGGGGTACTCAATATGGCATCCCAGGGTTTGGAAGACATATTCATTCATAAAATGTGTCAACCCACTTCATCCAATGTGCCGGTGACGGCATGTGACAGCTTCAGTCTTCCGGGAAGCGGCGATACTTATTATGCTGACGGAGTGTATCCTGATACAATTCCCAATTCCGGCGGATGTGACAGTTTGATGAGCTTTTCGTTGACGGTTTTGCAAAGCACATTTAATACTTTTGCAGATACTGCCTGCAATGCATGGATTCTCCCCGGAGGTGGAACCGCTGGAATTTCAGGAACTTATCTTGATACGATTCCCAATGCAGCCGGCTGCGACAGTGTGCTGACAATAGCGCTTACCATACAACAAAGTTCTTCAGTGTCTGTTTTTCCTTCCGTCTGCGACACCACATTTCTCAGTCCATCGGGAAAATATACATGGAGCGTTAGCGGGATATTTTCAGACACCATTGCCAATCTTGCCGGGTGCGACAGCCTCATTTCTATCAACTTGTTTGTGGGAACTTCGACAGCTGCAACTGTGAGTTTTTCAACTTGTGACAGTTCTTTTGTTAGTCCGTCTGGAAAATACATCTGGACTTCTGCGGGATCATATCAGGACACTATTCCGAATTCCGCAGGTTGTGACAGCCTCCTTACTTTGACGATTCAGTTTGTTAACGAAACTTTTGATACGATCAATCCGTCGGTATGCGACGCTTCATACCTGAGTCCATCGGGAAAATATTTATGGACAATCTCCGGAACCTACAACGATACGATCATCAACTCCAATGGATGTGACAGCATCATGACAATAAACCTTTCGGTGAACTTCAGCACCCTGGATTCCATAGCGGATTTCTCATGTGAGAGTACTTACCAGAGTCCGAGCGGCAAATGGATCTGGACGACAACCGGGTCATACCTGGATACCGCGACAACGGTTGCGGGTTGTGACAGCATCCTCTACATTGATCTCATATTTATTGATCTCGATACTTCCATCAGCCCGGGAACAGGGTTGCTTTTTGCCAATGAAGTGGCAGCAACCTATCAATGGATGGATTGTGATTCGATGGCGATCATACCGGGAGCCACAGGGCAGTTGTTTCAACCACCGGGAAGCGGGAATTTTGCAGTGATCCTGACTCAGAATGTATGTTCCGATACCTCAGAATGTCATTCATTAATCATAGTCAACAGTGGCGAGCCAAATCTTCAATACAACTTCATGCTGTTTCCAAATCCGACAAGCGGCGAGCTTACCGTTGATTTTGGCGGACAGGAACTGTCTGTGACCATTACCATCACGGACGTCAAAGGGAGTCGCCTCGCTGAAATCCGCCAGGCGAAGAAATCACATTCCATTTGTACAAATCTGGACTGGTTGGTCCCCGGATTGTATTTCCTCAAAATTGAGATGGAGGACGGCGCTACGGAGAGAATAAAGTTTATCAGGATGTAGATAGTTTCCAACATGAAGCGAATTCATTTATGGGAACCTCTAAAAACTTCGAATTTCTTCGTTGGATTCCAAGTGAAAATGCTCATTTACCAAAGTAAACTCCGCTTTTCACTTGTTCATCCGCCTCGATATCATTGTTTTTAGAGGTTCCCTTATTTGAGTTTGAAGATTTCCGTTGGTTCCCTGCAGTTTTTCGGGATTGTATGACACGTTACATCGTTGTCATACATAAAATGGTTGGCACTGCCAGAGACCTGGCGGGCCTGTTGGCCAGAATCATGGAAGTAACAGGCAAAAGGCGGATCATGGAACTATGCTCCGGAGGCGGCGGATCCATGAAGAATGTCGCAGCCGAATTGAAGGAAAAGCACAATCTCCAGGATATTTCCATTTTCCAAAGCGATTTGTTTCCAAACCTGGCTGAAGCAAAGAGGATCAATAGTGGCAATGATGCGAATTTCCGGTATCTGTTGAATCCGGTGGATGCGACATCCGTTCCGAAGGGCAATGAAGGAATCCGGACACTTGTTTGCAGCATGCACCACATGAATCCGGAAACGGCAATGCGGATCCTGAAATCTGCGATGGATGATCGCGAACCGGTTTGTGTGTTTGAAATCAGCGACAACAGTTCACCTAAGGCCCTTTGGTGGCTGGCCATTCCATTCAACTTCTTGTCGGTATTTTTCATCACGCCTATGGTACGACCGATGACAATTCAACAAATATTTTTCACATATATCATTCCGGTTTTGCCTTTGTTCATCGCCTGGGATGGGGCGGTATCAAACGCCAGGACCTATTCGCAAAGCGATTGGGATGAGATTCTCAGGAGGCTTCCGGCGAATGATTACCAATGGGAGCGGGGCATCGTTCGAAATAAGGTAAGGAAGTCGTATATGATTGGGATACCGGGGAAATGAAGCTGGGAAAGGATTGGGCGGACCGCAGAGGGCGTAGTGGAGAATTAGCAAAGGGCACAGGGAAGTATTCGCAAAAATGAATGAACGCAAGTCTCAACGACTACCGGGATATGATTACTCACAACAAGGGTTGTATTTCATTACTATTTGTTGTCAAAACAAAGAATGTCGTTTTGAAAAAATAATACCACCGGATCATGGATTGGATTCCAGAATGGAGTTAAATGAATATGGGAAGATCGCCGATATAGAATCGGCGAAACTTATTGATCGCTTTTCAAATCTGGAACCAGATGTTTTTCAAATCATGCCAAACCATATTCATGCAATTGTCGCGATCACCAAACGTGTGACGACGGTAAGGGTTAAAGCCGGGGCAGGGGTAAGCCCCGCCCGGACGGATGAGGTGGCCTCCTTTTGCCAATCCGAAAATGAATTCATGGGATTCATGCAGCCACCGCATTGACCAAAAGAGCAGCATTACGCCGTGGGGTAGATTCCTTTCCCGGGAAAAATATTCCTCACCCCGCCTGTGGGGTCTTCCAAATCTCCCGCTCGCCGTGGAATCGGGTGAATATGCATGTGGGAAATCGTTTGCCCGGCGGCGGTTCCGATGTTGATTCCAATGTTGAAATCTGTTGTATTGAATTTCTCTTCAATCATTTTCCGACCAAGCCAGATCAAATCCATACATGCGCTTATTTCTTCCGGACTTCCGTCAAAAAAATCTGTGAAATGCCGTCTGGGAATAATCAATAAATGACCCTCAGAAACAGGATACTTGTCGAATCGTACAAATGCATCCCGATTTTGCAGGATCATTTCATCTTCGGAACAATTGCAGAACGGGCAACCTGGATCTGTCGTCGGGAATTTCATTTTGACTCAACGATCCCGGGACCGGTCCATGCTTCGTGGAACTTTCGATTGATCAGGAAATCCGCCCGCCCCATGATGCGGCTGATAGCTTTGTTTTTCCAATCACCGATTTCATCTCCGCGCAATAAACCCAATTTCATTTCGCGATCAAAGCGTTCCGGAAAGGTCGAGCGCAGCAATTCCCAATTGCCGATAATCGCATCCTTCCTGGAATGGATCAGTTCAGGTCCCGGAATTTTGTCCCGCTTGTCAGAATTAACGGCGGAAAATGAAGGAATAAGATTCCATAAGTCATTGGATTTGGTAACGGAAAAGGGCAGCAGATGATCCACATGGATATTTTCAGAATTCAAGGGTTTTCCCGACCATGCGCACAATAGACCTTCAGGAATTTTTGCTGTGTACAATTTCACAGCCTCCTGATAGTCCCTTTCTATGACAGGATGTCTGAGGTACATTTCCATGATTTCTTCAAGTTTGAAGTTCCCACCTGAAACTCGCCGGGTAAAGGTCGCCCATTGAGCAAGAATTGACCTTTCGCCGGAAAAGAAATCCCCGTAATCAAACATCGCATCGTGAAAAATCCGGGGCAATGAAACCGTTCCGAATGAATCTATCATTGCTGAAAATTCGGGATTCCAATTCTCATGGATTTGTTTTCTGCGCGATTCCTTTTGGAATATGGAATATGGACTCTTGTTTACCGACTGACCGATGTGCCTCATCGGCTTCCCGAGTATCGTATCTGCGATTTTCCTGGCAAGGATTACCACAAGCGGCCGCACCTCATTTGGAAATCGGCCATTCCGGATGTGGTCATAAAAAACTGCGAAGGGCTCCTCAAGATGATCGCCATACATACGAATCACTGCATCGAATTCATCACGAAATGCTATGCGTTCTCTTTTTTCCCCTCCCAGCTGTTGCGGCACAAATTTTTCGCTTGCCATAAATGGATAATAATATATCATCCAACGCTCAACGAATAATCCCATAGGAATCTCTATTCTGCCAGGATTGCCGGCAAGAGAATGGCAGAAATGATGATAGTTCTGCACGATTTCCGCTGTTGCGCGAAGCAATGCAAACTTATAAGTCGTGTTTTTACTGTCCCTTTCCAGGATAGAATAAATCTGCTGAAGGCCTGTCGGCTCCATCACCTCATATACCTCAGCTTCCCCTCCGAATCGTACAAATGCAGAATCCCGTTTCCTTCGGCAGAAGTACCGAGATATCCAACTTTGTTACCGGTTGTTCCAAATGTTTTCAGGATACCGGAGCCGTCATCGGATGTTCCTGCATAACATGTGACGATTTCATTCGTCGTGAAAGTTTGCATGAATCCGTCATTGATCCGTGCAGCCAGCTTCTCATTGGCATGATACAGTTTCAGGGATCCGCGCGATCCTTTTCCTGTCTCGGATATCGTACCCATGTAGGCTGTGGTTTTCCCTTCGCGTTCATAAGTCTTCAATATACCATCGCCATCTGCCGTGGTTCCCATGTAGCAAGTCCGGATGCCGGATGGATTGAATGTGGCAAGCGCCCCGTCGCGGGCCACGACAGAAGCATTGCCTGCTGCATCATGGAGTTCCAGCATTCCTGTACCCAGGTCTGTGGATCCGAGGACTGCAATTGTTCTTCCGGATGCGTCCACGATGGAAATGGATTCGCATTTCAAATGGTCATTGGTGGCATTTTTGTTTCCAAACAGGAAAAGGAGGGAAATGGCAGCGGTAATTCCCAGCAAAAAGGAGCGAAGGTCTATCTGGATTTTCATTGCAATGGTTGTTTCCGGAAAATTACAAAACATTGGTTGCAATCTGGCTCCGTGTTGTTTTGGCTCTATCGACATTTCTCAGCGACCGCCGCTCAACTACCGGGACTTAATTGGCGCAAAGATCTGCAGCTTTTAGACCCCGTGTTCTTTCATAATCTTATTCAGCCATTTGATCATCATCAGTATTACCGCGGTGGTGATCAGTGCCAAAACCAGATTTACCAGGAAGAAATTTGCTTTGTGTTCATATCCATCCCACAATCCGGCCAGGACGCCGCTCAATTTATTGCCGATGGATGTTGAAAGGAACCATCCGCCCATCATGAGGCCGACCAGTCTTGGCGGAGACAATTTGGATACCAGGGACAAAGCCATCGGACTCAGGCACAATTCGCCCACCGTAATCACTCCATAAGCGCCGATCAGCCACCACATGCTGCTTTTATCCAGGCCGTTGTGACATGCATAGGTACCGGCTACCATCACCAATGTCGAAAGTGCAGTGATGAATAGTCCGTAAAATATTTTCCAGGGAGTTGTTGGCTCTTTATTTTTTCGTTTCAGGAAAGCCCAGAATACTACGAGCAAGGGTGTAAGCAATACGACCCAAAACGGATTCACAGACTGGAACAATTCTGTCGAAACGATGGATACCTTTTCTCCTTCCCTGGGTATTCTCTCAGGAGGAAGGTTTTTGAAATATAAAGGATAATCCCATGTCTTGATGGGTTTGTCTTTGGCATCTCGGGCAACGCGAAATTGTTCATCGGCGAGTGGAACGGAATCTTTTACATATCCGGGCTCCTGCACAATGCCAAGCACCTTTGCCGGTTGGATCATCGCTGTTGGGATTTCCCTGTCGGTATAACTTTCTGCCCAGGTCGTGAGTGCAGTTCCGTTTTGCTTGAAAATCGCCCAGAAAACAATTGCAACTGCAAAAACCGCAAGCAATGCAGCAATCGGCCGCTTGTCTTCCTGGTTCGAGCGAATCATGATGGACAAATAATATCCGGCTACCGGCAATGCGCCGAAAATGAAGGCATCGGTGCTGTCGCTTCCGAAAATATTATCGGGAATGACCCATCCGATGTATCCGGCGATGAGGGCCGGCAGGAGGGTAACTCCGAGGATTTGTCCGACCGGCATATCCTCAGGTTTCGTGGCTTTGCGTACATCGGCGTCCTTGTAATGCTTTTGTCCGATCCAGAAAATGATCACGCCGAGAAACATCCCGATTCCTGCTGCCGCAAATGCGGCGCCCCAACTGAAATTGTTACGGAGGTATGCGCCGAAGAAGTTGCAAATGAATGCGCCAATGTTGATGCCCATGTAAAAAATATTATATCCGGCATCTTTCAATTCTTTGTAATTCCCCTCGTTGTACACATTTCCAAGCAGCGTCGAAATGTTGGGTTTGAAAAATCCGTTGCCGATGCAGATAATCAGCAAAGATGTATAGAAAGCCGCTTCTCCGGGCAGTGCCAGTCCGCAATATCCGAGCCCCATCAGAATTCCGCCGATGGTAATGGAGAGCCGGTAGCCCAGAACGCGGTCAGCGAGCAATCCGCCTATGAATGGCGTGAGATAAACGAGCGCGATGTATGTACCGAAAATATCGGAGGCCTCCTTCTTGTCCAATCCCATACCGCCCTTTTCGGAATCGGTCATATACAGGAAAAAGATGCCCAGCATCAGGTAAAATCCGAATCGTTCCCACATTTCGGATAGGAATAAAAAGGGTAGAGCCCGGGGATGCCTGTTTACCATATCAGAAGGGGTATTGCTTAATCCAAGGCGGAATTTAGAATTTTTATCGGACGAAAAAACCTTCAGCAGGCTTCATCCTTTCCACCCTGTTGCCGATTCTGAATTTACTTCCCTCCGGTGTATTGCATTTCATGAATTCAATCCTGCGCTTTGAAAATTGCCGTGGGCAAGAACAACTGATTTCGCTTTGATTTGGGCAAAATAGAAACGAAAATGAAATAATTTACTTTCCTGCTACTCTTTATCCTTGCTTTTGCCGGAGCCAGGGGCCAGATCGTCAAAAGTGGCCTGGTTGGCAAATGGTATTTTAACAATGGAGATGCAATCGCAGATGCCGGAACTGTTAATGGATTTGATTCGGCCTGCACCTATGTGGCAGACCGTTGGGCTTTGGGAGATCGTGCGCTTGGGATTACCGCTGGCACTTCCTTTCTCAGCCTGGGTGACAAATCGACAGCTTTCTGATTGGCGATTCCGCAACTTCGACGGTATCTTTTTGGTTCAAGCCAAACCTTGTTGACAGCAGTTCGCATCATATATTTGGAAAGTACAGCGATGGCGGCTGTTTTGAAAATGGAAGACAAATCAGAATTGAGGTAGGTCCGAATCATGTGATTCGGATATATGCTTACGGTTCAATTGCCGCTGGTGGTGACTATGTTTACATTGATGGTTCCACCATGCTGGATTCAGGTCAATGGCATCATCTGGTGCTTTTGTACAGTGCTGCCGATATCAATATGGCGAATCTGAATGGAATAGATTTGCTGATCAACAATGTCGCGGATTCGCTTACTCTCGTTACCGCATCGGGCAATGGCATTCTATCCGGTATTCAGGATGGCCCATCGCCGTTTGGAGTAGGGGTAACCCTTCAGCCAAATGATACAGTTTCCAATCCGGCGATTTGGTACGACGGAGCTTTTGATGATTTGCGGATGTATGACCGGATTCTTACTCTGGCGGAGGTAGATTCATTGTACAATGAGGTGGATACACCCATGGTAAATGTGTCGAAGCAAATCCTGATGAATGTTCAGCTATATTCGAATCCAGCCGGCGAACTATTGAATGTTGAAATTCTGAATTCAAAAAATGTCACTGCCGGAATTTACTCTTCATCCGGCAACCTCGTGAAGTCAGCAGTGTTCACGGAACCGGAAAGAGCAGTTGATATTTCAGCTCTCGCACCCGGACTCTATTTCATGGTATTTTGGGAAGGTGAGAAGTCCTGGACAGGCAGATTCATCCGGGAATGATGCCACTTCTGCAATGGAAATCCCCCGATCTGATTTCGCATTGACCGGAATGACCTTGCCCCCTGCGGTCATACCAGCCGGCAAATTCGGCGGCTGCGTACCGGATGTTCATACTCTGTAGTGCAAAATCCCCGTCACTGGCGGGGATTTTTTTGTGTACCTGGTCGAATTTTTTGGTTACCCGGTTTTTTTCCAATCACTTTCAGAATCGCTTGAAATTTACAAAATCTGATTGATTCTTACCTTATACATTATTGTGTATTCAATATGAAAATGATGATTCGCTTTACCATTCCGCCGCGCCTTTCCCTTAATCAGATTGATATTTTCCATAACTTGCTCATGGGGAGGAGGATGGTGGCCCCGGACGATAATATGTAAATATATTGTTATTAATTAATATTATAATGAGACTTTCCGTCGGGGCATAAGAAACGAACGAAGCCGATTGCCTGTCTGCCACCGGGATTCTATCGGCTCACCTCATTTCTTCTTCAGCTCAACCACCAGCCATGAATCTTCCCTGCGGTATCCTGACAATTCAAGGAAATTGGCGAATCTCGGAAGATACAATCTCTTCCGGCGGCTGTTGACCTCGAGCACGATCTCGTCTCCAAATTTATTCAATGTGAATTTTCCTGAATCCAGAAATGGAACTTTCAGGCGCACTTCGTACCGGTCTTCCAGGTCCTGGATTTCCATTGGCTTCTCCTGGAAATAAATCCGGGCCGGATCTTCATCCCGGTACATTTCCTTGCCGATTTGTCGCATCAGGTCAATCCCAAATGCTTCATGCCCAAGATGATTGACACGAAAAATCGGAAGCGGATTGAAACTTTCCTCAATTTCCTCCAGGTATCGTTTCTGATCTTCCCGGTATTGTTTGAACAATCCGTTTCCAGATACCTCAGGAAGAATCCGGTTGACAACCACAGCATCTACATTGTATCCATACATCTGCAGATGGGTGTAAGACCTTTTTGCTTCGCTGATCACCATCTTTTCCGGATTGGTGACAATGCGAATGGATGTGATGGAAGGATCGGTAAACGCCTGATGGATCCGGTCGAGCTTCCTGAACATTTGTTCGAATTCTTCATAGCCCTGGTCCACCGGGACTTTTGTGATTCTTCGCAGAATGGCCATGAAGGATTTGATGGCAGTTTTCATCAGCGGGAATGCCCTGTTCATCCATGACTTGGTGGATTCCGGAAGTGTCAGGAGACTCAGTGTTTCACCGGTCGGAGCGCTGTCAATGACAAGAAGGTCATATTTATTTTCTGTATAATGTTGTTCAAGCCAAAGAAAAGCTGAAGCCTGTTCCATCCCGGGAAGAACCGACATTTCTTCCGCCACGACATCCCTGACTCCCTGCCAGGTGATAATCGTCTTCATCAATTGCCGCATGTTCCCCCAGTATTTCTTCATCGAATAGTAGATGTCGAATTCCTGTCCGTCCAGGTTTTCGGTGATATTTACCGGCTCGGGACCCAATTCGATATCAAGGGCATCAGACAAGCTGTGGGCCGGATCTGTAGAAATTACCAGGGTCTTGTATCCGCGGGAAGCTGCTTCCAGGGCGGTCGCAGCGGCAGTTGTCGTCTTTCCGGTTCCTCCCTTCCCTGTAAACAGGATGATTCTCATCTTTAGATTTTGGCCGAATATAGCGCAAATTCACTGACGCGAAAATGATTTCTTCTGATCCTTTGGCTGATTTTCTTAAATTTATCGGAACTTTTTGATTTCAGAAGAAATGAGATTGTTTTCACATTTCGCAACAATTTCCATGCTTTGCTTTCTTCTCTGCAATTCGATCCAATCCTCCCTTTTCCCGCAGTGCATCCGGCAGACCGTGGTGGACGAATACAACAACATTTTCCTTCTTACCCTGGTTACTCAACAGGAATTGGCATGGACCGGTGACGATTCCATATGTGACGAAGGAACGATTTCAGACACTGCATTCGCCCGGACCCTGCGCCGGATCAACTATTATCGGAAGCTAACGGGATTGCCGGGAAACATTGTCTTCGACACCGCCTTGAATCACAAAGCGCAGGAGGCAGCGCTCATGATGTATGCCAATTCCTCGCTGAATCATTTCCCGCCTCCGACCTGGCTCTGTTACACCTCCGATGGTGCATCCGGAGCAGCATCTTCCAATCTCTCCATCGGCAGTCATTCATCCGGCTCCATTTCTTCTTTCATGTACGATGGCGGCTCCGGGAATTTCGCCTGCGGCCACCGCAGGTGGATTCTGTACGATCGGGCAATGACTTTCGGATTGGGTTCCACCGATTGGACGAGTGCCTTGTATGTTTTTGGAACAACCACGACACCGCCTGCTATCACATTTGTGGCTTATCCAGCCGCCGGATTTTTTCCTGCACCTTTGACTTTTCCCCGCTGGTCCTTCTCCATTCCTGGCGCTGATTTCAGCAATGCGTCTGTGACGCTGACAGATGGCGACAGCAATGCCGTGAATGTTACACTTGAAACTGTTACCGGCGGATATGGAAACAATACCATTGTCTGGGTTCCGGATGCATCGGCAATAAATACCCTGGGACCCTGGGACGAAAAATACACAGTGATGGTGACCAATGTGATTGTGAATTCTTTCCCGAACGATTACATATATGACGTGATTCTGGTTCAGCCGACGCATCCGCCGGTATGCAAGATGCCAACATATGTATGGAACGAAGATTCCTGCGCCTGCCGGGATACCACGCCGATTGTGTCACTGCCGGAAATCTCCATGACCAAATTTTCGGTTTTCCCGAATCCTGCTTCGGAAGAAGTGTTTGTAGAGTTCAGTACGGATCCGGAAACGGCTGTTGAAATGACGATCTGTGATATGCAAGGCAGGGAACTGTATGCAAATCTGCTGGCAGCGGGAGATGGGAAA
>Ga0247727_10004933_pt1 | contig 27711 bp, 17 predicted proteins | sample WisWelCaveWW1625_FD_202498 | JGI IMG/M metagenome (GOLD analysis project Ga0247727, IMG submission 202498) | Biofilm microbial communities from Wishing Well Cave, Virginia, United States - WW16-25 | ecosystem: Environmental > Aquatic > Deep subsurface > Groundwater > Cave microbial mat | place...
TGGCCCGTGCGGGCAGGGTTCCACAGGCGACGGTCTCCGGGCCGGAGCAGGTAACGATTCAGCCTGAACGTGGCGCCGTCAGGCTCGAAGGCAAGGATGATCTGGATGTCGAGCGCAGCGCCCGGCCCGATGTTCTGCACGCAGACGCTTCCCGTGGCCGTCTGGTCGTACTCGACCACGGGCACAAGGCGCGGTTGCAGCGCCGCGAGCCGCGCCGTTTGCATCTCAGCGACCATCCGGTGCGACTGCCACGCGTAGTAGCCTGTAACCCCAACGAGGATCGCGGTGAGAAGTAGGGTCCACGCCACAGGCGTGTTCATCACCGCCACCGCGCCTTCACGCTACTGATCTTTCACGCAGAGCCGCGCTCACCAGCTTCAGCATGTGTTCTCTCATGCTGCCGTAGAGCACGTGGTCACGCCCCGGGGCTTGGCCTTGGGTGGTTCAGCCGGAAGTCGTAGGTGAGAACCTCTCCGTCCGGCAACGTGCAGGAGCCACGGACCAGAAAACCTCCCGGCCACGGCTGCGGCTCATCGAAGGCAACGTCACGAGCGTGCATCTGAAACCTCACCTCTGGAGTGCAGCGTTGTTAGGGACACGGCTTGGACCCTGTCACGCCAGCGGCGAGTGCGGCACAGGGATCTCGGTCGGCGATCCATCCGATGCCGTAGGTCATGCCGATGTAGATGAGCCAGGCTGCGAGGGGCAGAAGGACGATCACGGCTAGGCTCGCGAGCAGCTTTTCACGGATCGGAGCATCGGGTCGCAGCCACAGGCCAGGAAGATTCTTGGCGAGGGAGTAGTAGAGCACGGGCGGGAGCAGCACCGGCAACCACCCGATGACCACCACGAAGATCACTCCCCAGAGACCGAAGACCGCACGGCTCGCGCGCAGAAGTGCATAGCCGTGAACCGCTGAGCCCACGACCGAGACGGCCATGCAATAGACCAGCATGAGGAAGATCGGAACAGTGAGCACCGTGAGCAGTCGCTGCTTGAAGTACCACGGCAACCACACGTTGATGCGGCTCGCGTTGGCCAACATGGCTTCAGCTCCCTGTGATTCCGACACGACTGCCTCCCCGGTGCGCGATGTGGGTGGCTCTCGGGCGGGGAAGCTAGCAGAACGCGGGTGGCCCGGCACCAGCGCGGCCGTGCGCCAGCATCGAGGCTGGGCGGCGCAGCGTCGCCACGGGTGGCGCCGGTGCACTCGGCTTGACGCTCGGGATCACGGGCATCGCCATGGGCGCCGGCCTCTACAGCGACGACGCGGGTTATCGGCGACTCGGTGCGATCAATGCCACGGTTGGCGTCGGCTCGCTGGTCGCCGCCGCCATCGCACTCGGGCGCGAGCAACCCGCCCCACGGCTGAGTCAGGCCTACGACGGTGCGCGGCCTCCATTGACGTTGGTCCCGGCAATCGGCTCGGGTGCCGACGGAACGATCATGGCGGTAGTTCGCGTGGCTTTCTGAGCCACCGAGCCGTGGGGTCGCGCCTTCAAACCCCGCGCAGGATCAGGTACGCCCAGTTCGCTGCCAGGGCGACGGCGAGCGCCAGCCGCCAGTGCGGCGCCGGCGTCAGGCGGAGAAGCGGTCCTCTCATCCCCACCCACGCCGGAGCCAGCAGTCCGCACAGGACGCCCGCACCCAGACCCAGGGCCGCCATCGGATTCAGGGCCAGCGCCTCGAACGCCTCGCCGCGCGCCAGCAGCAGCGCGACGCGGGTGGCGCCGCAGGTGAGGCAGGGGATGCCGGTCAGCTCATGCAGGGGGCAGGGAGGGAGGAGCTGCGCGAGATGGGGCGCGAACGGCAGGATCGCCACCGCGCCGCCGGCCGCCAGCGCCCACAGGCCGGCGACCGGCAGGTCGTCGCGCGTGGCCCGGTGCCAGGTCACCCACCCGCTCCCAGCGCCCCGAAGATCGCGGCCCCGAACAGCGCCAGCGCCATTCCGACGCAAGCGCAGCACAGGATCAGCGGGAGCAGCACCGCCGCCGCGGCTCTGCCGGTCGAGATCTGGTGCACGGCCGAGAGCCCGATCACGAGCAGGACGATGTTCCAGATCCCGCCGGCGAGCTGGCCGCACATCGGAATGATCGCCAGTGGCATCGTCACCCACGAATACGCCACCACCCGGAAGGTGGCCACGAAGCCTCGCTTCGCGCCTCCCACCAGGAACAGGAACAGGTGCTGGAGGGCGGCGACCAGGACGAGAAACATCGGCAGCCACACCGGAGCCGTCGCCGCGCCCATGACCGCGAAAGCCTGGGAGACTCGATAGCGGTCGTCGGCCCAAGGGAAGAACTCCGGCAGCAGATCGCGCAGCAGCAGGTTCCAGAACGTCTCGGCCGCCACGCCGACGAGTCCGACGATCAGGCCGAACACCAGTGGCCTGGCGACGCGGGTGGTGTTGGCCACACGCTCGAACGACTGGCGCGGGCTCGAGAGCAGCATGCCGGCGGTCTGAAAGAAGGCCGAGAACACATGGAGGCCGGGCTGCTCCCACGGGATCACCGGAAGGGCCGGAGGAGGCGTGGGAGGTGGGGGAGCGAAGCCGTACATCGGCGGACCGGGTTCCGGGGACATCGGCGGCCGTTCTTCCATGGCCTCGCTCCTTGAATAAGTAGGGGTCGCGACGGATCGAACGGAAATCTAGTCCGCACGCTGGTCGGCGACAACGGGCATCTGGCCGGACAGGCATCTGGCCGGCGCCGGCCCGGTCGTGCAGAGTGGGGGTGGCAATCGTGCAATCTCGATCGGTCCGGGGCGCCCGACCCAGCCCCCAGCTCATCCAACAGCGGATGGTTCGCCGCGCGACCGATGGCACCGAAACTGCTATTTCAACGGCGCTTCCATGCGCGGATGCTGGCGACTCGGCTTTCGGCACTCCCCGGCCGATACCTGTTGCGCGCAGGTCGAAGACGTCTGCCGTCTCGGCTTTGGAGGTTGGCCGGGAAAGGGGTACCTTCGGGTCCCTGCTTTTCCGGCGAGCAAGGCCGCGCCGACTCGATCGCGAACCATCACCAGGACTCTCGAGCAATGGCCCTCACCCCCGAGAAGCGCTTCGCACGCATTGCGGGACGCGTGGCGCTCATGACCGTGACGCTCGCCGCGGCGGGGACGGGGCTCGCGCACGCCGCCGACGAGATCCACTGGACCGTCTTTGGCCAGACCTCGGTGAGCTTCGCCTGGCGCGGGACCGCCTCGGAGAACACCATCCAGTTCGGAACCTCGCCCGGCACCTACACCCGATCGGTGACGGCACAGGTGCCCAGCCCGCTTCCCAGCTCGTCCGCCGGTCCGTTCTGGGAGGCGAGGCTCACCGGACTCCAGGAGAACACGCTCTACTACTACCGGATCGGGAGTGTCTCCGAGCACACCTTCCGCACTCCGCCGCCGCGTGGCGGCTCGGGCTTCTGGATCGGCGAAGAGGCCGACATCGGCAGCACGCTCAGGTACTCCAACGTGGGACCCATGCAGGCCATGATCGCCGCCGACAGCCCCAACATTCCCGGCGACGACCGCCCGCGCCTAATCCTGGCCCCGGGAGATCTCACCTACGGCGACCAGGGGTCGGTGGCCGACGTCGACCAGCATTTCAACGACGTCATGGTGTGGTCTCAGGACGCCGCTTACATGCCGGCATGGGGAAACCACGAATGGGACACCAGTGTCGGCGGCGACGACCTGGACAACTACGAGGGCCGCTTCGATTTTCCGAACACCCAGACCTCGCCCGGTGCGACCGCCGCCGCGGGAAACGGGCCGGGAGACGACTGGTACTGGTTCGACTACGGCAACGCGCGCTTCATCACCTACCCCGAGCCCTACAGCGGCGCGTGGAGCGATTGGGTGACCAAAGTCGACGCGGTGATGGCCGCGGCCCAGACCGATCCCGCCATCGCCTTCATCATCACCTACGGGCATCGGCCACCCTGGTCCTCGGGCGCCGACCATGGCGGCGACGGCACCCTCGCCGGCTACATGAGGAACCTTCACGCCAAGTACCCCAAGTACGTGATGAACATCGGTGCGCACAGCCACCACTACGAGCGCAGCGACCCGGCCCAGACCGACGGCATCCTCCACCTGGTAGGGGGCGGCGGCGGCTCCACGTGCGGCGGCCTCTCCACGCAGCCGAGCTGGTCGGTCTATCGGCTCGATTACCTGGAGCACGTGCGCATGCACGTCCAGTCGAATCGGATCGACGGCTACGTGATTTGCGGCCCGGCGGGATCGAGCGCCACCGATACCTGCGTGCAGGGCGCGGTCGTGGACCAGTGGAGCATCCTGGCCCCGAACCCGGGCGCCGACACCACGCCGCCGGCGGCGGTGCGGGATCTCAACGCGGCGCCGTAGGCGCGAGAAGTGGTGGACGCCACCGATCACGCACGCGGCACGAACCCGTACTACGACTCGGCCGAAGGCGACCACTCGCCACTCGAATGACGTGACCGCGCCGGCGAGCGGGCGGGAACGCCGCGTGGAGTGGGCACCCGCGTTCGCGTTGTGGGTCGTTTTGGCCGTGATGGGGCCTTCTCCGGCGCACGCCGGCGCTTCCGACAGCATCGGTGTGGGCCGCAGGATCGCCGCCTCCGGGCGGGCGTTCTTCTCCGACCTGGGCTATGCGGCCTCGGCTCCGGCGCGCATGACCCGTCGCAGCGCCCTCTGGACCGCCGGCATCCTGGCCTCGGGCGCCGCGATCCTGGCCTACGACGATCAGATCCAGCAGGGGTTCTCCAGAAGTCGCGGGAACTCCCTGTATGACGCCGCGCTCCAAGCGGGCGGCCGGCTGGAGCCCGCCGGCCAGATGGGAAAGACGGGGCCGTTCTGGATTGCGGGGGCGCTGCTGGGGACCGCGTTCGCGATCCGACCCCTGCAGGCGGTAAGCCTCGACGTCATCGAGTCGCATCTCGTTTCAGGGGTCATCCGCAACACGGTCAAGACCGCCGTGGGGCGATCGCGCCCCTCCGAAGGCGGGCCACGCCGCTTCTTTGGGGGCGGAACCTCTTTCCCGTCGGGGCATGCCTCGGTGGCGTTCGAAGTGGCCACCATCCTGTCCCATCACCTGCGTGAGGCCCCGCCCGCGCTGCGCTGGCCGGTCACGGCGGCCGGCTACGGCGTGGCCACCACCGTGGCGATCCAGCGCGTGGATTCGGGCAGCCACTGGGCCTCGGACGTGTTCTTCGCGGCGGTCTCGGGCACCGTGATCGCCCGCGTCGTGGCGCGACGCAACGAGGAGCGACGGATGGCGCTCGTCCCCCTGCTGGGGGCGGACGGCGCGCCGGTCGGCGTCGCGATGAAGTGGGGCTTTTAGGCCCGACTCACCGCGCGCGCACGATCCGGCCCACGATCTCGCGATCGGCCGCAACCAGCCGCGCCAGATAGAGCCCGCTCGGGACCTGGCGGCCATCCTCGCCGAGACCGTCCCATGAGATCGCGTGCGCTCCCGCGGCCATGACGGCGTCCACCAGCACCCGTACCCGGCGGCCCGAGACGTCGTAGAGCCGCAGCGAGACCGGGCCAGCCGCAGAGAGCGCGAAGTCGAGGCGGGTCGAGCGCGTGAAAGGGTTCGGCGCGGCAGCGCCCAAGCGCGCCGGGGAAACGGCGCCAGGCTCGACTGCGAGCGGATTCGTGTTGAAGCTCAGGAGGCGCAGATCGTCCAGCGCCGCCTCCACCAACGACGGATTGTTGATGTCCTCGGCCGTGAAGCGGAGCTTCACGATGTCCGAAGGGGTCACGTAGTCGCGCACGAAGAACACGATCCGCCGCCACGAGTTGTCGGGCTCCGTGGTGTTCTCGATCTCGACCCAGGTGCCGCCGCCGTCTCCCGTGATGAAGGCGCGCCAGCGGTCGTCGCGCGGGCTGTTTCCGAGGTCGTTCGAGAACCAGCGGTAGTACTCGATCAGCGGCTCGGGACCCGCGGAGGTCGCGTCGATCAGATAGGTCACCACGGTGGTCGCGCCGTCGTCCACGTCGTTGAGGCCCGGGAGGGTGCCGGCGTCCGCGTTCCCGGTCACGTAGCAGAAGAAGCCGAACTGCGAATGATCGTCCTCCGGCTGAACCGGCTGCCCGAGCGAGAAGGAGCCTTCGGGGTCGGCCCAGATCCAGTGACCGGTGATCGCCCCGTCGCCGGGGAATCCCACCGTCCAGCCGGCGTCGTTCTCGTGATCGAGTAACAGATAGGTGCTGGTCGCCCCGGCCAGGAACGCGTGCGTCTTGAAGGCCGGCTCTTTCGGGTGCGTGATCGTGGCCCCGTAGGTATCCGAGGCACTCAGGTAGTAGCGGACGAGCGTGCTCTGCGGGGCCGGGATCGAGGCCTCGAACTCGTTCGAACTGCCGGTCGGAGTCATCGGAACCGATCCGTACGGACTGCCGTTCACCGAATAGAAGACCCGCAACGACGCCGGGTCCAGGCCCCCGATCGGGGACAAGGACTGGATCACGGCCCACAGTCCGAAAGGTGACGCGCCTGTCTGATCGTCCAACGGGTAGTGGCTGATCTGGAGGAAGTACTCGGTGCCGATCCCGTGCGCGTTGAAGGCGCTCACGATCGCTGCGTCGTGCGGCGTCCCGTTGGCGAGGTTGCCGTCGTTGTCGTCGGCCACCAGGGTCTCGACGAAGAACTCGCTCATCGCCTCGCCGTCGGTGCCGTCGGGCAGTCCGTAGCGGGCGAAATGGAAGAGCTGGGACGCGAGAGGGAGCCCGAGGGCCTCGCGCAGGTCCCACAGCGCGCCGCCCACGATCAGACCGGTCTCGTGCGGGTCGCCGCTCTGGTCGTCCGGCCAGCGCAGGGTGTTGTCGATGGTGCGCAGGGCCGTCCCGAGCCCTAAGAAGCCCTTCCCCATGGCGGGGTTGTCCTGGATGAAGGCGGCGAGGACGTCCGCGAGGCCCTCGTGGAGCGCCGCGTTGGTCATGCCGGACAGGAGGCCCTGCTGGATGTAGAGGTTGTCGTTCACGGCGTGTCCGTACTCGTGATAGACCACGTCGGGCAGCGTGGCCATGCTGGGGCATCCGTCGCCCGCGCCGTAGAAGTTAATCCCGTCGCCGTCCCACCAGGCGTTGCAGCTCCACGGGGGGATCTCGACGAGGCACGGCATCGAGAAGTCGTTGCGGGTGAAGCCCGGGTCCAGGGCCTTCACCCAGTCATGGACGACGTTGACGTGGTAGTAGCCATCGCGCTCCGCGTCGAGCGAGTTCCCGGGGGCCCAGGCCTGGTCCACGACCGCCGGGCTGGTCGCGGCGCTGGTGACGAACGCGTCCGGGCCCGCGCCGTGGTTGACGTTGACGTACTTCCCGCGCAGCTCCATGGCGACGGTGAGCGTTCCCGAGGCGCTCGAGCTGTAGGCTCCCGACGAGCCGGTGAAGGCGCTGTCGGCCCCCAGCTTCACGACCTCGGCGGGGAAGTTGCGGGTGACCAGCGCGTCGGTCGGGAGGTCGGGGTGGACTTGTCCCGTGACCGTGCCGCTGAACTGGTAGCGAACGCGGTCGTGGCGCCAGACGACGTCACCGCTGCGCGCGTCCACGAGCACGGCCCAGTGGCCGGGAGGCGACGCGGTGCGTACGCGCACGTCGCGGACCAGCCGGTACTCGGTGCGGTCGCCGGCCGGCTGCGGAAAGAGGTAGAGTGCCTCGCCGCCCTCCACGGTGTCGGTGGAGGGATTGAACGGCAGGCTCGCACGGGCGGCCTCGCGAGCCGCCGCGGCCACAACGAGGGGGCGCGTCTCGACCTCGCCCACCCGATGCGCGTCGGTTCGGAACGCCATCAGCCGGCCGTGTTCGCTGACCCGGAACTCCCATTCGTCGAACAGCAGCGGGATCCCACCCACCCGCTGGCGATAGCTCACGTACCAAACCCGGCCGGCTCGGGTCGTCCGCAGCGTCTCGAGATCGGGAGCGCCGAGCAGCTCGGGTTGAGAGCCGACGAAAGCCCTCACCGCCCGGTCCACCGCGTCGGGCCGTTCGGCAAAGCCGGGGAGCGCGATGGAGGGGCCGACCGCGAGACGCGGCGAGCCGGTGCGCTCGTTCCACACCGCTCGCCAGGCGCCGTGGCGCGCCTGGAAGGCTTGCCACACGGGCGAGCCCGCAAGTTCCACCTGGCGCCGGGCGTCCATCGGTACATCCGGCATTCCGAACGCAGGAGTCCGCGGAGAGGAAGGGCCGCGTACCGCGTGTGCGGCCGAGGCCTGGATCAGCAGGCCCACGACCAGGAGCCATGCGACTGGCCTCGCGCGATGCATGGTGTCTCCCGCGATGGAAGGTTCCGGGCGCGGTCGTGGAGAGTTCCACGACTCGGCGAGCCGTCGCCGATGGCATCGGCGGTGGGCTGCCGGCGGGGAGATGATGCCCTCTCCGGCGCCAAGGCTCAACGCCGATCGCGCTCCCGGCGCTCGGCCCCCGAAACCCCGCGCCGGTACGGGTCGGGGGGCTCGGATCGTCAGGCGCATGAAACCTGGCCCACGCCCAACCCGTATGATGTGCAACCCGCGGGGGCGGAAGGCCGGTCCAACGCAGCGGGCCTTGGGTGGCCACGAGAGTCCCCGGGCATCGTCGTGGCTGGCGGCGAGCCCCGGCGCGGGGCACGGGTCGGAGGTTGCGATGCAGGATCGGATCGGGAAACCGCGCAGACGCCGCGTGGTGCTGTGGTCGGTCGCCGGGGCGCTCGTGGTGGCCGCGGTCGTGGTCGTGGGCCTCCTGATGGCGAGGAACGGGACTGGGGAGGGGAAGAAGAAGAACGACAAGGAGGCCCCGCCTGCGGCGCCGGTCGAGGTGGCCGAGGTGCGGCGCGGCAGCATCACCACCTTCCTCGTGACCACCACCACGCTCGAGGCCCGCAACGCGGCCGTGCTGGTGGCCAGGCGGCAGGGGGAGGTGCGTGCGGTCGAGGCCGAAGAAGGTGACTGGGTTCGCCAGGGCGAGGTGCTGGCGCGTCTCGACGACACCGAGGCGCGGCTGGCGGTGGAGAGGAACGAGGTCGCGGCGCAGATCGCGAAGCGCGAAGTCGAGCGCGGCCGCCAGCTCAAGGAGCGGGACTATATCAGCGACAAGGATCTCGACGACCTTGAGCTCCGGGCTCGCAACGCCACGGTGGCCCTGGACGAGGCCACGTACAACCTCAGCCAGACCCGGATCGTCGCGTCGTTCCCGGGCCGGGTCACCGCCCGCATGATCAACCTGGGCGAGACGGTGACCCCCGGACGCGAGTGCTTCCGCGTCGAGGACTTCGATCCTCTGCTGGCCCGGCTCTACTTTCCGGAGCGCGAGCTGGCGCGCGTGAGGCCCGGCCAGCCCGCCCTGCTCAAGCTCGACGCGCTGCCGGGTCGCGAGTTCGAGGCCCGCGTCTCGTTGGTAAACCCGGTGGTGGACCGCGCCAACGGCACCTTCAAGGTGACACTCGAAGTGCGCGATCCCGATCGGGTGCTGAGACCCGGCAACTTCGTCGAGGTCCGTCTCCGCACCGGCAGGTTCGAGAACTCCATCGTGCTGCCACGGCGCGCCATGGTTTCCGAGGACGGCGAAGACTTCGTGTTCGTGGCCCACGGCGACACGGTCGCCCGCGTCTCGGTGCAGATCGGCGCCATCTCCGGTGACACCGCGCAGATCGTCGCGGGACTGGCGGAAGGCGACAGCGTCGTCACGGTGGGCCAGGGCGGCCTCAAACAGGGCGCCCGCATCAAGCCGGTCAAGCTGTAAAGGGCGGGCATGAAGCTCGTCGAGGGCTCGATCCGCCGGCCGGTCACGGTCTTCATGGCCACCCTCGGGGTGGTGATGTTCGGGCTCGTCGCTGGCGGCCGCCTGGCGGTGGACCTGCTGCCCGACATCTCCTATCCGTCGCTCACGGTGCGCACCGACTTCCCCGACGCCGCCCCCGGCGACGTCGAGCAGTTCGTCAGCCGCCCGGTCGAGGAGGCGGTGGGGGTCGTGCCGGGTCTGTTGCGCATGCATTCCGTCTCCCGCCCGGGCCAGTCGGAGGTGACGCTCGAGTTCGGAACCGGGACCCGCATGGACCTGGCCGCCCTCTCGGTGCGCGAGAAGCTCGATCTGGTGACCTTGCCCCGCGAGACGAAACGGCCCGCGATCCTGCGCTTCGATCCGTCCCTGGATCCGATCCTGAGGTTGCGGCTCTCGGGGGGCGACAACCTGCAGCGCCTGCGCCGGATCGCCGACCGCACGGTGAAAAGCGATCTCGAAGGCGCGGCCGGGGTGGCGGCGGTCAAGGTGGTGGGCGGAGAAGAGGAAGAGATCCGGGTCGACGTGGACGCGGGGCGGCTGGCGGCGGTCGGATTGACGCTCGCGGACGTCACGCGCCGGCTGTCCGACGAGAACATCAACCTCGCGGGTGGCTCGCTCACCGAGGGTCAGGCGGAGTACCTGATCCGGGCCAGCAACCAGTTCCTCACTCCGGAAGAGATCGGTGACGTGATCCTGGCGGTGCGGCAGGCCCCGACCGGGAACGCGGGCAGTGCAGCGGCCGCCGGGGCAGTCGCGGGCGTGATCCGGGTCTCGGACGTCGCGACCGTGGGTCGTGGCGGCAAGGACCGCGAAGTCATCGCGCGACTCGACGGCCGGGAAGCGGTCGAGATCTCGGTTTACAAGGAGGGCGACGCCAACACCGTTTCGGTGGCCCGCTCGGTGAAGCGCCGCATCGAGCGCCTGAAGCTGCCCCCAGAAATGAAGCTGGCGGCCGTGGCCGACCAATCCCGCTTCATCGAGAACTCGATCCGCGAGGTCACGGACGCGGCGTGGCAGGGCGTCGTGCTGGCGGTGCTGGTCCTGTTCGCATTCCTGCGCCAGCTTCGCACCACGATGATCGTGGCGTTGGGCATTCCGGTTTCGGTGTTCGCCACCTTCATCATCATGTACCGGCTCGGGGTGTCGCTGAATCTCATGTCTCTCGGCGGGCTCGCGCTCGCGATCGGGATGATGATCGACGGATCGATCGTGGTGCTGGAGAGCATCTTCCGCAAGCGGGAGGAAGGCCTGGGGCCGTTCGAGGCGGCCCGGGCGGGCACCGCGGCCGTGGCCATGGCGGTGACCGCCTCGACGTTCACGTCGATCGCGGTGTTCTTCCCGTTGGTGTTCGTGGAAGGGTTGGCCGGGCAGCTGTTCCGCGACCAGGCCCTGACGATCACCCTCTCGCAGCTCGCGTCGCTGGCCGTATCGCTCACCCTGGTCCCGATGCTGGCGGCCCTCGGGCACGGCCGGCACGAGGCCGCACCACCGGTCGCCGCCGCGCCGGTTCCCGAGCGTAGGCGCGGGCGTTGGGCCACGCTGGCCGCCTGGTCCACCTTCATCGCGGTCTTCCTGCCCCGGATCATTGCCCGCGGCGTCGGGGCGCTGGGCCGCCGAATCCGCCCCTGGGTGGATCGGGCGTTGGACCCCTTCGAGGCCGGATACCGGCTGTTGGCGACCGGCTATCCCGGGTTCCTGCGGCGGGCGCTCGAGCACCCCGGGCTGGTGCTCGCGGTCTCTGCGTTGGGGCTCGCGATCACGATCGCGGTGGGGCTGCTGCTGCCGCGGAACCTGTTTCCGCCGATCACCCAGGGGGAATTTTATTTCAACGTCCGGCTGCCCGAAGGAGCGGCCCTTCACGTGACCGACCAGGCGCTGGAACGCATCGCCAGGGCCGCGCGAGACGACGCGCGGGTCAAGTACGCCTATACCAGCGCCGGCCAGACCGACCTGAGCGCGTTCGCCGGGTCGGCTCGAGAAGCGAGCCGCGGCCAGGTGGCGGTGGCGATGAAGCGTGCCACCGACCGCCGTGGCGAGGAGGCCGTTGCGGCGCGACTGCGCTCGGTGATGGACCGGATGCCAGGGCTCACGTACGAGTTCGGTCGCCCGGCCCTTCTGACCTTCCGGAACCCGATCGAGGTCGAGGTCTACGCCTACAACCTCGACACCCTGCGCGCGCTGTCGCAAGCGGTGGTGCAGCGCGTCGCGCGGGTCCGTGGGATCGAGGACGTGGAGACGTCCATGCACGTCGGGGATCCCGAGGTGCAGATCGTGTTCGACCGCGACCGCCTGGCGGCGATGGGCCTGGATCCGGCGAGCGCGTCGCGGCTGGTGCGCAACGCGGTGCAGGGCGAGGCCGCGACTCAGTTCAGCGATCTCGACCGCAAGCTCGACGTGCGCGTGCGGGCCAGCGAGGACGAGCGCTCCGCCGTGGCGGAGCTCGCCAACCTCGAAGTCGGGCGGAACCAGGGGCGGCTCGTTCCACTGGCCGCGGTCGCCCAGGTCTCGGTGGCGCGCGGCCCCAGCGAAATCCGGCGCATCGCTCAGCAGCGCGCGGCGGTTGTTTCCGGGAACCTCGAAGGCCGGGATCTCGCGTCGGCCGCCCGCGAAGTCGAAACGAGCCTGGCCGGGCTCGACGTGCCGCCGGGCGCCAAGGTCGCCCTGGCGGGACAGAACCGTGAACTCACCGAGTCGTTCGGTTCGCTCCGGTTCGCCCTGCTCCTGGCGATCTTCCTCGTCTACCTGGTGATGGCCAGCCAGTTCGAATCCCTGCTGCATCCGTTCGTCATCATGTTCACGCTGCCAATGGCCGCGACCGGAGTGGTGCTGACCATGCTCCTCACCGGACAATCCGTGAGCGTCATGGTCCTGATCGGGCTCGTGGTTCTCGCGGGCATCGTCGTGAACAACGGGATCGTCCTCATCGATTGCGCCAAACAGCTGCGGGCCCGAGGCCTCTCGAAGGTCGAGGCGCTGGTCGAGGCCGGCACGATACGCATGCGGCCGATCCTCATGACGACGCTGACGACCGCGCTCGGGCTGCTGCCGATGTCTCTCGGTCTGGGCGAGGGCGCGGAGGTGCGCGCGCCGCTGGCCCTGACGCTCATGGGCGGGCTCATCAGCGCCACGGTGCTCACCCTGATCGTATTGCCGGCGGTGTACGTGACGGTGGATCGGAGACCCTAGTGGCGGGACCTGCCCGCGCTCGTCGAGAGAGCACCCGTACCGCTCCGGGGCTCGCTCGCCTCCGCCTCCCGCTCCGGCTCGCTGAATCCAGGCTTGCTCCGCCCTTCCTGGCTCCGCTACGCCTCGGACCACCCCGTCGCGGCACGGGCGCGCTCTCGGCGAGCGTGCCGGATCTCGATACGGCTCGCCAGCCGCCACCCGGGAGCCCATGAACCTTCCACGCTGGTCCATCCGCAACCCCATCACCGCCACCATGACCCTGGTGTGCATGGTGGTGCTCGGGGCACTCGCGGCGCCCAAGCTCCCGCTGGCCTTCCTGCCGGAGGTGAGCTTCCCGGGGCTGGATATTACGATCCCCTATCCCAACGCGCTGCCCGCCCAGGTGGAGGAGGAGATCACCCGGCCGGCCGAGGAGGCGCTCGCGACCCTGTCGCGGGTCCGCCGGATCAACTCGTGGTCGTCGGCGAACGCCGCCAACATCTCCCTGGAGTTCGACTGGGGGCAGGACATCTCCCCGCTGCGGGTGGAGGCCCGCGAGAAGTTGGAGCGGATCCGCGACCAGCTCCCGGTGGACGTCGATCGGATCCAGGTCAACAGCTTCCGGTCGTCCGACATTCCGGTGATCGAATGCCGCATCGCGGCTGACCGGGACCTGTCGCGTGATTACGATCTCCTCAACCGTCACGTCGCCGATCCGCTGCGCCGCGTGCCGGGGGTCGCGAAGGTCGAGCTGTACGGGGTCGAGCCCCCGCAGGTGCGCATCGACTTCCGACTCGCCGACCTGCGGCGCCATGGGCTGGACGCCGAACAGGTGCTGGGGCGCATTGACGCCTCGAGCCGGAGCGTGAGCGCCGGGCTGCTACGCCGTGGTGACGAAGCCTGGCCGCTGCGGGTGGTGAATCAGTTCACGACCGTCGAGGAGTTCCGGCGTTTTCCGGTCACCACCGAGGGGCTCAAGCTCGGCGACGTCGCCACGGTCGCTCTTGCGGAGCCCGAGCTCGACTACGGGCGCCACCTCGACCAGGGGCGGGCGATCGGGCTCAATGTCATCAAGGAGTCGGGTGCCAACACGGTGGCCGTCGCGGCCCGGGCGCGGAAAGTGCTGAAGGAGGTCGAGGCCGACCCGTTGCTGGCCGGGATCCGTGTCCTCACCTTCACGGACCAGGGCGAGCAGATTCTGAACTCGATCGAAGGGTTGCTGCATTCCGGCATCGTCGGGGCGCTGCTGGCCACCTTGGTGCTGTTCTTCTTCCTCCGGCGCATGTCCACCACAATGGTGGTGGCGGGCACCATCCCCCTGGCGCTGTTGGCCACCGCGGCCCTCCTCTACTTCGGGGGGCGGTCCCTGAACATCCTGTCGATGATGGGGCTCATGCTGGCGGTGGGCATGCTGGTGGACAACGCGGTGGTGGTGCTCGAGAGCATCCAGCGGCACCGCGAGCGTGGGGAGGGGCGCCTGCAGGCCGCGCTGCGCGGGAGCCGCGAGGTGCTTCCCGCCGTCGTCTCCTCGACCGCGACCTCGATCATTGTCTTCCTTCCGCTGGTCATCGGCGGCCGCACCGAGATCACGACCTGGATCGGCGAGGTCGGGCGCACCATCATCCTCACGCTCCTGTGCTCGCTCTTCCTCTCGCTCACGGTCATCCCGCTCGCGCTCGGGCGGGTGCTCCACGCCGCCGTCGGCACGCCCTCGCGGCTGATCACCCGTGTCGGGGCGCTCCATCAGAAGGTGCTGGGATGGACCCTGGTCCATCGCCCGGCAGCCGCCGGGATCGCTTTCGCGGTGTTCGTGGCCGCGATCGCGATGTTCATGCCCGTGGACAAGAGCGCCTTCACCGCCTCCAAGGTGGAGGCGGTCAGCATGCGCTACGAGTTCGCGGACAACATCAATTACCGCGAGACCGAAAAGTACGTGACCCGGATCGAGAACTGGATCCAGGCTCGCAAGGATTCGCTGCACGTCAAGTCCACCTACTCCTGGTTCGGCAACAACGAGGCCATGACCCGCGCCTACCTGGTGGACGGTTTTGCCGACGACGAAGGTGCGCAGAAGGTGCGCAAGCTGCTGCGCGAGGGGCTCCCGCAGCTGCCGGGCCTCAAGCTGCGGATGAGGGAGGACGACAACTCGTCCGGGCCTGCGCGCCTCGGCGTGAACCTCTTCGGCGAGCCCGGCCCCCGTCTCGAGCAGCTGGCCGCGGAGGTGGAGCGGCGGATGTCCCGCATCGAAGGCCTGACCGACGTGGTGGTGGGCGGGGAGCGGGGGCGCCAGGAGGTGGAGGTGGTGGTGGATCGGGAGCGGGCGTTCAGCTACGGGCTCACCACCGCCTCGGTCGGCACCTCGGTGGCGAACTTCTTCCGCGGCCGGCCGCTGGCGCGCTTCCGCGGCCCCGACGGCGAGGTGCAGGTGCAGGCGCGGCTGGCCGAGGCGGACCGCTCGAGCCTCGAGGGCCTGCGCGACATGCCGGTGCTGGCCTCGCACCCGGCCACCGGTGCGGCCCAGGCGGTGCCGCTCGCGGCGGTGGCGGATTTCCGCACCGTGAAGACACCGTCCAGCGTGGAACGCCAGCAGCGCCGCTCGGTCATGTCGGTGCGGGGCAACCACGACTCCAAGAAGGGCGGCGAGGTGCGCAACCGGGTGCGCCAGGTGCTCGACGCCATGAGCTTCCCGACCGGTTACACCTGGGCGTTCGGCCAGTCGTTCGAGGAGGAAAACGAGACGCAGAAGGAGATGCTGATCAACCTGCTCCTCGCTCTGGCGCTGGTCTACCTGGTGATGGCCGCGCTGTTCGAGTCGCTGCTCCACCCCTTCGCCATCATGTTCGCGCTGCCGTTCGCGTTCGTCGGCATCGCCGTGACCTGCTTCGCCACCCGCACGCCGTTCAACCTGATGGCGCAGATCGGACTGCTGATCCTGGTGGGGATCGTGGTCAACAACGGCATCGTGCTGGTCCACCACATCCACCAGCTTCGCGAGTGCGGGATCGAGCGCACCCATGCAATCTTACAGGCGGCCCACGACCGGCTGCGGCCGATCCTCATGACCACTCTGTGCACGGTGCTCGGGATGGCGCCGCTGGCGCTGGGCAGCAACCACGTGGGCGACGTGCTCTACTACCCGCTGGCCCGCACGGTGATGGGAGGACTGGCGGCCTCCACGGTGCTCACCCTGCTGCTGGTGCCCTGCCTCTACACCCTGATCGAGGACGGGGCGGCCATGGTGGCGCGGGTGTGGAAGGGCGGACCTCGGACGGCGTGAGGGTGTTGCCTTCACGAGCGGCTCCGCCGTGACCGCGGGTTGCGGGCGTGGTACCGTCCGCTCTCCATGCGGACGTTGCTCTCTCTTCTGATCGCCGCGGCTGTCCTGCTCCCCGGCGCTGCAAGCCTCGGAGCTACGCCGTCGGCCCCCCTGGGCTCCATCCGCGCGCTGCCCACCCCCGCCGCGCCCGGGAGCGGCGAGCCCTGCCTCGCCGTCTCGCCCGAGGGCGCCGTCTTCATGAGCTGGTTCGAGAAGCTCGAGAAGGGGCACGCGCTCAAGGTGGCCCGGCTCGAGGGCAGCCGCTGGTCCAAGCCCTCGACGGTGGCGGCCGGCGACTCGTTCTTCGTCAACTGGGCGGATTTCCCGAGCCTGGTGGTGGTGGGGAAGAGCCACCTCGCGATCGCGTGGCCGTGGAAGCACGGAGGCGGCACCTACGCCTACGACGTGCGGATCGCGCAGTCGAAGGACGGCGGGCGGACCTGGGGCGCGCCCACCATCCCGCACCGGGACGACACGCCCACCGAGCACGGCTTCATCTCGCTGGTGCCGGCGCGTGGCGGGGTGCGCGCGATCTGGCTCGACGGCCGCAAGTACATGGAAAAGGCGACGGCCGCCAAGCCCAACGCCAAGGGCGGTCACGATGAGGAGCACGGCGGGGAGATGACGCTGCGCAGCGCCTGGCTCGGTCCCGATGGCACGCTCGCCGAGGAGGCCGAGCTGGACGGCCGCGCCTGCGACTGCTGTCAGACCGGCGCCGCCGTCACCGCGAATGGTGTGCTGGTGGCCTATCGCGACCGGGACGACCAGGAGATCCGCGACATCTCGGCGGTGCGCCTCGAGAATGGCGTGTGGACAGAGCCCGCCCCGGTGGCCGTGGACGGGTGGAAGAGCCCGGGCTGCCCGGTGAACGGGCCGGCGGTGGACGCGATCGGCCAGAAAGTGGTGGCGGCGTGGTTCGCCCTGGTCGGGGATGTGGCGCGCGTGCAGGCGTCATTCTCCAACGACGGCGGACGGACCTTCGGCGTGCCCGTGCCGATCCCATCGGCCGATCCGCTCGGGCGGACCGATGTCCTGATGCTCGAGGACGGCTCGGCGCTGGTGATGTGGCTCGATGCGGACGGCACCCAGGCCCGGATCCAGGCGGCGCGCGTCACCGGCCGCGAAGCGGGCGAGACCATGACCGTCGCGCGCACGTCCGCGGCCCGCGCCAGCGGGTTCCCGCGCATGGTGAAGAGCGGGAAGCGCGTGATCTTCGCCTGGACCGAGGCCGGAACCCGGCGGCAGGTTCGGGTCGCGGCCGCCGACCTGCGCTGACCCAAGTGGTTCCCCGGTGGCCGAAGCCCCACATCGCCTGCAGAGCGTTCTCTCCGATCGCTACCGTATCGAGCACGAGCTCGGTCGCGGCGGCATGGCGACCGTCTACCTCGCCGAGGACCTGAAGCACCACCGCTCGGTGGCGATCAAGGTCCTGAATCCGGAGCTGGCCGCCGCGATTGGCGCTGAACGCTTCCTGCGCGAGATCGAGACCGCCGCCCGGCTCAATCATCCGCAGATCCTGCCGCTTCACGACTCGGGCGCGGCGGAGGGGCTGCTCTACTACGTCATGCCCTATGTCGAGGGCGAGTCGCTGCGGGAGCGGCTGAGCCGCGAGCGGCAGCTCCCCCTGGATGATGCCCTGCGGATCACCCACGAGGTGGCGGATGCGCTCGACTACGCACACGGCCAGGGTGTGGTGCACCGCGACATCAAGCCCGAGAACATTCTCATCTCCCGTGGCCATGCCGTCGTGGCTGATTTCGGGATCGCGCGGGCCATCGTGGCCGCGGGAGGCGAGCAGCTGACGACGACCGGGTTGATGCTCGGTACACCGCTCTACATGAGCCCCGAGCAGGCGTTGAGCGACACCCACGTCGATGGGCGCAGCGATCTCTACAGCCTCGCCTGCGTGCTCTACGAGATGCTGGCCGGACAACCTCCCTTCACGGGTGCGACCGCGGAGAGTGTGGTCCACCAGCACCTGAGCGTCGAGCCGCGCTCGGTGGCTGACCTTCGGCCCGCGGTGCCGGCAGGAATCGCGCGGGCGCTGGGACGGGCGCTCGCCAAGACACCGGCGGACCGGTTCGAGACGGCGGCCCGATTCGCCGAGGCGCTCGCGCGTCCTGAATCGGCCCCGGCCAGACCGGTCTACGGGCGCAGCGCAATCGCGGTGCTGCCGTTTCAGAACCTGAGCGCCGAAGGGCCGCATGTGTACTTCGCGGGCGGGCTGCACGACGAGCTCTTGACCCAGCTCGCGAAGGTGGCGGCGCTCAAGGTGATCAGCCGGACCTCGGTGATGGGCTATCAGGGCACCTCCAAGCCGCTCAAGACGATCGCGACCGAGCTCGGGGTGGGGAGCGTGGTGGAGGGGAGCGTGCAGGTGGTGGGCGGGCGGCTGCGCGTGACCGCGCAGCTGATCGACGCGGCGACGGACGAGCACCTCTGGGCGGAGCGCTACGACCGCACACTGGACGACGCGTTCGCGATCCAGAGCGAGGTGGCGCAGCAGGTCGTAGTGGCGGTGGGCGCGGCGCTGACCAGTGCCGAGCAGGAGAGGCTCACGGCGGCACCCACGGCGAACGTCGAGGCCTACCGGCTCTACCTACAGGGGCGTGAATACTGGGGCCGGCCCGGCTATCTCCGTCAGAACTGGGAGATCGCTCAGGAGCTCTACGAGCGCGCGCTGGGACTGGATCCGAACTTCGCGCTCGCGCACGCGGCACTCGCCCTAGCGCATGGCCAGATGTACTGGTACCGGTACGATCCCTCGCCGGCGCGAGCGGCGCGCGAGCGCGAGGAGGCGGAGGCGGCGCTTCGGCTCGCGCCCGACCTACCCCAGGCCCACGTCGCCTTGGGTTTGGTGCACTACCATGGCCGGCGCGACTACCACCGGGCGTTGGACGAGTTCGCGATCGCGCTCAAGGGACTTCCCAATGACCCCCAGCTCTGGTGGTGGATTGCGACCATCCACCGGCGGCTGGGCAACTGGAACGAGGCCTTCGCGGCGTACGAGAAGGCCGCGCAGCTCGATCCGCGTGCCGCGAGCCTGTTCTTCGATCAAGGGCAGACGTACCTATTCATGCACTGCTACGCCGATGCGGTGCGCGCGTATGACACGGCGCTGAGCCTCGCGCCGGACCTGCATTCCGCAGCGATGAACAGAGGATGGACCTACTTTGACTGGCAGGGGCAGCTCGACACGCTGCGATCGGTTCTGAACCGGCTCCCGAGGGATGCGGTGCTCGGAGGCGGGGGTTTAGCCGTTCAACGTGCCGAGCTCCTGCTCCGGGAACGGAACGCCGACAGCCTGCTGCAGATGCTCCAGAGCGCGCGCGTCGACGTCTTCGAGAGTCAGAACACCTTCCTGCCCAGTGCCCTGTACGCCGCGTGGGCACACCAGCTGCGCGGCGACCACGCGGCGGCGCGGGCGGCGTTCAATTTGGCCCTGGTGCGTCTGGACTCCGCGCTGACGGAACTCCCGGACTTCTGGGCCGTGCATTATACCCGCGGCCTGGCGCTGGCCGGGCTCGGGCGTCGTGACGAGGCGCTGCGCGAGGCCCGCTGGCTCCACCAGTCGGTCCTCTATCGCGAGGACCGCTATAGTGGCCCGGGCCTAGCAGAAGCTCGCGCGCGAATCCTCGCGCAGGCCGGCGACGCCGACGCGGCACTCGACGAGATCGAGCGGCTGCTGGCGGGGCCTTCCTGGCTCAGTGTCCACGCGCTGCGGCTCGACCCGCACTGGGATCCGATCCGCAACCACCCGCGGTTCAAGGGGCTGCTGGCAAAGCACGGTTCCGGAGCGGCCCGGTGATGGACGTGTCCGAGCGACGCTCTGTGGACAATCCGATTTGACCGACCCGCCTCGAATGATGGAGTTCTCTCCGCGGCCCACCGCCCCGCGCCTCCGCGCGCAGCGGGCCGTGCGTCGGCTCAAAGCGCTCCTCATGCACGCGCTCCAGAGACTCGAAGTGATCGACCAGGGTCGCGGGTGGCGACACGATCGGCCGTATCCCGCGCCCGCGTTTGTGATGTAGATTCCCCGCCCATGCCCCTGGCCGCCGGCACCAAGCTCGGTCCCTACGAGATTCTCGCCCCGCTCGGCGCCGGCGGGATGGGCGAGGTCTACAAGGCGCGCGACACGCGCCTCGACCGCACGGTCGCGATCAAGGTGCTGCCCGAGCACCTGTCGGCCACCCCCGACCTGCGCGCGCGCTTCGAGCGCGAGGCCCGCGCGGTCTCCTCGCTCAACCACCCGCACATCTGCACCCTCTACGACGTGGGCCACCAGGACGGGGTGGACTACCTGGTGATGGAGCACATCGAGGGCGAGACGCTGTCCACCCGTCTGGAGAAGGGTCCGCTGCCGACACCCGAGGTGCTGCGCTGCGCGACAGAGATCGCGGACGCGCTCGACAAGGCGCACCGGCAGGGGATGGTGCACCGCGATCTCAAGCCCGGCAACGTGATGCTCACCAAGACCGGCGCCAAGCTGCTGGACTTCGGGCTCGCGCGCGCCGGGTTGCCGGGCGCACCGGGCTCGGGCGGTGTCTTGAGCCAGACCCCGACCATGGCCACGCCATTGACCGGCGCCGGGATGATCGTGGGCACCTTCCAGTACATGGCGCCGGAGCAGCTCGAGGGCAGGGAAGCCGATGCGCGCAGCGACCTGTGGGCGTTCGGAGCCACCGTGTACGAGATGGCGACCGGGAAGAAGGCGTTCGAAGGGCACAGCCAGGCGTCGCTGATCGCCTCGATTCTCAAGGAGCAGCCGCGGTTTCCCTGTTAACGGCCACGGTGATGTTTCCCGGTGCGATTCTTCGCAGCCACTACGCGGTCTCGGCCGACGCTCAACGCTTCCTGCTGGCCGCGCCCTCGGGGCGTGAATCGGTCACCGGCACGCAGGTGGTTCTGAACTGGAACGCCGAGGTGAAGCGCAGGTAGGGCGCCGCCCATGTCCCTCACCGCCGGCACCCGTCTCGGTCCCTACGAGATCCTCATCCCGCTGGGCGCGGGGGGGATGGGCGAGGTGTACAAGGCGCGTGACACGCGCCTCGGCCGCGACGTGGCGATCAAGGTGCTGCCCCAGCACCTCTCGGCATCGTCCGAAGTACGCGCCAGGTTCGAGCGCGAGGCAAGAACGGTTTCGTCGCTCAACCACCCGCACATCTGCGTGCTCCACGACGTCGGCCGCGAGGCCGACACCGACTTCCTGGTGATGGAGCTGGTGGAGGGCGAGACGCTCGCCGCCCGGCTCGAGCGCGGCCCGCTGCCGGCGGAGCAATTCTTGAAAGTCGGCGTCCAAATCGCCGACGCGCTCGAGAAGGCGCATCGGGCCGGGATCGTCCACCGCGACCTCAAGCCCGGCAACGTCATGCTCACCAAGAGCGGCGCGAAGCTGATGGACTTCGGCCTGGCGCGCGGCGGTGCGGCCAGTCCCGCGCCGGGGGCGCTGTCGCACACCCCCACCATGGCGCAGCCGCTGACGGCCGAGGGGGCGATCGTCGGGACGTTCCAGTACATGGCGCCGGAGCAGCTCGAAGGTGGCGAGGCGGATGCGCGCAGCGACATCTGGGCGCTGGGCTGCGTGCTCTACGAGATGGCGACCGGGGCGCGGGCGTTCGAGGGCAAGAGCCAGGCGAGCCTGATCGGTGCGATCATGAATGCCCGGCCGCGCCCGATGGCGGAGCTGCAGCCGCTGACGCCGCCGGCGTTCGAGCGCGCCGTGAAGCAGTGCCTGGCCAGGGACCCGGATGACCGCTGGCAGACGGCGGGCGATCTGCGACGCGAGCTGGCGTGGATCCAGGAGCGTGGCTCGCAGCCCGCGGCGGCTGCGGCGCCGGCCCGGCGCCGGGCCGGAGCCTGGGCGTGGCCCGCGGCGGCCGCGCTCCTCGGCATGACGGCACTCGTCCTGCTCCTCTCGCGGCGCGACCCGGCGGGTCACGACGCGCAGGTGGTCCGCTTGACGCTCGCGCCTCCGCCGGGCAACACCTACACCATGGCAACCGGTCTGTTCGGCAGCCCGGTCCTGTCACCCGACGGCTCCCGCGTCGTGGTCACGGCCGCGGATTCAACCGGCCGCACCAGGCTCTGGGTGCGGTCCATGAACGCGTTCGAGTTCCGGGTGCTGCCGGGAACCGAAGAGGCGGTGTTTCCGTTCTGGTCCTCGGACGGGCGCCAGGTCGCGTTCTTCGCGGGGGAGGAGCTCAAGAAGGTGGAAGCCGACGGCGGGCTGGTGCAGGTGATCGCTGGTGACGTGCCGGGCCGCGGAGGCGCGTGGCATCCGGACGGGACGATTCTGTTCGCGAAGAACGCCAATTCGGGCCTGTTCCGGGTGCCCGAGGCCGGGGGTGGCGTGGTGCAGGTCACGTTTCCCGACACCACGCTCCCCGACATCTCCCATCGCTTCCCGGTGTTCCTGCCCGATGGCGATCACTTCCTGTTCCTGGCTCACAGCAATTCGCGGCGAGTCCGTGAAGTCCACTGCGGCATCCACGTGGGGTCGCTGCGAACCGGGAAGATCCGGAGGCTTCTTCCCGATCTCTCAAACGTCGGCTGGACGGCGGGCGGCTTCATCGTGTTCGTGAGGGACCGGACGCTGGTCGCCGCGCCGTTCGATGCCCGGCGCCTGGCGCTGGCCGGCGCGCCACAGCGGATCGCCGAAGACATCCAGTACTCCCCGGCTTCGAGCATGGCGCAGTTCTCGGTCTCGGCGTCCGGCGCGCTCGCCTACCGCAGCGGGGCCGGGCTCCCGCAGCGGCATTTCGTGTGGCTGGATCGCGCCGGGCAGGTGGTGGATTCGCTGGCGTTGCGTGCCGCCTATTTCGAGGCCCGAATCGCGCCGGATGGGCGCCGCGCCGCGGTCTCGATCGCCGACGAAGGGGGGCAGGACATCTGGGTTCTTGACCTCGCCCGCGAGACTCAAACCCGGTTGACCGCGTGGCCGTCGGACGAATCCGGCCCGGTGTGGTCCCCCGACGGCGCGCGGCTGCTGTTCTCGTCGGACAGCTCGGGGACCGAGCGCACCTACGTCCAACCTCTGGATGGCAGCCGGGAGGCCACGCGCCTGCTGGACGTGTCGGGCATGAACCTCGCGATCGACTGGTCACGCGACGGACGGTGGATCGTCTACCAGCACCGCGCGGCCGGAACGCCGGCCACCGAGATCTGGGCGCATGACGCGGAGGAGAGCCGCAGCACGCCCATACTTCAGGCGAGGGGGTTCTTCGGCGATCCGTTCCTTTCACCCGACGGAAAGTGGATGGCCTACGTCTCCGACGAGTCGGGGCGCGAGGAAGTCTACGTGCGCGCGTTTCCCGGCACCGGGGCCCGCTGGCAGGTGTCCACTTCCGGTGGCACGCAGCCGCGCTGGCGATCCGACGGCCGGGAGATCGCCTACCGCGGCCCCGAGGGGTCGATCATGGCCGTGCCGCTGACGGTCGGGACGGTCGTCGAGCCCGGCATCCCGCGCGTGCTGTTCCCGCTGCCGACCGACGCGGTATGGGACGCCACCCCCGACCTGCAGCGCTTCCTGGTCACGCGCGGGGACCCGGCCACGTCGAGCGTGCCGCTGCGGGTGGTATTGGGCTGGGCGGGCGAGGAGAAGACGAGGAACTAGGCGCCGCCATCCGCTCCCCTTACTCCCAGCGAAACAGCCACAGCGCCAGCCAGAAGCTCACCACGCCCCAGGCGACGAGGATTCCCAGCTCGGGCAGCACGGCGGCGAAGCTCGCCCCCTCGTTGTAGAGGATGCGCAGCGCGTCGTTGCAGGCCGTGAGCGGCAGCGCCCTGATGAAAGGCTGCATGAAGGCGGGGAAGCGCTCGGACGAGAAGAAGCTCCCCGACAGCATCCACATCGGCATCATGACCAGGTTCATGATGCCCGAGACGCCTTCGATGGTCCGAGCGCGGCATGCCACCAGCATGCCCAGGGCGGTGAACGTGAGACCCCCGACCAGGCTCACGGTCACGAACCCGGTCCACGAGCCCCCCATCACGACGCCGAAGGCGATCCAGCCGAAGGCGGTGATCACGGCCACTTCGAGCGCCAGCCAGAAAAACCGTGCGATTACGAACGCCAGCAGGTAGTCGCGCCGGCGCATGGGGGTGGCGATCATGCGCTTGAGGAGCTTGAGCTGGCGCGCGTTGGCAATCGGGAATCCGATGCCCCACATGCCGGTCCCGAGCAGGTTGAGGCCCAGAAGGCCGGGAATCAGGAAGTCGATGTAGCGGCCGCCCGGCCGCGGGCGGTTGTCGAGACGGGGGCGGACCCGATCCTCGCGCCCGGCGGCGCGCTCGAGCGCGTCGTGGACCTCGAGCTGGGCGAGCCGGGTCTCGGAGCGGGCGGGATCGAAGACGAGCACGGGAGGCCCGGCCTCTCCCGGCCGCACCAGCACCGCGATCTTGCCACGCCGCAGTGCCGTGGCCGCGTCCTCGGGCGAGAGCACCCGGACGTCGAGCCCCTGGGCGGCTCGGAGCGCGGCCTCCACTGCTGCGGAGCCGGGCCCGACCTCGATGCCGACCATCGATCTCTGGGGACCGGAACTGCGGAAGGCGATCCCCAGGGCCAGCGCGAGCAGGATGGGGAAGGCGAAGACCCAGAAGATGGCTTCGGGTTCACGCAGGAACCCCATCGTGCGGGTGATCGAGAGCTGGTAGAGAGGCGATCGTTCCAGCGCCTTCACGCGATCAATCCTCCCGCAGCGTTCGCCCGGTGAGGCTCACGAACACGTCCTCGAGCGTGGCGTGGTGGGTGGCGAGCGAGGCCAGCTCCGCGTCCTGGCGGGCCAGCTCCGCGAGCAGCGCCGGGATCGCCACGTGGGGCTCGCGGACGGTCAGCAGGTAGGCGCCCGTTTCGGAGCGGGCGTCCACGACGTCGGGCAGCGCCCGGACCGGGCCCAAGTCGAGCGCGCCCGCCACCGAGAACGCGACCACGTGATCCGCGCCCAGCAGGGCGATGATCTCGCGCGGCGTCCCGAGCGCGATGACCTTGCCGTGGTCCACGATCGCGACCCGGTCGCAGAGCTGCTGGGCCTCGTCCATGTAGTGGGTCGTGAGCAGGATGGTGCCGCCCCGACGCTTGAAGGTCTCGATCAGCTCCCAGAGCTGGCGGCGCGACTGGGGGTCGAGCCCGGTGGTGGGCTCGTCCAGGAACAGCACCTCCGGATCGTTGACCAGGGCGCAGGCCACCGAGAGGCGCTGCTTCTGGCCCCCGGAGAGCTTGCCGACCCAGGCGTCGCGCTTCTCCTCGAGCTGCACCCGCTTCAACACTTCCTCGGGCGCCGGACCCCGCTCGTAGAAGCTCCGGAAGAGCCGCACGGTCTCCAGGACCGAAAGCTTCTCGTGGAGCCGGGTCTCCTGGAGCTGAATGCCGAGACGCTCGCGCAGCGCCCGGTCGTCGCCACCGTCCCACGATTGCCCCAGCACTCGCACCTCGCCGGCGCCGGCAAGATGATCGACGGCGACGAGATCCCCGTAGCGCTTGACGAGGCCGTTGCAGAGGAGCGCCGGGCCGTGGTGCGCGGTCACCGTGGGGGACATGGCGGCGGACGATACCGCATCCGCGGAAACCGCGAGCGCGGCTCGCAGGATGCAGCCCGGGCGACGCGGATCGCACGTCGAACCGTGGTGAGGTTCACCCACCGTCTCGGCGGGGCTTCGGGAGGCACGTGCCTCGTGCCGCGACATTCGCGGAATGCAAACGCCGGATTCATCGGGCGGGAACGGGTTGCGCCGCCCGACGCGCAACGCGATGCCATCTGCACGATTTCGCGGCACACCCCGTGCCTCGTGTCGACGCGTTCCGCGCCGCCACGACCTGGCGATGCGGACGCACGAATGCCGTCGCGCTCGCGACTCCGCGCGACGGCTCGCGGGTGGAAGCTTCCACCCGTGCGACAACCGACCAGCGAGGTGACACTGTGCGCAGGGCATCTCGACTCACGCGGGTCCTCCCCCTCGCGGTGTGCGCGGGGTGGCTTTGGGCCACGGCGGCGTTCGCCGGCCCGTATTCACGACTTCAAGTCCTCCTTCCGGGCGAGTCTGCGGCACCCGGAACGCCCACCGGCAAATCCGGCTCGCCCCAGGCCCAGACCTCGGGCGTGCCCTTCACCGTCACGGTCCGGGCCTGCGACGACACCTGGAGCACGGCCGCCACGGTCACCAACGCGATCCAGATCCTGAGTTCGGACGCGAGCGCCACACTGCCCGCCCCGGCTCAACTCGTGGCCGGCGCCGGCTCGTTCTCGGTCAGCTTCAACGCGGGGGGCACGTTCACCGTGTTCGCCCACGACCAGACCGACGGCACCATCCCCGACGGGGCTTCGTCGTCGGTGTCGTCGCTGGTGCTCCAGGGCTTCGTATTCTCGACCATCAACCAGAAGAACCAGTACGCCGGCCAGTCGATGAGCATCACGATGCGGGCCGTGAACCCCAACGGCAATACGGTCACCGGCTACAACGGTCAGGTGCACCTCAAGGAGATCACCAGCTACGGCGACGGCCGCATCAGCCCCGAGTACGTGACCCTGTCGGGAGGCACCTGGACCGGCGCGGTCACCATGTACCGGGCCGACGAGACCAGCATCAACCGCGGCAACGTGAACCTGTACGCCTACCTGGACAACGCGCCGCAGAAGAACGGCACCAGCGATCCCTTCACCGTCCATCCCGGCCCATTCACCCGGGTGCAGATCGTGGTGCCGGGCGAGACGCCGCTGCCGGGGAGCGTCTCGGGCAAGACCGGGAGCCCGGCCACCCAGAGCGCGGGCCGCGCCTTCAACGTGAGCGTGTGGGGCACCGACGCCTACTGGAACCCGGTGCCGAGCGGCGACAACGTGCGCATCACGTCCAACGACCCGGCGGCCAGCACCCCGGTGACCGGCGCGCTGAGCAACGGCTTTCGGCAGTTCAGCGTCTCGCTCGGCACCGTGGGGACCCAGACCCTCACCGTCTCCGACCTCACCAACGGATCGATCCAGGGCACGACGAGCCCCGGGATTGCGGTGATCCCGAGCGCGGTAGATCACTTCGTCATCAGCACCATCGCCTCGTCGCAGACCGCGGGCGTGCCGGTGGCGGTCACGATCCGGGCCACCGACGTGAACGGCAACACCATTCTGAACTATGCCGGCGACGCGGTGCTCCAGGCCAACACCGGGGCCGGCAGCATCCTGCCCGAGTTCATCACCTTCACCAACGGTGTGTGGAGTGGACCGATGGTGTTCAAGGGTTCGGGCGGAGCGGTGTCGTTCACGTGCTCCGACTTCTCGGCGCCGCCGCACACCGGGACCAGCAACACCTTCACCGTCAACCCTGGCCCGCTGGCGGGCGTGCAGGTGCTGGTGCCGGGTGAGTCGCCGCGCGGAGGCACCGACGACGGCCGCGAAGGCACTCCGTCCAACCAGCAGGCGGGCACCGCCTTCACGCTCACGGTGCGCGCCGTGGACTCGTTCTGGAACCTGGTCCCGGGCGTGAACGACAGCATCGCGCTGGGCTCGACCGACGCC
>Ga0247727_10004934_pt1 | contig 27703 bp, 32 predicted proteins | sample WisWelCaveWW1625_FD_202498 | JGI IMG/M metagenome (GOLD analysis project Ga0247727, IMG submission 202498) | Biofilm microbial communities from Wishing Well Cave, Virginia, United States - WW16-25 | ecosystem: Environmental > Aquatic > Deep subsurface > Groundwater > Cave microbial mat | place...
CGGGATCTTGCCCGAGGCCGCCAGGCCCGCCGCGATACCCACCAAGTTCATCTCTTGGATGCCGATATCGATGAACCGGTCGGGATAAGCTTTGCCGAACATCTCGGTGCGCGTGGACTTCGAAAGGTCCGCGTCGAGGACGACCACGTCCGGATTTTCTTTGCCGAGTTCGACCAGCGCCTTGCCGTACGCGTCACGCGTCGCGGTGCCGAGTTTCCGTTCCAGCATCATGGGATCATCCCCAGGATCCGCTGGATCTCGGCGTCATTCTCGCCGAGTTCTTTGAGCGCGCGGGCGGTCTCATCCTTCGTGTTCGCCACGCCGTGAAAATGATTGTTGTTCTCCATGAACGAGACGCCTTTGCCCTTCACGGTGTGCGCGATGATGATGCGCGGCCTGCCGACGGCCTGGTTCGCCCATCCGAGCGCATCGTGGATCTGTGGCAGATCGTGTCCGTCGATCTCTTTGGTCTCCCAGCCGAACGCGCGCCATTTCTCCGTCACGGGTTCCATGTCGAGGATGTCCTTGGTGGCGCCAGAGAGCTGGAATTTGTTGTAATCCAAAATGGTGATGAGATTCGACAATTTGTGATACGGCGCGAACGCGGCGGCCTCCCAGATCTGCCCCTCATTCAACTCGCCGTCCGAGATGATGACATAGGTCTTATAATCTTTTTTATCAAAACGCGCGGCCAACGCGCAGCCGATGCCAAAGGAAAGCCCTTGTCCTAGGGAACCGGTCGACGCTTCGATGCCAGCCAAACGCCGCATATCCGGATGTCCCTGAAGCGGACTGCCGAGCTGACGCAGCGTCAAAAGCATCTTGGGATCGAAATAACCGGAACGTGCCAGCGCCGCATAAAGCGCGGGACAGCCGTGACCCTTTGAAAAAATAAGCCGGTCGCGGTCCGCCCATTTGGGATTTTTGGGGTCATGCCGCAAAAAGTGGAAGTAGAGAAGGGTCAGGATATCGGTGCACGAAAGCGATCCGCCCGGGTGGCCGGAACCGGCGATACCGAGCATTTTGATGATGTCGCGGCGGATCGTGAGCGCCGTTCGAGAGAGTATTTCCCAGTCGATTTTTTTATTCAATGCAGTATCAACCTGTGACATTTTCGGCAGTCTACCCGTTCACACGACGGGCGTCAATAATTGATTCGTGTAGGGGCGACCGGCCGGTCGCCCCTACCGCGTTTCCGCAACACCCGTACGGAACCTCAAAAAATTCTCCAGCGAATCACACATCAAATAGGGGTTGTGTTTCTTCTGGTCGCCCATCGTCGTCATGGTCTTGTCGGCGTAATTGTGGCCGGGGCAGAGCACGGTGCCGTCATCCATTTTCATCAACGTTTTCGTGAGCGAGTGGTAAAGCTCTTTCGCGTCACCGCCCGGCAGATCCGTGCGCCCGCAGGCGCCGATAAAAAGCGTGTCCCCTGAAATGAGGTGTCCCCGGACATGGAAACATTGCGAACCGGGGGTGTGGCCGGGAGTATGGACCATTTCGATCTCCACGTCTCCGGCTTTCACCTTGGTGCCCGCGTCGATGGGCTTCAAGACGTCCTTCGAAACGTCCATGTAATTCAGGTCTTTTTTATTCACGTACACAGGGGCCTGGACGGCCTTCAAAAGCTCCTCGATGCCGTTCGTGTGGTCAAAATGGTAATGGCTGATGAGAGCACCGACGATTTTCAGGTCCTCTTCCTTCGCGACCCGCAGGACCGTGTCCACCTGCCAGGCCGGGTCCACGACAAACACTTCGCGCGTGTTCTTGGAGCCCACGAGATACACGAAATTCTCCATTGGCCCGAGTTCCATCTGCTTCAAGTAAAGGTCGGACATATTCGTCATTCCCCCAATCTTTTAGCGGGAATCGAGCTTGATCCCCGCTTTTCCGCCAGAGGCGGACCCGCCTTCGGCGGGCGCGGGGATGACACTTTCACGTCATCCTGAGGCGTCAAAGACGCCGAAGGATCTCGCTTTTGAGATTCTTCGCCCGCCTTTGGCGGACTCAGAATGACGTTCATATTAAGTTTCACCAGCTCGATCTTCAATTTTTTGGCGGTCTTGAAAATACGCTCATCGCGGTAAAACTCTCCGTAACAGATGCGCGTCAAACCCGCGTTCGCGATCATTTTAAAGCAAGGCCAGCAAGGACTGGCGGTCGTGTAAATAGTGCCATTGTCGATGCAGACACCGTTCTTCGCGGCCTGCAGGATCGCGTTGGCCTCGGCGTGGATGGTCGCCACGCAGTGGTTGTTCTCCATCATATGGCCGACCTCGGAACAGTGCTCCAGTTTCCGGATGGAGCCGTTGTAACCCGTGGAAAGGATGGTCTTGTCGCGCACGATGACCCCGCCCACGAACTTGCGGTCGCAGGTGGAGCGACTGGCCACCACCTTCGCAATGTTCATGAAATATTCGTCCCAGTTGGCACGCTTCATTCTTTGGGAAATAGTCTTAGTGGATGTCATATGGGGTGTCATTATAGCAGAAAACCCGCTCCCCCGTTGCCGGGAAAGCGGGTTCTGTTTGGGCCGAAAGTACTTAGACTTTACGGACGTTAGCGGCCTGTTCCCCTTTGGGACCCTGCGCGATATCAAATTCCACGATGTCGCCTTCGCTGAGGGTCTTGAAACCCTCGCCTTGGAGAGCCGAAAAATGCACGAATACATCCTTGCGGCCGCCTTCCGGCGTCACGAATCCATATCCCTTTTGGTCACTGAACCACTTAACTGTTCCTTTGGTCATTTGTCCATCCTATCAATTTACTTACAGTTACACTAATGTTTTTGGCCCCGAAAAAAGAAAAATGACCGCGAAGTAAGTAATTCGTGGTCATTTAAAGCAACTTTCTCTTCAGCTTCAAAAACAACCTACCTTCTACTTGCAAGGCAAGCGTACCTGAAAGGACGCTGAATGTCAAGAATTTGTTCGCATCGTGTCGAGGACTGACACCCTGTAACATATGCCCTCAAGGGGCGGTTTCATCGCAGGCAAGCTTAGGTACAGATGCAGGTCTGGTACCAGGGAGTGCAGCCCGGAGGACTGGACGGATCATCCCCGCAACAAGCCCAGGTGCCGTGATCCTGACAGCCGCCGTCACAGCCGACAGGACATATAAGAGTGTTTTCCAGGCAGAAGCCGCCGACCCACGACGGCGCGTCATGGCAGAAAGAAGGCCCTCCGCCGCCTCCGCCGCATGAGGGGCATACGATGCCGCCGCAGTCTATTCCTGTTTCATCTTGGTTAATGCTGCCGTCCGAACACGTCGCGGCGGCACAGATACCGCCTGAGCAAACGAATGTGCAGCAATCTGCGGCGAAAGCGCACGCGACACCGGCGCCTAAGCAGCCCCAGCAGGTGGTGCCACCGCATTGCCCCGAGCAACACGGGGGAGCCAGCGGGGCGGCTGCGCCGCAAAGCGTTCCATTCGACCCACACAGACAATCCGCGCAATTGAATCCCATTTCACCCAGAAACGGTTCGCATGTGCCGTTGAAGTTGCATGCGCATGGGGGGCATATGGTACCGCCGCAGTCGATGCCTATTTCATCCTGGTTCTGGATGCTGTCTGAGCAGTTGGGACCACCTGAGCAACCTCCAGCCAAACATTGGTCTTGATCGCATTGCGCGATGGGAACGGGACAATTCCTATTTTGATGCATGTCTGTCGGAACACAACCACCGGAGGGGCCGCAGGCTACGTTTGACCAGGCGGCACACTCGCATTGGCAGAGAGAGGAACAGCCGTCGCCGTTGGCTAGATTGTTGTCATCGCATGTTTCTCCGGGGTCCAGGATACCGTTCGGACATGCTCCTCCTCCTGAGCAGATCGTGACATCAAGAGCGGCTTTAAGTGCCGTGATGGTCGATGCTTGGATGATGTCTCCAGGCTGGACATTGGCGGGAATGGCTGCATTCGCGGCAAAGGGCGGACTTTGAAGAAGAGCGAAGATGATCTCGTTGATGGTGTCGGCCCGTATGGCTGTTCCTTGGCTCACTGGATTTGGCGGAGAGGCCCAATTATAGGCAAGCGCGCCGCAGGCGACACGTGCCGCGTCGATCTGATTACGGATCTCCTGGACGTCAGCTGCTTGGATCCGTGATCCGCTAGCGGCATTGCTGATCCAGTTGATTGTTCCTTGGGGGGCGGCTTGGGCACTTGGAAGATAGAACGAACACACCGCCGCCAGAAGGGTAGCTGTGAAAAGGGGCTTTATGGGGCCGCTTCTAGGGGTATACCTCAAACACTGTTCTCCATTACCATACTTTTATAAATTATACACTATTTTTTAGTGTATTTTAACAGTATTCAGTGGGTTGGTTCCAGCGCTGAGCCCGACGGACCGCTTCTTTCCAGCGTTCGTAAAGGAGTGTCCTTTCACGGGTAAAATGAGGTTTGGGATGAAAGACCTTTTGGATCTTTCTGAGTCGGGAGAAGTCATTGCGGCTGCGCCAAAAGCCGGAGGCGATGCCGGCCAATCCCGCGGCGCCAAGGGCCGTGGTTTCGAGGATACCGGGACGTTCCACGGGGATCCCTAGGATATCCGCTTGAAATTGCATCAGAAAATCGTTCGCGCTGGCTCTCCCGTCCACGCGGAGTAATTTGAAAACTTGACGCGTGTCCTTTTTCATGACCTCCAAAATATCCCGTGTTTGGTACGCGATGGCCTCCAGTGCCGCGCGCGCGAAATGGGCTCTGCCTGTCCCACGCGTGATACCGACAAATGTGCCGCGCGCGTTCGGGTCCCAATAGGGCGCGCCCAAACCCACAAGGGCGGGCACAAAATAAACGCCTTCGTTCGAGGGGATCTGTTTAGCGAGCGCCATGCTTTCTTTCGCGTTTGAAATGATCTTGAGACCGTCCCTCAGCCATTGGATGGCCGCGCCCCCGATGAAAACACTCCCCTCCACCGCGTACTCCGTGTCTTTCAAACTCCCCAGAGACCAGGCCACCGTGGTCAGAAGATCCTTTGAGAAACGGGGACGCTTGCCCGTGTTCTCCAGCATGAAAAGTCCAGTGCCATACGTATTTTTGATGATGCCCGGTTCAAAGCACCCTTGCGCGAAAGACGCCGCCTGTTGATCCCCGATGATACCGGTGATGGGGATCGAATGACCGAACAATCGCGCGTCCAAACTCAAACGCTGTAGGGGCGCCCCTTGTGGGCGCCCATGGACGGATGCGGCAGATGGTATCACGGTAGGCAGAATTTTTTTCGGCACACGAAACAAATTGCACAATCCATCATCCCAAGAAAGCGTGTTCAAATTGAAAAGCATGGTGCGTGACGCGTTGGAAGTGTCTGTCACGTGAGAACGACCGCCGGTGAGGTTCCAGACCGCCCAGGAATCGATGGTCCCCGCAAGAAGCTCCCCTTTTTCCGCGCGGCTCCGGGCACCCTTCACATGGTCTAATAGCCAAGCGATCTTGGACGCGCTGAAATACGCGTCGAGAAAAAGACCTGTTTTGGCGTGGATCTTCTTTTCGTGCCCCATTTTTTTCAGCGCTTCGCAGAAAGGCGCCGTGCGTCGGCATTGCCACACGATGGCGTTGTGGACAGGACGCCCTGTTTTTTTGTCCCAGAGAAGCACTGTTTCCCGCTGATTCGTGACACCAATGGCTGAGATACGCCTCGCCGGGATCCGGCGGAATGTTTTAGCCAGAAGTTGGCGCGTGCTTTGCCATATCTTTTCGGGATCATGCTCCACCCAACCCGGCTTTGGAAAAATTTGTGGGAATTCCTCGTACTCCGATGAGAGGATATTCTGCTTCCGGTCAAAAACAAGCGCGCGGTTGCCGGTCGTGCCTAGGTCGAGCGCGAGAATACACTGTGTCATGACACTTTAGTAGTCGATCCCTTTCATCGCCGGTGCTCCCTTTTGGAATGGATGCTTCACTTCTTTCATCTCGGTCACAAGGTCCGCGAGCTCTATTAGTTTTTTATGCGCGTTCCGGCCGGTCAAGACCACATGCGTGGAACTAGGTGTTTTTTTTAGAAGTTTCAAAAGGCCCGCCAGCGGGATCATTCCGGCCGCTCCCTGATAATCCAGCGCGTAGATGACTTCATCCAGGACGACAAGGCTATACTTTTTCGTCCGGATCTTTTTTTCAGCCACCTCCAGCGCGGCCAGGGCCGCGGCCTTGTGGGCGCTGAAAGGTTTTTTATCGTTCATGATCTTCACGAAACCTTTGCCCAGCTGCAAAAATTCTAGGTTCTTGTGTTTTTTCGCGCTCTCCATCTCTCCAAACACGATCGGCCAATCCCCTTTGAAGAACTGGATCACGAGGACCTTCATCCCATGCCCGAGAGCCCGGAATACATTCCCCATCGCGGCCGAGGTCTTGCCTTTTCCGTTCCCGGTGTATATCAATATCATGAAAAGGTCTCGATGAGCTTCTGGATCACGTGCTCGTTCGCGGGAGGGAAATCAAAATCGGACAGCCTGTCCAGGTCCGCCCAAAGGACTTTTTGGCACTCCACCGGCCGGGGCTCTCCGGAAAGCAGCGTGCAAAGATAAAAATTCAGCCAGATGATCTTTTCGTGGTACTGGCGCCTCATCTCCATAAATTTTTCATGGACGGCGACCTGGATCCCGATCTCCTCGTTCACCTCGCGAGCGACACATTCTTCAAAGGTCTCTCCGGGATTCTTCTTACCTCCAGGAAATTCCCAGAGAGACCCGAAAGAATCCTCCTCCAAGCGCTGCGAGATCAAAAAACTCCTGCCCCGGCGTATGAGCGCCACGCCACAAGGGATGACAGGGGTCGATCTTTCAGGCATGTTGGATCCGTTCTTTGACAACACTGACGATCTTTTCGTGGTAACCCAGGTATGGACACAATCGTATCTTCGCCTTGCGCTTCCAGCGTCTTGCCTCAAGGCGGACTATGCGCGGAATGTCCTTTCTCACATGGTTCCCTGCAAGTATAAAATAGGGTAGGACGCGAATGTCCCGCGCGCCGCGCCGAACGGCCCTTCGGACCGCCTCCGGAATGGACGGAAAATTGATCTCGAGATAGGCGCAGTGGACATCCCGAAACGGGCCCAGACGGAGCTGCCCGGCCACTTGGATCATCGCGCGGTTGAATCCTCGAGCCTTACTTCCATGCCCGACCAAGATCACCGTGGGCCCTCCTGTCCGCCCGGCAGACGAACGCTCAGATCGTCTCACACGAGTTCTTTCGTATCCATCCTGATTTTTTATTGGGAAGCGTGAGAAATACCCAATCGTTCGTCGTATCCGTTACTTTTCCGGAAGCTCCCTCATGAAGGAGGAAAGCCTTCGTTTCCCTATCCGACGGTCCATAGTAGGCGTAGGTCTCTTTGTCGAGGATGACGACGCGTGGGTCCTTCGTTTCCCACACTTTCCACGCGAAGAGAGAAGAGGTCACGATAAGTCCGAAGAACCCGAACGTGCGGAGCCAAGCCGTCCAGGTTTTGAAGACCGGAAAGAAAAGATAAGAGCCCTTTAGAAGCGCCGCGATCAAAAGAATGGCGCTCAAAAGGACCGCCAGCTCGTCCGCTGTCAAGCGGCCTAGAAGGTCCCGCGCGGCGGCGATCACGAAATAGGAATCGTCGTCGATCTTGTCAGGCAGCGCCTCTTTCAACACGCGCAGATTCCAACGAAGATCCCGGTCGCGAGGAGAAACCCTGAGCGCTCGTTCATAATAGACAAGGGCCTGACCTTTTTCCCCGGACTTCAGCGCGGCGTTGCCCAGATTGTAGTAAACAGCCGCCGTGGCCTGACCCGCTTGGATCGATCTTTGGTAGATCTCGGAGGCAGCCTTGAAATCGGCGGCCTGATACTTGGCGTTGGCCTGATCGAACAATGAGGCTTCGGATGCCATAGCAGGGAGTGTCATTGCGAGGAGGAGCACAACTGTAAACGTCATCCTGAGGCGCGTAGCGCCGAAGGATCTCTGCGATCGCATAGATTCTTCGCCCGCCTTTGGCGGACTCAGAATGACGGATTCCTTGAACTTCACGTCAGCGATCATCTTATTTTCACCTTCTCGAACGAGCTTATCACCTCGTCCGCCAGGTCATAAAGCTCCCGCATGTCCTCAGGCGTTTTGTCGGCCTTCGCGAATCTCCCCATGGAAGTCTCATCGAATAATTTTTTTATCTTATTCATAAGCTCCGCGGTGATGAGGTCATGGGCAAGATCCTCCAAACGCTCCTGGGTCACGCTCTGCGTCGAGATGTTGAACTTGTCGGCGAAATAGCCGTGAACGGCCTTGGAGACCTCCTCATAGAACGCGTCGGGTTTGGATCCTTTGAGAAGACGGAAAGCGGTTTTGAGCTTGGCTTTTGCGGCTCCATGCGACCGGCGCAAACGGGAACCTTTGCTATCCCGGAGATCGGTGGCGCGCAGAGTCGAGAAGAAAGACGCTAGCGCGGCCGCCAAAAAGAGAAGCCCATTGAAGATCCAGTAAACGGGCTTGCGGTAAAGCTCCCTTTCGGGGAGATGTTTTCCGTCATCCACGGTTCGGATGAACCGGATGTCTTTGGCGACAAAACCCACTTCTTCTTGGGCGACGGGCTCAATGCCCGTGTCCGTGGAAACCGTATTCTGTGACGAAGCCGGCGTTTGGACGCCTTGATCCATTCCGGAAACACGCAATGACTGTGTCTCGGTCTTGAGCGTCCGGTATGTCTGGGTTTTTGGGTCAAAATAAGAGAATAACATGGAAGGGATCTCGAACGTCCCCGGCTTTCTCGGCACGATCACGGTCTCCGTGACACGTTCACCCTCGACGATCAGCTTTTCTTTGGAGATGTTCGTGGAAGATGAGGACTCATAGACCTTAAAGTCGTCCATTTTAGGGAGTTTCAGATTTTGTACGGTGTTGATATTGCCGCGCCCAAAAACACGCACGCGCATCGTCACCGGGTCCCCCGCCTCCACGTCCGTCTTATCTAGTGAGCTTTCGATCTCATACTGTCCGACCGCCCCCGAAAAATCCTGGGGTTTCGCGATCTCCGGGAGCGCTTTAACAACGATACGCACGGGATCCGCTGCCATGGCCCTGGAAACCACCTGCGACGTGACCATCGAGGGGAAGCTTCCGCGCCGAGAACCAAAAATATTGTTCGAAAAAAACGTTTGGAACGTGTCATCGTTCCGGACCTCCACGGTGGCGGAAAGCGTGCCAGGCTCGACCGTGAAAACACCCGACTGGGTGGGAAAAAGCGCTAGTTTCCGCACATCCGCGACGACATAACGCTGTCCGTTCAAGAATTGCTCCGTGCGGCGTATCGTCTTGTCGGGGGGGAAATCCTCCACCCAAAAACCTGTCGTCACCGGCTCTTTTTCGAAGCCCTTGTACGTTGCCGAAAGCCGCGTGAAAAGCGTGTAGGTCAGCATCACGGGCTCGTTGACGTACACCTCGTCCTTGTCCAGCCAAGCCTTGATGAAGATGTCCTGGTCGCCGACACTCGCCACGGGAAGCGCCCTCGACGGCGGAGACGTCACGGGAGCCTGGGACCCGGCGGTTTGCCAGGAACCGGCGCCCTCTTGGGTGACCTCCACCTTTACGGGCGCCACTTTGTATTCCTTGCCGTTGATCCCGACCGCGAAAGGCCCTATCATTCTTTGGCCGACCGTGTTGGCTACCAGCACATAACTGTACACACTGCGGGAAGAACTCTGCCCGTTGATGATGGAAAACTCTTGGGAATGCCCCTGAGAATAGGACGTGAAACCATCGATGGAGCTTATCCTCGGCTGCTCGATGCGTCCTTCGGCATTGGAGACGATGATGTCGAGCACCAACTGTTCGCCTACCGGAAGCACTGAGCGGCTGACAGAGGTCTCGATAGCGACCTCCGCGAAAGCGGACGCAGAAAATGTCACAAATACCAAATTACAGATCACAAATAATTTTATAATTTTTAATTTTTCCATTTACTACCAATCCTGTTCAGAGACCCTGCGCACACGCGCTTGGGGTCCGTTCTGGCTACTCTGGAATTTTAATACTTGCTGCTCCTGATTTTCAAGTGCGCCGAGCAACTGCTCGGCGCGAAGCTCTGCCTCCGTCTTCGGCCGCTCCCGGCCCTCTTCCCCGGAGCCGTCTTCATCTTCTTTTTTTGGTTCTTCAGAGGCACCTGACGGGGACTGTCCATCTGACCCAGGTTTGTCTTCTTCAGGCTCCCCTGAACCCGAGGATCCCTTCTCGTCTTTTTTCTCCTCGGACTCTTTTTCCTCCTGGTCCTGTCCCAGCTTTCCCTCCTGTTCCTTTTCTTCACCTTCTTTACCAGGCTGGTCTTTTTTCCCCTCTTCCTGTGGGGACTTCTCGGACCCTTGGCCGTCCTTTCCCTCCCCGCCTTGGTTTTGGTCTTTTTGCTGGTCGTCCTTCTTGGGATCGTTTTTCTTTTGATCTTCCTTTTTCTGGTCGTCTTTCTTTGGGTCGTCCTTTTTCTCCTTTTCAAGCTGTTTCAGCACCAGCTCAAGGTTGTACTTCGCGTCCTCATCCTTCGGGTTCGAACGCAGCGATCTTTTGTAAGCCTCGGCGGCGTTCGGCAAAGCTTTTTGACGATAGAAGCTGTTCCCAAGATTGTAATAAGCCTTGGCTTGAAAAAAATTGTCCGGCGTTTTTCCGCCGGAGACGGCCGCCTTTTGATATGTCACCTGGGAATCCTTAAAAGCCCCCTCGCGGAATAGCGCGTTCCCCAGATTATAGGCTATTTGAGAGGAAGAGGGGTCGGTTTTCAACGCCCGCGCGTATTCCGTCTTGGCTTTGCCCAATTGGCCTTTTTTGTACAGGGCGTTGGCTTTTTCATTCTGCAGCTCGGAAAAGAATTTGAAACCGCAAAGCGGTAAGATAAGACTAAGGATAAGGATACTTTTTAAAGTCTTTTTTCCTTCTGAAATCATCATCTCTCCCAGTAACATCAAAAATGCCAGGATCAAAAAAAATCTGTAATTTTCCTCATACTCAACGGACCAGTCGCTTTTCAGACCTTTTGTGGCAATGAGATCGATCTGTTTTTGGATCTTATCCGCCTCAAGATCTCCTTTTTCCGAACGAAAGTAAATGCCACCGGTCTCCCGGGCGATCTGTTTGAGCATGGTCTCATTAAGCTTCGACAGGATAACCCTCCCCGAGCGGTCCTTTTTGTGACCACGCCCCGATTCATCCGGAAGCGTCCCGCCGTCGGCCGTTCCAACCCCGATGGTGAAGATGCGCACACCAGCGTCCTTGGCCTTTTTCACGAGGGCAGGCGTCTGGCTGTTGTGGTCCTCCCCGTCGGTCAGAAGGATCACCGCTTTGGAATCCTTGTCCTTGTCTTGAAAAGCTTGAAGCGCCGCGGCGATCGCCTTTCCCAGATCCGTCCCCTGGAACGAGATAATGTTCGGGCTCATGGTGGAAAGGAACATTTTCACGGCGCCGCGGTCGAGGGTCAGTGGGCATTGGATGACGGCTTCCCCGGCGAACGCGATGATGCCGATGCGGTTGCCTTTTAATTTATCGATAAGACCCGCCAACTCCAGTTTCGCCTTCTCAAGACGCGTCGGCGCGACATCCTTGGCGAGCATGCTGTTGGACACGTCCACCGCGATGATGACGTCGATCCCGCGCCGCTCCACCAAGGTCTCTTTTTTCCGGAAATGCGGCTGCCCGAGCGCTAAGACGAAAAAGAAAAGCGCCGAAAAGACCAGCGCTCGTTTGGTGAAGCGCACCCCGGGGTTGAGCGACATCACGAGACGCCCCACAAGATCCAAGTCACCGAAACGCCCCAGCTGGCTCCGCTTCCTCCAATGCGAGAGAAAGAACAGGAGCCCCGCCCCCGGAAGGACCCAAAACCAGATGAAATTTTTAACCTGACCCCATTCCATACAGCGCTTCTTATCCTATGGTATCTTCACAAAAATCAAATGCGTCCACACCAACTCCGCCAACAAAACCCACAACGCCGGCCACAGGAACCAAAAGTATCGTTCTTCGTAATGCATCGCGTGCTCGACCTTGATCTCGGTCTTCTCGAGCTTGTCGATCTCCTTGAAGATCTCACGCAGAGCCCGCGAATCCTGGGCCCTGAAATACGAGCCGCCTGTTTTCCGGGCTATCGTATCCATCATTTTCTCGTCGATCTGCGTTTCTACTTTCAGAAGACGCGTCCCGAACCTGGGGTCCTCGATGGGGAGGTAGGACATCCCCTCTTTTCCGACGCCGATGGTATAAACGCGCACTTTGAACTGTTTAGCCAGTTCCGCCGCCGTGAGCGGGTCGATCTCTCCGGCATTGTTCACCCCGTCCGTCAGAAGGACCACGATCTTGGTCTTGGCCTCGGAATCTTTTAGCCGGTTCACGGCGCTGGCCAGTCCCAACCCTATCGCCGTTCCGTCCTCAAGCATGCCGAGCTGTATCTTATCCAAGAGGGTCAGGATCGCTTTGTGGTCCACCGTGAGGGGACATTGCGTAAAGCTCTGCCCCGCGAAGATCACCAACCCCAGCCTGTCATTCTTTCTCTCCTCTATAAAACGCTTGGCCTCAAGTTTGGCCGCGACCAGACGGTTGTCAGGCTGGAAGTCGAGCGTCGCCATGCTTCCCGAAACATCCAGCGAAATGACGATGTCGACGACCTGCTGGGTGGACTTATCCTCTCCCGTCCCGGTCTGAGGACGGGCCATCGCGAAAACCAGGAGCGTCAGGACGGCAAGACGGAAAAGTGAGGACAGCGCCCGCCCCACCGTGAGTTTTTTGCCTCCGGACCGCTTCACGAGTTCCACGCTCGAGAAGCGGAGCACCGCTTCCCGGCCGATCTTTCCCGAAAGATGCAGAAAAAAGAACACAAGGACCGGGATGAGCAGTAAAAAATAAACGGGATCCGCGAATCTCATGACTGTGTCACGACTCCTTTTCTTTCTGGGTCGTCGCATCCACAATGGTTAAAATCAAATTTTCAAGTCTCTCCGCTAAGTCGCGTTCAGGAGTCTGCTTCGCGAATTTCACCAGGTCCGACTCGTCCAGCACTTCCCCTATCATGCGCGTAAGATCCTTATCGAACGCTTTCTTCTCAAGGTCCATCCGTATCTCCGACGAGGTCTTCTCGAGAGCCTCGACGCCGAACCGTCTTTCCAAATATCGGCGCAAAATGTCCGAAAGCCCGGAATAATACTCTTTATAATTTTTCTCCTCCAAAAATCCCTTATCCTTGAGTCGTTCGAGCTCGATCTTCACGCGTTCATACGGAGGCTTCAGACTCTCCAGGTCCTTTCGCTCGCGCAATTTCCGCAGCGTGATCTTCGTGATGAGGAAAATAAAGAGCGCGGCCGTCAACACGGACCACAACCCAGACCAAAAACGCGCCAGACCCACGGACACCGGCCCCTTGATAGGACGGACGTCATCCTTGTCCGTGATCTTTTTACCGACGCTTACGACCTTCACCGGAACAGGCTCGGTGAACACCTCATTCGGCTCTCCGCTCTCATCCGCGTAACGGACCGGGATCGGAGGGATCTGGAGGTTCCCGGTCTGGAATACGGTGAGTGTGAAACGGGTTGTTTCCTGCACCCGGTTCTGTCCCTTCCTCGAGGGCGCAGGCTCCACCTTCTTGATCTCAAAGGGGGAAAGGTCGAGCTTCTCGCTAGGGGGTACGACCGAGTATTTGCGGGGATGCTCAACTTGGAGAAGGAGGCGGAGCTCATCCCCGATCTTCATTTTCGACTTGAGAACGCGCGCGGAAGCGGTGACATTGACATCTCCGGCCGCAAAAACGGGCCCGCAAAATGTCATTGCGAGGAGGAGCGCAATAATGACACTTTTCCGTGACGTCATTTAAACCTTTTCCCCCTATTCTTAAAAAATCTAACCAGCGCTTGAATGTACGGCTTTCCCGTCTCAAGCTCTATCGAATCCAGGCCCACGGAACGGAACACTTGGTCGCGGGCGGCTTTTCGCTTTTCCCATTCCTTGCGGAACCGCTCTTTGAAAGACCTGCCGGCGCCCAAGACGAACCGCTCCCCGCTCTCGGCGTCCTCGAGCTCTACCATAGCCCCGATCAAGGGGAATTCTTTTTCCGTGGGATCTTCAATGACCACGGCGACGACGTCGTGTTTTTTGTGAGCGATCTTGAGAAGTTTCCCGTGATCACGCGATATAAAATCAGAGAAAAGAAAGACCGTGGAACGCTTGGTCACGACGTCGATCAGGATCTTCAAGGCCGCGTTGATGTCCGTCGCGCGGTGCTTGGGTTTAAAGGTCAGGATCTCGCGGACCACGCGAAGGACGTGCATGCGGCCTTTTTTCGGGGGGATGAATTTTTCGACCTGATCGCTGAAAACGATGAGCCCCACGCGGTCGTTGTTCTTGACCGCGGAAAAGGCCAAGAGCGCCGCGATCTCCGCGATCAGCTCGGCCTTGGTCTTTCCATGGGTGCCGTACTGTCCGGAGGAGGAGGCGTCCACGAGGAAAATGACGGTGAGCTCGCGCTCCTCCACGAACTTTTTCGTGTAAGGGTGGCCCATGCGCGCTGTCACGTTCCAGTCGATGTCGCGCGGGTCGTCCTGGGGATCGTACTCGCGCACCTCGTCGAATTCCATCCCGCGGCCCTTGAACACGCTGTGATATTCGCCCGCAAATAACGTGTTGACAAGTCTCGAAGTGGTAATTTCTATAAAACGAACTTTTGAGAGTATCTCCTTAGGCAGCATGCCGGCCTACGGCACTTCCACATGATCGAACACCATTTTCACCAGATCTTCCGAGGTCTTCTCTTCCGCTTCCGCCTCATAGGACGGCGCCACGCGGTGCCTCAGCACGTCCAATCCGATCGCTTTGATGTCGTCCGGGACCACATAAGCCCTACCGCGCAGGAAGGCGTACGCCCGCGAGGCGAGGTTGAGATAGATGGTCGCGCGGGGCGAGGCCCCATAGCGGATCAGATTCTTCATGTTCTTCAATTGATAGGCTTCGGGGTCCCGTGTCGCGCAGATCAGATTCACGATATAATCCTTGATCTTGTCATCGATATAGACCTGTTTCACGAGGTCCCGGAGACGCAATATGTCCTCCGGCCCCATGACCGGATTCACCCGCGCGACGACATTCCCCGCCATTCGATCCATGATCTGGAGCTCTTCGCTCTTTTTAGGGTAGGTGATCCTGAGCTTCAGCATGAAGCGGTCCATCTGCGCCTCGGGCAGGGGATAGGTGCCTTCCTGTTCGATAGGGTTCTGGGTGGCGAGCACCATGAACGGCTCCTCCAACTTGTAGGTCTGCCCGCCGAGCGTGATCTGGCGCTCCTGCATGGCCTCCAACAGCGCCGATTGCACCTTCGCCGGCGCGCGGTTGATCTCGTCCGCCAAAATGATATTCGAAAAAAGCGGTCCTTTTTTGGTGGTGAACTCCCCCGTTTTGGGATTGTAAACAAGCGTCCCCAAAAGGTCCGCGGGCAAAAGGTCCGGTGTGAACTGGATGCGCTGGAACTGAGTTTTGACGGCTTGCGAGAGGGTCTTCACGGACAGTGTTTTCGCGAGTCCCGGCACGCCCTCTAAAAGCACGTGGCCGTCGGCGAGAAGACAAATGAGAAGCCGCTCGACCAGATAGCTCTGCCCCACGATCACTTTGCCTATCTCCGCTTGAAGCGCGCGGATCGAGGCGCTTTCTTTTTCTATTTTTTCTGCCAGTTGTTTGATATCGATGTTCATTTTATTTCTCCCTCAATGTCATTCCCGCGAAAGCGGGAATGACAATACCTTTGTGGCATTGTCACTTTATCACTTGGAACGATTTTTGACCGAAGATAGAGTCATTCACGTAGATCCTGAATTCATAATCACCGGGATGGCTGAAACGCACTGAAAGCAGATTGAACACGAGCTCACAGTCGCGCGATTTTTCCTGCACCTGAAAATTATTGACCATCGCCTTGTGCAGCGCTTTATCCTCCGCCAGGTCAAAAAGCTCGAGCGTAAAATCAAATACGCCCTCGATCTCGCGGAACTGCACGTAGACGCTCATCGAGCCGTGCACAGTCGGAAATTGAGGCGCCTTGACCCGGTCAAAAAGACCGATCAAAGAACGCTTGCGGGTGCCTTCCTCGACCAAAGTCTGGTCGCACAAAAGCATCGCCTTTAGGATCGGTTTAACGTTCATCACCCCTGGGTCACCGTGTTCGGCAGTTCGTTGTTGTCACTGGCCCGGGGTGGGAAATGCGCCGCGAGCTTGTCCCCGACGGACCTCACGCCATCGACAATGCCCTCTTTTAGCTCATTCTTAGAAAAATGCGCTTTCATCCGGTCGCGGGTCTCGTTCCAGAACGTGTTCCCCGCCACCCGGTGGATGCCCTCATCCCCGAGGATAGCGAACGCGCGGCTTTTCCATGAAATAAAGATCAGCACCCCGTTCCTTTCGCGCGTCCGATGCATGCCGGTTTTCCGAAAGAACTTCCGCGCGTGGGCCATCGCGTCACGGGTCGCGGCGCGGTTCACATGCACACGGATCTCGCCGCTGGTCCCGGATTCGGCTTTACGGATCGCTTCTACGATCTCCCGTTCAGAAAACTTGTCTATTGATCTTACCATCGCCCGCTGGCTCCGCCGCCGCCAAAAGAACCGCCCCCACCGCCTGAGAAGCCGCCACTTCCAGAAAATCCGCCCGACCACCCTCCGCCGGAGCCACGTCCGGAATACGTCTTCCCCAGCCATGGGCTTAAAAAAAGTTTTCGTATGAATTCCAGAAAAACGATGAGAAAGACAGCGGCGACAAGCCCGGCAAGGCCGGACAGCCAAAAACCTGCGCCGACCAGCGCCAAATAGCAGATAATGGGGACTAAAAAGTATAGGATCATGCCTATAAAGATCCAGCCCGAGTAGTTCTCCATCCTGTCATCCACTCCGGACGGACCAGCCTTGTATTCGCCGCGCGTCGCAAGGATGATGGCGTTCACCGCGTTCAATACGCCGCCGTCGAAATCCCCCGCTTTGAACGCCGGCACGATCTCGTTCTGAATGATCCTTTTGGCGAGAGCGTCCGGCAGAGCTCCTTCCAGGCCATACCCCACCTCGATCCGCACGGCGCGGTCTTCTTTAAAAATAAGCAGGATGACGCCATTGTCGTTCTTTTTTGTGCCGATCTTCCATTTTTCCGCCAGGCGCATGGAAAAATCCTCGAGCGCTTGGCCCTCCAGACTCGGAAAGATCGCGACGACGACCTGGTTCGAAGTCTCTTTTTCAAGATCTGAAAGCACTTGCTCGAGTTTTTCGCGGGCGGCGGCGGACAGGAGGGATGCGGTGTCGTTGACATACGACCCCGGTCTCTCGGGAACGTCGAGAGCGAGCGCGGGAGCGCCCTGGAACAGGAGAAATAATAAAAGAAAAAAATATCGTTTCATGCGATCAACGAAAATCCGTCATTGCGAGCGTAGCGAAGCGATCTATGCGGTCAGATTGCTTCGTCGCCACTTCGTGACTCCTCGCGATGACTTTTTGATTTCTTTGAAATCAAAAAGTCACTTTAGGGGCCGCGCTCGCTGCGGCGTCAGCCTTAAAATATTCTTTTAACTTAAATCCGAACAACCCCCCCAGAATATTTGTGGGGAATTGCCTGAGTTTTGTGTTGAAATTCCGCGCGGCCTCATTATACCGGCCGCGTTCCACGGAAATGCGGTTCTCGGTGCCCTCCAGCTGAGCCTGAAGCTCCAGGAAGTTCTGGCTGGCTTTCAGGTCCGGATATTGTTCGGCCACCACCAGGAGACGGCTGAGCGCTCCGCCGAGCGCCGCCTGGGATTCCTGGAATTTTTGGAATTTCGCGGGATCGTTGATCACATCTTGAGAGACTGAACCCGCGACGCGGGACCTGGCCTCCGTGACAGCCACGAGAGTCGAATTTTCATGTCCCGCGTAACCTTTGACGGTTTCCACTAGATTCGGAATGAGATCCAGACGGCGCTGGTAGACGTTCTCTACCTGGGACCAGGCCGAACTCACGGACTCTTCCAGCTTCACCAAGCTGTTGTAGTTTCCTGAGAACATGAGACCGATCACGGCCAACACGCCTAGGATGGATAAAAGGACAACCCCGATACCACCTTTATTCATGATCCGCTCCTTTTGCCGATTATTTTATTAGCAGACTGCTAGGCTTCTTTCAGACATTTTTTGACCGCCGCCAGCAAGTCTTCTCTTTCCACGGGTTTATAAAGGACAATGTTCGCGCCGTATTCCTTGAGCTCGCGCTCCCCCACCTCGACATGCGCCGTTATGATGATGATGGGAAGAGTCCGTAACTTTTCATCGGCGCGCATCAAGAGGCTGATCCGGTCGCCCTTAATGTCCTTCATCCCATAGTCCATGAGGACCAGGTCAAAACCGCCCTGAAAGATGCGCGTCAGGGCCTCCGAACCGCTATAGATCTTCTCTATCGCATAACCGTGCTGCTCAAGCTGATGCTGTAGAAGCATCGCGACGTCACGTTCGTCATCAACGATCAATATCCGCTTCGGCATGGCTCACTCACCTAGAGGTGGTCGAGGGCCTCTTGCAAGAACGGCAGGATGGCTTGGCATTCCTCTTTGACCATGCGTCCCAGCTTCGAAAACCGCCATTCTCCCTCGGCATCCATGTTCTCCCGTGAGATCTGAAGCTTTTTGGGCCCGTTGTTGTAAGAATAAACGCTGACGGTGACCTTGGTATTCTCAGATTCATAGCTTTTGGAAAAGACCTGCTTGTCTAAACTGCTGTCGTAAGGCATCAACCCTCCTTATCTTGGCTGACCATTATATCACGCCTGTGATATAATCCCTCCCATGAACCGTAGGCAACTCGTCGCGATCTTCTTCATCGTTCTGCTCGTTTATATTCTCTTTAGTGTGTTGCTCATCCTTTCTCCTTTTTTGAACCCTATTTTTTGGGGTATGGTCATCGCGTTCGCATTCTACCCGTTCTATGAAAAGGTCTTGAAGTGGACGAACCAGAACCAGAACCTGGCCGCGGGGCTCGTCACTTGTCTCGCGCTTTTCGCGTTCACGCCTCTGGTCATCCTGGTCATCAGCATGGCCGCCCGCGAGACGGTCCATCTTTACGGCTGGCTGGCCGATTTCATCCAGAACGGCGGCGCGGAATCATTCTTCCAGAAGGTGCGGGACCTCGCGTTCGTAAAAAAAATAGAGTCTTCGCGTCTTGTCCAATGGGAAACGGTGGGAGCTGAGTTGAAAACATGGGTGCTCAATTCCGCCGGCGTACTTGGGAATTTCCTCCTGAAACACGCGACCCTTCTGACGAAGAACGTGGTCCAAGGGGTGTTCAATTTTTTCCTTATGTTCTTCCTGGTGTTCTTTTTTCTGAGGGACGGGCGGAAGATCTTCCGTTTCATTCACGAGATCACTCCGCTGGATGAACACAATAAGGACGAAATATTCCAACAGCTCTCCGAGACCTTCGCGGCGGTGCTGCGCGGACAAGTCTTCACGGGCCTGGCTCAGGCGGCTATCCTAGGGACCGTTTTTTGGGTGCTTCGCCTTCCTCTTCCCGTTTTTTTCGCCGGGGTCGCGTTCATCGCCGCCATGATCCCTGTCTTTGGGGCCTCCACCGTGTGGGTCCCATTCGCGGTGTACCTTTTCCTCACCCAGGAATATGCCCGCGGGATCGCGCTCCTGGTACTGGGGATCTTCGTGATCAGCGGCATCGACAATGTCCTGAAACCCCTCCTCATCGGCCAAAAAGCGAAACTCCCTTATTCCCTGCTGTTCCTCGGGATCTTGGGCGGGATCCAAGTGTACGGCATGATGGGGATATTCCTGGCTCCGGTGCTCCTTTCACTTTTCTTCGTCCTCATAAAGATCTACCGCGAAAAATTCTCAGAATCGGATAGTAACTAAGTCTTCCATGCGTGTCCTCAAAGTTCAGACCCCCTCAGGGCTCCTTGCCTTTCTTTTCGGCGAGTTCCCTGAAGTACCACGCACCCGCGTCAAAAAGTGGCTTCGGCTTCAATGCGTGAGCGTCAATGGAAAAATGGTCACAAAACACGCCCATGCCCTGTCGCCGCGAGACGAGGTCCGGGTCGAGCCGGGAAAAAAAACACCGCTCGCCATGAAGTCCTCCCCAAAGATCCTGTACGAGGATGAAGATCTCCTCGTCGTCGAGAAACCGGCGGGGCTTCTGACCGTAGCGACGGAAAAAGTGAAAACGAAGACCGCTTATTTTGAACTGAACGAGTGGTTGAGATCGGTGAACCCGAAAAGGCCGGAAAGGGTCTTCATCGTGCACCGCCTTGACCGAGAAACCTCCGGACTTCTTGTTTTCGCGAAGAACGAGGCCGCCAAACACAAACTGCAGAAGGGCTGGGATAAGGTGGAGAAGTATTATTCAGCCGTCGTCGAGGGGACGCCAAGAATGAAAGAAGAGACGCTCAAAAGCCGTCTCTCACAGAATAAAACTCTGAAAGTGTATTCCACGGATGAGGATGAGACGGCCAAGCTCGCCATCACGCACTACCGGGTGCTTAAAACGAATGGAAAATTCTCGCTGTTGGACATTTTTCCCAGGACCGGCCGGAAAAACCAGATCCGCGTGCAGTTGGCTGATATCGGGAATCCCATCACGGGAGACGAAAAATACGGCGCGAAAGAAGATCCGGCGGGGCGCTTGGCCCTCCACGCGCGCGAACTCTCATTCAAACATCCCGCCACGGACCAACTGATGAGATTCCATAGCGACGTTCCGAAAGAGATCTCTAGGATCTTGAAATAAAAGAGATCAGGCGGCCCGCATTCTCTTTTTCCCTCCGGAAAGAATAAAAACTGTTATTCTCTTCGACGGTGCAGATCCCCGTGTCGAGCACGTTCCCGGCCTTGGCGCCTGCTTCGAGGAGCTGGTGGCGGTTTTCGCCGGTGAGGTCGAAATGATAATTTTTGGGGCCGATCCGAGGACCAAATGCGATCTTAACGTCACCCAGGGCCACACCCGACTTTTCGCAGATAAGTTCAAGCACCTTTCTCGCGATCCCCTTTTCGGTCCCGCGCCAGCCCGCGTGCGCGAGTCCTATCCATGATCCCGCCGATAAGAATACTGAGAGACAGTCCGCCGTCAGCACAAGAAGGGTCAATCCGGGGATATTCGTAAGTACCGCGTCGCATTCACGAAAATGGTAAAAACCATCAGAGGTATATTTTTCACCATTTTCGATCACAGCAACGCCGTCGCCATGGACCTGATCCAACAAGGCGAATTTCGCGTAGTGGCGACCTGCCGGGTCGCCCTTGCGTCGCGACAACAGCATCGTGAGTTTTTTTTGATTTTCGGGTTGCAATAAATCGTCTGTTTTATAGAGGACTAACGGAAAATGCCTAGTGGTAAAACCGGCCCGGATGCCTGCTCTTTTCCACTCATCAAGATAGACAATGTCTTTTTTGAAAAATCTTCTGGAGACCCGTCCGTGCAGTTTCCGCGCCATGGACGGCGACACCAGCACCAGTCCCATGAAGATCATCGCCCATCCCTGCAGGATCGGCAAAAAAAGCCCCACGATCCCCACTCCTATCAAGACGACGCCGAGACCGACCAGCAGGATCCGCTTCATTGGAAGAGTATAACTCCGTTTTCATATAGAAATGTCCAGGGGTGACCGGCATAGCGGCAAAATATTGTTTCGGAGGGGCCTCCACAGCCGCGCCCACGGAACACTATTTTTAACACAGCGCGGCGAGGACCAGAGTAAATTCCTCGGAGGGGAATTTACGTACCCGGAGAAACAATGTTTTGCCGCTAAACCGAGAGCTCACTCGACACCGACCGATGAAAACGGCAGATCAAGAACGGGGTACTTTTTGGCCTCGGCGTCGTCGAAATGCCACCATTCGGAAGAGATCCCCACAAACCCCTGGCTTTCCATCGCTTCCCTCAGGATCCGGCGATTCTTTCTTTGTTCTTCGGACCCGCCGGCGTAATCGGCGTGTGCTCGCTCGGAGAATTCATCATACGGCGACGGCATGCCAAGCTCATTACCTTCCATGTCCGTGAGCGTGACGTCCACGGCCGCGCCACGGTTGTGATTCGAGCCTTTGGCGGGGTTCGCGATATATCCCTCGAGTGGGAATTTTTCCCACATTCTTTTTTGCACCGAAAGAGGCCGATAACCGTCAAAGATCTTGAGCGACAAACCTTGTTCTTTGAGGCGTTCCTGGACCCTACCCAACTTCTCGGCGGCTTCCTTCCGAAGCAGACACCGTGCCTCCGGATAGAGCTTCTCTTTCATGAAATTATTCGAGGTTGCGTAACGGATCTCGACACCCAGACCGGGGATATATTTTTCTAGGTCGACCAAGGGGCTGTCTTCAGCATAAGACGAGGAAACAAAAAAGAGGGCTATCAGTACAACAAAAAATCGTGAGATCACGAAAGTGGTATGAGTTTGAAAAGGTGTGGTGGTAGAAACTCAAAAACGACTTGGTGGTAGAGTGGTACCACTTACCACCAAGTCGTTTTTCAAGTCCTTACCACTTACCACCCGTCGTTTTATTGCGCTGCCGCTCCGCCTTTGCGGGCGTTATAGGAATCCTGCTGGTTTCTGAAGAAATTGACAGGATTGACGTTCGTCCAGAAATTCCCCCAATTAGATGTGCTCTCCTTCAAACCGGAACGCTCCCCTTCCCTCGCCCAGAAGTTCCCTACCTTTTCACTGGCACTCTTCACTGTTTCTCCCGTCGTGGCAGCCGAAGCTACGGACACCGCGAATAGGACCATCAACACCATCATTGTGATCTTCTTCATGACTTTCTCCTTTAGTTAGATCCTTCGTCGGCGCTGAAGCGCCTCCTCAGGATGAAATCGCGTCGAGATACGATTTCATTTGAAAAACTCCCTTGCGGACTGCTTCCCTGTAATCTCTTTATAGTCCTCATAGTCGATAAAAGTCAAATCCGGTCTGCGGTCTTTGATACGTTTCACAGTAGCGCCCCGGCCGCGGCTCAAAACGCCGGTGTTGCGCGACGCGATAAAACGGAACTGGACCCCGCACTTCGGACAGGTCTTAGCGGAGGCGTAGTCGATGCCAAGCTCCCGGCAGGCGGCGCAATCGGCGGTGATGTCTCCGACGATGAGGAGCTGTTTGGTAATCTCCTGGACGTCGCAGTTCTGCCAGATGCGAATGTACATTAGGGTGTCAAAATAAACTCGTCGGGAAAGCGTTCTCTTCTTTCTTCTGTTCCTTGACCTGTTTGATCGCGTCCCCCCAGGTCACCGGCACCTCATGCGTCTGGTAATCCCGGTTGGAGATGAAGAATATTTTTCCGTGTTTCAGTCCGTACTCATAGACGTCCTTCGTGATACGCACATCGTCCATGCAGTATTTTTTCAACTCTTCCATCTTGCCGTCCTTATAAAGCTGGAGCGCGTCCCATCCCGAGCCGGATTTGGAGCTTTTCAAGGTCGCCTGCGCGACGCTTTGCAGGCTGATGCGGTGTCCACGGACCTTTTCAAATTCTACCAAAAGGTCCAGGATCGGGAAATTCTTAACGCTCGTCAAGATGTAAGGCTGCAGCACTTCCATGTCGAAATCGCGGACATTGAATCCGATGACAAGGTCGGCTCTTTTCAGGTACTCCTCGAGCTTCATCAGTTCTTTTTCCTCGAACGTGAGATATTGCTCTGACCGAGAATCGTAGATGCAAGCGACGGAGACTTTTAACAGATGGAGTTTTTTACGGTCGACTTCGTGGAAGCCCTTTTGGGTCTCGATATCGAGAACCACGAAGTGGCTGTCAGCCACAGGTTGTGGCTCCTTCGGAGGCAGAATTCACGAGTTTGGAATATTTTTTCAAAACGCCTGTGTCGATGGACGGTTTAAAGGGTTTTAATTTCTTAATGCGTGCCCTGATCTGGCTGTCAGAGAGCTCGACGGTGATGGAAAGTTTCTTCGCGTCGATCGCGATGACATCCCCGTCCTTCAGAGCGGCCAAAGGCCCGCCCACGGCGGCTTCCGGCGCCACGTGCCCCACGACGAACCCGTGAGAGCCGCCCGAAAACCGGCCGTCCGTCACCAGCGCCACGGAATCACCCAGCCCTGAGCCGATGACCGCGCTCGTCACCGAAAGCATCTCGCGCATGCCGGGTCCGCCCTTGGGCCCTTCATAACGGATGACGATGACGTCGTTCTTTTTTATCTTTTTTGAGAGGATGGCTTCCAGCGCCTCTTCTTCGGAGTCGAACACGCGCGCGGGTCCCCGATGATGTAGGACCTTCAAACCGCTGATCTTCGCGACAGCGCCCTCTCTGGCAAGATTCCCCTTGATGATGACCATGGGGCCTGAAGGATGAAGCGGCCGAGAGAACGGGCGGACGATGTCTCCGTCGGGCTTGAACGAAATATCCCGCAGATTTTGAGCGACGGTCTTTCCCGTCGCGGTCATCGGGTCGGGGTGGATAAGCTTCGCGTCGAGCAGCATTTTCATGACGCCCGGCACGCCGCCGACCTTGTTCAGATCTGACATCACGTATTTTCCGCTGGGCTTCAGGTTCGCGATGTGCGGAACCTTTTTGCCAATACGATTGAAATCGTCGATCGTCAGTAGGGGGCGAATGCTATTCGCCCCTACACGAACCTCGCGGGCAATGGCCAAAAGATGTAAAACCGCGTTCGTCGAACCACCCAACGCCATAACAATAGTAATGGCATTTTCAAATGCCTTTTTAGTAAGAATATCACTGGGTCGTATGTTTTGTTTGATCAATTCAACGACCGCTTCGCCCGCTTTGCGGGTGTCATCGGCTTTTTCGCGGCTTTCGGCGTCGAGCGACGAACTATAGGGAAGGCTCATGCCGAGCGCCTCGATAGCGGAAGCCATGGTGTTGGCCGTGTACATGCCACCGCAGGATCCGGCGCCCGGACAGGCGTTGCACTCGACGCCCTTAAACTGCGCTTCGGTGATCTTTCCCGCAGCGTGAGAACCGACGGCCTCAAAAATACTCACGATATCGATGTCTTTACCCTCGAAACGGCCTGGTTTGATCGTGCCGCCGTACACAAAAACACTGGGGATATTCAGCCGCGCCATGCCCATCAAGGCTCCGGGCATATTCTTGTCACAGCCGCCGATCGCGACCAGTCCGTCAAAACGCTGAGCGTTCGAGACGACTTCGATAGAATCGGCGATGACCTCGCGGGAGACGAGCGAATATTTCATGCCTTCGGTGCCCATTGAGATGCCGTCGGAAACAGTGATCGTGCCGAATGTCAAAGGGATACCTTGAGCGCGGCGCACTCCCTCATCGGCTTTCACGGCCAGCTTGTCGATATGCATGTTGCAGGGGGTCAGGTTCGACCAGGCCGAGGCGACACCGATGATGGGTTTGGAAAAATCCTCGTCCTGGAAGCCGACGGCGCGCAGCATCGCCCGGTTCGGGGCGCGGTTGTCACCCTTGGTGATCATGGAACTGCGCTGGTTGAGGGATTTGGACATGGTGCGAAGCATTATAACATGAACCGGCTTTTCACTCTAAAAGCAGTATTCTTAGATTTTCGAGAAGTTTTTCCTGATGAATTGGCTTAATTTTACCGATCCTTTTGGTAAAACGCTTGTTATCGATCGATCGCACCTGGTCCACCAGGATATCGGAAGCTTGAGCAAGCCCCGCCTCCCCTTTTGGGATATGAACGCGAAGCACGGACGATTCGTGGACAACGTTTGTGGTGAGCGGGCAGATGAGTGTACTGGGGTGATGAGGGTTTAAAAGGTCTGTTTGAACCACAATGACTGGCCGGGTTTTGCCGGGCTCTGTTCCAAACCGTGGATCCAAGTCAGCCGAATAAACTTGGAATTTTTCTATTTTCACGCAAAAGCCGGGCTAGTCTTCCAACTGCTCGAATTCACGCAACACTTCGAGAGAAGATGCACTCACAGCGCCGGATTCCAGTAACAGTTGGTTCTTCAACAGTTTCCGTCGGTTGACTTGGTTGTAAAAGGAAAGAGCTTGGTTGATATAAGCATTTCTTGAAACGTGGATCTTTTTGATCACCTTTTCGACTTCTTTGAAGATCTCTTCTCGAAGCTTGAGCGAAAGAACTTTCATGGATGCCTCCGGTATATACTAAAAGTATATCCTATTGGCCCAGGAACGTCAAGCGGACTGCTCGACCATGCGGCGGCGAAGGTCGGCGAGCCTGGCTCCCTGCGCCAGATCCGCCAGCATGGGTTTCAAAAGGAGCCGGCCGAACAGATTCGGATCCAAAACCTTTCCGGCCAGCGCCAAGACCAGGTCTCCCGCGTCGATCGCGTGCTGCGCCAGCGTCGAATGGGCGTTGAGGATCGTGTCCGGAATTTTTTGATGGCTTCCAAGCCTCGCTTCGCGAATGGCCAGGCGCCCGAGCACGTAAAAATCCGTCTGGTCGTCCGGACCCAGCGCCTGCGCCGGCACATTCACGAACCCCATTTCCAGATGCTCTGGAACGGCGAGTCGCAGTCGTTTGGCGTTGGCAAATTTTACGGGTATTTGGTCCGCAAACACGCCTTCGTCTCCTGCTAATCGGGCTCCATAAGCCATAAGCAGCACATTGTCGGCATCGGGATGCTTCAGGAACTTTTTTAGATCGGCGATCATGGACTTGGCGTGCGCGGAAGAGGCGTTCCGGACCAACGCCGTATCGATTTCGAGAATCAAGGGCTCCTCGGACGTCATGGCCGTCGCATCCAGCAGAGCCGAAACCGCATCCGTCTTGTCTTTAAGTTGGAGCAGGAGATCCTGCATACTCGGCTCCTGTGAGTCACGACGCGCGACTCTCGCCTCTTGTCCGGCGCGTACCTCGCCTAACCCCGGTACGTTTTGCGCAACGACCTCTTTCCTCTGCCGCTCGACGCTCACGACCGCCGCTTTGGTTCCCGGCTCGACCTGCAACGGCATCGCCTGCGCGGTCGAAAGCGAGAGGATAGAAGCGAGGCCGACGAGCATGAGCTTGAATTTAGGAAGCCAGGAAACGGTTTCTGGTTTACCTTTCTCTGCCAGTCGGGAGCCGGCAATCAATCTCATACCACTCGCGATCGCATCGTAATAGGCGACCGCTTGCCAATCCGCATAACCAGCGGGAACGATCAGTACGCGCCCAAGCAATGCCCATAAAAGCAACGGTTCGGAGTTCGACTGTTTCGATAAGAGTTCCAAGAAAAGAGATTCGCTGATGTAAATGATCGACCGGTCACCTTCTCTCACAAGCCATGTTGGCTTTTGTTGCCCCTCTACATCTAACAATCGGGATGGCGAATCCAAGATCCGAAGTTCCGCTGAAGAGGCCGCACGTTCCATTCGATCCTGCAATGCCGCAAACCCATCGCCTGCATCAAAACCGTACTGAGCAAGGCTACTGGCCACATTTCTTCCAAACCTCTGATCCTGCACTATTGTTGTGTAACCGAATAAGGAAACAAAATCAATGAATCCCTTCATCGTTTCGTCAATTTGACTTTGATATTTTGTAGTCATGTCCTTTTCCGCCAGCCGCGTCCCTCGACGCGCGCTTGGCTCGCTAACGCTCGCAAGCGCTTGCTCGGGACCAGCGCCAACGACATTCCGCTTGCCCTGAGCAAGACGTGAAGCGTCGCGTCGAAGGGCCAGCCGGGAGCCGGAAATTTCATCACGGATCGAGACGGCTTCACGACGATCGGATTCGGTGTAAAGCGTATTACCCGCTTCGGTCTCGATCCGCTCCAAAAAGCTCTCCATCTCGGCGGTATCGCCGATTTTCGGCGGTTTGCCGGTGAATC
>Ga0247727_10004936_pt1 | contig 27695 bp, 33 predicted proteins | sample WisWelCaveWW1625_FD_202498 | JGI IMG/M metagenome (GOLD analysis project Ga0247727, IMG submission 202498) | Biofilm microbial communities from Wishing Well Cave, Virginia, United States - WW16-25 | ecosystem: Environmental > Aquatic > Deep subsurface > Groundwater > Cave microbial mat | place...
AAACACCTGCGGCAACAACAAGCGGGAAAACGAGGAGCAGTGCGACGGCAATGATGGCGTCCCTGCAAGCTGCGTTGCTCACAATTCCACGAGATACGACGGAGGATCGATAACGTGCACCACCGGATCCATGGCATCAGGAGGATGCCAATTAAGTCTCGCGGGATGCACCAACAGGCCAGTATGCGGCAACAACGTAAAAGAGCAAGGGGAATCATGCGATGGCCCTGATTTGGGAGCGACATCATGCGGCGACATCGCAGGGTTTGTTGGTGGAGACATATCGTGCAAGAGAGACTGCTCAACATTCAACACCACACTGTGCGAGACGTGCGGGAACGGCATTGTTGACATCCTCAGAGGAGAAAACTGCGATAGCAAAACTCCCCCAGTCTTTAACCAATTCATTAATGAGTGCACAGATTACTCGCAATACATCGGCGGAAGGCTAGGATGCAATGGCTGCGACATAGACACGACAGATTGCGAAGCACTGCCTTACTGCGGTGATAATATACTCCACCCAGGAGAGCAATGTGATGGAACCAGAATGGGCAATCTCACCACTTGCGGCGCGTTGGGACTCAACGGAGGGGCATTAACCTGCCAACAGAACTGCTTTGTTTCAACAAATTCCTGCACACGACTGGCATCCTGCGGCAACGGCATTATTGATTCAGGCGAACATTGTGATGGAAGCAACTTGGGAAGCTTGCCGACTCAATGCAGCAGTTATTCCCTTGCGCCACAAACACTCTCAGGCTCTGTAAGCTGCACGAGCTGCAGGCTTAACCTCAATAACTGTGCAGGGCTTACTACAGTATCAGCATGCGGCGACGGCCAGTTTGGCAGGAATGAGGAATGCGACGGCACACATCTTGGCGGATTAACATGCCAATCCCTTGGATTTTCCAGCGGAACACTCAAGTGTAATCCTTCAGGAACGCAAAAATGCAAGTTTGACGTTTCCGGATGCATACCAAGATTAGCCTGCGGCAACGGCGTCATTGACTCAGGGGAGCAGTGCGATGGAACAAATTTCGGAAGTGTTGCAAGGGACTGCAACAAGTACAGCTCATACTATTCTATGGGAACAGTAGGCTGCTCAAACTGCATGCTCAATACTTCAAGCTGCGCAAGCATTCCAGACTTCTGCGGCAATGGTGTTATTGACCAGGGCGAAGAATGCGACAAGAAGGACTTTGGCAACAGAAGCTCAAACTGCAAAGACTTTTCAAATTTCTTTGCGAGCGGAACAATTGGCTGCACAGGATGCAAAATAAACACAACAACCTGCATCGAGCCTCCTCCATGCGGAAACTCAATCAAAGACCAGGGCGAAGAATGCGACTATGGGGCATTCACGCCGAAAAACTGCACCACCGTAGACCCAATTTTCATCTCCGGGTTTACATCCTGCTCTAGGGGCTGCAAGGAAAACCTCTCCACATGCGTTGAGCGACCAGCATCATGCGGCAACGGCATCAAGGAGAGGGGAGAGGAATGTGACATAAACGACTTTGCCTCAATCAACAAGGACTGCACGGGTTATAACTCAACAGATTTCAGAGGTGGAAGGCTTAATTGCACATCCACTTGCAGGATTACAACAACATCATGTGTAGGAGTGCCGGTCGTCACGTGCGCTAACAACGGCACATGCTCTCTTGGATACCCATGCGGCTCCAATTCGGATTGCGAGAGCAAATTCTGCAATAAAGTAACCGGAACATGCATTCAACCGGGCTGCGGAGACAGCATGCTTAATCAAGGGGAAATAGATGTTGACTGTGGAGGGCCATGCCCACCATGCGGAGCAGGAAAAATCTGCATTATAGGAAATGACTGCGCCTCAACCCTCTGCCAGAACGGATTCTGTGTTGCGGAGGTTGATCCGTGCACAAACGGAAACCTAGACCCCAATGAAGGCGGCATTGATTGCGGAGGCGTGTGTCAAAACAGATGCGGCAGAGATGAGGCCTGCCAATTCACTTCTGACTGCGAGTCAGGATTAGAATGCACCAACGGAAAATGCGCACTCTGCGCAGCGGGAGATGATGACTGCGATGGTGTTATCACAGAAACCGCAACAGATCCGTTCATTACCTGGGCAATACAATTTGGCATAGACCCAAACAACCCAGACGGTGATCCTGATGAAGATGGACTTACTAACAGGGAAGAGTACACTTATAGCACAGACCCCAACAATGCTGACACAGATGGGGACGGCTACACAGACCACGAGGAAATACTTGCGGGCACAGACCCCAACAACCCGGATGACCACCCATCATCATTGCTTACAACACTGTTCATGATCCTTGGCATCCTTGTCGTGCTTGGCGGCTTGGGATATTTGCTATACATGCAAACTACAAAGAAAAAAGTGCTCAAAGACCTGCTGGATGAGCCTCTGCTCATGGCACCGCAGGAGCAACAAGAGCCCGCAATCAAAAAAGAACAAAAAGAGCAGCAGGAAAAACCATTTTCCCCCGGACTTTTGGACAAATTCAAGCGCAAGCATGAGAAGGAAAAAGTTGCGCGGGAAGGCATCTTCAGCAAATTCCTGGAGCAGGGGAAAAAGGAAGCCCAATTGCTGCAGAAAACAGAAGCTCCAAAGCAGGATCAATCACGCATCGTCATCCGCGTCAGGCAGCCGGCAGAAGGGAAAACCAAAGATGTCATTGAAAATCTCAAGAAGATAAGCAGAGAACCAAAAGAAATTCCGAAGCCAACTCCAAAACCAATCCCAAAGAAAACGAGCGCGAACCCTATTCAGCAACTGAAAAAACTCACCAAGAAGAACGCCGCAAAGAAAAAATGAGAAAGGGGCAAATCGTTGGGCAGGTGTTCATCTACGCCCTAAGCATTGTCATCATCGCGGCCATTCTCATTTATGGGTACACTGCCGTTTCCGAGTTCAGGGAGCGCTCCCAAAATGTCGCGAAGGTGAAGCTGCAGAACGATATCACGAATGCGGTCTCGCGGCTTTCATCTGACTATGGCTCCGTGCAGCGCAAGGAGCTCTATATGGGCGAATACCACAAGATGTGCTTTGTGGACAACTATGAAAACACACCAACACTCCCTTCCTCACTCAATAAAATCATCAGGGACAATGTCGAGTCAAAAACAGGCAACAATGTCTTTCTGTTGAAAGAAACTCTGGAACAATCATTCAATGCCGGAAAAATCAGCGTCGGGAATGGCATGACTGGAGATGAGGACACGCTTTGCCTGAATGCCACTGCCAATAGAGTTGCTGTGCGCCTAGAGGGAAAGGGGGACCATGTCCTTATCTCGGCATGGCAATAGCATGGCCTTCCGAAAAAAAGCAATTGTCGAAGTGCAGTTTAACTGGATATTCATCCTCATAGCAGGAGCTCTCATCCTTTTCCTTTTCTCATCAATCATCCTTAAGCAAAAATCAACTGCGGATTCAACCACTCAGACAACTTTGCTGAAGGACATCACTTCCATTGCAGTAGGATCCGAATCCACAACTGGAGTGACAAACGAGCTTGAGCTTTCCAAAGCGTCCATTTCTTTCGGATGCAACACCATCCGCATCGGCCAAAAATCCCAGCCGTTGCAGCAGATGGTGATTTTTTCTTCTTCGATTGTGCAAACTCCCCTCATCATCCACACCCGAGAATGGAGCCTTCCGTTTAGGGTAACCAATGTGGTGTACCTTTCCTCATCCAAAATACGATATGTTCTCATTGGTGACAACACGCTTGCAAGGCAAATAAACAAGTCGATGCCGGACAAATTCCTTTTTGACTTTTACCCGAGCTATGCTGATTTTTCCGCAGCTCCCCTTCAGGAAGACAGCCAGCTCCGCATCGTCGTCTTTGAAGGAGGGGGAACAACATTCACCCCATCCACCACAATCCATCCGGAACTATCATCGCTCCAGCCGAAACAGGTCTCACTCCTTCTGGTGAGGAGCGCGAGCAACCAAAACACCGGAACAGTGGATTTTTACCTTAAAACACAGAGCGGATGGACATCCCCCGCGACTGCCAACTACCTCAAGGAGGAAATGCTTATAGGAGCCATTTTTACGGATACCTATGACCAATACCAATGCATCCAGAGCAACATACTGAAAAAACTGAGGATCGTCGCGGACATCCACGATAAAAGAAGGCACGAACTTTTCACCAACACCATTACACCACACTCTTTGGACAGGTGCAATGCTGACTACAAGGATTTTGCAGTCGGAGGCCAGAGCGCAATCGATTTCAACACGCTCAAGAACTCCAATGATTTTGGCCAACTGCTTGACGCGGCACAACACCCGGTCACGGGGCTCGCGACCATCAACAAAAACCTCGAGAGAAGCTCTTGCCCTCTCCTGTACTAGCACAATCATCAAGACTACCGTCATGGGAAGCACAACAAATACAAAAGCGCAGATGCAGATGGGAGAGACCATTGCCGTGCTGGTGGTATTTTTTTTCCTCCTTGTCATCGGCATGGTATTTTATGTCAACATCGCAACCACGAAAGTGGAGGAATCAAGGTACAAGAACACGGAGCTTGAAGCGGTGAACGTGATGAAAAGGGCTTTATCATTACCCGAGTTGCAGTGCAGCCACAATAACATCGTGGATGAGGCGTGCGTGGATAGGTACAAGCTTTATGCCGCGGACGCCGCTGTCGAGGCAAACCCGTCGGCATATTTTGACCTCTTTGGCACAAGTACCATTACCATTTTCCAGATTTATCCGGCTCCCTTATCCGGCGAAGAGCCCGTCTTACTCTACGACTTCAAGCCGGCAACCTACTCTTCACGGCTGAACACCAGCACTCCCATCTCCATCTATCATCCTTTGACCAGGACACATGCCTTTGGGCTTATGGAGATTGTCACCTACGGAAAATGAGCAAAAAAGCACAAATGGAAATCTTGGGGTTGGCCATAGTAGTCTTATTGCTCATTCTGGGCATGGTGTTTGTTGTAAGGTTTATTGCGCTTTCCGACAAAGGCAGCATCAGGAAAGAGGTTTCGGAATCTCAGATAGCGTCCAACTACATCGCCACGTATCTCGATACCACGGTCAGGGATTGCCGCGGCCTTACCATTGAAGAGCTCCTCATCGACTGCGCAGAAGGCACCCCCGGACCGCGCGGAGGAGCAATCAACTGCGGCTATACTCTGCTTCCTGACGGCCATGAGGTAAAATCGTGCGAGCAGGCGCAGCTTGCGGCAAGCACAATCTTCCTCACCACTTTTGAGGCTTGGAAGACTAAGTATTATTTCACCTCTTTCCTTCAGGGCAGGTCGCCTTTCCTCACCAACGGCACTGAATGCAAGGGTCAAAAGCGCTCGAAGGACTATTTCCTCTCCACAGCTTCCGGGACACTCCATGTAAAGCTGGACTTGTGCAGTTAGAACCAATCGATATATTTAAATACCAGTTATTCAATGAGGAGATGAATGGCATACAAGAAAAAGAGAGCGCAAGGACTTTCTATCAATACGATTATTATTGCAGCGCTGGGATTGGCCGTGCTGGTGATATTGTTTGCGGTCTTTACAGGCAGAATTGGACTGTTCAACAAGGCAGTTGCGGGCACAGACACGTGCCAGCAGAAATGCGATGGTCTGGGAAAAGTAAGGGCTGCAGGGGCAACTGCGGATAGCTGCAGAGCAGAAGGCGGAACAGCCATCTCAGGAGCATATTCAGATGTGCAGGAAGGGACTTCCTGCTGCTGCAAGTAATTTTCGTTTCTATACTTTTATTCTATACATTTATTCTATACATTTATATATCTCGAATTCTAAAATCCCCCATGAAAAACAGGAAGGCACAGCACAGAGCTCCAAAGCTGATGATGTACCTGATATTAATCAGCATTACCGTTATTGTCATGTGGATTATCGTTAAAACCATCATCGAAAGTGTGCTGGCAATCTAAATGAAGCGAAAAAAAGGGTTCATGTCAGCAGAACAATTGCTTGGACTCGTCATTCTAGGGGTCATTCTCTATTTTCTATGGCCATTTATGGGGGATCTGTGGACAGCCACCAGCTCTACAGGAAAAGATACAGCTTGCACAGTTTCACTCATCAACGGCGGAACGAAGGCGGCGTGCCCCATCTCTACAGTAAAAATTATGCAGGACAAAATTGAAATAACCGAACTGGGGGGAAAGCCAAAGGAATTCTCCACGAAGGCGACAGATGCATCCACTAGGACGAAAGAGACAATGGCAAAGCTTCTTACCAAGTGCATGACTCTTGGCGGTGGGCCATCAAGCTCAGCATTCAGCAGAGCAAATTATCTTGAGACTGAGCGTGTTTGCCTACAATGTTTCATAGTAACCATCCAACACAACATCCCTGCGGGACAGCTCCTTCCTTATCTGGAACAGACAGTTTACTGGAACGGCAAAACGTACCTGGGTGCGCTCACGAAAGATGCTGACCATAAGAAGGCATATCTTCTCATAGGAGACACTAAAAAAATCATCCCATCGAACAAGGAAGAACCACTGCAACAAGGAAAAGAATACACTGTTATTTTCCTCGGTCACAAAAAAGGGGAACTCCCAGACACTTGGGACACAATCCTAAACATCAATGATCGCGGATTTGTCAAAGGTTATCTTCAAACAAACGACCAATTCTTCACCTATGTAGTGGAAACCTCAAATATACCTACTGTCTGCCAGCGTTTGGTGAACTGATGAACCGAAAGGCAGACGAACTTGGCTTCCAAACCATTGTTGTTATCCTCATCATCCTTATAGGGTTCATATTGGCATTCAAATGGATCCCTACATTTAAGGAAGTGTACAAAAACAACATGGATTATGAGCTCTGCAAGGACAGCAATCTCGCGAATGCAAAACTCAAGCTCACGGTGCCAGGAACAAACCAAATCCTGACAGAACGGGAGGGTAACAAATGCAAAACAGAATATGTGAAAGCTCCGGAAGATGGAGAGATACCATTCATCGCAAAAAAGATGGTCAATTGCTGGGACATGTATTTGGAAGGTAAAGCAGACCTGTTCGAGACTGCGGACAACAACTATTGTGCATTTTGCTCGGTCATAGATTTTGAGAACAAAGATGCACGGTTGGAAGGACTCCCATCCTATCTGCTCAAAAATGAGGTCAAGGGCACAGGAAAAACATACTACGAGTACTTGACAAGCATCACAGTAAAAAAAGACACGCTTGCACAATATGAAAATTCACCGTTAAGCAAACTGAAAATTGACACTTCCAACCCGGCTGCTGTAGTTTTTGTTTCGGCGAAAAATGCGAATCCCGGAAGCTTAACCGGACAAAGTTCTGCTGTTGAAGGGGGAGTTTCTGCAGGGGTAGGGGCGGGGGTTGGGACCGTTATAGGGGCAATTGCAGGATACTCAATAGTAACCGGTCTCGGGCTATGCACAACGGTTGTTTTATGCCTATTTGGAGGGGGGTTAGTTGCTTTTGGGACTATTCTTACTACTGGAACCGTAATAGGGGGAGCCGGAGGGGCCACGGCATATGGTATGGCAGTAGGCGCAAATTATGCCCCAGACAGAGATTCCAAAATTTTACTGATACCATACGAAAAAAATACATTAGAGAAGCTCAAATGCACCCGTCTCGAAGGACAGGATTATTTGGAAATCAAAAAATGACAACATTAAAAAAGGATTAAAACGTTAAGGAATCATGGTTACAAACATTAAAGGACAAGCATCAGATTTCAGGACACTGCTCACCATTGTCCTCATCATCGTGACTGCCATTATTATCGTCGGCATAATCTATTTTGCCTACAAGGACGTCGGGAACCCGGCTGTCAAAAACGTTGTCGAGAATTTCCCTTTTGGCTAACATGAATAACAAAGGTATCACCCAGGCTCCAGCGAAGATAATGCTCATCTGCCTTGTTGTAGGCATCATACTGTTTTTATTTCCAGGAAAGCTCATGGCTGCAGCCAAAGACAACATCATCAATCCACTCAAGGAGATGGCAGGGTTGAACAAAAAAACAGAAGAACAGAAAAAACAAGAGGAAGTACAACTAGCAATAGACAAAGCAAAGAACGTTCATCAATCACTCGTCGATATCATCAATCGCTGCAGCAAGGCCCAAACAGCGCCATGCCAGTGCGGGAACATTATCTATCCCGATCTTGGGGAACATTTCATCCAAATCAGCAACTCTGACAAGACTATCACTCTCCTAGATAAGGGCAAAGCTGCAACAGCGACAAAAGCAACAATCCCATCACCTTATTCCGTTAAATTCCTTGATAAAAATCCCATCTCAAAAATCTATTCTGTCTCAAGCACTAACCCGCAGCTCATTGCTCTTGACAAAGACGGGCTTTTGGCGGATAGAAGCAGCTACCCCATTAATACGGAGGTAAGAGGCCCACTTACACGGTTTTTTAGAATGAGCCAAAACACCATCGCCATCACAACACTAGTGTCCACGATACCGCAGCCTGACTTCATAGGTTATACTGCTCCAGACTGCGCCTAAATCACAATGTTTAAGAAAGCGGAATATCGTACAACCTCCATGAGAAAAGCACAAGGCATGCCATTGAACACCATCATCCTAGCTGCGCTTGCTCTGGTGGTACTTTTCACACTCCTCTACGCATTCACCGGTCAGACAAAAATTTTCTCTAAAAATATTGGAGGTTGCTTGACGAAAGGGGGAAAATGTGCGTCAAGCATTGATGGAAAACAATGCAAAGACAATTACCCCATTTCCATTTACGTTTCCGATGACTGTCCGCAAGATCCAAAAAACCTTTGCTGCCTGCCAAACGAAAACCAACAGCAAAGTGCAATGCCACAACAAACTCCACCAGCAAACACTCAAGGTATTCCATGAAGGCAACAAAACAGGGAATGAGCAGCGTTGAAGTGATGGGGGCCCTCATTCTTGTGCTCATTGTTGTTGTAATCTCCGCATTTATAATCAAAAAAGGACTTTTTACAGGTGATGCAAACGTGCAGGCACTTTCCGACTGCAAATCGCGGCTAGGAACGTGCAAGCCGCAATGCAGTTCTGATGAGTCTGGATTTTACCTCTACGGAGGCTGCGGAAAAAACCAAGAAACAACCAACAAATATTGTTGTGTGAAAAACAGCCTCACATGACCTCTACATTTTCACGCAAAGCACAGGTATCTTTTGCGCTCAAGGAGCCGATAACCCTCGTGTTATCCATTATTGGGGGCCTTGTTCTCCTTGGTGTGGCTTTCACCCTCAAAACAGCGTTACTCTCTGAAAAAGATGACGGAGAACTCGCAAATTTCGAGAGATTGGTCGCAACTTTACAGGATTTAGAGCAGAAACCGGAGAAGAAGCACGCCACGGTCATCTATTATCTTCCTAAAGAGAGAGCTCTCGTTGCATACGACACACTGCGATCGAGCTACCTGCCATCATCCAGCATGGATAAAGCATCAATTCTCTATGCTCCCTCATCATGCTTCGCTGATGCTTGCATATGTCTTTATGATATCAAAAAATGGAATCCCCAGAGCCAGAAGGAAAAAGATAATGGAGTGATATCATGTAAAACTCTTGGAAAGGGGAAGATCATCTCCTTCTATTCTGAGATGGGTGTTGAGCCACACACAAAAGGAGACATCCGACGTTATGGGTCCGGGCATTTTGTTGTGTACGAAGGCTCGGCAAGCAAGCCCACATTCAGGCTTTTCATTCAGGAATCAGGAGCAGACCCTACACTAACATTCTTCATCAACCCACTTGATGAGTCGAATACGAACGATATTGCAACGCAGCTTCTCAAGAAAGCCATCGATTCTTAAGCTTCTACAGTTTCCTAACGAAATCCAGCTAGGAAAAGCATAAAAACACCTAAAGGCAATGGTTGCCCATGCTGAGAAAAAGAGGGGGATTATCCAAAAGCAAGGCTGGGATGACCCATGACCAGTTCTTCATCATATTTGACCTTATTCTTGCGGGAGTGGTGTTTACGAGCCTTTTGTTCTTCATAAACGGCATCAAGGATAACAGTATTTTTGAGAGAAATTATATTGCGAGAGACACCGCCCTCCTCCTCAACACCCTGTATGCCGCTCCTGGTGACGTCTCTTATCTCTACAAGGAGCCACTACAGGGCCAGGGGAAGTCAAACCTCCTACTGGAGTTCTCGCAGGGAAAGGCAACACTCACTGATATCAATAAGAAAGGACAACCAATATGGTACCCTTTCGGCATGAACAAGGAAATTCCACTTTCTCAAGCGACTTTCTCCTCAGAGGATAAGAACGGGCTACTTTTCGAGAAGAGCCATAGCGGAATCAATATCAAAGCGGTGAAGGTGTCTGACCTTGGGCAAAAAAGCTGAAATATCTAGTGAACTGGTCTTGGCGATTCCCCGCTTTATCTTCCTTATAATCGTTCTCTTCTCTGTAGTGCTGTTGATCAAGGCCTTTGTGAAGGAAAAAATAGAGGTGAAAGAGCTCGAATCGTCCATTTTTTTCCAGCGAGTGCTCTTTGGGAAAGGGGGGATAGTGTGGTATGATGAGGCATCGCAGCGGATGCATCCCGGCACCATAGACTTGGAAAGGTTCAGGGAAGCAGGCAATCCGCAGACACAGACTAATTTCCTCGATAACATCTTTGCGACTTATGGGGAAGGGAATCCCATCCTCGCCGCGCATCTGGTGCTCGAGATGGAAGGAAAACCTCCTCTCGAAGCCTATTACAACAAGCAAAATTACTTTCGTTGGGAGCCGAGGACACTCTCCACCGTGACCGGGGGGTCGGCAAGCGTCTCCTCCTCCAAGCACGCGTCCTATGTCCTGGTCAAGGACGGCGACAACCTCATACCGGCCACACTCAAAGCGACTATACTATCATGACGAACACGAACAGCAAGCGAGCAGCAATTGTAGATTTCCTCTCCCATTTCTGGGCATACATTTTTGTGGCTATGGTTATTGTGCTTTTTGCCATTTTCTTCAAGCTGGGTCAACAGGATCAGGCATCCATCACTTCTCTTGATTCCAACATTGTCGATTCAAACCTGATCAACTACCTCAAGACGCCGATAATAGTCACCACCGGCCACCCCAAAGAAAAAATTTCCGTTGGAGAATATATCGTCTCTTACTACAGCCAAGATCAAAGTACTGTATCGTCAGAATCAAAAACACAATTCCAAGCCACTATGAGGCAGCAGACGGAAGCAATCCTTAACTCACGCCTTCCCAACATCAAATGGAAGCTGTTCTTGCCATCCATCGACTCTACGCTTCCTTTCACCCTTGCGGGAGAGTCTGGAACTGGGGATACATCTACTGTAGGTGTTGTCAAGGGCATCGGACAATCTTGCGTTACTTTGCCGCTACAGAATTCGGATCAGGCATTGGTGAAGCTTGTTATCATCAATGACGCACTTCCCGCAAGCACAGTTCTCACCCACATCAAAGGCACCATCTATAAGGAGTATTCATGCTGAGAACAAACAAGAAAGGGGGATTCATCTTCGAGCCGATTGTTGCTCTCGGGCTCGTGGTTGTTCTTGTTTATGCATTTATTGTCGTGACCAATAAACAGGCCATGTTCAACGAAAGGATAGGAGAAAAACAGCTCAAACTTATTGATGCCTATTACCAGGGAGAAAAGCATCTTATTTATACGGATTATGCGGCAAAGCTTTCCGCTATGCAAGCACTATATGACCTTGCACTTTATGGGGGGGAGATTGAGGAAAAATGCGGGAACTATTTTGGCTATACTCTCTGGTCGGATCAAAACAAGCCCATTGGAGCATGCTTTCCAACATACAAAGACAATTTTGCTGCAATGTTTGAGGAACATCTTAACAGCCATTTCACAACACACGAAGAGACATCAGTTGGCTACACCTTTGACATTAAAAATTCCCTTGATGTCATAGGGATGCCTGATTCAGGCATTGATTTCAAAATAGGAAACGTCAACATACGGGAAGTTGCGATCTCGGACTTCATTGTTGCGCCAACACTTAATCAACAGCCACAGGATAAGAAGCCAATACTCACGCCATCACCTCAAACTCCCTTATCGTCTTCGTGCCCGCTCGTAAGCGCGCCCCGCCCCTCAGGAGTGAAAGTGGACAGAATTGTGCTGCACCATACAGGAGATGATGCTGCAAGCAAAACGTGCAGAGCACTCCAGCAATTCGGGCTGTCTGTGCATTACATCATTGACAGGGATGGAACAATAGTCTATGCTGTCGATGAAGGCAAGATGGCATTCCACGCCAAAGGCCAAAATTCAAAATCTATAGGCATCGAGATTGTCAATACGGGAAGGGCTTCGATGCAGTACACTCCAGCACAGTATGCAGCCATCAAGCAGCTCATCAATGATATCGCGAAACGGTGGCCAGATGTCAAAGTTGATAATGAACATGTCGTGGCCCATTACCAAGTCTCGGATATCGGAAAATGGGATCCTTCTCCCAACTTTGACTGGGCACAGATAGGTCTTGGAAGCCACCAAACCCTTGCATCGCTTGGGAAAAAAGCCCCTACGGAGTATGGTTATGCATAACCCAGAAATCAAGCAACTTATGGCACCATCGGCGCTTGTAGCCATCATCATCCTTACGGGAATTGTCTTCTTCAACTCTGATGAAAACATCACCGGATATGCAATCAAGGAGCAGAGCAAGACAGACTTCTTTGGCACTTATTCCATCAAGCCTTCCTTCAAGGCGCATGTTGATTATGACCTTTCTATGTATGACAAGATACGACAGGACTTGGACATCATCTCGGCATGCGTTGATTTGGGGGCATCGTTGGAGACGTGCATCAGGAACAGGGCGCAGACCAAGGAGATGCTCTGGGAAACGGATTGCGACAAAGGGATGCAGAGACTGTTTTATGACATCGTGAAGCTGTATGAGGATTGCGCAAAGTCGCAGGACACCAATTGTGTCTGCGCAATGGATTTTGAGGCAAAAGAATACGCAAAGAAAAACAATTTCCAAGGCCTCTATTCATATTCCCTCACCGCAAACGCAAATGAATACACGCTCTCAAACAAGCAAGGAACGCTTTCCTACTCGCTCAAGGGCTTTTCCACATCTTATGCGCCCCTGACGCTTGACTACACCTATACTAATGAGAAACTAACCCTAAAAACAACCCACCAAAAAGAGGACGGCGGAAAATATCCACTCACTTCTGAGTTTTCAGGTATCATGATCCTTAAACAAACTAAGGACAATAAGATTTCAATCGACCCTGTCGGAACCTACTCAAAAGGCCTCATCTACCCTGGCTCAATTCCTGTGGATCTTGGAGGGGCAAACACAAACCCTCCGGAGTGCAAAAAGCCTGCACAAACCATCCAAAGATTCTGCGTTACCGATACTAAAAAAACTGTTCTTGCGTACGATGCCATTGACGGGGAAGCGAAGCGAAGACCGATTGTGATTAAGTTTGCAGCTTATATGCAGGACACCCCTCCTGCCCCTGTACAAAACCTAAAGGTTGAGGATGCCCCAAAAGCGGAGAAATCCCTTGTAGTATCTTGGGATGAGAGTGCAAGCGGGGATGTTTCTTCTTATATTGTTTACCAATCAACAGCAGAAGACGCATTTAATGGTCCGACATCAACATTTAGGGATAAGGTCACAGCAACAACATACAAAACATCACAGAAAAAGCAGCTTGACTCAACCATTGACTTGAAAACATGCACACTATCACTTGAAGACAAAACATGCCTATTTTCCGGTCAGAAGCTGGATAAAAATACACTGTATTCCATGCCCAATACGAATGGCAAGCAGACACTGTTCGTTGTTGCTCCTGTCGATGAGGATGGAAAAGACTATTGGTTTGCTGTGACTGCAATAGATCAAAACGGCAATGAAGCGGACAACGTGAAGCCGCAGCAGAAAGTTTCTGTTGGCTCGAAAGCGTCATTGGATGACTTGCCTTTGCGCTCAGAAGGCATTGCTCCGCTGCCTGCGAATGCTGCTACTAATTATAACAAACAAACCCAGACTTTTACCTTTTCTAACTTTATTACACCAACTCTGAATGCGGACGGAAACCCTGCAACAGGATACAAGGATGTTGTCTTGCTCTACAAAAAGAAGGAAACTGATATGCCTGCTAATGCTCCCTTATCGTTTTTTGATGGCGAGATTGTCATTAATCCGCAGCCTGGCACATCCTTTTCCATCCCCCTCTCAACAGAATCAGGTAGCGTTTATTATCTTGTTCTGGTTGCCCGAGACCAGGCGAATAACCCCCAGAAAACCCTTACTCCGGCAGACATAGGAGCCACTGTTTTGGAGCTGCCAATCACCTAATCCTGCCCTAAAACTATATAAACCGTCCTTATTGCTCATTCCCTATGTTCAAGCTTCCTTACGAGCAGATTGTGGCTGCAATCATGCAGAAAGCCAATTTGCCTGAAACTGAGGTCGAATTAAAGGTTAGGGATAAATTAAGGCATCTTTCTGGGCTGATATCCAAAGAAGGCGCTGCGCATATTGTTGCCAATGAGCTAGGCGTGAAATTGCTTGAGCCTTTTTCCGGCAAACTGCAGATCAAGAACATCATGCCTGGCATGAGGGATGTGGAGACTGTAGGGAAGGTCATCCAGAAATATGAAGTTCGCTCTTTTAATACCGGTGCACGTTTTGGGAAAGTTGCTTCTTTTATGATTGGGGATGAAACCGGTTCGATTAGGGTTGTGATGTGGGGAGATCAAACAGACAACATGGCCAAAATGAACGAAGGTGATGTTGTTTCGATTGTGTCCGGCTATGTGCGGGAGAACATGGGAAGAAAGGAATTGCATATCAATGAGAAATCTAAATTGATATTGAATCCGGAAGGGGTTACAATAACGACAACAGAAACTGCAGGAAGCTTTTCATCTTTAAGATCACAAGCTACAAGGAAAGAAATCAAGGACTTGACAGGGCAGGACACCAATGTGGAGATTTTAGGTACTTTGGTGCAGCTATTTGAGCCCAGGTTCTTTGAGATCTGCAAGCAGTGCGGAAAAAGGGCGAAAGTAATGGATGGCATGCCAACCTGCGTTGAGCACGGGCCCGGAGAAGCTGACTATTCCTATGTCATGAACGGCACGATGGATGATGGGACAGAGAATATCCGCATCGTGTTCTTCAGGGAACAGGCATCCTCGCTTCTGGGGATGAGCAATGCCGAGGTTTTGCAATACAAGGACAACCCTGCGACGTTTGAGCCGAAGAAGACGGAGTTATTGGGCACCATCATTAAATTGACAGGCAAAGCAACACAGAACCAGATGTTCAACAGACTGGAGTTTGTTGCACGAGCAGTTGATTTGAACCCAGACCCGAAGGCGGAGATGGCGAGATTGGAGAGTTCTTAGAAATCATTCACTCTATTTTGTTTTTTCGTCTTCTTTCTGTTTTCTATTTAACAAATAAAAGAACAATATGAGGGTCAAAATAAAATTAAGAGTTCCAATAAACAAAATTTTTCCATCTGTCGTCAAATCTTTATAATAAGAGGGAATGTTAATACTAAAACCAACTTGATTAATTATTAACAATATTCCACCTATTGCAGCGATTGTACCACCATGTTTTTTCAACCAATCAAACGATTTTTTTATCATTTCAAAAACTCCTTCAGTATTGCAAAAACAATCCCAAAAACTAACAAAACTAAAGCAACATTAAGGAATGGGAGATTTACCCCTGTAGTTTTTGTTAATTCAGGAATAATAGTTGTTAAAAAAATCACTACAATGAAAATAGCAACAATGCCTTGAAGTGCTTTGTCTACGGTGCCCATGAGAACATTGTGCCTAAACTTGTTTAATTATTTTTCCCCATACCCCCCACTGGACACTGGACATCCTCGGAGGGAGTATATAAAGGACTTCTGGCTCTTATAGGTAGTTGCCCAAAAGGCACAAACCTCACTCCCTTCGCACAGAGGGCCGAAAGGCGCCTCATAGGATAAAGAAGGGAGATGAAACAAAACGGGAAACCAAGGGGTTAGTAACATGAAATACACAGAACAAAAACATAGGGAATATACAGAAACAGAGAACAACAACACGCCAGAGAAGCGGTTCTCAACAGGTGCGGTAAGCGCAACGGTTTGGCGAAATTCCGGGGTTGGCAAGAACGGGCCGGTAGAGTTCAGAACTGTCTCATTCCAACGATCCTACAAGGATAAGGATGACAAGTGGCAGCACACTTCAAGTTTGCGCTTGCATGACATTCCCAAGGCAACCTTAGTTCTCAATAAGGCGTTTGAATTCCTCGTAATGAAGGAGTCTCAGGGGCAAACAGAGGAAGAAGTCGTCTAGAAAGCATTAAAAACAAAGGTGAAACACAATGGAACAGGAACTTGTCATGGAAATTGAAGACATACAACCAGTTCGGAAGTCAAGAATGACGAAAGAAAAAGAAACCAAGGAACCAAAAGAGGTCAAGAAAGAGTTCACTCTTTATGATCTTCCAGGTGTAGGGGCAGCAACCGCTGAAAAATTAATAGCTTCAGGCTACTCTGACCTCATGAGCATCGCCACAGCCCCGCCTTCTGAATTGGTGGAAGCTACCGGCATGGGAGATGCGCTGGCAAAGAAGCTCATTGCGATTGCCAGAGAATCCTTGGAAATGGGATTTGAGACAGGAGAAGAGCTCCTGCAAAAGCGCGCGCTTGTCCAAAAATTCTCAACAGGAAGCGCAGCTTTAGATGCCCTTGTTGGCGGCGGCTTTGAAACATCTGCCATCACAGAATGCTTTGGCGAATTCGGTTCCGGAAAAACCCAAATCGGGCATGTCCTTGCTGTCAGAGTCCAAAAGCAGATTCCGGGAGCTGTAGCTGTCTACATAGACACCGAAAACACCTTTCGCCCTGAGAGAATTATCCAGATTGCAGAGGCAGAAGGGATGGATCCAACTGAAGTTCTTCAAAACATCAAAGTGGCACGAGCCTTTAACTCAGACCACCAGATGCTTTTGGGAGAAAAAATCGAGGACCTCATCAAGAAGCAGGGCTTGAATGTCAAAATCCTCATTGTGGACTCCCTAACAGCTCATTTTAGGGCAGAGTACATTGGCCGCGGCACATTGGCGGATAGGCAGCAGAAGATTAACAGGCATATGCGAGATTTGGCAAGGCTTGGCTATATGCACAATGTCTGCATCTATGTGACCAATCAGGTTATGTCCAAGCCAGACCAGTTTTTTGGAGACCCAACAACTGCAATCGGCGGCCACATAGTGGGACATGCATCCACTTTCCGTATCTACCTCCGAAAGGGGAAGAAAGGGACAAGGGTTGCAAAACTCATTGACTCCCCCAACCTTCCGGAAGGAGAAGCCAGCTTCTCTGTCGAGATTGGCGGATTGAAGGACGTTTAAGCCAAACACATAGAACGCCGACCATTTGCGGTCGGCCACACTCTTGCGAAGCATATTTTTTCTTTTTTAATTAAGACGCTTCAAATGCCGTTTTCCGCGTTCCTCCGATGGGAAGGACATTGAAAGTTGTCTATAAGCGTCTAAGCCAAGGAAACATCAAAATTATAACGGCCTTTTGGCTCGATTGAACATGGAAAAAACATGGTACGACAAGGAAGAGGACATCCTCAACATAGAGCTAAATAAGAAAGCCTATTGGAAAACAGTTGAGCTGCCAAACGGCATCAATATTGACGTTTCAAAAGAAGGCATCATCACCGGCATAGAAATCATGCGTGCAAGCAAAATCTTTTCAGGGGATGTGAAGAAAGTCATTGAGCAGGCAAAACTTCTTGCCTCATAATTAAAAAATAAAAAAAAACTTTACTCCTCGGTAAAGTCTTCGAGCTTCTCAGTGTATTCGGCATCCGATTTGATGGTTCCTTTTGCCTTCAAGAACTCTCTAGCGAGCAGCCAGAACATCAATCCCAGCGCTTTCTTGCCCTTGTTGTTGCACGGCACAACCAAATCAATGTCATTTGCCTGATTGTTGGTGTCGCACAAAGCAATTATTGGAATGCCCATGCTGGCTGCGTCCATGACAATATTGCGATCAGGCCACGCATCCGCAACCATCACTAATTTAGCTTCAGTATACTGCTCTAATGTAGGATTAGTCATGGTTCCCGGCTGATAGCGTCCTGCATACGTTCTGATGCCGGTCGCTTTTCCAAACGCGCGCGCAGCCTTCCATCCATTTTCCCTTCTACAGGCAACGATAATATCTTCAGTCCTGTATTGGCCCATGAAATTTGCCGCAATCTTGATGCGCTCATCGATCCTTTGCAAGTTGAGAACAGCCAATCCATCCGGGCGCGTCTTGTAGATGAACGCTTCCATGTATTTTGTCCTGAATTTCGTGCCAATGTGAATGCCCGATTTCAGATAGACATCCTGCGCAACCAATAATGATTCCTCTGACATGTTTTTTCCTCCAAATAGTGCGAGAATGCACTACGTTTTTATTGCCTCAGTAGTTTGAGCCAGTGGCTCGTCGGCTGTACATTATGGGATACTCACTTCATTTAAAAAACTTGCTTTTATAAAAAATCAAAACAAAGAAAAACCGGCTTACCCAGTGTTCTCGTCATCTTCGCCGAAGTTCTCGGAATCCTGGAAAGAGCCGTCTCCGGAGCCTTCAGGAGCCTCGGAAGAGCCTTGTGCAGGCTCATCGGTTGATCCTTGTGAGGCTGCTGGGGCTTCCCCTTGGCTGACAACTTCAGCAAATCCTACCTTCTTCAGCACTCTAGTAACACGAATCTTGACGCTATCACCTTTCTTGGTGTTTGGAACGAATAAGACAAAGCCGTCTTTCTTGGCCAATCCATCGCCTTTCTCACCAACTGCATCAATGATGACATTGAGCTCATCACCGACATTCACCGGGGCATTTCGCTGCTCATAGCCTCCCCCGCTATCTCCACCATAATCCCCGTATCCTCTATTTTCTCTCATCATATGTCTTACCCCACGTATCTTCTACTTATGGCCAGCTTTTACGCTAGCTATAAGGTAGGTTGGCTTTTGGGTATATAATTGTAATGGTCTGAGTATAGGAAAACCCAGCAAAATTTATTAAGTTATTTTCTATATTGTAATTAATACTATAGTGTTGGATTAGAGATTTGCGCTATATACCTAGAAAATCATCCCGCCATCAACACGCAGCACTTGGCCAGTGATGTAAGAAGCATCATTTGAAAGCAAAAATGCAACCACTTTCGCAATTTCTTCCGGCTTTCCACCTCTTTTGAGTGGAGTTAATTGCTCAGCAGCAAAAGTCTTGAGTACGCCAAGGTCTTTTGTCATGTCTGTCTCCACCAAGCCAGGAGCAACGGCATTCACCCTGATATTTTTTTTTGCGAGTTCCTTAGCCAATGATTTGATAAATCCTATAACTCCCGCTTTTGCAGCAGCATAGTTGGTTTGGCCAACATTGCCGCTTAACCCAATAACAGAAGACAAGCAAACAATCGCGCTATTGTCCGGCATCAAAGGAAGCGCATTTTTAGTGACATTGAACACTCCAGTCAAATTTACCGCAATATTATGGTCCCATTCCTCATCAGACATTTTTGCCAGTGTGCGGTCTCTGAGAATGCCTGCATTGTTCACCAATAAATCAACCTTGCCAAACTTTTCTTTCACATCAGCAAACATCTTTTTGACTTCATCGCGGTTTGAGACATCTGCTTTCAGCGCAACAGCTTTTCCCCCGGCGCTTTCAATAGAAGAAACAACGTTCTTTGCCTCTGCTTCGTTCTTGTTATAGTTGACAACGACAGTTGCGCCCCTTTTTGCAAGCTCAAGCGCGGTTGCTGCGCCAATGCCGCGAGAAGCGCCAGTTACCAGTGCAATTTTTCCGTCAAAATCCTTATTCACATCATTCACCTATCCACAAACTCGGCCATCTTGATTTTAAACATATCAGCAACACCAATTCTTTTCTTTTGCGGGTCTTCCAATATCGCTCTCAGCAAGACAATTCGCTGCAGCTCAGGCATTTCTTCAGTTAGTTCTGCCACAGCAACAACATCCAACTTTTTCCCATTCTCAACGGCGTCCTTCCCATAAAGCACAATCCTTATTTTTTCATCAAGCATGTCTTTTGTGAACGCACCCATTGCAAGCTGGATGGTTGCTCCGCTTGAGCCAGCACCAATAAGCTTTCTGCACGCACTCACAGCGCCCATGAAACATTTTGGATCGGCATCCCCCACAAAACGAACATAAGGATGGAGCGAGCCATCGTGAGCACCCTTCAACTGAGCTTTCACACAATCAAGCCCTTCTCCAACAATCTCAATCTCCCTCGTTTTTATGCCTTTAAGATAGTTTGGAGCGGGAAGCATGCCGATTTCAGAGAATATCCTGTCCAATGCAAGAGGAGAAGAGCTCGCACACACAAGACGCATAAACACAGGCTCACCCGGAGGAAAGTTCTGCATCGCAACAGAAGCATCCCCTATAGAGAGCACAGGGAAAAGCGCAGCAAGCTTCGGGAGCATTTTTGCAATGCCTTCCTTATGAATTGCTTTTTGCGACTCTGCATCCAATAACCGCATTAGATTTTCAAGCGCGCCTGCAACCCCATACTGCACATGAGTATTCATTACCGGGATATTAATCACTTTTCTCTCGATTGCGCTTTTTGCAACCCTAACCTTTACACCTTCAATATCTTTTTCAACAAAACTTTCTTTTGAGATGTCAATAAAGGAAACACCATTTGTTTTGCACATCTGAACAATGCCTGCTTTTGAGGCAGCATCAGCGGAATCGCCAAGAAGAGACTGCTCGCCAACCACAATATCCTCAACGCCTTTTTTCCTAAGCCATGTAATCACAGAGCCCAATATTCTTGGACTTGTATATGCGCCTTGCTGTGTGGAAGGTTCTACACAGCTCACCTTGATGAATACCTTATCTGATGCCTTGATGTCAACGCCCTTTAAGAGGGAGAGTGCTTGGTAAACATCTTCTTCTACATCATACTTTAAGCGCATTATCGCAACCGCATTGCCTGTTTTTGCACCGGAAAACGAAAAAGAATCCCCAACCTTGAGCTTCCCCATTGTTTTTTTTGGCATTCTGCTGCCAAACTCATCCTCAAGAAGAGCAACATGGTAAGGAACAACGGGATGATTTGTAGAAGGAATGCTCACGGTTGTCATGCCGACGATTTTTATCTTTGTTCCCCTCTGTTTTTTTACAAGAGCATTGCAATACGCACAGCTATCAATAGGATATGCCCATTTTCTCCTGCACTTTTCACACAACCATCGTGTTATCATAGCTTCCTCAAGACATGGACAACCGCGGTTGTTCCGCAGCCGCCGACATTGTGCGCCAACCCCATTTTTGCATTGTTCACTTGCCTTTTTCCTGCTTCCCCTCTCAATTGTTTCACAAGCTCATAGATTTGTGCTAGCCCAGTCGCACCAACAGGATGGCCCCTTGCTTTAAGGCCGCCGGACATGTTTACCGGAATCGGGCCATTAAGTTTTGTCTTCCCTTCCCGAATGAGCTGCTTCCCTTCGCCTTTTTTAGCAAACCCCAAATCCTCATAGGCCATAAGTTCAGCGGAAGTGAAGGCATCATGCACTTCTGCTAAAGAAATATCCTGCGCAATGATTCCTGCTTGCTGATATGCCTGCTTTGCGGCCTCTTTTGTTGAGAAAAATGAAGTCATATCCCCCATTTCAAACACCCCTAAAGGGGATGTACACAGCCCAGAGCCAGCTATTTCTATGTCAGAATTGTTTTTTGATACAACCGCAGCAGCACCACCATCAACAGAGATGCTGCAGTCAAGCACCCTGAACGGCGAGCAGACAACAGGAGATTTTTCGAGCAATTCTTTGCTGATGTTTTTCCCAAAAAACTTCGCCTTTTCATTTGTTGAGGCGTTTTCATGGTTTTTTAGCGCAACCAATCCTAAATCACCCATTGTCGCACCATACGTTTTCATGTACTGCTGTGCAACCAAGGCATACTGCGCTGGGAAAATCATCCCTTCATCCTGCTCATACACGCTTTGCGCTGCTGTGAGAAAATCTGTGGTCACTTGAGCAGTTGTTGCGGGAGAGAGTTTCTCAACACCCACCGCGAGAACATTCTCATGCTCCAGCCTTATAGCATTCCACAGCGCAACCCCCCCGCTTGCGCACGCCGCGCTCACCTGAATTATCGGAATGCTTTTCTGCAGCACACTGCTGAGCATTCCGCCAAACAAGCGCTGATTCTCGCCATCAGACGAAAAATCGTTCCGTGCAACAACAATGGCACCTATTTTTTCAAGCGAAAGATCAGCATCATCAAGGGCTTCAAGGATGGCTTCATAGCACATCTCATGCGAAGACTTGTCAGCTGAGCCAAACCTTGTCATTCCCACTCCTTTGATATACGCTGCCATGTTATTGAGAGTGCTTCTTTTCAAATTCTTTTTTATTAACAACTGCAAGAATGAGAGCAACTTCCGCAACCGTTTTTCCACCAACCTTTGCGCAACCCTCTACAAGCACCTTGTCGTTGTGAGTAGCGTGAGATATAGCCTCAATAACCATCTCCTGCTTTGGAAGAACAGGGGCATAAAACTTCGCATCCTTAATTTTGTAGATTACCACATGCTTCCCTTCATGGCCTTGAATAGAATATCTCACGAGCAGCGTTGCTGCTTGACCAATAGATTCCATTACCAATGTCCCTGGCATCAACGAAAACGACGTGAAATGGGTACTCATGTACTCTTCCATGCCGCTCACTTTTTTTCTTGCGACTATCTTTTTCTTATTTAGTGAAATAATCTCATCAAGAAAAAGAAATTCCTTGCCATAGGGGATGATTTTGAGGATGCCCTCTTTAGAGATGCTGCCTTTCTTGCCCTTCAAAGAATCAATGGATTGCATGTTTTCCCTCGAAAAGTCCATTGATGCGGATTTATATACGTTTGCACCAATCTTTTCTTTCGACCTCCTTTTAGTCGGTCAAAGAAAAGCTTGACCAAAAGAAAATGCTCCGCAATTGTACTGTCGGTAAACACCAAATCTTTATAAATGATTTTTCCTTTGTTTCTAGAATGAAGGGAAGAAAGAAAAAGCATCAAAAGGCGCAGGAGAAAAAGAGCGTTTCCCGGCTTATCAACAAGCTCCTCTCCCCCTTGGAAAGAGGAACAGTACTTACCACAGAGCTTCTGGAGCGCGCACGGCAATCCACTCCTTGGCTTTCGAACAATCTCAAGGCAGCTGTCGATCCCCATATTGTAAAACCAGCAGCCACAGGAACGAAAGACTTGAGCAGGGAAATACTCTCGCATGTCATCTCAAGGTTGCCTCATGTGGATGAACACTACATCAACAAGCTTTTGCAGCGCGATGACACATCATTCCTCCAAATTTTGACAGCTGGATTGGGCATAGACCCTTCGCAGCAAAAAGAGTACACCATTCTTTCGACAAAAAAACTGTTCAGGAGAATTTTGGTTGCCAATCGGGGGGAGATTGCGCTGCGCATCATGAGGGCATGCAGAGAGCTTGGTATAGAAACAATTGCGCTGTATTCAAACCAGGAAAAAGATGCGCTGCACGTGAAATTCGCGGACAAAACACACAACATTGGCTCATCCAAAAATTACCTTAACATCAAGAAAATCGTTGCAATAGCCAAGAAGATGAAAGCGGACTCTATCCACCCGGGCTATGGGTTCCTTTCTGAGAATGCCCAGTTTGCGGCATTGTGCGAGAAAAAAAGAATCATTTTCATTGGGCCAAGCTCTAAAGGAATCAAGCTGCTTGGAGACAAGGTGGAGGCAAAGAAGAGGATGGTTGACAATGGAGTGCCGATTATTGAAGGGCATGAAGATCCACTAGAAAGCAAGGAACAAGCCCAAGAGGCAGCCCAGAAAATAGGCTTTCCAATCATCATCAAGGCCGCGGCAGGAGGGGGAGGCAAGGGAATGCGCATCGTGCGCAAAGGCAAAATGCTCGGAGAAGCATACGATTCGGCGCAATCAGAATCCAAGGAATTATTCGGCAACGACACGCTCTACATCGAGAAATATGTGGAAGATCCCCGCCACATTGAATTTCAAATACTTGCAGACCGGTATGGCAATGTGATCCATTTTGGCGAGAGGGACTGCAGCATCCAGCGCAGGCATCAGAAGCTCATCGAGGAAGCGCCTTCTCCCGCCCTTACACAGGAGTTAAGGGAGAAGATGGGCACTGCTGCTGTTAACGCTATTCGAGCTATTGGCTTTGAGGGTGCGGGCACAGTGGAGTTTTTGCTGGACAAGTCAAGAAAACTCTACTTCATTGAGATGAACACCCGCATTCAGGTGGAGCACGGCATCACCGAGCTTGTAACAGGGGTGGACTTGGTGAAAGAACAGATTAAACTAGCAGCCGGGGCAAGATTATCGTACAAGCAGCAGGACATCAGAATTGAAGGATGGGCAATAGAATGCAGAATCAACGCTGAAGATCCTACCAATGATTTTTCGCCTTCTTCGGGAACAATCGTGAACTATCTACCGCCTGGGGGGCCTGGCATCAAGATCGGAAGCAGCGTACACGCGGGCTACAAGGTGCTGCCTCATTTTGATTCCCTCATTGCATTGCTGATGTGCCACGGTAAAGATAGAGAGGAGGCATTAAGCAGGATGAAGCGCGCCCTTGGAGAATATTGGATAGAGGGTGTAAAAACAACCATCCCTTTCCATAAGCTTGTGCTTGAGCATCCGCAATTCATCAGCGGCAAAGTAACCACATCATTCATCGAGCGTTACCATATTCTTGAGAAGCTGAAAAGAAAAAAATCTTCCAAAAAGCTCTCCCCAGAGGCAAGAGCGATGATTGTCAACGCGGCCATTTCTGAATACCTGAGGAAGAAGACACCCCCACAAAGCAGCGCCTGGGGAAAGGCATCGCATACGGATAGTCTGCGGCACGAGTAGATTCGCAACCTTTAAAAGATTCAATCATACAAGACACACAATGGGACTTTTAGAAGACATTCCATTCCTGAAGCGCATCATTGATGCAGGAACAACCTTGTTGATAGTTATTATCCTCAGCGTTCTTGTTGGTTTAATTTTGGCATTTCCGGTCATGTGGCTGTGGAATTTCGTCTTCGTGCCCATGAGCGCGAAGCTGCACATTACTGTTTTCCAAGCATGGGCCCTTAACGTGCTTGCTGGCTTGTTATTCTCCCAAAAAACCGCCAGAAACAAGTAAAAGTAAAGAAGAATCCAATTATTCTATCTCGATTAAAACATCCCCTCTATTGACTGTTTGCCCTTTCTTGACTTCGATGGATTTCACCTTGCCGTCTCTTGGGGAAACCACATCATTTTCCATTTTCATGGCAACCAATGTCATAAGGAGTTGGCCCTTTTTGACGTCCTCTCCTTTCTTGACCTCCACAGAATGCACAATTCCCGGCAGCGGAGCAACCACAACACTCTCCCCGCTTCCGCTTCTCTTCAGCATCTCGCTTGGAATGGAGGATTGCCCAGGCTCAAGCTCAAAGACCTCTCCTTCATGATGGATCCTTAATTTCCCTTCAGGAGTTTCCTCTACCTTGACCTTGTGCTCTTTCCCGCCGATTTTCACTTTAATCTCATCCATAAGATTCACAACGGAATGTTGCCATGCTTTCTATATTTGCGCTCTTTGAGGACAGAATCTCTTTTGTGACCGAGCATCTGCAGCGCCATCCCGAGATTTTTCCTTGTCTCTTCCGGAGGAATGACCATGTCCACCTGCCCGGAGCTTGCAGCATGATAAGGATTGAGGAATTTTTGCTCATACTCTGCTATTTTTTCTTTTTTGAATTTTTCCGCATTTTTCCCCTGCAGCTCTTTTCGATGAAGAATGGCAACAGCCTGCTCAGCGCCCATGACTGCGATTTCCGCATGAGGCCATGCAAGCACCATGTCGTGGCCCAGCTCTTTTGATGCCAACGCAATGAACGCACCCCCATATGCTTTCCTCAAAATAAGCGAGATCTTCGGCACAGTGGCCTCGGCATATGCATATAGAATTTTGGAGCCATGCCGGATGACGCCATTCTGCTCCTGCTCTTTCCCGGGAAGATATCCGGCGACATCAATGAGGGTGATCAGAGGAATGTTGAACGAATCGCAAAAGCGCACAAAGCGGGCAATCTTGTCAGAAGAGTGAATGTCCAAGCAGCCTGCAAGGACAGATGGCTGGTTTGCAACAATTCCGATAACTTTTCCTCCAAATCTGGCAAATCCGACAATGGCGCTCTGCGCATATGAAGCATGAATTTCCAAAAACGAGCCTTTGTCAGCAACTTCAGCAATAACTCCCTTCATGTCGTAAGGCTTTTTCGCATCTTGAGGAACAATTCTCTGGATGCTTTTGTTCAATCTTGTTATTGGATCTCCTGCAGCATGGGCAGGCGGCTGCTCAAGATTGTTTTGCGGCAGATATCCTAAAAGGAGCTTTAGCATCTGGATGCATTGCTTCTCATCTTCCGTGACTAGGTGCACCAATCCGGACTTTTCGCTGTGCACCGCAGCTCCACCGAGTTCATCAAGAGAAACAGTCTCTCCTGTTGCTGATTTCAAGACATCCGGTCCGGTGATGAACAACGAGCCGGTTTTGCCGCTCATCAAAATGAAGTCTGTCAATGCCGGTGAATAGACAGCAATCCCAGCACAAGGCCCGAGGATAAGCGAGAATTGCGGCACAATGCCGGACATGAGCATGTTGAGTTTGAATATCCTCCCTCCCGTATCCAAAGCAGCAACCCCTTCTTGTATCCTTGCGCCCCCGCTGTCATACAACCCAATGCACGGGCACCCGTTTTTCAGCGCAAGCTCCATCACGCGGGCGATTTTTCTATTGTGAACTTCTCCCATAGAGCCGCCCATATAGGTAAAGTCCTGGGCGAACACATATGCCGGGCGGGAATTGACCGTGCCATAGCCTGTGATAACGCCATCCCTTGGCTTTTTGCTCTCATGGCTTGACTTGGCTTCTGCGAAAATATCAAGCTCCACAAAAGAGCCCTTATCCATAAGCAGCGCCAATCTTTCTTCCGCAGTGAGTTTTCCTTTCGCATGCTGGGCCTTGACAGCTTCTTGATCTGGTTTTAGTGCTTCCAATCTTTTCTTGAGCATGCGTTAACTAACAGAAAGACGTTTAAAAGGGTTATGCCTAGAACAATCCAAACCCTTTGCTCTCTCTTGTGCCAATAATGCCGCCCTCGACAATCTTGAAGACAATTTCTTTCAGTTCCCTGATGGAGCGGTGCTTCCTGAGAATGGCTTTCCTGTTGCCTTGCTGAGTGATTTGAAGCTCAATGAGGCATTTGCTGCTGTATTTCAGGATGTCGCCGCCAACCATGTTCACTTTATCTTTTTCATCAAAATCCGCATAGACTTGGTTGGCCACGAGCACTGGAATGTTTTTCAGGCGGGAAATCTGCGTCAAATAGGCTATCTGCTTTCCTAACTCTCTATTGACTTGCTGAATTTCCTCTGTCTTGCCAAGCTCAAGGCGATAGAGCATGGCCATGGTATCCACCACAATCAAGCCGATTTTTTCATTTGCCAGCTCCCGAAGGCGCTCAAAGCATTTCTTCTGCTCTTCAAAGGTTGTTGGCTTAAGAAAAATAATGTTATTGAGGATTTTCTTATGGTCTTGGTGAATGCTCGAGGTTATTTGCTTCA
>Ga0247727_10004937_pt1 | contig 27689 bp, 25 predicted proteins | sample WisWelCaveWW1625_FD_202498 | JGI IMG/M metagenome (GOLD analysis project Ga0247727, IMG submission 202498) | Biofilm microbial communities from Wishing Well Cave, Virginia, United States - WW16-25 | ecosystem: Environmental > Aquatic > Deep subsurface > Groundwater > Cave microbial mat | place...
CAGTGCCAGTGCACTGCGACACTTCCTCGCCGCCGGCGGCTCGGTCGCAGGCGCGAGCGGGGGATGGGGGGCACACTTGCCTGAGTCAGCACGCCCCGCCGCCGAGCACCGCCGTGGGGTGGCGCAGGGCAGGACCCGGCAAATTGAGACACCACCCCTATCGTCTCGATTGTCGCTTGATGAGGTACCCGGTGGGGCTGACATAGAGCTCGTACCCGGCCGCCGGCTCGGCGAAGGCGTACGCTGCGCTGCCGTAGGCCGCGTCAATGAACGGGAGGAAGGGGTCCATCCAGTAGAGGAGGCTCCACCAGCCATCCGTGGCGTCGCCCAGCGGATGGACCGTCGGACGTTCCGCGCGCTGCTCGTCGATCCGGGAAAACTGCCCGCTCAGCCGCGTGGGCCGGTGGTAGCTCTTCAGTCCCAGCGCCGTGAGCCATGGGTGCCACTTCACAATCCCGCCGCTGACCGACCACTGGTCCCCGCGCAGCCGGACGTCCAGCGGCGCTTGGGTCTTGTCCGTCGGCCGGTAGGCCAGCTCGAATTCACGCGCGGACAGGCGGCTGATGGCGACGCGAGCCACGAGTTCCTCACCTTGGAACGCCCGGAAGAGATGCGCGACGATCAGGATGGTCGCAAAGAGCAGCCCGGCGCAGAGCCAGAGGAGCCCGGCCACCAGGCCTCTCACCTTCCTCTGCACCCCCTGGGAACGGATGACCCGGCTCAGCAGCACCAGGGCCACCAGCCAGACAACGACCGTCGCTGCGACAAGCCACAGCATGGACAATTCTCTCCTTGTTGGCTTTTAGCAGGGTATGCTAGACTACCGATAGCGTAAAGCAAAAAATATGGAAGGGCTGCCTGGAATGCTTGACCTTGGCCTTGAGCCGCTGGAGGACGGCAATCTGGTGCAGGTGCAAGACGAGCCTGCGCTTGAGATTGCTATACCTCAAGTCTTTGTCCAGCAGCAGCTTACAGCAATCCAGCGCGGGAAAATACCCCATGTCGAACTGCTGGTCGCCCAGCTGTACCGCCGCCACCTTGAGGACCCCAAAGCCGCGCTTGGCCAGGATTACCAGGAGCTGGTGAACGAGTTCCAGCCGCTGTTCTTCTGGACGACCGCCTGCTGGGACTACCTGCTGTCCACGGAAGGCTGCCGGTTCCTGCCCAGACACCACAAGCAGAAACTGGGCATCCGGGGCGACTACCGGGCCCTGACCGACAAAGACTACTCGCGCATGGTGCATGAGCTCTTCCGGCACTGCGTGATGGAGTTCGCCCAGAACCCGCAGGCGCCGTCCCTCGGCCAGTGGATGCGGGAACGCCTGTGGCCCCTGGTGCTCTCCGCCTATCGCGCGCTCGAGAATCCGCCCGATCCGCGGCAGCGGGTCTTGACCCCGTACAGCTACCTGCGTTGTATCCCCTATGAGTTCTTGAATGAGTACCACCAGGACCTGGTTTACGCCACCGTGCGCAAGCTTCCGCCGACGGAGTGGGAGGCGATCAACGCCTATTTCCTCCACTTTTATACCGAGGCGGCTTCCGCCGAGATGATCCAGCGCCCGCCCGACGACTGCCTGGCGCTCCTGCGCCAGGGGCTGACAAAGCTGCTCGTCAACGACCGCCTCGTCTATTGCCTCCTGCGCCAGATTGAGCGGTACTGACGTCCGCCCCGGCGCATCTTCCTGCTGGCCCCTCCATTGAAATATTGCTATAATGGACAGCTGAAACCCTGCACCGCACCCTAACGACCTCGGAGGAAGTGGAGATGCTGGAAGTTACGGCGGCTGCCGTCGTGCGGCCGAACATCACGCCGGCAAAATGCAAATGGGAGATCGTCGCGGGCATCGCGGCGATTCACCTGGGCGCCCTCTTCGCGCCGCTCACGTTCACGTGGAGCGCGTTCTGGGTGTTCATGGTCCTGCAGTTCGCCACCGGGCTCGGGATCACGCTCTGCTACCACCGGCTTTTGACCCACCGCAGCTTTCAGGTCCCGAAGCCGCTCGAGTACGTGCTGACCGTCTTCGGCGTGCTGGCGCTCCAGGGCGGTCCGGTCAAGTGGGTCGCCACGCACAGGGTGCACCATGCGTTTTCCGACCGGCCCCAGGACCCGCACAGCCCCACCCGCGGGTTCTGGTGGGCGCATATGCTCTGGCTCTTCGCCTACGATGAGGTGCTCGACCACCCGACGAAGTTTTGCAAGTACGCCCCCGAGCTGGCCCGTGACAAGGTCCACATGTTCCTCGAGAATGCCCACGTGTATATGACGTTCCTGCTCGGCTTCGTGCTGTTCGCGCTCGGCGGATGGCCGTGGCTCATCTGGGGGCTGTTCTTCCGCACCGCGTTCGTGTACCACGGCACGTGGCTCGTGAACTCCGCCGCCCACCTCTGGGGCTACCAGAGCTACGACACGAATGAAGGCTCCCGCAACAATTGGTGGGTGGCGCTGTTCTCCTTCGGCGAAGGCTGGCACAACAACCACCACGCCTATCTCCATTCGGCCGCGCACGGCTTGCGGTGGTGGGAGTTCGACATCACCTACGCGGCCATCCGCCTCCTCGCGCGGCTGGGCCTCGCGACCCGCATCCGCCTGCCCCAGGGGAACCCGGCCAAGCTGCCGGCGGCGCAGGTGATCGCGAAGCAGCGGTTGACCATCCCGATTCCGAGCCTTTCGACCTAATCGCGTCCTCGACACAAACAGCGCGGCCCCGGCGGATCTTCCGCCGGGGCCGTTGTTGTTTTCCCTGCCTCGCATCCGCGAGGCCTGATGGATTAGAGACGGACGAACCGGGTCGAGAACAGGAGTGCCAGGACGGCAGCGAGTAGGAGAAACGGCGCGATCGCGATGAACGCGAGCAGGCGCCGGTCGGACTGCAGGTGCATGTAGTGCAGCGCTACGAGGCCGGCTTTGATCGTGGAGAGGACGACGACCAGCCCGACGATGGCCGCCTTGGAAATCGGCAGGATCGGCGCCTCGGACACGAACACGCCGAGCAGCATGAGCCCGGCGAGCCATCCCCAAATCATCAGGTACTTCTTGACCGGGGATCCGGAGGAGGCGCTCATCGCGTCAGAAGAGGTAGAGGAGGGGAAACAGGAAAATCCACACGATGTCCACGAAGTGCCAGTAGAGCCCGGCCAGCTCGAGGCGCTTGCCCCGGTCGGTCCATGCCGCGGGGCTCGCGGTGTAGCCCAGCACCATCGCGTTGAACACGACGCCGCCCAGGACATGCAGCAGGTGGAAGCCGGTCAGCGTGTAGTAGCAGGCCCAGAAGATGTTCGTCGACGGGACGATGTGGTGGCTGAGCTTCGCGGCGTACTCGATGCAGATCTTGATTGCGACGAACGCGAGCCCCAGCACGATCGTCGCCACGAGCCAGCCGCGGACCGCCCCCATCTGGTTCCCTGCCTGCGCCGCGCCCGGCGCGGCAGGCAGGCGGTGGTTGGCCGCCAACGCGAGCACGATCGTGGTGCTGCTGCAGATTAAGAGGAGCGTGTTCGCCGTGCCGAGCGGAACACTGAGATGCCCTTCGGATCCGGGCCATGCCGGATGGCTGAACCGAAGCACCAGGTAGGCGGCGATCAGGCCCGTGAAGAACATCACCTCCGATGCCAGGAAGAGCCACATCCCCAGCTTGCCGTTGGGGATGCCGGTGGTGGTCGACACGGACGTGTGGGCTGCCGGAACAACCATGGCGCGGGCGTAGCTCATCTCACAACGGAAAGCAGCGTAGCATAGCGACGCGGAAAAGTCGACAGGGTCATTTCGGAGCTGCCCCCCGACGCGCGAACCACGCAGACAGCGTGACGTGCAGCGCCGCGGCAGCGGCGAGGCCTGCGTAGGCAGCAAGTGACATCCACAGGCCCGTGCCGAAACTCATGCCGGAGCCTTTCGGCAGCTCAACGGTCACGAGCTGGAACGCGCCGATGGCCGCCACCGCTGCGCACAGCGCCCCGAGGGAGATGACGACCGGCGGCCTGGCGGCGAACGCGGTGAGCAGCAGCGCGCACAGCGCCGCGAGCCCCGGCACGAGCCACACGCCGTAGCTCTTCCAGCCGATTTGCTCGATCTCCTGCTTGTCGGCGTCCTTCAGAAACACCCGCGCCAGGCCGACCATCACTTTGGTCTGATTGCGGTTGGCCAGCCAGGGGATCCGGATGCCGCTCACGCGGGTGGGCACCAACCCGGATTGCCGCCGGGTCTTCTGCGCCCAGAAGTTTTCGGACGTGCCTGACCCGCCGAACGTTTTTCCGAACGCGCGCTTGGCCGAGCGGGTGATGCTCCGCTCCAGATCGGTCTCCTTGATCAAATCGATGTGAACCCAGGGGGAGACGAAGCCGGCCGCCGCCAGGGCGACGCAACTCCATACCAGCAGGGTGAGGGAACGCGGAGCGCGATGTTCCATCAGCAAAGATAACGCGGGTGGGACAGGATGCGTCGGCGTTCACTCATCCCGCCCCACCCGCCTGAACCGGTGAGGACCGCTCGCTTACTGCCGGAGACTGGCGAGCTGCCGCTCAGCCTGCTCCTTCGAGTACATCGCGACCTGCTGCCCGCCGGCGTCGCGCACTTGCACGCGCCCGTCCGTCAGCGTTTCGGCCGTGAAGAGCGTGGCGCCATCCGCGCCGGATGCCACCATCTGCCCGCCGTCGCGGTGCATGCGCAGGCTCGACACCACCTGGCCGTCCTCGACTTGCTCAATAACCAACTCGCCGCCGTTCGGCCCAGGAACGTGGGTCAAGACCGCTTCGGTATTGCCGCGCACGATCCGCTTCGTCTTGGGGGTCGTGTCGGCGTTGGCGCCGGGGGCCATGGGGTTCTGGCCGCCCCAGAACTCAATCGAGTTGAAGATGATGGCGTCCGCGGCTCCGGCGATCCCGTAGACCGGCAGAAACGTGCAGACCAGGTACACGACCTCGACGATCCATTTGTTATCGCTGACTTGCCCGTTGAACTCCCAGACTTTCCGCGTGAGATAGAACGGCCCGTAACACCCGCTGCTGAACATCGCTGCGGCCAACGCGGCCGCTACCACGCCTCGCTGCGTTCGCTTCATCTCCACCCCCTGTGGTTGGCGGTAGCCTAACACGGGCGTCGCTTCCGCGCAAGGTGAAATCCCATCGGGTCACGCGCCGGCGCTCTCCGCTGCGGTTACCCATCCCGAGCGCATCCAGCCGGCGAACCACTCCGTGACCGGCCGCTCCTGCGCGGCGTCGCCCGCGAGCGTTGCGCACGCCGCGCCCAGGGTCGCACCGCCCATCAAGCGGCTCAGCAACTCGAACTGCGCGCGGTCGATCGCGCGGCAGACGATCTCGACGCCGTCGCGGCACACGGCCAACTGCTGCGGGCGACCCTCCAGCGCGATGTCGATGGCGCCCCGCGGGTCGCGCCGCGCGGACCAGATGTCGCCGATCGGCCAGGCCGACCTGATCACGCCGAGCGATGGCTGGAACACCAGGCGCAGGCGGTCCCACCGCTCCGGTGGCAAGGCGCTGAGCCCCTGCGGGTCAAGGCGCGGGCGGTCGAAGGCGTGGAACGCGAGACACACCAGCCATTCGAGCCGCGCGAGATCGGGGAGAAACGGCAGCCGCTCGCGCAGCGGCCAGCGGTCCAGCAATGCCGGCAAATGCCGTCCGGTCAGGGTCAGATTGTAGTCGCGCGAGGGGACCTGTTCGGCATAGGCGGCCGCCAGGCGGGCGAATTCGGCCTCGCCCACGACGCGGCGCACCGCCTCGTAGACTTCGGCGAGCGCCTCGCGCGTCCGGGCCAGGTACCCGTCGGCATAGACCGAGAGCCGCGAATCGCCCGGGGCGCCCCGCTGCGGGTTGAGCCCCGGCGCGGTCCCCGGCGCCGGGGCGGGCGCCGCGGGCCTGCCTGCCTCGCCAGACTTGGCGCAGGCAGGCCGGATGCGGGACTTCATCCACTGCTGGAGGTCGCGGAGCGTGGGGTCGGCCATGAGGGTGGTGTCGGCTCCGCTGCGGGCGGATGTCAGACGGTGATTTCGGGCTGCCCGCCCAACACTTGCACGTAGATCGCGCGGGCCTTCTCCGCTTCCTCGGCCAGGCGCGGAAACGGCGGGATGTCCTCGTCCCACTCGATCAAGGTCGTGACCGGCCCCCAGCGCTTGAGCGCGTCGCGGTAGAGCGCCCAGACCGCGTCGAGCACCGGCGCGTTGTGCGTGTCGAAGAGGTACTCGCCGCGGTCGGTGTGCCCGGCCAGGTGGAACTGGCCCACCAGCTCGCCGGGGATGCGCTCGAGGTACGCGGCGGGATCGAATTGGTGGTTGTACGCGTTCACATAGATGTTGTTGAGATCGAGCAGGATGCCGCAGCCGGACCGCTCGGCCACCGCGGTCAGGAACTCCCATTCGGGCATGGCGGAGTGCCGGTACGTCACGTAGGTCGAGATGTTCTCGAGGAGGATTTTGCGGCCGAGGTGCTCCTGGACCTGCCCGACCCGCGAGGCGACGTGGCGAATGGCTTCCTCGGTGAACGGCAACGGCAGGAGGTCGTGGAGCTGCTCGCCGTCCACGCCCGCCCAGCAGAGATGGTCCGACACGATGGCCGGGTCGATGCGGTCGGCGAGCGCCTTCAGGCGCGCGAGGTAGGTGCGGTCGAGGGGGTCGGTCGAGCCGATGGAGAGCGCCACCCCGTGCAGCGCGACAGGGTAGCGGCGCCGGATCGCGTCAAGGATCTGGAGGGGGCGGCCGCCGGAGTCCATGAAGTTCTCCGAGATCGCCTCGAACCAGTCCATGGCCGGCCAGTCGCGGGTGACGAGGTCATAGTGCTCCGTGCGGAGCCCGACGCCGCACCCGAGGACCGGCCATGGTTTCCGTGCTGCCATCCGATGACACTCCCTGTCGCGCCCACGAAGCGATCCTTACGACGCCTGTGGTTCTTCGGTCAGACGGCCGCCTTCAATCTTCAAGCAGGTGTCCTTGTTGAGCTCGAGGTAGCCTTGACCCTTGCACGCGTTGGATCCGGCGCAGGAACGGCCCTTGCCGCCGCACGCCCCGGTGCCCTTGCACTTGTTGATCCCGTAGCAGGGCGACGCGTCGCCGCCCGCCGCTCCGTGGGTGTGGCCTTCCGCAGCACTCGCGATTCCGCCAGCCGCCGCCAACAGTCCGCCGACCGCCGCTGCCAGCAATGCCCGCTGCTTCCTGATGTCCATCACGCCTCCTTTGCTTGCCGCTGCTTGCGCACGTCCCCTAGTCATCCCTTGCCCTACGACTGCTTGAGCCCTTCGATCTCGAGGGTGATCTCGACCTCCTCGCCCACCAGCAGCTGCCCGGTCTCCAGCGCCTGGTTCCAGGTCAGCCCGAAATCGCGCCGGTTAAGCCGGGTCGTCGCGGTAAAGCCGGCGCGGACATTGCCCCACGGATCGTTGCCCTCCCCGTGGATCGCGACATCGAGCACGACCGGCAGCTGCACCCCGCGGATGGTGAGCAGGCCGTGGAGTTTGGCGCCGGTGGCGGTCGCATCGGTCACTTTGGTACTCACGAAGCCGATCGTGGGGTGCGTCACGGCATCGAAGAAGTCGGCGGTGCGGAGGTGCTCGTCGCGCTTCGCCACGTTCGTGTCGACGCTCGCCGCCTGGATCGTGGCCTGCGCCTTCCACTGCTCCGGCTGGCCGGGCACATACTCAATGGCGCCCTCGAACTCGTTGAAGTTCCCCTGGACGTAGGCGAAGAGATGGCGGACCCGGAAGGACACGGTGGAATGGTCCTTGTCGATCGCGTACGCCGCCGCCCAGACGGACGGCCCGGAACAGATGAGTGTGGTCACTACACATGTACGCAGCCACCAGCGCATCGGACCCCCCTGAGGTTGGGCACGCGGCCCGGGTGCAGTCGCTGAACGAAGACTTGTATGATCGCTCAGCGGATACGACTTGTCAATGAGTGGAGGCCCTGGGTGGTGTCTCAATTTGCCGGGTCCTGCCGCTGCGCCACCCCACGGCGGTGCTCGGCGGCGGGGCGTGCTGACTCAGGCAAGTGTGCCCCCCATCCCCCGCTGCGCCTGCGCTCCGGCGTGGGGTCCCCGGCTCCGCGTCACCCCGCAAATTGAGACACCGCCAGGCCCTGAACGCAAGGACGCGGCCGGCCAGGGCGCCGCTCATTCGCGCCCGAGCACGCTGCCGCGCTCGTTGCGCAGCCGCGGCCAGAGCGCCGGTTGGACCGAGCTCAAGCCCGCGTACAGGAATCCCGCAGAGAGCGGAACCAGGAACGGGACCGAGCCATAGAGCTGGTGGGACACGGCATAGGCGGCGGTGGTGCAGATGTACAGCCCCAGCGCCACTTCGGCCCCCCACCAGGCCGCCGCGGCGGAACGATCCGGGCGGTAGCTGGCGTGTTTCGGACCGTCCGCTTGGCCGTTGTATTTTGGCGTGCGCGTGAACGAGGAGGGCGTGCCGCAGAGCGCCTCACAGATCGCCCGCGTATTGTTGAGGGCGACGCCGACCGTGACGGCCATGAACACCGGCACCTGCAACAGGTACCGCCACCAGGGCACGCCGGCCTGCCGCTGCGCCATGCCGTAGAAGAGCGCGCTCATCGCGAAGAACAGCAACCCCAGCGGACCTTTCCATGACCAGTTGACCGGGTCATCCACGATGACGGCGCCTCGGCTGATGATCAGGATCGGCAGCACCAGCAGCACGACGAGGAGGCCCATCGGATAGTGCAGCCAGTTGCCCAGGTGAAAACACGCTTCCAGTTTCACCCGCAAGGGCTGCGCGCTCCGCCAGACCGCCGGCAGGAGCTTCAAGGCGGTCTGGATCGAGCCCTTGGTCCACCGGTGCTGCTGCGCCTTGAAGCCGCTCATCTGCTCCGGCAGCTCGGCCGGCGCCACGAGGTCCGGGAGGTAGATGAACCGCCACCCGTTCAGCTGCGCGCGGTAGCTCAGATCGAGATCCTCGGTCAGCGTGTCCGCGTGCCACCCGCCGGCGTCATCGATCGTCCGCCGCCGCCACACGCCTGCCGACCCGTTGAAGGTGAAGAAATAGCCGCTGCGGGAGCGCGCGACCTGCTCGATGAGGAAGTGGCCGTCCAGCATGACCGCCTCCACGCGCGTCAGCAACGACCCGGACCCGTTGAGATGCCCCCAGCGGGCCTGCACCATGCCAACCGTCCGATCGGAGAAATAGGGCACGGATCGCCGGAGGAAATCGGCCGGCGGAAGGAAATCGGCGTCGAAGATGGCGATCAATTCCCCGCGGGCCGCGCGCAACCCTTCGGCCAGGGCCCCGGCCTTGAACCCGGCCCGGGTGGCCCGGTGCAGGTGCGCGATCCGCAGCCCGTCCCGGCTGAGCCGGCTCACCTCCCGCGCGACGATCTCCCGCGTGTCGTCCGTGGAGTCATCGAGCACCTGGATCTCGAGGCGGTCGTTCGGATAGTCCAGCGCGGCGACGGCTGAGAGGAGCCGTTCGATCACGTAGCGCTCGTTGAAGACCGGCAGCTGGACCGTCACCACCGGCCAGTCCGCCGGCGGCGGCGGCACGGCCTGCGGGCGGCGGCGCGCCGTGAACCAGAGCGCGAGCAGCCACACCCGGTGCAGGCTGAAGCAGCCCAGCGCGACCCAGCCGAACCCTTCGAGCCAGTAGATGAGGTGGATCCAGTTGTCGGTCATCCTGGTATCGCCATTTTGGCCCGCGCGGCTTGAGGCGGAACATCAGCGCTGACGGGCATGCGTGAAGCGCGCGCCTGCGTTCCGGCGCATGAGGTAGGGCGTCAGAATAGGTAGTAGTGTAACGGGTGAGGGCCTTCGAATCAAGCCTTTCGGCGTTTAGGTGGTGTCTCCATGTGCCGGGTCCTGCCGCTGCGCCACCCCACGGCGGTCCTCGGCGGCGGGGCGTGCTCAGTCATGCAAGTGTGCCCCCCATCCCCCGCTGCGCCTGCGACCGAGCCGCCGGCGGCGAGGAAGTGTCGCAGTGCACTGGCACTGCGACCGGGCCGGCGTGGGGCCCCGGCTCCGCGTCACCCGGCACCGTGGGACACCACCGCGGCTGGGGCGGCAGGGGACTTCCGGAGCCGCACGTAGGATTTTCGAGCGGCCACGGTGTCCCGACGGGATCTGGGAGGGGACGAGCGAGAAAATACTCCGAGCGACGGCGGCCTCGGTGGGGCCGCCGAGCGGTGCGGCGCAGGAAGTCCCCTGCCGCCCCTAGGTAGGATCTGGTGCACGCTACCGCAGTTGCCGGAGGGTGTCGGAGACTTGGGCCGGCTCGGTCAGCGGCAGCCGGCAGGCGCCGCGCTCGCAGAGATACACGGCGGGTTTCCCGTCGATCGGCGTCTGGGAAGCGATGAACGGCGCCAGCCGCTCGATCCCCTGCGCCTCGCTCGCCGTGGTCGGGTGCAGCAGAAGCCCTGCGCGCGGCAGAAACGGCTGCGACACGGCGCGGAGCAGCCGCTGCGTAGCCGCGGCCTGTGGATCGCCGGCGACCACCAGCTCGTGCGACGGGCCCAGCGCGGCGTCGAGGGCGATCAGGAACTGCGGAAAGGCGTGCGCCATCTGCTGGACCGTGCCGGAGAACGCCTGGATCAGCCGTTCGGCCTCGGCCTCCCGTTCGCGGTTCATCGTGAGCCGCCCCACCCGCAGCAGGACAAGCGCCGCCACCGAGTTCCCTGACGGGGCTGCGCCGTCGTACAGCTCCTTCGTCCTGGCGATCAGCCGCTCGTTGCGCTCGCCGCTGAAAAAGAACCCCCCGCCCTCCGGGTCCCGGAACAGCCGGACCATCTCCTCGGCGAGCCGCACGGCCTCGCCGAGCCACTTGACCTCGAAGGTCGCCTCATACAGATCCAACAACCCCCAAGCGAGGAAGGCGTAGTCGTCGAGAAACGCCGAGATGCCGGCCTCTCCGTCCCGGTAGCGGTGCAGCAGCTGTGGTGCGACTCGCTTCGCTCGCTCACCACGGCCCCGAGCGGAGTCGAGGGGCTGGCCGCCGCGGGTGAGGCGCGTGAGCAGGAAGGTCGCGGCCTCTTTCGCGGCCGCTGCGTAGCGCGGCTCGTCCAGCACGCGCGCCCCATACGCCAGGGCGCCGATCATGAGGCCGTTCCAGTCGGTGAGGATCTTGTCGTCCCGGTGCGGCCGGGCGCGTTTCGCGCGCGCAGCCAGCAGCGTGGTGCGGGCCTCAGCCAATTGCGCTTCGACCTCCGTCACGGGGCGGCCGAGCGCTTGGGCGAGCGCGGCCGCCTCTGTCGCCACATGGAGGATGTTCGCGCCGCGCGCACCCGCTGCGGCCGGGCCCTCGGCCGAAAAGTTCCCGTCCGGCGCCACCCCGTAGTGGCGCTTCACGACACCCGCCAACTTCCCGCCGAGCACCCGGTCGATCTCCGCGGCCCGCCAGACGTACCACGCCCCTTCCTTCCCCACCTCGCCGGCATCCTCGGCCGCGTAGAACGCCCCACCCGCATCCCGCAGATCGCGCAGGACGTACGCGAAGATGCCGCGCGCCGTCTCCGCGTGCGCCGCGCGCCCGGTGGCCTGATGCGCTTCGAGATAGGTCCGCGCGAGGAGCCCCTGGTCGTAGAGCATCTTCTCGAAGTGCGGCACGAGCCACCGCTCGTCGGTGGAATAGCGGTGGAACCCGCCGCCGAGCTGGTCGTACATGCCGCCGCGGCGCATGGCCGTCAGCGTCGCGTCCACCATCGCCAGCACCTCGGCGTCGCGGCTGCGGTACCAGGCGCGCAGCAGGAAGGAGAGGCTGTGGCTGCGCGGGAATTTCGGCGCCGGGCCGAACCCGCCGTGCGCCGGATCGTACTGGTCGCGGTACTGGGCTACGGCCGCCTCAAGCGTCGACGCGCCGAGCGGTGCCGCGGATGCCGGGTGGCGCGCGGCAGCGAGTGCCTGCGTCACCGCCTCGCCGGACTCCAGGAGCTCCGCGCGCCTCGCCTTCCACGCTTCCGCGATGGCCGGCAGCAGCGTGCGCATCCCTGGCCGGCCCCAGCGGTCCTCGGGCGGAACGTAGGTGCCGCCCCAGAATGGCTTGCCGTCGGGCGTGAGGAATACGGTCATGGGCCAGCCGCCCTGGCCCGAGAGCGCCTGGACCGCGGTCATGTAGATCGCGTCGAGATCCGGCCGCTCCTCCCGGTCCACTTTGACCGGCACGAACAGCTCGCTCAGCATCCGGCCGATCTCTTCGTTCTCGAACGACTCTTGCTCCATCACATGGCACCAATAGCAGGTGGAGTAGCCGATGGAGAGGAAGATCGGCTTATCGTCCCGCTTCGCTGTGTCGAACGCCTCCGGTCCCCACGGGTGCCAATCAACCGGATTATGGGCGTGCTGAAGCAGGTAGGGGCTTTTCTCGTGGATGAGGCGGTTGGGGGGACGGCTCATGCCGGTAGCATCCACCCGCGGGACGGACGGCGCAGGGCCCGCGGGCCGGGCGCGTTATCCGTGGTGGCCCTGGGCCGCGAGCCAGCGCTCGGCGTCGATGGCGGCCATGCAGCCGCTGCCGGCCGCGGTGATGGCTTGGCGGTACTGCTTGTCCTGGACGTCGCCGCAGGCGAACACCCCGCTGACCGAGGTGAGCGTCGAGTCCGGCTTCGTCACGATGTAGCCGTCCTTGTCGAGCTCGAGCTGGCCCGCGACGGCGGCCGTGTTCGGCGTGAAACCGATCGCGTAGAAGACGCCGCCGGTGGCCAGCTCGCGCGTCTGGTTCGTCTTCAGGTTCCGCAGCTTGACCCCGCTCACCGCGTCCTGGCCGAGGACGTCCTCGACGACGGTGTCCCAGATGACCTCGATCTTCGGGTGCTTCAGCACGCGCTCCTGCATGATCTTGGAGGCGCGCAGCTCGCCCCGCCGGTGGATGAGGTGGACCTTGGAGGCGAATTTGGTGAGGAACGTGGACTCCTCGGCGGCCGAGTCGCCGCCCCCGATCACCACGAGCGGCTTGTTCCGGAAGATGGGCAGCGCGCCGTCGCACACCGCGCAGGCGGACATCCCGCTGTGCCAGAGTCTCGGTTCATTCGGGAGGTTGAGCCGCTTCGCGGTCGCACCCGTGGCGATGATGACCGTGTGGGCGCTCACCTCGCGCTCGGCTGAGGCGATCGTGAACGGCCGGCGCTTCAGGTCCACGCGGATCACGTCTTCGGTATGGATGCGCGTCTCGAACCGGAGGGATTGCTTGCGGAACGCTTCCATGAGCGCCGGGCCGTCGATCCCGCCCGGAAAGCCGGGGTAGTTCTCGACCTCCGTCGTCGTCATCAGTTGCCCGCCGGGGATGCCGCCGGCCGAAAAGCCTTCGAACATCACGGGCTTGAGGTTCGCGCGCGCGGCGTAGATCGCGGCCGTGTGGCCGGCCGGCCCGGATCCGATGATGACCACCTGCTCTACTGACATCCTGCCTCCGCCATGACTGTCGTGAACGTCCGGTCTCCTCCCGCTACGGGCGATGGTGTGTTAGCACGAACAACAGCTGCAGCCGCCGGACATCGGCTCCCTTGCCCTCTTGCCGGCTGCACGGGCAAGGGGCTGCGGCGCCTTCTTACGGGCCGGCTTGCGAACCGGTGTCCGCCTCTTGGCCTTGGGCCTGCTTGGCATCGGACCCCTCCATCGGTTGCGGCTGGGCGGCGCGCTCTTCCAGGAGCCTGAGCCGCGTCAGCAGCGTCTTGCGCTCTTCTTCCATGGTCACGAGGCGGGTTTCCAGCTGTTGGATCCGGCGATCCGTCTGCTCGAACCGCGCGCGCACCTGCTGGAACTTCATGCTGAGGTACTGCTCGATCGCCGCCGGCTTGATCACGCCGTTCTCCGCGTGCTCGATCGGCCAATCATTCGGCAGCAGCAGTTGGTGCCCCGGCGACTGCGGCTTGACGACCATCCGGTCGTCCGTCATCGGATCCTGCTCTTGGGCGGACACCACCACGGCGGCCGCGCCGGCGATCGCCAGGGCCAGTCCGGCGCGCGCGATCCATCGGGTCATCACACGTCCCCCTCAATATTGGATCAGCGAGACGATCGGGTGCGGCGCCAGCCGGCCCCGCCCGCCCAGCGCCGACAATTCGATCAGAAACGCCAGCTCGATGATCCGCCCGCCGCTCTTCTGCACGAGCTGGATCGTGGCGCCCACCGTGCCGCCGGTGGCGAGCAGGTCATCCACGATGAGGACCCGTGCGCCGTCCCGCACGCCGTCCTGGTGGATCTCGAGCGTATCCTGCCCGTACTCCAGGCTGTAGCTCGCTTTGTAGGTGTCGTGGGGGAGTTTGCCCTGCTTCCGCACCGGCACCAGGCCCACGCCGAGTTCGAGCGCCAACGCCGCGCCGATGATGAGCCCACGGGATTCGATGGCGACGATGGCGTCCGGCCGCTCACCCTGATGCCGGCCGGCCAGCGTCCGGATGGCCTGGCGAAACGCCGGCCCGTGTTGCAACAGCGGCGTGATATCGCGGAAGAGGATGCCGGGCTTGGGGAAATCCGGAATATCCCGGACGTACGCGCGGAGGTCAAGCGTGGCGTCGGTGCGTTGTGCGGTCATCTGCTCAGCATCCACCACATCACGCCGGCGAGCCCGAGGCGGTACCAGCCGAACACCGCAAGCCCCCGGTGCTGGAGATATCGGATGAAGCCGTTGATGGCGAGCGCGGCCACGGCCGCGGCGGCGGCGAACCCGCACAGGACCGCCGACGGGCCGACGTCCTGCCACAAGGCGCCGCCCCCCTGCAGCAGATCGAACACCGTGGCGGCGCCCAGCGTCGGCAGCGCAAGCAGAAAACTGTACTCGGCCGCCGCACTCGCCGAGAGCCCGAGCCACAGCCCGGCCAGGATCGTCACCATCGCCCGCGAGGTGCCCGGCCAGAGCGCCAGGCACTGCGCGAGCCCGATCAGGAGCGCGTGAGGCACCGTGAGCGCCTCGAGGGGCTTCCGGCCCTCCTGCCCGGTGGCGCGCCGCCACCAGGCATCCGCCAGCATCACCACCCCGCCGGCGGCGAGCGCCGCCACCACCGGCCACACGCTGAACAACTGCGACTTGATGACCCGGTGCAGCAGCAGGCCCGCGACGGCGGCCGGAAGGAAGCTGACGAGAAGGCAGCCGGCAAGCCGCCGCCCGTTCGCTTCCCGCCCAGCCACGCCGCGGGCCATCGAACCGATCCGGCCGCGGTAGAGCCCGGCGACGGCGCCGAGCGCCCCGGCCTGAATCACCACCTCGAACGTCTTGACCGCCTCACCCTGCAGTCCCAAGAGCTGGGACGTCAGGATGAGGTGGCCGGTCGAGGACACAGGCAGGAACTCGGTCAGCCCCTCGACGGCGCCGAGGAGCGCTGCGTGCAACGGATCAAGGGCCGGCATGCGGAGACTGCTGCGCGGGAACGTGCCGGCCCGGTGTGCCGCCCGGGCTTACCGGGCGCCTCCCTTGCGCTTCGCGAAGCAATCGCGGCAGTACACTGGACGGTCGCCGCTCGGCTTGAAGGGCACCTCGCACTCCTTGCCGCAGTCAGCGCACGTCGCCTTGTGAAACTCGCGAGGCCTTCCCCCGCCGAACCCGCCTCCCCCTCCTGGTCCACCACCGAACGGCATCCTACCCCTCCCAGTTCTGGCGCAGCGCTCCACGCCACGTGGCGCGCTTACCAGTCCAAATCCTTCTTACTTATAGTCGCTTGGAATGATCCGTGATCCGCGCAATGATCCCGCGGAAGAGCGCCGTGAGCTGCGGCTCCGTCTCCGCCGCGATCCGCAGCAGCTCCTCCACCGACGCCGGCTTAAGCGTCTCCGGAATGCACGCATCGGACACGACGACCACCGCCAGAACCCGCATGCCGCCATGCCGAGCCACCAGGACCTCCGGCACCATCGACATGCCGACCACATCCGCGCCGATCTGCCGCAGGAACCGGTACTCCGCCTTCGTCTCGAGGTTCGGCCCGGCCACGGCCACATAGACCCCTTCGCGCAGCGCCAGCCGCTGCCCGTCAGCCACGCTCAGCGCAAGACGGCGGAGTGCTGGGTCATACGGCTCGGACATGTCCGGGAACCGCGGGCCCAGCGAGTCGTCGTTCGGGCCGGTCAGCGGATTGACCCCCATCAAGTTGATATGGTCCGACAGCAGGACGAGCGAGCCTGGCGTCATGGCCGGATGCATGCTGCCGACGATGCTGGTCAGAAGCAGCGTGTCCGCCCCGAGCGCCTTGAGGAGCCGCACCGGGTACGTGACCTGCGCCATCGGATGGCCTTCATAGACGTGGAACCGCCCGGCCAGGACCGCAAGGCGCTGTCCGGCGAGCGTGCCGAAGAGCAGCTTGCCGTCGTGGCCCGGCGCGCTCGCGTGCGCCATGTGCGGCAGCTCCGCGTAGTCCAGCGCCGTCTCGATCTTGAGCGCCGAGGCGAGCCCGCCGAGCCCGGAGCCGAGGATCACGCCGAGCGATGGGCGGAACGCCGTGCGGGCGCGGATCGCCTGGACGGTCTCCTGCAGCCGCGCGCGCAGTCCCGCGGCGCCATTGACAAGCGCGCGCGGCACCTTCGTACCTCGTGCCCCATGCCCCGCGCCTCTGACGGGCTGTCGACTAGTACTTGACCGAGCACCCATAGGATCTCGTTTCCGCAACCGACACCCGCTTGCCGCCCATCGCCTCGTTCAGCGCCTGCTGCACGTAGTTGCTCGCCGTGGCGACATCGGCGGGATCGGTGGACGCCTGGTTGTCGATCGCCCCGGCGTAGATCAGCGTCCCCTCGGGATTGATGATGAACATGTGCGGCGTGGTCTTCGCGCCGTACAACTGGCCGACCGCCCCGCTCCCGTCAAGCAACAGCGCCGTCTGCTTGGCGCCGCGCGCCGCGACGACCGCCTCGGCCTGCTCCGGCGTCAGGTGGCCCTGCTTGCCCTCGGCCGATGACGAGATCGTAAGCCATGCGGCTCCGCGGCCGGTCGCGTCCGCCTGCACGCGCTGCATGTTGCCGCTGTCATAGTGCTTCTTGACGAACGGGCAGTCGTTGTTGAACCACTCGAGCACGACGTACTTGCCCTTGTACTGCGCGAGCGCATGCGGCTGGCCCTTGGCGTCCGTCGCCGTGAACGCAGGCGCCGGCTGACCGACCTGGGGTTGTGCCGCGCTCATGCCGGCCCACCCCGCCACAGCCAGGGCGACCGCCACCGCTGCCCACCATGCTCGTGTCATCTCGTCACCTGTGTGTCGAACGGAACGACATCAGCCGTCCGCCGACGGCTTGGCCGGCAACCGCACGACGAAACGGCTGCCGGTACCGGCCTGGCTCTCGGCCCAGATCGTGCCGTAATGCAGCTCCACAATATCCTTGGCGATGGGCAGCCCAAGGCCGGACCCCTCCTCGGTCTCACCACCGACCCGCTCGAACTTGTCGAAGATCTTCCCGAGGTCGTCTTTCGCGATGCCCCGCCCAGTATCCACCACATCCACCCGCACGTACTCGTCCTCCCGCGAGAGCTGGACGTGCACGCGGCCTGTCTCGGTGAACTTGAGCGCGTTCGTCAGGAGGTTCATGAACACCTGCTGCAAGCGATCGCGGTCTCCGATGACGCGGATCGGCGCCTCCGGCAGGTCCACCGCGAGGTTCAGCTTTCGCTCCCTGAAGGGCGCGGCCAGGAGCTGGGCGACCGCCTTGATGACCTCCTGCAGGACCACCTCCTGCTTCACCATCGGCAGCTTGCCGGCCTCCATCCGGGCGAGGTCCAGCAGGTCGCTGACCAGCCGCTTGAGGCGGTTGATCTCCCGCTGGCACATCCCGACCGGCTCGGACTGATCGGTGGTCAGCGGGCCGTGCAATCCATCGGCCAGGTTGTCGAGCGATCCTTTGACGATGGTCAAGGGGCTGCGGAACTCGTGCGACACGTTGCTCACAAAGCTCGCCTGCTGGTTGTAGAGCCGCGCCAGCTTGGCGTTCGTCTCGACGAGCTGCCGAATGACCGTCTGGATCACGACCCGCCCTACCAGCAGCCCCAACAGCGCGATGAGGACCGCGAGGAGGAAGTACACCCCGTTCAGGCCTTCGAGGATCGAGATGGAAAAGAACTTGACCGTGATGAGGTAGAGGCAGATCAGCAGCGGCACGACACTCATCAGCCCGAACGCCACGTTGAACTGCGACATGAGCTGCCGGGCATTCGGAAGCTTGGCACGGGACGGTTGGCCGTCCATGGCAGGTATTATAGCCGAATTGCCAGAAGATGCACGCTGTACTGCCCCTCTACCCGCCGGACGCCGGGGTGAAGCGATGGTCGAACAGGAGATCCTGGCCCTTCCAGATCCGGACCTGGATGAGCGGGCCGGTCAGCTTCGCCTGCCCGGTCAGCACGATACGGATGGGCGCTTCGGGGGAGACCGCCACCGGCACCGAGCCGCTGGTCTGGGCGATGGACGGCATCCGGCTCACCAGATGCAGCTCGTGCTGGCCCGGCACGACGTAGAACATCCGGTGCTCGCCTGGGGCGAGCGTCGTGACCGCTTCGTTCTGGTCCCACCGGACGTTCGCCTTCAGGGCTGTGCCGAGCTCCTGCTCGAATTCCACGGTCACCGGCGTAGTCCCGACCGGCGGCTCAGCCAAGACCGGCGCAGCACCTCCGGTCGGCTCCGGCACCATCGGGACAGGGACCGCTTCCACGGCTGCCGGCGCCTCGGTCGCCACAGGTGGCCAGGCTGATGTGATGAGGGGAGCGGAGGGCGGCGTCGGCCATTGCCGCGGGCCCTCACCCACGCTGCCGGCCGAAGGACGCGGCCCGATCGGCCGCAGGATCACCGGAATCCGGCCGTCGCCCAATGTCACCTGCAGCTGCCGCACGTCGCCCAGCGGCACGTCCGGTGGCAGCCACAGCCCGAGCGTGGCCTCGCTGGACGGCTCGAGCTGATCCGGATAGCGGAGGAAATCTCTCGCATCCTTTTCGAGCGCCACCGCGCGGCCGTTGGCGGTCAGGGCGGAAAATTCATCGAGGACATAACTGAGGCGGATGGGGCGGCGGCCGTGGTTGGTGAGCTGGACGGTGATCTGATCCCGGCCAAGCTGCGCGATGGCTGAGGCTTGCGCGGTGACCGCCTCGCCTCCCTGCTGGCGGGAAGCCGCAGTCGCGGTGCTGCCGGCACCCGGCACTACGTGCCGGCCGAAGAACTCCTGGCTCCCGGTGTTGATGAAGGATCCGGCGGTCACGGGCGCGCAGCCGGCGCTTACGACGGCAGCCAGCAACGCGCTCCGCACGGCGAGATGTCCCATACCGCTCCTATCATAACACAATCCGGCCAACGGGTTGTACCTTGACGAAGGGCCGGCCCGCGAGTGGTGTCTCAATTTGCGGGGTGACGCGGAGCCGGGGCCCCACGCCGGCCCGAAGGCGCGAGCGGGGGATGGGGGGCACACTTGCGTAAGTCAGCACGCCCCGCCGCCGAGGACCGCCGTGGGGTGGCGCAGCGGCAGGACCCGGCAAATTGAGACACTACCGGCCCGCAACCCAGCGCACCAGCTGGGACACGAAGCGGACGTAGGCTGCGCCGACTTCCACCCGGATGGCGCCGGTGCCGTGCACCGGCAGCACCCGGCGGCGCACCCCCCAGTCCACCAGGCCGCCGCACCAGTGCGGTGCCAGATCGGTCGCCAGCGCCGCGACGCGCGGCCCTGAGGGTGGCCCCACCACCAGCAGCGCCTGACGAGCGGCGCTCAGTGTCACTCGGTACCCGCTGCGCGTCCTCCGGCTCACAATCGCGCGGGCCGAGAGGAGCACGCGGCTGCCCGGGAGCGCGGCGATGCGGTTGAAGCCGCAGATCACCGGCGGATGCGCCCACGGCAGCCCGGCGCACATCGCGTGCCGGGCCTCGGGTACCACCAGCGCCCCGCCCGGCAGATTCACGCGGTCATCGCGGCCCAGGCAGCGCACCGGCAGCAGGCGCGCGAGGCGCGACCGCTCCCACCGGCCCAAGGGCCCGGAGAACGACCCCCACCCGCCTACCATCAGGAGCCCGGTGCCCTGAGCCACCTGCCGGGCGATGGCGGCCTGGACCGGCAGCGGCACGTGCGCAGCGCTCATGTCGCTGAGAATCACCGCGTCAAGACGGCGGGACACGTCGCGGAGCGTCAAGCGGTCTGCGGGCGGCACGTGGCGGACCGAGGCCCGCAGGGTTCGTAAGACCGCGAGGATGTAATCGGCCGTCCCGCCGGGCGAACTGTCCCCCGCATAGAGAATCCGCATGTCAGACGCTTCCCCGCCTGGCACCGTTGAAGCCGAAGAGGCGCTGCGCGTTCGCGCTGGTCATCGCGCCAAGCGCCTCGACGCTGACGCCGCGAAGCCGGGCGAGTGCGGCGGCGGTGTGGGCGACATACGCCGGCTCGTTCGGCTTGCCGCGCACCGGCTGCGGCGCCAGAAACGGCGCGTCGGTCTCGATCAGCAGCCGGTCATCCGGCACGAGCGGCACGAGCGCGCGCAGGGCCTCGGCGCTCGGAAACGTGATGTTGCCTGCGAATGACACGTGAAACCCGAGCGCCAAGGCGCCTTCAATGAACTGCGGGGGCCCGGACGCGCAATGAATAACGCCGCGCATCGCGCCGCCCTCCGACCGCAAGAGCGCCAGCAGCGCGTCATAGGCGTTGCGGCAATGGATGAGCAGCGGGAGGTTCCGGCGGCGGGAGATCGCGACGAACCCGCGCAGGGCGCGCGCTTGGTTGCCGGGAGAGGCTGACTCCCGGTAAAAATCGAGCCCCACTTCCCCGATCGCCGCGACGGCGGCATCCCGCGACAGCGCCTCGATCTCGGCGAGCGTCTCATCCGTCACCGTGTCGGCCTCGTTCGGATGCACGCCGACCGCCGCGCGGACCGCCGGGTGGGTCCGGGCGATCGCGATGTTCGCACGGCTCGCCGCCACCGTAGTGCCGATCGTCAGGCAATGCGTCACGCCGGCCTCCCGCGCCCGCGTCAGCACCGCCTCGACCTGGCCGGCCAGCGGGTCGAGATCTAAATGGCAGTGGGTATCAATGAGCTGCTGGCGCGCCGTCATCCGTGGTGCGGATCCGTCACGTGATCGCCCATCGCCAAAATTGTACCACCCGAGCGCCCCGCCTGGGTGGCGTGTTTTCCATCACGATCCGCCGCCCGTCCGGCCGGCGCGCCGCTGGTAGACGCCGGTGAGCGGCGCCCGGGCCAGGACATGGTCATCGATCGCGCGGTCGAGCTCCTCGCGCGCCGCCCGCGGCGGCACCTCGAGCAGCGCGTCGAGCGCGTAGACCGTGAAGATATACCGGTGGCGGTCGTCCGGCGGGCACGGGCCGCCGTAGCCGGTCTGGCCGAAGTCCGTCAGGCCCTGGCGCGTGCCGTCGGGCAGCTGGGCGTTGGGCGGGAACGCCTCGCGGAGCAGGCGCAGCGATGGCGGCAGGTTGTAGACGGTCCAGTGGAGGAACGGATCCCCCGGCGCGTCCGCATCCTCCATGATGAGCGCAAAGCTCCGGGTGCCGTCCGGCGGCTCGGTCCAGATCAGCTGCGGCGAAATGTTGCCGCCGTCGCAGGCGTAGGCCGCCGGGATCGCCCGGCCGTCCTCGAACGCCGGGCTCGTCAGCTGAAACGGCAACGGCGCGGCGGCCGCCGCATCCCACAGCCCGATCACGGCGCCCGCGAGGGTGGCGGCGAAGCGGTGCATGCGGACCTGCTGGGCTCGGGACGGCATCGCGTGCTCTATTGTACCGGGTTTTCACCTTGACTTCGACGGAGCAGCCGCATAACCTTGGAAGAACTTCTTCATGCCGACGCCGCCCACGATCCGCATCGCCACAACACGGGGGTCCCACATGCTGCAGCGCGTCCTCGCCCGGTGCCTCGCCGCCCTCATGGTCGTGCAGACCATTCCCCCCGTCGTGTGGGCAAAGGAGAGCCCGCTCGTGGACACGCAGCAGACATCCACCAGCACGAGCCTGGACAGCGATCAGCTGGCGAAGATTCCGACGTCGCGGGACCCGTGGGCCATCCTGCAGGCGACACCCGGGGTCGTCGACAACAAGGCGCAGCCGGGCGACTCCGTCAATTCCAACAATTTCCTGGTGGACGGAACCCGCGTCGGGAACCAGAACGTGCCGGTCATCGACCCGAACCTGCTGGAAGAGGTCCGGACCATGCGCGACTGGCCGGCGGAGTACGGCGGGGTGAACGGCACCGTTATCGCCCTCGGCAAGAGCGGCCCGAAGAGTGAGAACACCGCCGTCTTCTACGGGCCGCAGGGTTTTCCGTACACGTCGTTCACGCAGAGCCAGCTGAAGAGCACCCCCCAGCTCGGGCGCGACGCCCTCAACTACGGCTGCATAATCAGCTCCGGCAAGACCGGCCCGGTCACGTCAGGCAAATCCATCATGGGGACACCGATGACGAGAGAGGAAGAGATGGTCCTCTCGGCGAAGATCGCGGCAGAGCGGGAGTACGACAGCCGGTTGACGCCGGAAGCCGCCCGCGATGGCCTGGGCGCCGAATTGAAGGACTACAAGCTCCCGCTCAGCCTCTCGCTGTCATCGCAGCTCAACTACAACTTTGACTATGGGAGCGGCGGCAAGACGGACGGATTTCAGCCGCCCTTGCTGCCCATGCGCCCGCTGAAGGTGGGCGGCGGCATGACGCAACTCGACCCCACGACGATCCCGCTGCTCCTGAATCCTGAAGGCGGTTCGTCGTCCGTGACCATGCCGGTCGAGCAGGTGGCCGACACAGCCGGCGGCCAGCCGCAGCAGCAGGGCGCCGGCGGCAAGAAAAAGGATCCCAGGCCAGGCACGCCGCGCACCGTTGGGAGCGTCTCCGGGCGCGGCCGGTCGGTCGACGACCTCACCTGGGGCGCATTCGTGCAGGAGAGTTCGAGCCTCCTACCTGCCCTGGGCTCGAACGCAGGGATCCGCTCCGAGCAGCAACAGGTGAGGCCTGTCCGTGCGCGCGGCGCAGGGCAAGCATCAACCGTACCGTCATGGTCCGAGTACTACAACCTGAGCGACCATCTCCCCGTCAAAGCCGATTTCCAGGGCGCTGCTGGCGCGCCGCAAGCGGCCCCTCAGCAGACGTCCATGAGCGCTCCGATGCCGGCCTACGGGGACACGCTGCTCGGCAGCGGCTCGCCGAACACAACGATCCCAGCCGGGGTCACGCTCGTCGTCCCAGGCATCCAGCCGCAGTACCTGGATGAGTTCGTCGCCGGCGCCGAGCACGAAGTCCTGGAGGACCTGCGCGTTGGATTGAGCGGGCAGTACCGGAGGATCGGCGAGGTGATCGAGGACGCGGGCGTGGATTCGCCCGCGGTCCGCAACGCCTCGCCCGCGACCACGGTCCAATTGGCCCGGACCGCGCAATCGCTCGAGGCAATCGTGCAAGAGATCGCCGCTCCCAACGGCACGATGCAGATGGCCGGGCCTCCGGCGCCGAACGCGCCGGTCGGCGCTCCGACGCCGAGTTTCCGCATGACCTCGGCCAGCACAACCGACGCCGACGGCAACACGATCAAGCTCGAGCGGCAGCCGGACGGCTCCGTGACCCGCACCGTCACCGCGCCGGGCGGCCGTGTGATCTCGACCGCCAAGGTCGAGCCGCCCCCGCCCACGAAGCCGAATCAGCAGCCGCAGGGGCCGCGCACGTCGGCCAGCACCGTGGATGAGCACGGCAACACGATCAAGATCGAGAAGGACGCGAACGGCACGACGACCCGGACGGTCACCGCCCCCAACGGCCAGGTGCTCTCCACCGTCAAGGTTGAGCCGCCGCCCCCGACCAGGCCGAAGCAGCAGCCGCAAGGGCCGCGCACGTCGGCCAGCACCGTGGATGAGCACGGGAACACCATCACGATTGAGAAGCAACCGGACGGCACCACGACCCGGACGGTCACCGGGCCGGACGGCCGGCAGATTTCCAAGGAGAAGGTAGAGCCGATCCCGCCCACGACCGCCGCCCCCCGCCGCCCCGGCGCCACATCAGCCAGCACCACGGATGAGCACGGCAACACGGTGACGGTCGAGCGCCAGCCGGACGGCACGCGGACGGTGCAGGTCACCGATCCCAAGGGCAACGTGCTGCACCACGGGCCGGTGGCGTCTCCCCCACCCACGAGGGTGCCGCCGCGAACCGGCGGCGACTCGGCCAGCGTCCGCAACCCGGACGGGACCACCACGACGATCTCGAGAAACCCCGACGGCACGCGCACGCGGACGGTGACCGGCCCCGACGGCCGGGAGATTTCCCGCCAACCGCTCGAGCCGGAACCGCCGACCCGCGTGCCGCCGCGCAAGCCCGGCACCACCTCGGCGAGCACGGTCGATGACAACGGCAACACGATCAGCGTTGAGCAGAAGCCCGGCGGCCCGCGCACGGTCCGCGTGACCGACCCGAGCGGCAAGGTGCTCAAAGAAGGCCCAGTCGAGACGCCGCCGCCCAGTAAACCGAAGCCGCGCAAGCCCGGCACCACCTCGGCGAGCACGGTCGATGACAACGGCAACACGCTCAAGCTTGAGAAGACGGGTGATGGCCCGATGATCCGGACGGTCACCACTCCGGACGGCCGCGAGATCTCGCGGACGACCGTCGAGCCGCCGGCCCCGACCAAGGCGAAGCCACGCAAGCCCGGCACGAGCTCGGCAAGCGGGAAGGACGAGCTCGGCAACACGATCAGCGTGGAGAAAAAGGCGGATGGCTCGACCCTCCGCACCGTGACCGACCCGCAGGGCCAGGTCATCTCCCGGACCGTGACCGGTCCCACCGGCCTCTCCCCTGCCCACGTCGAGTCCAAGATCGCGAGCGACGTGCTCAGGACCACCGAGACGCTCCCGCTCACGCTGACACCGCAAGAGAGCGCGGTGCTGGCGAAGGGCGGCACGGCAAGCGTTCATGGCGCCCAGGCCAAAGAGGCGCAGCCTCAGGCCAAGACCCCTGAGCGGCAGCCGGTCCAGGACGCCAAGGAGCGCAAGACGCAGACGAAGGATGGCCAGAAGTCCGGCGTCGTCACGGATCAGGACGCGGCCGATGCGCTCGGCCGGCTCGCCGGCCAGGCGGTCTTCGGCGGCAACGAGGAGGCGGCGAACATCTTGAGCGGCCTCGGGCAGTTCCTGAGCCCCGAAGGCCGGCAGGCGGTGGTCAACAGCGCGCTTGGGCACGACACGCCGGCGCCGGCAGAGAGCATCCTCGATGAGATCGGGGAGGATTGGACTGCGCCGGCCACCGACTACGTGCCGAAGGGCGAGCCCACGGTGGAGGATCTGCCGAACGGCGGCTGGGTCCGCCGGTGGCCGGATGGGACGGTGGAAACGCATTACCCCGATGGCCGGGTCGAGGCCCACTTCCCGAACGGCGATGACTATGTCCGCCTGCCGGACGGGACCACGTACGACGTGGACGGCGACGGCTTCTGGCTCATCCGGGATCCTGACGGCTACTGGATTGATGATGGCAACCCGGACTGGTGGCCGGAGGACTTGGAATGGGTGATGGCGCCGACGTGGGTGAAAGCCCTCTTCTGGCAGTTTTACATGATGCGGTACGTGCTCCAAGCCGCCGGGATGGGTCATTACCTCAATAGGTGGGGCGAGCCGCTCTACGACAGGAAGCCGGTCTTGCTGATCCCCCGCTGGGCGCCGCTGGAGGAGCAGCGATCCGCCGGCTCCCTGCCTGGGGCCTCGCCCAGCATGCCGTACGGTTACCCCGATGCCTACGGCTTGAAGCCGGACTTCAAACTCACGCCGCAGATCGGCCTGCAGTACAACTATGACACGGAGCCGAAGGCGCAACCGCCGGCGCAGCCGAGCGAGCCCTACTACACCCCGAACTTGGACGGCTTCAGGCTGCCGCAGAACTGGAGCCCGGAATCGATGCGGCTCCTCCAGGGCGGCTGCTCGCACAGCGATAAGGCCGCGTGGAACGACAACCTGAACCGGCTTTGGGACGGCCAGTGGAGCGGGCCCAAGCAGTATCTCTTTGAGCCGATTTACTACCGCCAGATCCAAGATGAGCCGAACGACCCGCTGTACGACGTGGGCGAGGCTGCACGGAAGAAAGCGGAGCTCCGGGCAAGGCCTAAGCCGAGATCGCGCGGACCCGACATGTCGATGGCCGCGCCTGCCGAAGGCGGCATGTCGATGGTCGCCATGGAAGGCCCCTCGCACGGGAAGGAGAAAGGCCCGAAGGCTCAGGACCAGTGGGGGCTCAGGTCCGTCGGGTTCACGCCGGTCTCGGACGCGCAGTCCGCCTGGCGCGCGGCCAGCGGTGCCGCGGCGAATGCGATCGTCGCGGTGATCGACTCCGGGCTCGACTTCTCCCATCCGGACGGCCCGGCGCATGTCTGGACCAACCCGAAGGAAACCCCGGACAACGCGATCGATGACGACCGCAACGGGTACGTGGATGACGTGCACGGGTGGAACTTCCTGGAGGAGAACCACGACCTCCGCGACTTCAAGGGCCACGGGACGCTGGTCGCGGGGATCATCGCGGCCAAGCGGAACAACGGGATCGGCATCGCCGGCATCAACCCGGGGGCGCGGATCATGGTCCTGAAGGTGACGGACGCCGAGGGCCGGTCCAACAGCCTCAACATCTACCGCGCGATCCACTACGCGGTGGATCAGGGGGCCCGTGTCATCAACATCAGCCTCGGCGAGAAAGGCGTCTCGCAGCTCGAGCAGCTGGCGGTCAACTACGCCCACGCGCGGGGCGCGGTGGTCATCGTCGCGGCCGGCAACCAGGGCGCCCCGCTCAACGAGTACGGGCCGGGCGCGCTCCGCCGCGCGTTCACCGTCGCCGCCCAGAACATGGATGGCGCGCGCAGCGGGCTCTCGAACCATGGCCCGAACGTCGCGGTCATGGCGCCCGGAGAAGAGATTTACTCCCTGCACTCGAAAGACGCGGACTGGCCCGGCCATCCGCTTGAGAAGGAACGGCTGTACCGGCCCGCCACCGGCACGTCGTTCGCCGCGCCCATCGTGGCGGCCACCGCCTCCCTCGTCGTCGCAAAGCATCCCGCCTGGCCGAACTGGCTGGTGGAGGACGCGCTCCTCAACAGCACGCGGCCGTCATCCGACGGGTGGGAGCCGGGCGCCGGCTGGGGGGCGATTAACGCGGCGCAGGCGGTCAGTTTTGACCCGAAGCAAGCACTCACCGTGCAGCCGACCGAGCTCGTGGTGAAGCGCGAACAGAAGAAGGTGGCGTCGGTTGCGGTCTTCGGGATCGTCCGCGGCGTGTTCACGACCTATCAGGTGGAGCTCGGCAAGGGCCATAACCCCAAGGAATGGCAGCCGCTCGGCGCACCTTCCGACCGGCCGGTGGACCACGGGCTGCTCTGCCGCATCGACGGCGAGACGCTCGGCAAGGGCAAGGAGTGGACGGTGCGCATCACGGCCAACGGCCCGCAGGGGCGGTCGAAGTCCGCGTACGTTCCGCTCACCATCTAGCGCCCGCACCCCCCACAACGCCCCGCAGCCGAATGGCTGCGGGGCGTTGTGCGTCTGGATGGTGCCTCAGGTGCCTGGTCCTGCCGCTGCGCCACCCCCCACAGCTCTGCGTCACCCGGCACTGAGACTAGCTCCGGGCGGCTCGCGTTCGGTGAGCGGCACGTGCCACGGCCGAGCGGGCAGGGTGTCCCCGTCGCGCTCCAAGGGGACGAGCGAGGCCGGGCCCCGAGCGACAGCCGGCCACGCTGGGGCCGGCGGAGCGGTGACGCGCACCGAATGCGAGCACAGCCCGGAGCCACGGCTGGTGCGTCGTAGTCGTGCGGCGGAGGAAGTCCCCTGACAGGCCCTGCCGC
>Ga0247727_10004938_pt1 | contig 27686 bp, 20 predicted proteins | sample WisWelCaveWW1625_FD_202498 | JGI IMG/M metagenome (GOLD analysis project Ga0247727, IMG submission 202498) | Biofilm microbial communities from Wishing Well Cave, Virginia, United States - WW16-25 | ecosystem: Environmental > Aquatic > Deep subsurface > Groundwater > Cave microbial mat | place...
TCAAGCTCGAGGGTTCCTGGCAACGATTCCGGTTCGCGGAGTCGTTCCGCAAGATCGTCCCGAACAAGGTGCTGGAGGCGGCCGCGAAGAAGAAAGTGGCAAGTCCCTCCGCCTCCGCGGTCTCGCTGGTGTAGCCCTCAGTACCATCACTTTGGGGACTGCCGGGCCCCGCCGTCATTCCCGCGAAAGCGGGAATCCAGGCCGTTGATGCACCCAGTGCCTGCCCACCGTCATTCCCGGGAATGCGGGAATGACGGCTACCGTACGGGTTGAATGCCTGTCCGCTGATCAGCAGGGATTCGAGACAAGCTCTCTGCGACTCGAAGGCCGGCATTGCGCAGTGTCATAATGGGCGACAACCGAGACGGATTCGTTACGGCGGGACACGACGATGATCGCTGCGTTTCTTTTCACCGGCATGCTCTGGATCAGTGCGCACGGACCCGAGAAGGAATCCGTCGACGCGCTGACTCGCGCGATCCGGGTCGACCCGGGAAACGCGCGGCTCTACCTCAGGCGCGCGGAACTTCTGAGGCACTGCCGGCGCTTCCAGGATGCCCTCGATGACGTCGAGCGCTGCCTCCTCCTCGACCCGGAGGCAGTCGATGCGCATCTGACGGAGGCTTCGACACTCCACGACATGGGAGAGATGGAGCAGGCCCTCCTTGCCGTCGACCGTTCCCTGGGCCGGACCTCGAACGCGACTTCTGCACGGGTCCTCAGGGCTCGCATCCTGGGACGGATGCGGCGTCACGAGGAGGCGGTTCGCGAGTATGACTCGGTCCTGAGCGCGCTCGCTCGACCTTCGCCCGACCTGTACCTGGAACGGCTGGAGGCGCAGGCGGAAAGGTTTCCTCGCGACGACGAGAAGGCGCTCGCCGGCCTCGAGCAGGGGATGAAGAAGCTCGGACCGATCGTCGCCCTCGAGCTGCCGGCCCTCGACCTCGAGATCCGCCTGCAACGCTTCGACCCGGCTCTCGCGCGAGTCGAGCGACTCCGGCGGATCGCGCCGCGCTGCGACCAGTGGCTGGTGAACAAGGGAAAAGTCCTGGCCTCCGCCGGACGCTCGGACGAGGCGCGCCGCTCCTTCCTGGACGCGCTCGCACTTCTCCAAAGCGCTCCCCGGAAGACCAGCCTTCGGAGCGTGCTCACGGTCCAGGCGCGCGAGGCGCTCTCCGTGCTCGAAGGCGGATCACGTCCATGACCGTTCACCGAATCGACGCGAACGCATCCGCCGATCCGCCCGGTGGTTCCGGTCTGCAGCGACTCTGCTGGTGTTCCTTCCTGCTGTTCACCGCAGTCATGTGCGACCCGGGAGCAGAGGCTTCCGAGGTCCTCGTCGGAAACGCAGCCGTCTGGAAATACCTGTTCTCAGACCAGTCGCCTCCGGGCGACTGGAAGTCCAGGACTTTCGACGACTCGAGCTGGGAGTCGGGTCGCTCTCCGTTCGGATACGGGAACAAGAACCAGGAGACTCACGTCGGTCCCAAGTCGGGAGTGAAGACCTACCCGATCACGACCTGGTATCGCCATGAATTCAAGGTGTCGAGCACGGCGCCGATCCGCGGCCTGTGGCTGACCCTGGAACGCGACGACGGTGCCGTCGTGCACCTGAACGGCGTCGAAGTCGTGCGCTCGAACATGCCGCTGGGTGAGATCCTGCCGCTGACTCGTTCCCTGTCGGGGATCAACGACAAGGAGAAGCGCAGAGAGCATGCCCACTTCGTCGATGCGTCCGTGCTGAGAAGAGGGGTGAACGTGCTCGCGGTCGAAGTGCATCAGAAAAACCTCGAGGGAACCGACCTGTGGTTCACTCTTAGGCTCGAGACCCGCAGCCGGAACGATCCGGTGCGCGTCGTGCGCGGACCCTACGTGCAGACCACGACTCCGACACAGGCGGTCCTGCGCTGGCGCACCGACGTTCCGACGGAAAGCGAGGCGCGGATCGGCCTTCAGCCCGGCGAGCTCTCCAGGAAGGAGTCGGCGGTCGGGCTGCGAGTCGAGCACGAGATCACCCTCTCGGGTCTTGAGCCTGCCACTCGCTACTTCTACGCCGTCGGGTTTGCGGGACAATCGCTCGCGGGCGGCGACGACCCTCATTGGTTCAGGACTCATCCGCCTGCCGGCGAGGCGCGACCCTTGCGAGTTTGGGCGCTCGGCGATTCGGGAACCGCGGACGATCGACCGGGAAAAGTGCGTGACGCCTACCTTCAGTTCGCCGCGGGAGAGATGCCCGACGTCTGGCTGATGCTGGGCGACAACGCCTACATGAGCGGCACCGACGAGGAGTACCAGCACGCGGTGTTCGACATGTATCCCGCGGTGATGCTCTGCACGCCGCTGTGGCCGACGATCGGCAACCACGACGCCGTCCAGACGAGCTCGGGCGATCAGCTCGGCACCTACTTCGACATCTTCACCCTGCCGCGGGCGGCGGAGGCGGGCGGCGTCGCCTCCGGGACGGAAGCCTACTACTCGTTCGATTTCGCCAACGTGCACTTCATCTGCCTGGACTCGCAGGACTCGCCGCGCCGGCCGCCGAGCGCAATGCTGACCTGGCTCGAGCACGATCTCGAGGCGACGGTCGCCAACTGGATCATCGCCTACTTCCACCATCCGCCCTACAGCAAGGGTTCCCACGACTCCGACGCCCTGATCGACAGCCAGGGCCGCCTGATCGAGATGCGCCAGTTCGTGCTCCCGGTCCTTGAGCAGGGCGGCGTCGACCTGGTCCTCACCGGCCACAGCCATTCCTACGAGCGCTCGTTCCTGCTCGACGGCCACTATGGCTTCTCGAGCACTCTCGAAGACTCGATGATCCTCGACCACGGCGACGGCCGCGAGCACGGCGACGGCGCCTACGAGAAGAAGGGCGACGGGCCGGAGCCTCACGCCGGCGCCGTGTACGTCGTCGCCGGCAGCTCCGGCCAGGTGAGCAACGGCAAGCTCAATCACCCGGTGATGGTGATCTCCCTCAAGGAGCTCGGCTCGCTCGTCCTCGACGTCGACGGCCCCCGCCTCGACGCAAAGTTCCTCCGCGAGACCGGCGCCACCGACGACCAGTTCACGATGGTCAAGAAATAGCCCGGCTCACGTCCGCCGACTCATCACAGACAATGACTCACGTTGCCACGCATCGCGTGCACCCATCGACGCAGGATGGCGACGCAGGCCGGGAGTTGCCCGGTGCCTGCGGGTGGGCTAGTATCCGAGGCGGTTCCGAAGTGGAACCATTCAGGAGCCGTCCGAATGATCACGCTGACCATCAAAGGACTTCCGGACCACGTCTACCGGGGGCTCAAGAAGCGGGCAGAAGCCCAACGACGCAGCCTGAACCGGGAAATCATCGTTTGCCTTGAGCGCTCCTGCGAGATCGAGCCGTTCAACCCTGATGAATGGCTGGCGAAGGCAGACCGCCTCCGTCGGAGATTGGGAGTGCCCGGTCTGACGGACGCTCGGATACGGTCGGCGAAACGAAGGGGACGTCCTTGATCGTCGCCGACACGAACCTCGTGGCGCAGCTTCTTCTCGGCGGCAGTGGACTGGACGAGGCGAAGGAGGTCTACCGAAAGGACCACGCCTGGTCGGCGCCCGTCCTCTGGCGCAGCGAGTTCACCAGCGTGCTTGCCCAGTGTCTTCGACGCAGAGAATTGTCGCTGAAGGGCGCGGAAGAGGTGTACCGACTCGCAGAAGAACTGCTCGGTGGTCGTGAGTACTTCGTGCCGGCTGGGCGCGTCCTTCGGCTGTTGACGATCTCGCCTTGCTCCGCCTATGACTGCGAATTTGTGGCACTCGCGCAGATCGTAGGTTCTCGTCTCGTGACCTCGGATCGCCAGGTACTGCGCGCGTTTCCAGAAACCGCCCTCACGCCTCACCAGTTCGTCCAGGGCGGCATGTAGCACCTCCATAGGACCCCGTTCGGCAGCGCGTTGGGTACCTATTGGATCTTCATGGAGCGGCAGTTGGTCCAGGCGCCGTCTTTCACTGGGCCGCTCAGTGCGGGACCGACGAGGGCCTGGAACAGAACTTCGATCCCGGAGAGTGCGGGATCGTCGGGGATGTTCTCGTCGAAGAGGTACTCGTCCCACGGCCACTGCGAGTTGATGAACAGGATGTAGAACGAGAGCATGCACAGAGTGCCGTCGAACGGCGGCGTCGAGAACTGCACCTCCGGAGGAACGCCGAAGATTCCGATCAAGGTGTCTCCGGGATCGCACAGGAACGGCAGCACGAACACCCCGCCCGGCTGGAAGATGCCCTCGATGGGATCCAGCGCCGGTGTGTAGCGGAACGACTCCTGGTCGAGCTTCCCCTCTCCCAGATTGCTGCGCACCACGATGCTCGAGGGTCCGGGAACGTTCGCGGGCGCCTCGCACTGGATCAAGTTGTCGTTGATCACCGTGATGTTCGTGGCCGGTTCGTCTCCGAAGAGCACCTCCGGCCCCGTGCCCACGCTCAGGTGCTCCCCTTGGATGTCGACCGCGAGCGGGTCGGTGTAGCGACTCCGCGTCGGAGTTACGCCGGTGACCGATGGCGCCGGCATTGCTCCCGAGTACACGTAGACTCGGCCCCAACTCCCGAAGTACGGGTAGTGTGGTTCGCCAACGATGTAATCGTCAAAACCGTCTGCGTTGACATCCCCCGCTCCTGCGAGTGCCCAACCGAAACTCGAACCACCATACTGTGACCGAACTATGGATCCAGTCTTTCCGGAAATAAGCCGGGAGAGACCCACGCGGTCCGAACTCACGTAATCAGGGATCCCATTGCTGTCGATGTCCCCTGCGGTCGACGCAAAGCCTCCAACGTTGAGCAGAAGACTTCCGTCCCGACCAGAGTAAACCGCTCCCGCAAGCACATCTGCATGGCCGTCCTCATCGATGTCACCCGCACCGCGAACAGAGCAGACACCGCCGGGGAATTGGTACAGGAGGTTCCCCAGGGGTCCCGAAAACACGAATGCTCCTGAAAACGACCCGATGATCAAATCTCCGAAGCCATCGTTGTCCAAGTCGCCTGCGCCGGCAACTGACTTTCCAAAGAACGACCCATCCATTCCTTGAATAGTCAAGACCGGCCAGCCGGTCTTTCCTGAAAGAAGATGGATCTTGTTGTGGTAAGGGGAACCCACGACGATGTCGAGAAAGCCGTCTCGGTTCACGTCGCCCGCCCCCGCCACCGCGTATCCAGCATACTCGCCGTTCTCACCACTGAAGGAAAACAGGACTGTTCCACTTTTCCCGGAGTACGCGTGCATCTTTCCCGTAGCCATGCCAGCTCCGATGAATTCCGGGTCTCCAACGGCCACGTCTGCATATCCGTCGTGGTCGATGTCGCCTACGCCGGCGACGGCTTTTCCAAATGTACCGCCCTCACCCGTGAACGAGTGCAGCACCATTCCGGTGAAACCCGAATACACAAGCGCTTGCCCATAGGGACTCTGTGCGTACGGAGCGCCGGCGATCACGTCGGGATGACCATCTCCATCGACGTCGCCCGCCCCATCCACCGACCAACCAAGAGCGAAGCCCGGTCCCCCCTCCCACTGCCAGAGGAGGTCCTGCGCGCAACTTTTCTGCGCTGCCAGGACAGATACGATGAGAGCGACTGTCGTGCGAACGATGATCCCACCCAGCTCTCGAACAGAGAACATGCACTTCTCCTCCAACGGTGACTGGATACCGATCGATCTCAGAAAGCGATTACGCATGTTTGCAAGTCGACTGCAAAAGGACAAATCTCCCCTGCCCGGGCAGGAGGCTGGCGCACCGCAGGCACGGAGGCGTGCGGTGCGCGCGAAGTGTTCTCAGCTCGGGCCCGATTCGCCGGGCTTGGATCCGCCGGGACGAGTGGGCGGCTGAGACTGGGCTTTCAGGACTTTCTTGATCTGGAGGAAGCGCTGGCATTCTTCCATGACTTTCGCCTGAAGCTCTCTGGGCTGTGCGGCACAGAACGCGTCGAGGTCGAGAGTCTCGCCGGCCTCGAAGCGGCGCACGAATTCCTCGACGATGGCAGCGATTCGCTGTTCCGGAGGGCGGGACGACGACTCCGAGGAAATGGGTCTTTTCGGCATTTTGCGAACACCTCCCGGAGAGCTCGATTCTCAGTCGAAGGGCCCTGATTCTGTAAGAGCGGATTTGGCTGGAAAACACCACATCGTCTCTGGTCCGGCGACGTGGCCGGCCCGTGCCGGTCTCCCACCGAAGACGCTCGGCGAACAGAGCCGGCGTGGGCACAATGCCCGGGACCATGGACTCTCACGCCTTGGTTTCGTTCTTCAGCCATCCTGTCGGAGGCCCGCGGGCTACGTCGGGTCGAGGATCAGACCGCGACATCTCGGGGCAACCCACTTCACAAGCAGAGCAGAAGCCGGGGATTACAGAATTGACAGCTCGTCCCCGAAGGGGTTGCATTCTTCGCCATGACTCCCGGCGATGCCCCGACTGGAGAGCTGCTGCAACGCTGGTACGCCGGCGACAAGAAAGCTCTCGATGATCTGCTCCAGCAGCACCTTCCCTGGATCCGCGACCAGGTGCACCGGCGCCTGGGAGGCGCACTGCGGGAGAAGGCCGACACCGGCGACATCGTCCAGGACTCGATCCTGCAGTTCTTGAAGTACGGCCCGCGCTTCCTGATGACCAACGGCAAGCAGTTCCGGGCGCTGCTCGCCCGGATCGTCGAGAACGTGCTCCGCGACAAGCACGACTTCTTCATGGCGCGGCGCCGCCAGATGGCGCGCGAGCAGCCGCTGCCGACCGACACCGTCCTGTCGCTCGACCCGCCGATGGCGAACGTCGAATCCCCCAGCGCCGTCATGCAGCGCCGCGAGGAGGAGGCCTGGATCCGCATGGCGCTCGAGCTGCTCGCGCCCGAGGACCGGATGATCATCATCAAGCGCGACTGGGACCGCAGCTCGTTCAAGGAAGTCGGCGACGAGCTGCACATCACCGAGGCCGCGGCGCAGATGCGCTATCACCGGGCCCTGGTCCGGCTCACGGTCAAGGTCGGCGCGCTCCGGCGCGGACAGATCGACCGCGCTGCGGAGGAAGACAGGGACGGCGCCGACGAGGCGGACGGCGCGTCTTCATAGCCTCTTCCTGCCGGGCAGATCGGCGAGCGCCGCCTCCAGCGCCGCAGGATTATGGAGTGCGGTGCAAAGCACCGCTTTGGTTCGCGAACAAATCGGAAGTTTTGGAGTGCGGTGCGACAGCACCGCTTTGGTTCACGGGCAAACCACTGTGTCCAGGGTGAAGGTGCGGCCCGCATCCTGCCGGGCACTCCTCAAGACGAGCAAGCAGTCATACCCTGGTATTCGCTCACACGGCCTTCGCGGATTCTCTCCAGCATCCCGACCGCTGGCTCGTGCGCGAACCAAAGCGGCGCTGTCGCGCCGCACTCCAAAAGCTGCGCGGCGGGAGCAATGGATCCGTGCGTAGCTCGCAGTTTTGGAGTGCGGTGCGAAGCACCGCTTTGGTTCGCGGGCAAACCATTGTGTCCAGGGTGAAGGTGCGGCCCGCATCCTGCCGGGCACTCCTCAAGACGAGCAAGCAGTCATACCTTGGCATTCGTTCACACGGCCTTTGCGGATTGTCTCCAGCATCCCGCCTGCTGCCTCGTGCGCGAACCAAAGCGGCGCTGTCGCGCCGCACTCCAAAAACTGCGCGGCGTGAGCGATGGGTCCGTCCGTGGCTCGCACTGGCGCGCCGCACTCCAAAAACTGCGCGGCGTGAACAATGGATCCGTGCGTAGCTCGAAGTTTTGGAGTGCGGTGCGAAGCACCGCTTTGGTTCGCGAGCAATCCACTGAGGAGAATGCGCCTCGCGGCTGAAGGGCCCGGTCGGGGGTCAGCGGCGGTTGTTCTGGCGGCGGGAGGCGATCGACTGCGAGTGGAACTTGCGGCTCTGCTCGAAGAAAGAGCCGAGGTTGGCCGCACCGCGCGCGTTGCGCCGGCGCGCCTCGGCGATGGTGAAGGTCTGCTTGGACGCGTAGGCTCGGCCACGAGTGGCCGCGGACCTGGCATCGCTCGCATTGCGCCGCCTTGCCTTGTCGATCGACCGGGTCTCGTTCCGGGAGGTGACTCGGCGGCCTTGTGACCTGTTCTCGGTGCGGTGCTGTTCGTTCAGGGTGCGCGAGTCGACGCTGCTGTTCAGCCGTGTGCGCGCCTCATGCAATGACAGTGTGCGCGACCCCAGGCTTTCCGACCGATTGCGGTTGCGCGCCTGCGTGATCGAGCGGGTCTCGTCGCGCTGGTCCCTCTGTGCCCTGTCCGCCTGATTCTCGCTGCGCCCTCGCGCCTGCTTCAGCGTCGACACTGAATCGCCTTGCCGATTCCGTGCTCCGCCCACCTGGGGCGTGGACCGGTAGCTCTGTGCAGAAGCCAACGAGGAGAGCAGGAGAACCAAACAAACGCCACCCCCGAACCGGTTCGACATCCTTCCAAGCATGGTGTGCCCCCCTGAAGCTTGCGGCTCCTCTTCGGAAACCACACCCACGAACTGAACCGGGAGTATCAGAGATTGTTTCCCTGATCTGGAACATTCTTCCTCCCGCACGATCTCGGGACACCGACGAACAGGGTGGCGTGCTCCTCGAGCTCGCATTCTTCGAGAGCCGAACGCTCCACCGGAAATGGATTCCCGCCTCTCGAAGCGGTGGAGCTCTCAGCGGGCCGCGAGACCCTTCTGCCGGCGGGGACCGCTGGATCAGCGGCGATTGTTCCTTCGGCGATCGGCCATCGACTGCGAGTGGAACTTGCTGCTCTGCTCGAAGGAAGAGTCGAGGTTGACCGCACCGCGAGCGTTGCGCTGGCGCGCCTCGGCGATCGTGAAGGTCTGCTTGGAAACAGCGGTTCGACCGCGCGTGGCGGCGGCCCGTGCGTCGCCTGCATTGCGCTGCCGTGCCTCCTGGATCGACCGGGTCTCGTTGCGCGCGATGACGCGGCGGCCCTGGGCCGCGCTCGCGCTGCGGCGCTGCTCGTTCAGCGTGCGCGCTTCGATGGCGCTGCTCAGCCGCGCGCGCGCCTCCTGCAACGTCAGCGTGCGCGAGCCCAGGCTTTCCGTTCGATTGCGGTTGCGCGCCTGCGTGATCGAGTAGGTCTGATCAGGCGAGTCCGTTGTCGCCGTCTCCGCCTGTTCCGCATTGCGCTCGCGCGCCTCCTGCAACGTCAGCACCCGGATGCGCTGGCGTTTCTCGGCGTCCGGCTGGTACGTGGTGCGGTAGCTCTGCGCGGAAGCGAAGGAGGAAAGCAGAAGGACGCCAGCAACGCCGGCGGCAAGTTTTTGGATCGACATGGTCTTCTTCGGGAGGAAGGTTGTTGTCCGAGGACCGGACAGGGAGCCTCTTGGTTAGCCCGCCCTGGGGCGCCTTCAAGCATTCAGGGTGACGAACGGAGGGTCCCGGCAAACTCTTCCCGGGAAGGACGGGATCCCGGAGGCTCGAGGCCGGAGGGCCGGCAGGGCGAGTGGTTTGATGGCCGTTCCTCGCCGCAGTAGAGGATCTGGATTCCCGCTTTCGCGGGAATGACGTGGATTCCCGCTTTCACGGGAATGACGGCCAAAGAATTCGCCGGGATGACGGGATCAATACTTCGTGGGGCGCGGCTCGAGCTCGTCGGCCAGCCTCCTCAGGGCAGTCGCGGCCGCCTCGTGGATCGACAGGTCGACCCGCCGGCTCACGGGAGTCGGTTGCGGGTTGATCTCGACGGTGCGCGCCCCGAGATCGACCGCTCGGTGGATCAATCCGGCCGCCGGAAACACCTCGGCGCTGGTGCCGATCGAGAAGAACAAGTCGCAATCATTCACCGCACCCTCCGCCCGGGCGACGGAATCCTGAGGCAGCATCTCGCCGAACCACACGACCCCCGGGCGACGGGCACCACCGCACGCGCAGCGCGGCGGGTAGCACGGGAATGCAGGCCCCGACTCTTCCCGCTCGGCGCCGCACTGCGAGCAGCGCCAGTCAAGCAGGCTGCCATGAAGCTCGACCACGCTCCGGCTGCCTGCCCGCTGATGCAGACGGTCGACATTCTGGGTGACCAGAAGGAACCGTCGTCCGCGCTCCTCGAGAAACCGTTCGATCCGCGCCAGCGCGAAGTGCCCCGCATTGGGCCTGGCGCCGGCGACAGCCAGGCGGCGCTCGTCGTACCAGCGGCTGACAAGCTCCGGATCGCGCGCAAAGGCCTCGGGCGTTGCGAGCTTGCCCGGATCGAACTCTGCCCACAATCCCCATTGAGCATCGCGAAACGTCGGGATGCCGCTCTCTGCGGAGATGCCTGCACCGGTCAGGACGACGCAGGAACGAGATTCGGCGAGAGCACGAGCCAGCTCGCTTTCGTTCAAGGATTGCTCACAAGAGCTTCTGCTCCAGGTCGGAGACCCGTTTCTCGAGCGCATCGAGACGCCCCTTCACCTCGGCGAGCTCTTCGCCCGGGGACGGCCCTGACGTGCATCGTGAGCTTTGATCAGGAGCTCTCTCCCGGGAAGCGCTCGCAGCCGGCGACTCGCCCTCTGCGTTGATCGTCGGCAGCTCGTGTTCTGGATACAGCGTGTGACTGTAGCGAGCTCCGCGGTGCACCGCTTCGGACGTCAGGCACACGACCAGAGGCGCGGGCCGGTCGGCAAGGCCCTTCAGGAGCGCGCGCAACGCCGGCAGGTCGGCGATCGGCCGCATCCGGCTGGCGCGCCCGCGCAGATCTCCCTCGCTCTGCGGCCCGCGCAACAGGAGCTCTCCGAGGACAGCCAGATCGACGGCCGAGAGATCGAGAGCCCGCGCCAGCTCCTGGCGCCAGCGCGCCACCCGTCCGGTCTCGCCGATCACCGAGGCGGCCAGGCCTCTCGTCTCCAGCTCCTGCAAGGTGCTCTCGACCTCGTCGGCAGTGTACGCGGTCAATGGGTCACGGTTGTTCTTCTGGTTGCAGCCGGCGACCAGGGCGTTCACCGTCATCGGATAGTACTCCGGCGTGCACAGAGCCTTCTCGATCAGCACGCCGAGCACGCGCCGCTCCCTCGAGTTCAATCGGGGAGCGGCACCGCCCTCGGCCGCCAGGCTTGATTCCAAAGTCATCGAACGTCTCCTTCCCACTCCTGGCGCCGCGGCCTGCAAACCTTGCTGGCACGCGCACGCGCATCCTGGTCCGTCACTTTCTCTGTCCCTCCCGAGCGCGAAGCAGGAGAGCGCTCGCGGCACGGCGAGCGCCCTCGTCCCCCTGGAAGTTCGCCAGATAGTGCTCGAGATGAACGACGGCTTCATCCTCCCGGCCGGTCTCGATCAGCAGGCGCGAAAGGGAAAGCCTGAGCGGCAGGAACGAAGGATGGCTCTCGACGGCGCGCTGCGCCTCTTCGACCGCCTCGGCCGTTCGTCCCAACTGGCTCAAGCACTGCACGAGGGTGCCGCGCAGCTCGCGGTCCTCGTTCAGATGGAGAGCACGCTTCAGGTATTCGAGCGCCTCGGGAGTCCTGCCCTCGTTGATCAGGACCGAGCCCGCGGTCGCCAGGTAGTGCGCGTTCTCCGGCTCCTCCTTCAAAAGCTCGAGGAGGGCAGCGATGCCCTGCTCCTTCTGTCCCTGCCTCCACATCTGGTTGGCGCGCGCATACCGGCGTTGATTGCGCAGGCCTTCCTGCGGCGTGAGCGCAGCCGCCGGGATCCAGCCCGGTGTCACGCCGCCGTCGCGAGCCGCGGTCCGATCATCGACGCGGTATCCCAGCTCGCCCAGCGCCGCCTCCTCCTCGGGGCTCACGGCGCGTCTGGTCGGCGTCGCCGTTCGCTCGCCCATCTCGGCGAGCCGGGCCCTTGAAGTGGCGACCAGCTCCGCGCGGGCGTCTCGCAAGTCGTTGTTCTCCTGCGGATCGCTGACGACGTCGAAGACTTCGGCGTCCTTGCCGACGATCACCTTCCACGGATCCTCCAGCAACGCATAGAGCGGAGTCCATCCGTAGCTGAACCAGGTGGCGCAGGTCTCGGCGTAGATGGGATCGGGTCGGATCAGCTTCTCACCGTGCATCCGCGCAACGAGACTGATGCCGCTCGTTCCCTGGGCGGACAGGCCCGAGAACTCGCACAGAGTGGGCACGATGTCCACCAAGGACACGAAGTCGCCGATGACCATCCCGGCGGGCAGGCGGTCATGACGGATGAGGAGAGGCACGCGCAGCATGGAGTCGTACAGAAGGCTCGAATGAGTCGCCTCCCCGTGGTCGCCGAGGCCCTCGCCGTGATCGCCGGCGACGATCGTGAAGACTCTGCCCGGTCCTCCGAAACGGTCGAGCGCTGTGAGCAGCCGTCCGATCGCCCGGTCCACCGCGGCCACTTCGAGCTGGTAGAGATGGCCCTGCTCGTGCTTTCTCGCTGGCCTTGCGCCGGAATCGTCCGGGACGGCGTGAGCTGCCTGCAGATCCTTCGGCGGCGTGTACGGACTGTGGGCATCGAAGAAATGAGCCCACAGGAAGAATCGATCGGACTCAGGGAGCGCGTTCAGCCACTCGACGGCGACGTCGACCACCTCCTCGCACGAGCGCTCGCTCTCTGCAGGGTCCGCGCGCCGCGGCGGCGGGTCGAAATAATCCTCGAAACCCTGCGCCAGACCAAAGCTCCGGTCGACGACGAGCGCCGCCGGGACGGCCGCCGTTCGATGGCCACGGTCCCTGAATCGCTCGGCGATCGTCTGCGCCTGCTGGGGCAGTTCGAAGCTGCCGTTGTCGCGGACACCGTGCTCGAACGGATATTGGCCGGTGAACACAGATGCATGCGAAGGCAGCGTCACCGGCGACGTGGCGCGAGCCTGCGCGAAGCGCACGCCCGTCCGAGCGATCTCGTCGAGGATGGGCGTCGCCCAGGGAGGACCGCCGTAGCATCCCAGCGCATCGGCGCGGGTGGTGTCCAGAGTGATCAGGAGCACGCTGTCCGGTTCGACCTCCGGATCCCGGCTCGAGCTTCTCCCGCGGCAGCCGCAGGGCAGGAGAAAGACCGCGACCGAGAGCCATGACGCGAGAGCCCACCTCTTGTCCAACGCGCATTTCATTACCACCGACGATAGCCGATCAGGAAGACAGCCGCGGGATCGGTCCTGCGGCAGCGCCGGGCGCGCACCTCTCGAGGCTTGCATGCGCAACGCGGTCTGCCGGACCGTCGGCTCGCGCGTCGACGCGACGGGAGGATCAGTGTGCGCCGTGGATTTTCGCTCCCTGAGCAGGAGGCGTGGTCGCGGCCGGTGCGGCCGGGATCGGCTTGGGAGCGCCCACGAACTTCTCGCGGATCGCCTGGATCACGACGTAGAGCACCGGCGTGAAGACCAGCCCGAGCAGCGTGTTGCCGATCATGCCGAAGAAGACGGCAGTGCCGATCGCCTGCTGGCTCGCAGCGCCCGCGCCGCTCGCGACCATCATCGGCAGAACGCCGAGGATGAAGGCGAGCGCGGTCATGAGGATCGGGCGCAGGCGCTGGCGCGACGCTTCGGCCGCGGCCTCGACGATCCCCTTGCCCTGCTCGCGCGCGGCCTTCGCGAACTCGACGATCAGGATCGCGTTCTTCGCGCCGAGCCCGACCAGCAGCACCAGCCCGACCTGCGTGTAGACGTTGTTGTCCATCCCGCGGTACATCAGGCCGGCCATCGCGCCCAGCACGCCGAGCGGGATCGAGAGGATCACCGCGAGCGGCACCGTCCAGCTCTCGTACTGGGCGGCGAGGATCAGGTAGACGAGGATCAGCGCCATCGCAAAGACGACGATCGCCTGGTTGCCGATCTGCCGTTCCTGGAACGAGAGCGCGGTCCATTCCATCGAGACGCCGGGCGGGAGCTTCGCCTTGGCCATGCTCTCGACCACGCCGAGCGACTCGCCGGAGGAGACGCCAGGCGCCGGAACTCCCTGCACGATCGCGGAGGGGAAGAGGTTGTACCGGATCACGCGATCGGGACCGATCGTCTCACGCACGTCGACCAGCGTCCCGAGAGGCACCATCCGCCCGCCGGGCGCGCGCACCTCGAGGCGCTTGACGTCCTCGGCGCGCGAGCGGAAGCGGCTGTCGGCGCTGACGTTGAGCTGCCAGGTGCGGCCGAAGAGGTTCAGGTCGTTCACATAGGCCGAGCCGAGGTAGCCCGACATCGTCGAGAAGACGTCCTGCAGCGGGATCCCCATCTGCTTCACGCGCTCGCGGTCGACGTCGGCGAAGAGCTGCGGAACGCCGGCACGGAAGCCGCTGTTCACGCTGCGCAGCTTGCTCTGCGAGTTGCCGTCCGCGACGAACTCGCGCACCAGCGCGCCGAGCGTCTCGCGGCCCACGTTCCCGCGGTCCTGCACACGCAGGTCGAAGCCGGACGCCTGTCCGACGCCGTCGACGGCGGGCAGGGTGAAGACCTGGACCAGGCCGTCGGGCATCGCGGCGGTCTTCTGGCGCAGCTCCGCCATGATCGTGTTCAGGTCGCGGCCGCGCGGCAGCCGTTCGTCGAAGTCCTCGAGACCGGCGAACAGCAGCCCGTAGTTCGACCCGGCGCCGTTGATCATCGAAAGGCCCGGGATCGCCGTGTAGTTGCGGATGCCGTCGGTCGTGGCGAAAGCCTGCTCGACCTGCGCGACCGCTGCGGTCGTGCGCTCGAGGGAAGCGGCGTCGGGCATCCAGATCTCGGCCAGCACGATGCCGCGGTCCTCGAGCGGGACGAAGCCGGTCGGCACCTTGGTGAAAGTCCAGACCACGGCGAACGCCGACGCCGCGAACGCGGCGAGCGTGAAGGCGATCACGCCCGGATGGACCAGGAAGCGCACGAAGCCGCCGTAGGCCGAGGAAAGTGCGTCGAACACGCGGTTGAATCCGCGCGTGAAGAAGTTCGGTTTGTGGTCGGGCGCGTGGGGCTTCAGCATCACGCCGCAGAGCGCCGGGCTGAGCGTCACGGCGCAGATCACGCTGAGACCGGTGCTCGCCGCGATCGTGAGCGCGAACTGGCGGAAGAGCTGGCCGCTGATCCCGGGCAGGAACGCGGTCGGGACGAAGACCGCCATCAGCACCAGGCCGATGCTGATCACGGCGCCGAGCACCTCGTGCATCGCCTTGGAGGTCGCCTCCTTCGGCGGGAGGTGGGACTCCTTCATCACGCGCTCGACGTTCTCGACCACGACGATGGCGTCGTCGACGACGATGCCGATCGCGAGCACCAGCCCGAAGAGCACCGGCAGGTTGACCGAGAAGCCGGCGATCTGGCAGAAGAAGAAGGTGCCGATGATCGAGACCGGGATCGCCAGCATCGGGATGAACGAGCTGCGCAGGCTCCCGAGGAAGATCAGCACGACCGCGAGGACGAGCGCGAGCGCCTCGAAGAAGGTGTGGAAGACGGCGTCGACGGCCGAGAGCACGAACTTCGACGTGTCGTAGACCGTGTCGAACGCCACGCCCTCGGGGAGCGACGGCGTCTTCGCCGCCATCAGCGCCTGCACGTCCTTGGCGACCTGCACCGAGTTCCCGCCCGGCGCCTGGTAGACGATCATCACGGTCGCCGGGATGCCCGCGTAGCGGCCGCCGGTGTCGTATGACTTGCCGCCGAGCTCGACCCGCGCGACGTCCTTCACGCGGAGGATGCTCGTGCCTTCGGCGCGCACGATCACGTTCTCGAACTGCGAGATGTCGCTCAATCGACCGAGCGTCGTGACGTTGTACTGGTACGCGGTGCCCGCCGGGGCCGGCTGCTGTCCGATCACGCCGGCCGCCACCTGCACGTTCTGCTCTTTCAGCGCGTTGATGACGTCGACGGTCGTGAGTCCGCGCGCCTTCAGCCGCTCCGGGTCGAGCCAGACCCGCATCGAGTAGTCCTTGACCGGGTAGACCTTGGCGTCGCCCACGCCCGTGATGCGTTTCACCTCGTCGACGAGGTTCACGGTCAGCCAGTTCGACAGGAACAGGTCGCTGAACCGGCCGGCCGACGCCGGATCTTTCGGAGCGAGCGAGAGGATCGTGATGATGTTCGAGGAGACCTTGTCGGTGGTGACGCCGACGCGCTTCACCTCCTCCGGAAGCTGGGGGAGCGCCGTGCTCACGCGGTTCTGCACCAGCACGGAGGCGATGTCGGGATCGTTGCCGAGCTCGAAGCTCACCTTGAGCGCATAGGAGCCGTCGCTCGCCGACGTGCTCTCCATGTAGATCATCCCGGGCACGCCATTCACCTTCTGCTCGATCGGCGCGGCCACGGTGTCGGCGATGACCTGCGCGCTCGCGCCGGGGTACATCGCAGTGACCTGGATCACGGGCGGCGTGATGTCGGGGTACTGCGCGACCGGAAGCGTCGGGTAGGTGATGACGCCGATCAGGACGATCAGGATGGACAGGACCGACGCGACGATCGGCCGGCGGATGAAGAAATCGGTGAACATGGTTTCCCGTCGCGCTCAGCGGCCGCTGCTGGCGGGCCCGCTCTCCTTCGGTTCGGACGGCCGCGCCTCCGCCGACTCCTGCTTCGCCTCCTCTTCCGTCTTCGGCGTCACCTTCGCGCCCGGCCGCGCCTTGAGCACACCACGCACGATCACGCGATCGCCCGGAGCGATCCCGTCCACGACGACGCGCAGGTCGCCCTCCGGCGTGCCGATCTGCACGCGCCGCTGCTCGACCACGTTCTCGCGGTTCACGACGAGCGCGTAGCGGCCCTGCATGTCGGAGAGCAACGCCGCCTCCGGCACCAGCAGCGAGAGCGACGTCTTCATCGGGAAGCGGACGCGCGCGAAGAGACCAGGGTTCAGGAACTCGTCCTCGTTCTCGAAGCGCGCCCGCACCTCGAGCGTGCCGGTCGCGCGGTCGAGCTCGGGCGCCACGTAGTCGACGCGGCCCAGCGTCTTGAATTCGCTCTCGTCGCGCAGCGCCAGCTCGACCGGCATCCACCGGCCCGGCGCGACCTGCCCGCGCTCGCGCCCCTCGACCTTCTCCTCTGCCGCCAGCTTGCGCTGGACCGCGAGGACGTCGGATTCGCTCGCGTCGACCGAGACGTAGACCGGCTGCGTCTGCACGAGCGTCGCGAGCAGCGTCGGCTCGCCGCGCCCGACCAGGTTGCCGGGGTCGACGAAGTTCTTGGTGACGCGGCCGGTCATCGGGGCGCGGATCTCGCAGAACTCGAGATCGAGCTTCGCCTTGTCGCGCTGTGCCTTCGCAACCGCGAGATCGCCCTCGATCGCCGCCTTGCGCGCCGCCTTGATGATCGCGTCGATCTCGGGACCGGCGCGCTGGTCGGCGAGGTCGCGCGCCAGCTTCGCGTCATTGGTCGCGCCGACGAGCGTCGCCTCCTGCGAGCGCACCGCCGCCTCCGCCCGATCGAGCGCCGCCTGGTACTCGCGCCGGTCGATCACGAACAGGAGGTCGCCTTTCTTCACGGCCTGCCCGAGCTCGAAGTTCACCGACTCGAGGAAGCCCTGCACGCGCGCGCGCAGCTCGACGGTCGCCGACGCCGCGACGACGCCGGTGTACCCGAGGTAGCGCGTCACCTCGCGCTGGATCGGCGCCGCCACGATCACCTCGGGCGGCGGCGGCGGGACGTACGCGTTCTTGTCGTCCTCCTCCTTGCACGCGGGCACGACGGCCAGCGCCGCGACGGCAACCGCGACGCGCGCGCGCATCGGGCCGCCGCGACTCGAACGCATCATTCTTGTCATTGCGATCTCACGAGCTGTGAAGTCGGGGCCTGCAGCGGGTTCCTACTTTTCAGGATCTTCTCGGCCGGCTTCCGCGGCGGGCCGGCCGAAGCCGAGGTCGGAGCGGTCGTGCCAGTCGGGAGCGAGCACGTCGCCCCAGTCCGTCCGCGCGCGCATCCGCTCGAGCGTCTGCGGATCGACGAACTCGCCGGCACCGCGCACCTCCCAGCCTCCGCCGAGCGCGCGGTAGGTCTCGATCGCACCGAGCGCGACGTTCGCGCGAGCGGCGACGACCTCGTCCTGGCTGGCCACCAGCACGGACTGCGCTTCATTCACGCGAATGAAGTCGACCGCGCCGTTCCGGTACTGGATGAGCGACAGCTCGACGGAGCGCTGCGCCGCGGTGACGCTCTCCGCGAGGAAGGCCGCCTGCTCGCGCGCGCGCAGGAAGCCCACGAGTCCGGCCTCGACCTCGGCAGCGGCGCGCAGCACGGTTTCCTGATAGCCCGCGACCGCCTGCTCGTAGCGCGCGTCCTCCACGCGGACGCGGCCCTCGACGCGGCCGTAGTTCAGGAACGGCAGGTTCACCTGCAACCCGAGGAACCCGGCGAACGAATCGGCCGTGAAGAGGTCGTCGAGACCGGGCGATCCGGCGCGATTGGCGTTGGTTGTCGAGAACCCGGTCGCGCCGAGCAGCGAAATCGCCGGGAAGAAGTCGGACTTCGCGATTCCGATGCGCTCGCTTTGCGCGGCCGCGATCCGCTCGGCGCTGCGCACGTCGGGGCGGCGCCGCAGCAGGTCGGCGGGGACGCCGAGCGCGAGCGTCGGAGGCGCCTCGGGAACGACGCGCCGCCGATCGGGCGCGGGCGCGAGCTCGGCGTCGAGCTCGGAGGGCGTGCGCCCGAGCAGGACGCAAAGAGCGAGCTTCGTCTGCCGGAGGGCGCGCTCGAAGTCCGGGATCAGGGCTTGCGTGTCGGCGAGCGTGCCGCGCGCCGTCGCGACGTCGAGCTCGGAGACTGCGCCGAGCCGGAAGCGCGTCTCGATCAGCCGCAGCGTCTCCTGCTGCAGCGTCACGTTCGAGCGCGCGTGTTCGAGCCGCTCCTCGAGAGAGCGGATGACGACGTAGCTCGTCGCCACCTCGGCCGCGAGGCTCACGAGCACCGCGTCGTAGCCGGCGACGCTGGCGAGCAGCGACGCGTCCTCCGACGCGATGGCGCGCCGGTACTTGCCCCAGAAGTCGAGCTCCCAGGCCGCCTGCACGCCGATCGAGGCCTCGGAGAACGCGTCATCGGGGAGCGGCGCGGGTCCGTTCTCGCTCGGCCAGCTCGAGGAGACGCCGCCGACCGCCTCCTGCAGCTGCGGAAAGAATTCGCCCACCGCGATCCCGCGGCGCGCGCGCGCCTCGAGGACGCGCAGTCCGGCGGCGCGCAACGAGAGGTTGCTCTCCCGTGCGCTTTTCACCAGCGCGTCGAGCGTCGGGTCCCCGAATGTCTCCCACCAGGCCGCCGTCGGCGTCGTGGGGCTCTCGCTGCGGGCATCCTCGAGCCACGCGTCGTTCACGGGGGCCGACGGCCGCGCGTAGTCCGGTCCGACCCTGCACGCACCCGACGCGAGCACGGCAGCGGCCACCGCCGCTCGCAAAGCATGGGCTGCAATCATTGAGTCCCGTCGGTGAGCGATCGTCAAAAGTCCGAACGACTTCAAACGCTTCACACTTTCCATGCAGACAGGATCTCCCCTTGCTGCAGTTTCCGACGACCCGACCACTCGTGCCCCCGATTGGAGGATAGCAACCTTCAAGAGTCTTGCGCCCCGGACTTCATGCGCGGCCGGCGAGGAGATCGGGGCGGTCGCGGCTGATCTGCGCGCGGTAGGTGGCGACCTTGTACAGGTCGCCGAGCGTCGGGACGTTGAAGCACGCGTGATTCAGCTCTTCCGCCCCGCCGCCGCAGATCATGGTCATCATGCCGGCGTGCACGACCTCCGTCGCGAGCTCGCCGATCACGTGCACGCCCAGGAGCTTCATGTCGGAGCGGCGGAACAGGAGCTTCAGGAAGCCGTGCTGCTCGCCGATGATCAACCCGCGAGCGTTGTTGCGGTAGAGCGCCTTCCCCGCCACATAGTCCTCGCCGCGCTTCTTGAGCTCTTCCTCCGTCGCGCCGACGGCGCTCACCTCCGGGATCGTGTAGATGCCCGTCGGCAGGAGCGCCGCCAGCTCGCGTTTGAAAGGAATCGAGAAGGCGTCGCACACGGCGAGGCGCGCCTGCTCCATGCTGGTCGAGGCCAGGGCCGGAAAGCCGATCACGTCGCCGACCGCGTAGATCCCCGGCGCTTCGGTGCGAAACCTACCATCGACCTTGATCAGCCCGCGCTCTCCCGGGGCGATGCCCGCGGCCTTGAGGTTCAGCGAGTCCGTGTTGCTGCGCCTCCCGCCGGCGACGAGCACCGAGTCGACCTCGAGAATCCCACCGGAAGCGAGCTCGACCTCGATCTCGCCGACTTCCGGAGCGCTGCATTTCACCACCCGTTCTTTCCGGTGGATCGTGATCCCGTTCCACTCCATCGCCCTTGCCAGCTCCTGCGACAGCTCCGCATCCAGGAACGGCAGCAGGGTGTCGCGACCATCGATCAGGTGCAGCTCGACTCCGAGCGCAGCGAACGTGCAGGCGTATTCGCTTCCGATCACGCCGGCGCCGACGACCGCCATCCGCCTGGGCATCTCTGCGAGAGACAGGATCTCGTCGGAGTCGTAGACCCGCGGGTGCTCGAACGGGAACTCCGGTGGATGCACCGGCGAGGAGCCGGTGGCGATCAGGATCACACCTGCATGGACGGTCCGAGAGGCCTTGGGGGGGGCCTCGACCTCGACCGTGTGCGGTTCGACGAAGCGCCCCGTGCCCTGAATCACCTGCACACCGAAATTGTTCAGCCCTCCCTCGAGCCGGTCTCGTTCGGTCGTTGCCACGGTCCGCTGGTGTCTCAGGAAGTCCGCGACCGTGGCATCGTGGCGCAGTTTCAAGTCGACCTCGAGCTTTCGCGCACGGATGCCGGAAAGGGTCAGCGCCGTCTCCCGCAGGGTCTTGCTCGGCAGGGTGCCCGTGTGCACCAGCGCCCCGCCGATCTCCAAGGAACGTTCAACCAAAGCGACGCGCCGGCCGAACAGTCCGGCGACGATCGCGGCATTCACTCCTGCGGGGCCGCCGCCGAGGACAATCAGATCAAACGTGTCATTGCTCAAGTCTCGACTCCTCCGACGTCCCGACAGTCCTGAAGTACGATCCCCGCAACCTGACGCATGTGGTTCGATCCGGCGCCGTTGATCCATCCCCGTCGCCAGACAACTTCACCGTAGCCAAGGCGGATGGGAGAGTACCAGGGGAAGTAACCGTTCAAAGGACATCGCCGATTGCGACCTCCGATCGAACCAGGATCCGGCCGCATTGGAGATCGAAATGGGAGCAGCCCGGACGATCTTCACCAGAGTCCCTACCCACGCCCGCTGATCTGAAATCGTCGCAACGACGAAGCCAGAAACAACTTGGGCCATTCGCAGCTTCATGCATAATCCGGGCTTGCACGGAGGGCATCGTGGGCCTCCGGGCTTGAGGGAGAGATTTCATGGCAACGCCTGGTGCTTTGACTCTGCGCGGGATGCTGGTCTTGATATCGGGTCTGATGCCGTGTCTTGCGGCCCACGCGAATGCGGCACCCGCGGCCCAGCAGAGCGGTCGCGCGCCGGTCGGAATCGACGTCGCGACGCGAAGCGGACCGATCACGGGAACCGTGCTCGACGGCGAGACCAAGATTCACCGCTTCCTCGGAGTTCCGTACGCAAGGCCGCCGGTGGGCGAGCTGCGCTGGAGGGCTCCGCTCGAGCCGGAGCCGTGGAAGGAGCCCCGCCCCTGCACCGAGCTCGGACCGAGCTCTCCGCAGCCCGATTCGATCATGCGCATGTTCGGCATGGGCGACACGGTGGTGGACGAGGACTGCCTGTATCTCAACGTCTGGACGCCGGCGAAGACCGTCGGGGATGGGTTGCCGGTGATGGTGTGGATCCATGGCGGCGGGTTCATCGCGGGCAGCTCGAGCCAGCCGCTGTACGACGGGCTCGAGCTTGCGCGCATGGGCGTGGTCGTCGTCACGTTCAACTACCGGCTCGGGCCGTTCGGGTTCTTCGCGCACCCAGAGCTCTCCGCGGAATCGGGCCTCGATGCCTCGGGCAACCAGGGCCTGATGGACCAGATCGCGGCGCTCTCCTGGGTGCGGGACAACATCGCCCTCTTCGGAGGCGACTTGAGGAACGTCACGATCTTCGGCGAATCGGCGGGCGCCGCGAGCGTCGGCTTCCTCCTGATCTCGCCGCTCTGCGAGGGTCTGTTCCAGCGCGCGATCGCGCAGAGCGGCGCCGCGATCTGGAGCACGCTGCGGCTGCGAAGACGCGGACTCACCTCGGAGCCGATGGAGGAAGAAGGCGAAAGATTGCTTCATGAGCTCGTTCACGGCGAAGAGGACCTCCTCGCGGCGGCACGCAGCCTTGGCGCGCAGAAGATCCTGGTGGAGATGAATCCAGGCCTCGGCAGCTTCGGTGACCGGAGCGGCAATCGCTTCGCTCCGATCGTCGACGGCCACGTCATCCCGGATGACCCGTGGCGATTGTTCGCGGACGGCAGGTTTCACCAGGTGCCGCTCTTGATGGGCACGAACAAGGACGAGGGCACCACGTTCACGAGGCAGAGTGAGGTCCGGACTCCCGAGCAGCTCGGCGACGCGGTGCGGCGTCTGTATCCGTCCTTTGCCAAGGAGATCGATGAGATCCTCGATCACTATCCGACGGCGAATCCCGCGGAGGTCAGGAAGACGGTGGCCGATCTTTTCGCGGACACGATCTTCATCGCGCCGACTCGTGCGCAGATGCGCGCGGTCACGAGCGTGCAGCCGGACGCCTGGATGTACCACTTCACCCGCGTCCTCCCGGGTCCGATCACGAGAGCGCTCGGCGCGTTCCATGCCTCCGAGATCCCTTTCGTGTTCCACACCTTCGACCAGAGCCAGTGGCTCGCCGAGGAACTGGACCGCAAGCTGTCGCGCACGATGATGCAGTACTGGGTGAACTTCGCGCGCAGCGGCGATCCCAACGGACCCGGCCTTCCCCACTGGCCCGCCTACGACGAGAACGGGGATCTCCACCTCGAGCTCGGCGACGAGGTGAAGGCCGGCTCAGGGCTCAAGGCGGACACTTGCGATCTTTGGAACGACGTCATGAGTCGCTGGCTGGCATTGGATGCGGAGGGTACGAGCTTGGTGGTCACGATCAAGGGTTGCCTCGAAGGCGGCTTCGCAGGGATCGGCGGCGAGCACACCGGCTGGATGCTTCGTCCCGACGGCGGCGGCGGCGCGATCGAGGTCGATGTCTCCCGGGTCCGGGAGCTCGCCCAGACCCTGAACGAGAAGAAGGTCGAGGCCGGCGGCACCCTGATCACCCGCGACTACCTCGAACGCGGCCCGACGAAGATCCTCGTCATCGACTCCCTCCGTCCCCTCGATTCCTGATCGGACGGACTGCTGCGACACCTCGAAAGTAGCGAGACAGGGGATACAGGAGTGGTTCGCTGACGGGGAGGGGTTGCGGGAATGATGGAGGTCGCGTCAGCGGCCTGGATTCCCGCTTGCGCGGGAATGACGGGGAGGCGGCCTTCACTCGTACCGCAGCGACTCGATCGGGTCGAGGCGCGCCGCGCGGTTGGCGGGATAGAGGCCGAAGATGAGTCCGATGCTCGCCGAGACCAGCACGGCGATGGCGATCCAGAAGAAGGGCAGCACGAACGGGAACGACATCACCTCGCTGGCGCCACGCGCGAGGAGCAGGCCAAGGCACACTCCGATCGTGCCCCCGATCAGAGTCAGCACGCCCGCCTCGATCAGGAACTGCCACAGGATCTCGCGCCGCGAGGCGCCGATCGCCTTGCGAACTCCGATCTCGCGGGTGCGCTCGGTCACCGACACGAGCATGATGATCAGCACTCCGATGCCACCCACCATCAATCCGATCGAGGAGATGATGACCAATACCAGGGCGATGGGCCCCGTGATCTTCTGAGTGAACTCGAGCGCCGCGTCGGAAGTCGTGATGGCGAAGTCGTCGTCCTGGCGCGGAAGGAGATGATGCCGGGCGCGCAGGACGGAGCGCACCGACCCGACAGCATCCTCGAGAAGCTCCGGCGAGGCAGGGAACACGTGCAGCATCAGCGACTCCCAGGGGTTCTTCAGGAAACGCGCGTACGCCGTGTACGGCATCACCGCGAAGTTCTCGAACAACCCGCCGAACAAGCTGTCGTACTTGGCGAACACCCCGACCACGGAGAAGTCCCGATCGCGGATGCGCACCGACTTGCCGACCGGATCCTCCCCCGGGAACACGTCCTTCGCCGTGCGCTCGGACAGAACGCACACCGGGCGGCCGGCGTGCAGCTCGCCCTCGGTGAAGAAACGGCCGTACTCGACGTCGACCATCTGGAACTTCTGGAAGGCGAGGTTGGTGCCCATGACGAAGATCAGGCGCGCCGACTTGTCGCCGGCCTCCACGGAGAATCCCTGCCCTTCCCCGTAGCGGGTCTCGATGGCGCTCACTTCCGGCAATGACTCGATCGCGTCCGCGTCCAGATCCGTCAGCATGGGCCGGTGTCTCCATTCACCGCCCGAGTCATCGTGCAGGTGGCTGAAGCGGGTGACCGAGAAGATCGGCGTGTCCCCGCCCTTCATGTCGGTCACGATCTTCTGCTTGAGACCGGAGAGGATCGCCACCATTCCCATCGAAGTGGCGACCGCGATCGCGACGCCGAGGATGACGAGCAGCGAGCGCAGCCGGTGGTCGCGCAGGGTCTCGAGGGCCTGGCGCATGCCTTCGACCAGGTGACCCGCCGACAGCCTCTTGCGAAACCTCCGGTCACTCATGGCGGAGGGCCTCGACGGGCTGAAGACGCGCGGCGCGGCTGGCGGGATACAGACCGAAAAAGATCCCGACTGCGAACACGATCAGCAGGGCCGCCGCGATCGACCATGGCTCGACCGCCCACGGCAGCCGGGTGAAGGCGGCGACGCAGAACGCGACCCCGAAGCCGAGAATGATCCCGACCAGTCCGCCCGTGGAAGTCAGAGTGACCGACTCGACCAGGAACTGGAACAGGATCAGGCGCCTCTTCGCGCCGAGGGCCTTGCGGATGCCGATCTCGCGTGTCCGCTCGGTCACCGACACCAGCATCACGTTCATGATGATGATCCCGCCGACGACCAGGGTGATGCTCACGATTCCGACCAGGGTCGCGAAGATCCCGCGCGAGATCCCTTCCCAGAACGTCAGGAGCTGCTCCGCGGTGGAGACGTTGAAATCATCCGGACGTCCCGGGCGCAGCCCGTGGCGCACCCGCATGATCATCGTCACCTCGTCGATGGCGCGCTGAAAAGTGTCGAGGCCCGAGGTCTTGACGTGGATCTGGATGCTGCGCTGCTGTCCGAGCTGCGCCAGCAGAGCGGTGATCGGTACCACCGCGAACACGTTGCGGTTCTGTCCGAGGACGTTGGACCTCCGCGCGAACACTCCGATCACCTCGTAGTGGCGATCGAGGATTCGCACCTTCCTGCCGACCGGATCGAGGTCGGGGAAGAGGTTGTCGGCGACTTCCTCTCCGAGCACGATGACCTCGCCTCGTCGCTCGATGTCGTCCTGGGTGAGGTGAACACCGTGGTCGAGGTCCCAGTCTTCGACGCCCGGATAGCTCGCGCCTCGCCCCAGGATTTCGACGTTTTTCACCGACTTCCCGGTCGTCATCGCCTGGACCGGCAGAGTCATTCGGATCGAGGGGTCGATGAACTCGGCGAGCGTCATTTCCTGTTCCAGGGCGCGAGCGTCGGCGAGGGTGATCCTGGGATTGGACATGGACTTCAAGAACGCGTCGAAGTCAGTGAAGACCTTCAGCTCATCCACCCGGCGAAGAGTGAACACGTTGGTGCCGGCCTCCGCCACCTCCTCCCGGACGTAGGCGTCCATCCCGTCCAGGACCGATACGACTGCGATGATCGACAGGATTGCGATGATCACGCACAGGAGCGTCAGGGCCGAGCGCAGCTTCTGGGACCAGATGGCCGAGAGCGCGATCCGGATTCCTTCGACGAGGGCGACCATGGCTCAGCCGCTCGCCGTATCGGACTCCACGCAGCCGTCGCGCACCCGCAGGATCCTGGCGGCGCGCCTGGCGACTTCGGGGTCATGGGTGACCAGGATGATCGTGTGCCCGCCCTGATGCAGGCGATCGACCAGGTCGAGGATCTCCTTGCCGGTCTTGGAGTCGAGGTTGCCGGTCGGCTCGTCCGCCAGGAGCAGCGACGGTTCGTTCACCAGGGCGCGCGCGATCGCCACCCGCTGGCGTTCGCCGCCGGACAGCTCGTTCGGCCGGTGCCCGGCGCGCTTTTCCAGCCCCACCATCCGCAACACATCGAGCGCCCGCTTGCGGCGTTCGGCGGTTCGCATGCCGCTGTACACCAGAGGCAGCTCCACGTTGCGCAGCGCAGTCTGGCGCGGGAGCAGATGAAAAGTCTGGAACACGAAGCCGATCTCGCGGTTGCGGATCTGGGCGAGCTCGTCCTCGTTCAATCGGCTGACCTCCTCCCCGCGCAGGAAGTACTGGCCCGACGTCGGCACGTCGAGACAGCCGATCACGTTCATCAGCGTCGATTTCCCCGAGCCCGACGGCCCCATGATGGCGACGAACTCTCCCCGGCGGATCTTGAGCGACACGCGGTCGATGGCGCGGACTTCCTCGCCGCCGAGGTCGTAGACCTTGCACAGGTCGACCGCTCGGATGACTTCATCGGGATCGACCTGGGGGACGCTGCCGGCGGCGGATTCCCCACTGACGACTGCGACCTGCGGGCTCATTGGCCTTCGTCCGCGTCTTTCTTCTTCTTCGGAAGGCGGATCCGGTCACCGCTCTTGAGGGTTCGAAGCGCCTTGAAGGGCCCGGCGACGATCTCCTCCCCCTCTTCCAGCCCGGAGAGGAGCTCGAAGTCCTTCTCGCCGGTGATTCCGATGCGGACGGGGCGAAAGATCGCGCGCATGTCCTTCACGACGAATACACCCTCGATCTTGCCTTCCTCGTCCTTGCGCTTCTGTGCGCCGCTCTGCTCGATCGGACTTTGGTCCCGGGTCGTCGGATCCGGCGGCGGCGGGGGCGGCTCGACCGCGTGGACGATCGGATCGTCCGCGGTCGTGCCGCTCGAATCGTTCTCGATCTTCCTCAGGATCAGCGCCTGGATCGGCAGGGCCAGGACTGTGCTTCGTTCATCGACGTGCACCTTGGCGCTGCAGGTCAGGCCGGGTCTCACCCCTGGGATCTTGTCCTCGACCGCGATCGTCACCAGATACGAAGTACCCTCGCGCTCGGCGCCCGTCTGCTTGGTGACCGGATTGTGACCGACCTCGGTGACCACGCCGTCGAAGACCCAGTCGGCGTGGGCGTCGACCTCGAGCTCCACTCGCTGCCCCGGCTTCGCCTGGACCGCCTCGGTCTCATCGACCTCGACCTCCGCTTCGATGACTTCGAGGTCGGCGACCGTGAGGAGCACCGTCGCCGGGTTGTTGAATGCGCCGACGAAGGCGAACTCGCCCGCCTCGATGTTGAGTGCCGTGACCGTGCCGGCGATGTCCGAGTGGACGTCGACCTTGGTGAGCTCGTGACGTGCCTCGTCGAGGCTTGCCTCGAGGCGCGGGATCTCGTGCTCCGTGGCCTTGAGCCGGGCGCGCTCCACGTCGACCATGGTCTCTTCCCGTTCGACCTGTTCCTTCGCGAGCAGTCCCTGCTCCGCCAGGATCTTCGAGCGACTCACGTTCGCCTCCGACTGGCGAAGGTTGGCCTCCTGCAGCTCGATGTTGGCTTTGGCCGACTCGAGCGAGGCTTCCAGTTGCTGGACCTGCGTCTGGAACGGCTTGGGGTCGATGCGCAACAGGAGCTGCCCCTTCTCCACGGGGTCGCCGTCGCGTACCAGCAATTCCAGCACCTTCCCGGAGACCGCGGCGCTGATGTCGACCATGGTCTTGGG
>Ga0247727_10004939_pt1 | contig 27685 bp, 40 predicted proteins | sample WisWelCaveWW1625_FD_202498 | JGI IMG/M metagenome (GOLD analysis project Ga0247727, IMG submission 202498) | Biofilm microbial communities from Wishing Well Cave, Virginia, United States - WW16-25 | ecosystem: Environmental > Aquatic > Deep subsurface > Groundwater > Cave microbial mat | place...
CGTAATGGACGACGCGAAGAGCGCACGTCTTGCACAGCCAGACACGTCCGATCGCACGATGGCCGATGACCGCCACGATGACGTGCCTCGAACGGTAGAGGTCGATGCTCATGCCTCGGCCCGGAGTCGCGCGAGCTTCGCTTCGAGGCGGGCGATCTGCTCCTTGCGCTGGTACTCGCGGATCCTCGCCTTCACGTCCGGCCGCTGCTGGTACTCGCGCTGGTACTCGTGCGCCGCTTCCCACGCTGCGACCGCCTGCTCGGCGGTGATGATCTTCCGTGGTCTACTCATTGGGTACCTCCCCTTTCCAGTCGCCCCGGCGGCGGACGACTCCACGAGCCGTCTTCGGAAGGGCCGACGCACGGATGGCACATAGCCCGGGGAGGGAAGTGCGCCACGTCGGCCCTTCCGAAGACCGTTCGGTGAGCGATACGTTCGTCGGTACCTTCCTAGTACGGCGCGTCGAGCGCGGTGATCACGTAGACGAGCACGGCCCATAGGCCGACGATTGCGGGGATCGCCCCGGCGGTATAGCCGAGGCCGTAGCGAATGCCGCGCCACAGGCGGGCGCGGACGCAGCGGTCGCAGTCGCAAGCCGTCAGGCGGTGCGCCTGGAAGCGACGGGTCATGCAGCACCGTCCGTCATTCGCGCGGCGAAGTACTCGCGTAGCCGGCGCGTCTCATCATCGGTCCCAGGGACGCCGCGCTCGATGAGCGAGAGCCGCCATGGCTCGATGCCGACCTCCCGCGCCACACGCCGCAGGGAGAGCCGCGGGAAGGACAGTCGCCATGCGCGCCAGCCCGGGGGTGTTCGGTCCATGGCGGTACTGTACTACATGTAGGACAGCCCGTCAAGCGGGACATGCGAAAGCCGCCCCGCCCCGATTGCCGGAGGAGGAGGTCCGGATCGAGACGGGGCGGAGTTCGTAACAGCGGCGCAGGCCGAGGTAGAGTGGAGGCGATGACGAGGACCGGTCGTTGGCCCTGCGCCTTTCTCAGCAGCTCCTGCCTCGAGGAGCCCACTACCGATAATCTCGGTTATGTAGCGATTAAACGCTCGCTCAGCGCAATGAGATCAGCGGGAGTGGTGGACGTCCTTGCAGTTGCCTGCCGGCCGTCCTCCCATCCTGCTCAAGCGGCAGCGGGCGATCTGGCCCACCGACCAAGTGGCGGACATCTCTACGTCCATGTTCATCAGGCCGCACCCCGGCGATCGCCTCTTCGATCGAACGCCGTTCGCGGACATGGCCGCTCGAGCGATGAATGAGCCGAGCGATCCGCTTGTGTCCAGGTGGACCCTCGAGCTCGACCCGGAAGTCATGCGCCCGGCCGCCGAGCCACTCCGGCCAGACCTTCGAGCCGACCGCGTTGCTAACCGACCAGATGTCTGTGTGCTCGCCACCCGCTGCCTCGTGCGCCGCGAAGTCGACAAGCCCGAGGGGTATGCCTGTTACATCGAGCTGGACCAACGCATCGAGGGTCGCCACGACGTTACCGGCCACGTCATAGGCGAGGAGCGCTCCAATCATGATGCCTCGCAAACGATGAGGCCGCCCACAACGGGTGGCCCGTTGATGGGCACGGCCACGATCGCGTGCTCGCCCAGCCCCAAGGTCGATGAGAACTCGACGGTGAACTGTTTCGCCCAGCCGCGTTCGTGGTAGACCGTTCCATCGACGACGACGAGGACGACGCTGCGGTTGAAGTCGCCATCCGGAAGCGTTACGTCGGCGTGTACACAGTCGCCCGAGATGTAACCCGCGGTCACCGTTGACGACGAGGCGATCAGAGCGAGCAGGGCAGTAGTAACAGCGACCGCGCCGACTAGGGCGATCAGATCGCGGTCTCGGCTAGGACGTAGTAGCGCTGTGATGCTGATCCTCCGGGGCTGGCGAGCATAGAGGCCACATCCAGGGCGATGACAACGTTGCCTGGACTGGCGCTGAGTTTGACGTATGACGATGCCCGCCAGTTCATGTGACCGCTAGCCAAGACGACCGCCATATCGGCATCGACACCGCGCTTCAGTGTAACGGAGGTATCGTCGGCGGTCGTGTAGAGGCACTGCGGTGGGGTCGTGTATGAACCTAGACCAGAGAGCGTCGTCTCCACACTGTCGCCAAGGCCGGCGGCTGGGAACGCGACGGTCTGGGTCCCCGTGGCCAGGATCTTGAACATGTTGCTGGTGCCGTCGATGATGACCGTCGCACCATCGCTGCTCACCACCTTGAGCCCGTAATCGCTCGCGCCGATCTTGCCGAGCGTGACTCGTTCAACGCCGGTCGTGTCCTTAACGACTAGGGCCGCGCCGGGAACCGTGTCGCCCGCAGAAGAGAGCAGCTCCGACGCGATTGTCGTCGGCGTTACCGAAGCGCCCGGCGACGTGGCGAAATCCGAATCGCGACCGCGAACGGACCCGAGCTCGACCTCATAGCGGCGGGTCCCGGTGCCTTTCGTGAAGCGCGTCGTGACCCGCGCCAGCCGGAGCGACACTGCGGCGAGGTCGTTCTGCGCGTCGGTGACGGTGACGTTCTGGCCGGCGCGCCAGCCGTCATTCGGCTCCTCGGTGCTGAACGTCGCGCGGGTCCGAGGATTGGCAACGCGGCCGAAATAGAGACGCGCGATCGACTGTGCCTTCGCCGCAGTCTCGGCTGTCGGCGCGTCGAGGAAGCCCTCCACCGGCCCGTATGTGCCGACCGATGCGTCGTCCTGATAGAAGCCGGAACCAGCCGAGGTCGCGCCGCGGACATAAACCCGGTTGACGATCGTTGCGTCGCGCTCGACGCGCAGGTCGTCGGGCGCGATGTTCCCGCCACCGGGCGCGAGCGCGACGTTGATATTGAACGGCGCCGGGTTCGTCTCGCTGCCCGCGAACCAGTGCAGCTTGCCGAGCGGATCGACGGCGAAGCGCACCGTCGAGCCGGCGTGCCCGGCGGTCTGGCGAAGCGCCTGACGGAGCGTGAGGTTGATGAGATCGTCTGCCGCGACCGAGGCGTTCGTCTGCGTCACGAATACCGGATCACCCGACAGGGGCGCCCGGGCGTACTTGCCCCAGAGATAGAGGACACGCGCCCGGTCGCTCTCGGCCGGGCGCGTCTCGCGAATGACGACAACCTCGTCAAGCTGGCGACTGACCGACTTCGCGGCGACGTCGATCCAGCGCCCGGTCGCGGTCGGGTCATACGCACGTGTCGTCACCCGGCCGAGGAAGACCTGATCGTCACCTTCCTGCTCGTAGACCGTAACGATCGAGCGTTCGGTGATCGTGAGCGTATTCGTCGGGTCCCACAGGCGGGCCGTGAAGTCGCCCGGCTCGTCATCGCCGTTATCCTGGAATTCGATCGAGTAGAGTTCGGCCAGTGTCGGCGCGACCTCGAGACCGCCGATCGTGATCGAATAGGGGTAGACCGTTGTCCCGAACAGTCCCGTCAGGAGCGAGACAGCGAGCCCGGGCATCGGCGGGTTAGAAGTTCGCTTCGGAGAACACCGCGTGGACCACGACCGAGGCACCGGCGATGGCAGACAGGTTCTTGAGGGCGATCCCGTTCGAGGGGCCGGCGGCGATGCGCGGCATCTTCGAGCGCAACGACCAGTCCCACGTCTGGTCGTACTGCACGGGCGCGAGCCCATTGCCCGAGGTCGGCACAATCTGGATAAACTGGACGGTCACGCTGTCGAGCTGCGAGCCCTCCGTGCCCTTGGCGGTCGGGAGCGTCATCGCCGTCGCGCCCGACGCCGGATCCGTCGTGTCGTGCGGCACTGGCGTGACGGCAGAACCGCCCGTGCCGGCGGTCGTCAGCCGGAGGAGCGTCCAGCGCATGATCGCGGCCGTCGTCGCAAGGCCCGACTGGACAATCCGGAGCCGCCGCAGATATACGGTCAGCGACGAGCCAGCCATGATCTGCATGACATGGTCGTTCGCCGTCGCCACCGACGGGCTGGCGATCGTCACGGCATACGTCGCGAGATACGCCTCAGCATCCAGGTGGACCTCGCGGTGCACCGTGTCGGGACCGATGACCTCGGTGACCGTATGCAGCTTGGTCGCACCGCCCTGTGTGACTTGGACGAAAGTCGAGGTTGCCATCGCGGCTTACTCCGATCGTCCGCAGGCGACTAGACAGCCGGCGTGGCAGGGCCGGTCCTCGGTCGCTAGCGGAAACGTCAGGGACCCGCAGGCGAGGAAGCCGAACGCCAGCGTCGGATCATCGCCGGCGACGAGGGCGCGGCCACAATCTGGACAGAGCAGCGCGCCGGGAATGCTCACCGCCCGCTCGACCTCCCAATAGGGCACGTCGCCGTCGTGCCCGGCCGGCTCGTCATCGGCCACGCCGAAGCGTCCGGGATCGAAGGTTCGGACGACCTCGCTGCGCATCGACGGCGGAGCATGGACCGGGTGCGGCGCCGTGCCCGACAGGGCGTCGAGGCGCAACAGCTCGGCGCCGATGACGGCCGCCAGGTGTTCCTGCTCGCGCTGCGACAGCTCGCGCTTGAACGTCCCAATCAGGGCGCCCGACTCGACGATGATCTCGATCTGGTCTATCTCATCCATTCCAGCCCTCACGACGGGGCCGCGCGGCGGCTGTAATAGAGATGCTCGTCGACGACGCGCGCGATCTCGCGGCCGTCGAGGATGAGCGCGATCTCGACGGGCTGGCCGGGCTGGGCAGCCCAGCCGACGTTGGCTGCGGTCCCCGCCGTGACCTGCGGAACGATCCGGCCCGTCACCTCGGGGACAAAGAGCTCGGGACCTCTCTCACCGACGATGTACGGCCGATCAGCCGTGGCAGGCCCGCCGTGCTGGCGGGCGACTGGCGGCCCGGAGATCGAGACGAGCGCCTGGTCGATACGGTCGATGTAGTCCTTGATGAACGTCACGGGTGCCACGGTGGCCGCTATGAGCGCGGCCGCCTTGAGATGATTCAGATAGGCGACGAGCTTCGGGTCAGCGTTCTCGAGAGCCGTCTGCTGCTTCGTGATCCAGGTGTAGAACGCCTTGGGGCCCTCCTCCCGAGCGAGTTGCGCCTGGAGTTCGAGGACCCGTGCGCGGGCCTGCGCGACCTCGCCCCGCCAGATCGCGACGTCCTGCGCCTTCCTGGTCTCCGGACCGGCCTTCAGCGTCTCGGCGAGATCCTTCTGCGCCCGCGCCAGGTCGCCCGCCAGGATCTCGGTGCCGTAAATCTCAGCCGACAGGCCGCCAAGGGCTGTATCGAGCTTCTCCGTGGCCGCGCGGACCATGTCCATCGTCCGTACAACATCGTCCTCGGCGACCTTCGCGAGGTCCTCCATCGCCGGGATCACATCGTCCTTGACCAGCTCGGCCTGATGCTTCCACGACTCGATCGTGCGGCCGCTCTGGCGCTCGAACAGCAGAAGCGTCGCGGCCTGCACGTCAGCCGCGCCAGCTTGCGATCTCGTATGTGCCTCGGCGATCAGCCGGAGATCGGCGGTCGTGCGCTGCGCGAGACGGACGCGCGCCTCGGCGAACGCAACCTCGTTTCTGAACTGCTCGTCGAGAACGAAGGCAAAGCCCGTGGCGGCGGTCTCGGCGTAGCCGATGAGATGCTGGCCCAGGCGTGCCTGAGCGTTCTCGATGATGGCGTTGTTGCGACGCTGCTGATTAGCCAGCGAGGTCGAGGTCCTGGCGAAGTCGCCCTGGGCGTCCTGCGTCTCTTCGAGGATGAGCTGGTAGCGAGCCAGCACCTTCGCACCCTCGGACAGCTCGCCATGCGCATCGGCGAGGCCAAGTTGCATGGCCTTCGCCTTGACCTTCGCCTCGGTCAGGAAGACGCCGACGCGGCGCAGCGGCTCGGACTCGCCGGACAAACCGGCCCGGAGCTTGTCGAGCGTCTCGGTCGGGTCGAGGTTATTGAACGACGCGAGATCCGCAGCGAGCGTGACCATCCGTTTCGACATGGCGGCCGCAGCAGCATCGGACTGGCCGGCGCCGGTAAAGAACTGGCCGAACGCGCCGGCAGCTTCGAGAGCGGCCCGCTTCGAGAGCCCGAGCGCAAGGGCGGCGCGATCACCGAACCGCTGGACACCGGCGGCCGCGCTGCCGAAGACGACGTTGCTCTTGTTGACCTGCTCGTTGAGGTTCGAGGCGGCCGTCGTCATGTCACCGAGCATCGGCGCGACGAAGGCAAGCCCCGCACCGGCTACGCCTAGACCCAGGAGCGCGAGCTTCGCCGGGCCTGCCGAGCGTGCGAAACCCGATAGGCCGCCGCCCGCCTTCTGGGCGTCACGCTCCAGCCCGCGGATGTCACCGCGGACCTGCGCGAATTCCCTGGAGGCGAGGTTCTTGGCATCGAGGAGGAACGTGACGCGCGGGTCGGGCACGGACTCCTCCTGTCAGCGGCGTCGCATGGGCCGAGCGCCGGGAACACCGCGCTGCCTCGAACTGGCGGCGTCGACTTCGAGCTGCTGAAAGATCATCCCGCGGCGCACCCAGCGCGCGATCTCGGGATCATCGCTGTCGAGGACCCACGGTGGAACGTTCCAGCGTTGCGCGAGGTGGTCGAGCGCATACTCGATCGGCACTGTGGCCTTCGTCTCGGGGCTGATGGCTAGACGGCCGAGGGCTCCGGCGAGCTCTCGGCGGATGCCGGGGGGAGCGCCTCCTCCAGAGAGGCTCGCTGCCACTCCTGCACGAGTCGCCGCGCCCGCGCCATCGGCCAGTCGAGGAAGCCCACGTCGTAGGAGTGGCTGACGACAAGCGCCTCGACACGCTCGTACCAGTCGCCGACCTCCACGGCATCTCGGACGAAGACGTGATCCCGGGGCGTAAACGGTCGCCGCAGCTCCGCGCTACCGTCACTGAGCGTCACCCGGATACGAGGGCCATCCGGCCCGAGGCCATTATCTCCTGAGCTCACGTCTGACTGCCTCCTCCCACAGTGGTCGCGTCGCCTCGACGGCGCGATCGACGAACGGATTGGGTCGCGTCCGCCGGCCCGTGTCCAGACCGCGCGACGTGACGATGCGGTGACCCCGGATGACGAGATGGCGATGCGGCGCGGTCGGGCCAGCGAGCGCCGCACCGAGCGAGCGCCCGGCGAGGATCGCCTCGACGCCACGCAGCCGGGGCCGGCGGGCGCGGACCGACCGCCGCAGGTTCCCGGTCCTGCCCTTCGGTGCGGCGGCGCGGATCGCACGCGCCGCGATGCGCGCGCCGACCATCGAGGCGCGCGCCCACGCCGTCTCGATCGCGCGCACGCCGTACTTGTCGAGTGCCCGGTAGGCGCCGTCGAGGCCGAGCGTCCGGATGATAAGGGTGGCCGACATGTGGTCCTTTACGTGATCGTGGCGTCGGCGTTGACCACAACGGCCTGGAGGTCCGTCAGGGCGGTCGTGTCGTACTGCGGCACGAGGACGAACTTCTCGACGCCGATGCCGTCGACCTCGCTCTTCTCGTAAGCATCACCATCGTAGACGCCGTACAGATCGAGGTCGATCTTGTAGTTCGAGGCGCCGAGAGCTGCCCCGAGTGTCCGCACGCGGACCTTGCGGACGGTCTTGGCGATCATCGCGTCGAGCTCGGTGTCGTTGCGGTAGTAGCGCGTGAACTCGTAGCGCCATGTCTTGGGCATCGTCCGCAGGAGCTCGGCTGCGAACGCCGTGTTGTTGAGCGTATCGAGGTACTTCCACTGGTTCTGGAGCGTGAAGCTCGCCTCGAGGACGTCGGTATCGGCGGTCGTGCCGATCGTCGTCGGGTCGATGTAGCTCTGTGTGCCCGTGCCGAGCGCCGAGACGGTCGTGCGGTCCGAGAGCGAGCCCGTGAAGGCCGAGATCTGCGACGCACCTTCGGCCGAGTAGAGGACGCCGTCGAAGCTAACGGTGTCGCCCTTCGTCCAGCGGATAACGAGCTCCTCGCCGAGGCAGCCCTGAAGCTCCCACGCCGGGCGTGTCGCGCCGATGCTGTCGGTGTAGCCGAACTGCACCGTGGCCGACTTGATATCGTCCGAGGTGTGCGTCGGCAGGAACGTCCACGTCTTATCGGCCCCGGCGCCGGTGCCCGACGCGACGGCCTTGAGCATGACGTTGAACCACCAGATCGCGTCGGTGATCGTGAAGTCACCCGCGAAGCGCAGGATGTCGCGCTCGATGCCAGCGTACGAACGGAAGGCTTCGACGAACGACGCGCGCCGTTCGGACGGTCGGATCGTCGCGACCTTCTGTTCGTGGCTGCCCTCGGTGAAGTAGAGCAGTCTCGTTGGCGTCACGCCGGTCCCGCGTGTCGCCTCGAGCCCGGCGCGGGCCGACAGAAGCGTGCCTACGGCCATCTTCTAGGTCTCCTCTCCGGCCGCTGCCGGGCTCTCGCTGGACTGCTCTGCGGGTGGATCGTAGAAGTCGGCCACGTCGCCATCGAACTCGACGGCACCATCCCCGCTACCCTCGATCGTGAAGGCTCCGGTTCGCACCAGCCTGGCGGCCGTGCGTGCGTCGGTGCGCAGCGGCACCGCAGGGACGCCCTGGAGGAACCGCTCCGGGACCGGATAAATGGTGGTCTTCTTGGCCATCGAGGCTCCTTCAGGCTGCGGCCGTCACCGGCTCGCGCGTCTTGACCCAGACCATGAACTCCAGACCGTCGTAACGCGTCTCGGCATAGTCGAACTGGCGCACGGCGACGCTCCTGATCTCGGCCCAATCGACGTACGTCGAAAGCCCGAGCTGGACCTGGCCGACGACCGTGTCGAGGAACGCCTTGCGCCACTTCGAGAGCGCAGTGAGGGAGGGACCGAGATCGCCCTCGGTGCGGTAGAAGCGGACCGGCCAGCGCTGGACCGAGTGGCGCACGCCACCCGGTCCCCATTCGAGGTCCTCCTCCGGCGGGTGGACGATGAGCGCCGGCGTCGCCCCGATCTGGGCCGGCGGCTCGACCGTCGTCAGCGCCAGCGCATCCTCGCTGGCCGGTGTCGCCGCGGTCGCGAAGCGAGCCCGGATGGCCTCGCCGATGGCCTCGTAATCGAGCGCCATCTAGGCGACCCTCACGACGCGGTACCAGTCGAGCTTCTCGCGCTCCTCGGGCGAGACCCAGCGCAGGATACGCGCCCCGAAGTCCTCGGATCCGAGTGCCGTCGCGACGCCTGAGCCGCGTGCCTGGTAGCGCCTGATGACGGCATTGACGGCGAGGCCAGCGATGTCCGCCGGCACGCTCGCCCAGCCCAGCGCACCGGTGAGTCGGACGACGTTGTAGCCAACGTAGAACTGCGGCACGGCACCCGTCGGGTTGTCGCGGATGACGATCCGCGTCGCCGGCCAGCCGCTATCGCGCTCATGGGCCGTCGGCCGCAGGAACCAGTCGGCTGCGGCCGCGGTCGTGTACGTGCCGCCAGTTTCGGGCTGGCTCGTCGTCGCGACTTCGAGCGTCGTGAGCGTTGCGATGCCCTGCGGCACCCACAGCGTCCGACTCACGGTCGCGACATCGAACAGGAACGTCGAGCTGCCCGACAGCGGCGAGCGCACGAAGCGCCGGCTTGTGTAGCCCTGGATATCCGTCGTCGCCTCGGCGATGAACTCCAAGAGGAGTTCCTGATCGTTCGCCGAGACGGTACCAGTCAACCGTTGCGTGACGTCGTACAGCGAGCAGATGCGGCCGGCTTCCTCGGAACCGACCTGGAAGGCGGTCGCCCAGTCCGAGGCGGTCGTCCCGGCCGCATTCTCGAAGCGCGTCCGGTACCACGTCGAGCTCGTGCCGTCGGCGTCGTAATAGGTGTAGAGGCGCGTGCCCGAGACGAGGGCTACCGTTCCGTCGTCGGCGAAGGGTCCCGCCTCCGCGGTGCCCGACTGGACCTGGATGACGGCACCCGCGCCATAGGCACCAGCATTGAGCAACTCATCCGCATTCTCGGCCGTGAGCTTGAGTTGATTGGGCATCAGGACTCCGGTGTCTGATGTGAGGCTGTCGCTTTCGGAACCGAATGTGAGGCTGTCGCTTTCGGAACCGAATGGCTGGCGTCGGCACCCGGTGTCACATGACCGGCCGTGCCACCCGGCGGCTGGCCACCCACGCCACCGAGACCAGTGACGATGGCCGAGACGACATCGCTGAGACCGAGGGCATCGGCCACTGAACGGACCAGCGTCAGGACCCGGACGACGGCATCGCTGAGGCCGAGGCTGTCCGAGAGCGTTCGAACTGCGGTCATGCTCCGCGTCACGCTGTCCGTGAGCCCGAGGCTGTCCGCCGTCGTCCGTAGAAACGTTCCCGTCCGGCTCGCGCTGTCCGTCAGCCCGAGGCTGTCGGCCACCGAGCGGCCTAGCGTCAGGGTGCGGGCGACGCTGTCGCTGAGCCCCACGCTATCGGTCAGGGACCGCAGATACGTCCCTGTCCGGACGAGGCTGTCAGTGAGCGTCAGCGCGTCGGCCGCGGTCCGATTGAACGTGCCCGTTCTCGTCAACGAGTCCGTCAACGCGAGCGCATCGGTCAACGAGCGGACGATGACCTTGATGCCCGCGACCGTCTCGCTGAAGCCGAGGCTGTCGGCCGCCGTGCGCAGGAACGTGCCCGTGCGCGTGAGCGTATCCGCCAGCGTCAGTGCATCGGTCGTCGTCCGGTTAAACGTGCCCGTCCGCGTCGGGCTATCGGCAAGGCCGAGGCTGTCCGAAAGGGAGCGGACTGCGGTCAGGACCCGGGCGACGCTGTCAGCGAGGCCGAGGCTGTCCGAGAGCGTGCGCAGGAACGTCCCCGTCCGGCTCGGGCTATCGGCGAGCGTCAGACTGTCGGCCGACGTTCGGCTGAATGTCCCCGTCCGGCTCGGGCTATCGGCGAGCGTCAGACTGTCGGCCGACGTTCGGCTGAATGTCCCCGTCCGCGCCGGGCTGTCCGCGAGTCCGAGGCTGTCGGCGAGGGTCCGCAGGAACGTTCCGGTTCGCGTGACAGCATCGGCCAGCGTCAGCGTGTCACCCGAAGTCCGGCTGAATGTCCCGGTACGGACGAGGCTGTCGGCCAGCGCGAGGCTGTCGGAGACCGTCCGCTCGATAGGACCGGCCGAAGGCTGAACGTAGCGCCGCGGCGGCTGCGGATGGGGCGGATGCCGGAAGAGGCCGGGCACGGCCGCTCCTTTAGATCACTGCGAAAGCACTGATCTCGTCAGCCTCGAAGCCGACCGTCAACGATCCAGCTTCGAGCTCGTAGCGCACCTCGGTATCACCGTACGGGAAGACGGCTCGCGCGACGGCGTTGGTGAAGACATGCTGGTGGCCATCGTGGCTGACGGTGATACTCGCCAGCGTCACACCCAAGGTGATCGGCCCGGCCGGTGTCACGAGCGTCGTCGGCAGCGGCATCACGTATGCTCGAGGTATGTGAGCGTCGCGTTCCAGCCGGTCAAAGTTGTGGGTGTGCCCCGCAGCTTGACGATGACGGCCTGGTCCGGCCCCAGGATGAGGCGCTCCTCTGGCGTCGGCACCCACAACCAGCCATTCAGGTTGTTGAAGCCCTCGGCATGGACCGTCGTCACCGCCCCGGCGCCTTCGGCCGAGGCATCCGTGCCGGCCGTCGCCGCCGCGCCGGCCGTGCCGCCGGCGATAGCCGAGGCGGCCGCGCCGATGATGTGCGGCGTTGGCGTCGTCGCGGTGTACGTGCCGAAGGCCGTAACCTTGCGGGCCAGGATCGCGCCGAGCTGCTGGCTCGTCTCGGTCTCGTTCTGGCTGATCGTGGCGCGAACGACCTCGAGCAGCGAGCCGGCCGTGCCCCATGCCGCGGCAGCGTGAACGATGACGAGCGTCGCATCGGCGACGATGGTCACGTTCTCCATGACGACGGTGAAGCTGGGTACGGCCATCGGGCTACCTCAGTGAGCGAGGAGTTGGGGGTAGGGTGTGGACCGCGGGACGGCGGCGACGGCGACAAACTCGGTGATGTTCTCCGTAAACGTGACATACGAGTCGCCCGAGGCCGCGGCGGTCGGGCCATCGATCGAGATGATCTCGTTCGCGCCGGCCCCGCCGCACGCGCCGACGCAATCGAAATGGACCTCGAGGACGATCCAGTCGCCGTCTGCGAACGCGGTCGATGTAGGCGTTGCCGTCCAGTTCCGGACCGCGCCGGGCGATCCCACAGCGAGCTCCACGCCGTCGGCATGGTTGGCATTGGCCTGCGCGACGACATCGCTGATGAACGAGCCGCTGTTGTCGTAGCGCGCCACGATCGCCGCGAAGCCGCGATTATCGGCCATCGCGACTTCCCAACCCCACCAGTTGAAGGTGATCGTCCCGGAGCAGGTGAAGGCATTGACGCGGTAGACCCAGCGGGTCGTGTGCAACTCATGGTCCACCGCCGGGTCGCCCATGAGTTCGCCGAGGCCGACCTGCGCCGCGCCGCGCGTCGTCGAGAAGTCCCGCACGGTGAACGCGAACGGTTCCGTCGCCGGCGTCGTGTTCCGCAAGAACAGCTGCGTCGCCATCTAGCAACCGCAATCCCGCGAACGACGCCACGGCCGCCAGTTCGGCCGCTCGGCGTTCCAGTCAGTCAGCGGCCAGCCCCAGCGCAGCCACCACCACCAACGGCGCCAGAGGTGGGTCTGGGCCGTGTCGAGGCGCTGGGCGTGATCGCTGACATCGAGCCGCAACTGGCGGACCTGCGCCCAGAGGCTCCAAATGACGACCTCCGCCTCCTCGATCGAGCGGACGCGCGGCGGATCCATCGTCGCGCCCTGCTAACTGACGACTAGGCGCGCCTCGGCGCGGTCGAGCGTCCGGATGCGGTTGGCGAAGTTGACGAGTGTCAGCTCGATCAGGCCGCCGCCGCCCGGCGGATCAGGCCACGACGGTGTGGCGGCCAGCGTCATCGTCGCCGTGCCATCGACGACGCGCCGGTACTGCGCCAGATCGACGTCGGCATCCTCGATGTCGAAGACGTCCTGGCGCACCCAGACTGAGCCCGATCTCGGCGGCTCGCCCTCGACCGTCACCTCGTAGCTCATGCTCGTCGCGCCCGCCGGCCAGACGACCTCGGCGGGTCCGGTGATCTTCATTGTCATGGTACCTCGCCCTTGAAATGAGGGATCGTACTTTAGGCTGGCCGCACCTTCGGTCGCTATCTAGACCGCGTCTCGTATCTCGAAGCGGTCGTCGAGCGAGCGGTTGACGGTGCGGGCCAACGAGCCACAGGCCGGGCACGGCCGCCGCCGGCGCTCGCTGAGAAGACGGCCGCAGGATGAGCAGGCGGTAGTCTGGCGGGGAGGCAGAAGACGTCGCAGCCAGCTCAACTGAGCGTTACCGTCCAGGTTACGCTGAGCGTGTCCCCCGAAACCACGCTGGCGTCCGCGTTGAGATTCGTTTCGAAGAGCATGATGCCCGCCGCCGTCAGGGTCGAGGCGCTGAACAGCCCCGCCTTATGAACCGCCGGGAACGTCGCCGTGACGCTGAACGACTTGGTGAACGTCAGCGTCGCCGCGTTATCGGTGTGGGCATACGTGCCCAGCGCCCGCGACAGCCCACCGGTCGTGATCTCGCCGGTCAGGACGGTATCGCTCGCCGCCGGCGCAGTGACATTCTCGGTGAGCGCGATGTAGCGGCAACGCGTCGCCGGCAGGATGAGGTAGTTCGCCGTCGCGGCCGGCGTCGTGCCGGCCGTATCGTCGCCCGTCCGCCAGGCGTCGATCGTCAGGACCGAGGTCGTGTTCGAGCCGATGTTGCCCCACACCGGCGCGTTCGTGGCCTCCTCGGCGATGACGATCCAGCCTTTGTGCGCATCGGCCACGAACGGCGTGCCGGTCGCCGTCAGCGAGGTCGCCGTCGCCGCCGTGGCAACCGTCGATGAGATGCCGAAACCGACGTTGCCGAGGCCCGCGGCGACGAGATCGCGGCCATCGGTCGTGAGCAGGTTCTCCGACACGCCGCAGTCGGTCCACGAGCCATCGGCATGGATGACCACCGCGTGGACCATGTTCGGCCCGAGGCGGATGCGGTCGGCAACGCGACGGCCGCGCATGATCTGCACCGCGCCATCGGCGGCGACTTCGACGCGCGGGATGAGCGGGCGGAGTAGATGCATCGGGAACTCCCTACTTCCTTAGCCGAGCCCTAGCGGTAAGTCTGGTACGCAGCGTGGCCGTTCGTGACGAGCCAGTCTGAGATGTTAGTGGCATCGGCATACAGCTCCACGATCCAGCGGTCGAATGAATCCGCCTTCGCGGTCGCGACGAGGAAGGCGCCGACGGCGCTCAGACGCTCGGCGAGGGCCGCCTTGGCGAGAACGCCCTCGGGTGTTGAAAGCTCGGGCGCGTTGATCCGGGCAAGCCGGTAGCTCCGTCCGAGACGGTGCTGGTAGAACCCGAGATCGAGATCGAGGACGACCGTGTCGGCGTCAACGATGCGCCGGAGTACAGCCGCATATTGATACATCCGAGTCCTTCGTGTAGCGGAAGATGATGTCGTGCTTCCGCGGGTAGTCCTTCCGCGGGAGCGGGCGCAGATCATCCGCTGCCGGCCGGGTCTTCGTCGCGGCCGGCCCGTGGATGGCTTTGTCGGCCGGTGCTGACGACCGGTGCTTCACGGACGGGGAGGCTGGTGAAGTCGCTTCCCCGTCCGTCTGTCTCTCGGTCAAAGGAGGCCAACGGCCTTGAGCCGCGAGGACCGGGCGGCGGCTTCAAGCTTCGCCGTCTCGGCCGAGCGCTTCTCGTCCTCGAGCCGTTCCCTGGCCTCAGCCTCCATGAACGCCTGCATCTTGGGATGCTTCTTGGCGTGCTTGAGCACGTCGGCGACGTCGCCCTCGTTGACCATCCAGCGAGCTTCGATCGAGCCCGTCTCGACGACCTTCTTGCGGGGCGCGTCGAGCGCGACCATAGTCATCGGTAAGATCCTCCTTCAACTCAGGCCAGCGGCGGGATGACGTACAGGACGACGTCGAAGACGCCGGCCGTGAGCGCCGCGGTGGCGATGACGATGCTGATGTTGCGGGCGGCCGTCGTCTTGACGGCGGTGCTCGCGGTGAGCGCGCCCGTCGTCGGCGCCGGCAGGACGTTCTTGCGGCCGGTCGTCCACGACGCGACGGCGACGGCGGTCAGGATGTCGTTGGCGGCCTCGATCTGCATGGCGATCGTGGCCGTCGCGCCGACGAGCGCCGTCGACACATCGACGTAGCCGCCGATGATGACGGCACCCGATGGGATCGGCGTGCCCGACGTGATCGCGATCGTGCTGACCGCGCCGCCATCGACCGCGAAGTCGTACTTGCCCCGCACCGCGAGGACCGTCCGGCTGAGAACATCCTCGGGGATGGAGGGGATGACGAGAGGCATCTAGGAACTCCTTTCGGTGCGGGGCCCCGGTGCCGGGGCTCAGGTGAGGGGCTGAGCTTTCGCCCAACGGCTACGACTGACCGCCCGCGATCGACAGGAGCCCGAGCAGTACTTCGTCTCGTTTGCCCGGCTTGCCTTCCGCTCATACGGTTTCCCGCATTCGTGACAGGTGAATGTCAGACGAGATCGCTGGCGGCGTGCGTTCTCCGGGTGGTACGCCTGATGGACGCTTGGGCTGACGACGAGCAGATTCTCAACTCGGTTGTCGAGCTTGTCGCCATTGATGTGGTGGACTTCCTCACGGCGTCCCAGCGGCCGGCGGAGCACCGTCTCCATCACTAGACGGTGCTCCAGCCTGTACTGATGGACGCCGACCTTGACGATCCGATAACCGTCCTTGCGGATGTAGGTCGTGCCGGTAACCCGCTCTACTCCCCGAAGCGCCGCGTGGCGACACTCCCGTGAGCAATAGCGTCCAGCGCCTGGCCGGCGTATCTCGTTGGCTTGACGGTAGATGCTGGCGCCGCAGATCAGGCAATTACTTCGCGTTCCAGTTCGCGGCAGTCCGCCCGGATGGCACTGGTAGCAGCGATTGCCCCAACGCCCGCCGAGCGGACCGTGGCAGATAGGACATGTCGCCATGGGCCTATCATACCACGGTCACGGCGTCCGTGTCTAAATGCCCGTAATAGACACGAAAGCGCTAGGACGGTAGACCGCGAGCGCGAGCCGCTCGTAGATCAGGACCGCGGCCTTGCGCTCGGTGAAGAACGTCGAGTGCTCGGTCGAGATCTCGATCGTCGCACCCTCACGCCGGAAGACCTGCGCCCACGGCCGGAAGCCGCCGACGAGTCCGGTGTTCTGGGTGATCGAGTTCGACACCCGCGCACCGAGGCCCCAGATCCGCTCCGGGCCAGTCTCGGACGGGGACCCCCAGATGTAGACGCCGTCGATCGTCCGCAGGAGGCGGATGTCCTGCCAGTCCTGGGCGTGGAAGACCGCGCCAGTCGGCTCGGCATCGCCGGTCGTGCGAGCGAGGACCATCGCCTTGTAGACGGCATCGGGCGTCGGATCGGCGCCCTTCGCCTGCGTCTGGATGCCCGACGTGTTCAGGATGCCGCGCAGGTTCGGCGATGTGCCGTTGCCGGTCAGGAGCTGCGAGCTCCGCCGCAGGTTGACCATGTGACCGAGCCGGCCCTCGACGTAGCTTTGCAGGCCGACGGTGTCGCTGAGCGCGCGCCGCGTCACGGGGATGAAGGTCGAGATCTCCTGGACCGGGAACGTCCGGAGCGTGAAGTCGATGGCCCCCTCTGGCGCGGCCGTGCCCTCGGCGGTTTCGGCGGCGGCGTTGGTGAACGTCGTCTCCTCGTAGAACTCGACCGTGTCCGACTCGGTCGTGCCCGGCGTGAACAGGTCGGTCACGTCGGCCAGGAACTGCGCCGACGGCGCGACCGCCTGGCGGTCGGCCTGCGGCGCGATGTCGGCCGAGGTGAGCAGCACCTTGACGCCGGCCGCACCGAGCAGTTGGACGTACTCGCGCTCGGTCAGCTCGAAGTGGATCGAGCCCGAGCCGCCGGCGGCGATCGCCTTGAGCTCGGCGTTCTTGCCGCCGAAGACCTCGCGCAACGGGCGTGCCTTCGCGCCGCCCTCGCCGGCCGGCTGGCCGAGCGTGTCGGGCGACATGGCCGGCCGCAGGTTGGTCAGGCCCCGGAGGGCCTGCTCGTTGTCCCAGGCCGCCTTCTCGAGACTGACGGCGGCCTCGTAGGTGCGCGCCTTGGCGGCGATCGCCTCGTTCAGCTTCTGGGCCTGACCGACCCAATCGCCACCCTGGTAGCCATCGGCCACGCCGGCGGCGTCACGCTTGACATTGGCCGCGAAGAGATCGGCGACCTCCTTGCGCGCCTTGGCCAGATCCTCGCCCAGCGCGATCGTCGCGCTCGACGCTCGAAACTCGTTCACGATACGGCTCCTTGTGGGATGCGGGGCACATCGACGCCGAGGAAGACGGCCTCCTCGAGGAGCGCCGCGACGGCATCGAACGACTTGTCGGGGTCGGTGTCTGCGAGGATCTGCTCGATCGAGTCGCGCAGCTCCGCGAGACGCCGCCTGTTCGCGGCCGACAACACGCGGCCCTCCTTCTGGCGGAGGGCGGCCATCTGGCTGAGCCGTGCGGATAGCGCCTCGCCGTCGCCGAGGAACCGTGCGACGGACTCGGCAAGGCTGATACCGGCATCCGGCATCACACCGCGCAGCTCAGGAGGCTCGAGATCGGCGTCGCGAAGGTGGCCGGCGAGATGCCGCCAGACACCCTCGCGGTCGGCGTCGGGGATGTCCGCCCCGCCGCGCCCGCCGTTGAGGACGGCGATCCCCGCCGAGGCGGCGGTCGTGCTCGCAGCGCCGACGTCGCCATTCTCGGAGACCGTGTGGTGAATGAACTTGTATGTAGCCTTCGTCTCGGGATCGCCGTCCGGGTCGGCCCACGCATGAGCCGCGCGCAGCGCCGCCCGCGACGATGGCAGGCGCGCCTCGTTCGCCGGGCCGTCCCATGCGCCACCGTATGTCGACGTCGAATGCGGCGTGATCGCCGCCTTGGCGGCCTTGACCGCGGCCAGATTGGCCTCGCGGTTCATCGGCACCATGACGAAGCCGACCTCGTAGAGCGGGTTGATCGTCTTCAGGTGGCGGATGCCGTCGCTGCTGATCTCCTGGTCCTCGACGCCGTAGCCGATGGACAGGCCCGTCCGCTTGCCGGCCCGGCGGCGTTCGTAGGCGATCGTGCGGGCGCGCTGTCCCTCGGGCGTCGAGTGGAACTCACCGGCGATCCACAGGCCGTGATCGTCCTCGCGCGCCTGGCGCGGCATGCCGATCGGCTCGGCCCAGTCGTGCGACCAGGAGAAGAAGCCGTCGCGCAGGAATGCCGGGATCGCCTTCTTGAACGCGCCGCGCTCGATGATGTCGCCACCGGCGTCGAGGTTGCCGAAGACGGAGGCGTAGCCCTCGAACTCGCCCGAGGCCGCATCGACCTTGAGCTCCGCGAAGTCGACAGTCTTTCGTTCCATCAGACAGGCTCCCCTACCGGCTTCGCGCCGTTCCGCGAGGTCATCGTGGTCGTCGTGATCGAGCCGTCGGGATTGACGGTCGTCATGTTCAGTGGCACGAGGTAGTCCTCTCCACCGGCGAACCGCTGCCAGTCCTCAAGGTCGGCGATCCGATCGCCGTTCACGAAACCCCACTGGCGACCGATGGCGTACGACTCGAAGCGCGTCTTGAGATCGGCCCGCTCGAGCGCCGCGACGTTGAACTTGACGTAGTGCTCGCCGCCGAGGCCCAGCCAGTCGCGGCCAAGGAGCTGGAGGCCGATGTCCTGCTCCCAGCGGACGATCCACGGCAGGAGCGTGTACTTCACGAACTCGAGCGACTGGTGCTCGATGTTGGTGAACGTCGCGCGCTCCAGATCGGCCAGCATGTGCGGCGGGATGCGGAAGCGGCGCGCGATATCGGTGACCTGGAGCTTGCGCGTTTCGAGCCACTGCGCGTCGTCGTTCGGGATCGAGATCGTGAGCGGCTTCAGGCCCTCCTCGAGGACCCACGGCTCCCAGGCGTGGAGGAGCCCCGACTTCTCGTCCTTTATCTGCCCGGCCAGACGCTCGATCGAATCCTTCGACAGCGTCTTGTCGGTGCCGAGGACGAAGTTCGACGTCGCGCCAGAACCGAAGAACCGCGCACCGTGCTCCTCGGCGGCGAGCCCGAGGCCGATCGTCTCGCGGGCCATGCGCAGCACCGAATAGCCCTGATCGCCGTCCCAGCCCAGGCCGGCCAGGTGGAAGACCTGATCGCGCGTCAGGTCGATGGTCGTGCCATCGCGGCGCGTGTAGCGGTAGATGAGCGCGAAACCGGGCGGATCGCGGCGGACCTCCATCCGATCCGTCGCCAGCGGCCGCAGCTCACGCAGCGCACCGAGGCCGTCGTAGATCTTCAGCGCGTAGCCGTTGCCCCAGGTGACGGTGTGCGTCATCGCCGTCTCGACGAACCGGTACGCCGTCGTCTCGGGGTTCGTCGTGTAATGCAGCAGGCGATGGACGGGATGATCGCGCGCCACCGTCCGCTCGGCCGCCGGTCCGAGGCGCATGACATCGATCGGCAGGCTGGCCATCGACTCGGCCAGGATGCGCACCGCCGCCCAGAACGCAGCGTAGCGCATCGCCCGGTCGGTGGTGATCGAGAGGCCCGTCACCGAGCGCCCGCCGCCGACCATGATCTGCGCGATGTGGCCACCCGCGGCGAGCGTGCCGACGCCCTGATCGAAGGCTTTGACCGCGGCGCGCGCGAAGATAGCCATCAGCGGCTGCCGAAGCGCACGGTCGCCATGAGGCCGAGCCCGAGGGCGATCGGGCCGAGAACTGCGCCCCAGCCGCCGGGGACCTGCCACGCACCATACGCAATCGTGGCTAGGCCGGCGATGACGAGAGCGTCAGGCAGGAGCCCCAGAAGCTGCTTCATCATCGGACCTCCGGCGCAACACGAGGAAGCCGCGCGTCTCGTAGACGGATGCCGCGATTGGCGCTGCGGCGTGATACGTCGCCCGGTCATAGGCGCCGACGGCGCAGATACCGAGGTCGATGACGCGCGGCGAGCCGCGGTGCTCCTTGACCGGCCGCGGGCCAAGGCGATCGATCTTGATCGTCATGTTCGAGATGTGACGGACGAGGCGCGGGTCGCCGTCGTGCGTGATCCGACCGCCCAGCAACGCGTCCTGGAACTTGGCCCAGGCGGGCACCATGCGCGCCGGCGATGATGTCGGGTATTCGATGATCGGCAGCCCCTCGGCGCCCAGCTCCTCGATCTGCTGGGCCCAGCGAAAGGGGTCCATCGCAATCTCGACGACATCGTAGGTCTTCGGCAACTCGCGGATCATGGCCATGACCTCGGCCAGCGGCACCCGCCAGGCCGGGTTGTCGAGCGGTCGTTCCCAGCAGCCCAGCACGCCGAGATGACCGTCGAGCGTGGCACCGAGGAGCGCCGTGCAGTCGTGATTGAACGAGCCGTCAAAGAAGACGACGATCTTCTCGCCCGGTTGCAGCTGCCGCGGGCGCGCCTGCTTCTCGAACAGGCCCGCCGGCACGGCCGCCAGCGTCGAGGCCACCCACTGGTTGCGGCGCTTGATCCGGAACTCCGACTCGGCCATGCCGCCGGTCAACGCCCGGCGGGCCTGAACGCGCAGCTCGGCGGCATCGAGGATATCGCCATAGCCGGGGTTCGCCTGACGATGGCCGCGTTCGTCGTCGAGCGCCAGGTCCTCGGCCTCCCAGCAAGCGAAGAAGAACGTCGGGTCGTCGATCTCACCGGCGGCCACGCGGCGGCCGTACTGGTAGAGCGTGTAGCAGATCGAGTCCTGGCCAGTCGTATCCGTCCGCACGCCGGCCGTCGTGACGATGAGCATGAGCGGATCGACGCGGGTGCCCATGGCGAGGGCCATCACGTCGTACAGCTCGCGCGTCGGCCAGGCATGCAACTCGTCGGCGATGACGAGCGTCGGGCTGAGGCCTTCCTTCGTGTACGCCTCGGCCGACAGCGCACGGTAGATGCCGCCAGTCTTCGGGTCCTCGATCGTGTGCGACGTCCGAAAGACCTTGAAGCGCTCCGAGAGATCGGTCAGCTCGACCGTCCGCACGGCCGCGCCGAAGACGATCCGTGCCTGGTCCCGATCGGCCGCGCAGGAGTTATGGCTGAAGAGGCCCTCGACGAACAGGGTCCCGGTGGATGTTCCGAGTGCGACGACCTCACGCTCACCTATAGGCTCGACCGTCGCGATGGTGGCCTCAGAGACGCCGTCAAAGAGGCCCGCCAGGTATCCGCCTCCACGCGACTCGTCGGTAACCCAGGGTGTCCCAAGATCACGGATCCTCGATCCTGGTCGCAGCGAGCGTGTTTCGACCCATTCGGAGATCCCGCCTGATCGCCCTCGATGCGCAACCCATCGGTGGGTGGCGGATGCGACGACCTCTCGGCCATCAGTAAATACCAGCCGAAATGCCTGCTGGAAGATCCGGGCAGTCGACTCGACCGTTGCATACCGCAACTTCCGATAGCCACCGGCCGCATGTTCATCGAACGCCAATAGCTCGTCGCCAACGGACAAGTCACCGATCGGCCGCCAGACGAGGTCCGCGCAGAGCGCCCTTGCGTTCGGATCGAGACAGTAGACCTCGGCGCCCTCGCCGAATGTCAGCGCATTTAGTGCGATCGGCGCGACCGCGCTAGTCTTACCGTTCTTGCGGCCCATCGACCAGTAAGCCGTCCGGTGCAATCGGCGGTCGGTCTGAGGATCGCGGGCGAACGTCCGGCGGTACAGTTGCTGCTGCCAGCCGCGCAGGTTCAGCAGTTGGCCGGTCAGCCCGGCGATGCTGTCCTTCGTGATGACGCCGTAGGCGGCCACGAAATCGAGATAATCCTGGCCGTCACCGGCGGCGATGGCGGCCGGCGCAACCGGCGTCAGCCAGCGCGGCGGCCAGCCTTGCGCTCGGCGCGGCGATCCATGATCTCCTCGAGCTTCGAGCGCGTCTTGACCTCGGCCACGCCGAGCCGGCTTCGATCGGCCGGTGTCAGGCCGAGCAGTGACAGACACCCGATCAGCTCCTTCGTCAGGTCACGGTAGGCACGGAACGCCGGCTCGCTGAACTCGACGTCGAGCGCGGCCCGCAACCGTTCTGCGTCATCCCAGAGTCGCTGGGCGAGGCGCACGATCGGCATATCGGTCGGCCCGATCCAGACCGCAGCGCCGGATGTCACCAGAGCCTCGATCAGTGGCCCGTCCGGCGACAATGTGACGGCTGGCAGGAGCACCAGCGCGCGGCGCGCACCCGGATCACGATCACGACGATACGTCCCGCGGCGCTTCTTCTCTTCGATCGGCAACGGCGGCGGACCAGACAAGCGTTCTCCCAACTTGACAGCGAGTGCGCGTGACTTCGGCAAAGGTCAGGGGACCGCTCGATTACCAGCGATTTAGACCCCCCTCCCACCGCCGACTACTGTTGCACGCGCGACACATGACGGCGTCGTTCGCGTGATCGGTCGTGAGATCGGTGGTCGCACCGCATACCACGCACCACGGCTGTTCGGCGATACGCCGTCTGGAGTACCGCTGCCAGCGCGAGCCGTATCCACGTTCGGCGGTACCGGGACGGCGCGCCCGGTCGAGAGCGCGGTCATGCTCGGGACAACGGGTCCGCGTCGTGAGGCGGCCACACACCACACCGGGGAGCCCGAGGCATGGACGCTTCATGGGCAAGCTACCGCTAGATGACGGTCAGCGACGACGCGGCAGCCTGACCATCGCCGCGGCCTCTTGGAGGCGCTACAAGTTGTCGAGCGGCACTCTACGCCACGCTCACCTCGCCTGCAAGCACAGCATTGCGCTGGCTCTCGGATTGGCCGATCCAGGAGGGCTCGGGTCGCCATTGATGAGGCGCCGGCCCGGCGAGATAGCAGGACTGGAGACGTTCCAGAGACTGCTCTGCGTACGACCGCCAGACATACGGCAGAGCAGGAAACCAGCGCGCTGCGACGGAGCCCCAGTCGCCCTCGGCATAGGCGACCTGAGCAAGGAAGCGCGCCTGAAAGGCGGCGTCACCGTCACGATGACTGGCAAGCCGCTCGAGCGCCGCGCGCATCGGTCGGCTGAAGTAGCGACTCCCGTCGGCGGGATCCGTCATCCATTGCGCAGCGGGCTCCTCGAGAAGCTGGCGGAACGGCTCGTCGACGCGCGGTGAGCCGAGGATGGAGCCACCGACAAGATCGGGCGTAATCCCCGCGTCCGAGGGTCGACCCGGCTTCGGTGGGACGCCGACCCACTTGCCTGCAGCATGGAGGCGCTCCGGCGTCTCGGCAGCGAAGCCCCCGAGGAACCAGCGCAGCAGACCCGCGAAACCGCGAGGCCCGTCCGCAGCTCGGCTTCGCAGGTGCTCGTCGAGATACGGCTGCTCGCGGCAGCGCCGCTGCTGCGTCTGGCGGCTCATGCCGGCGGCACCAGCCGTAGAGAGCCGCCCGGCAAGGCGATCCGCCCGGCAGCTTCTCCGGCTCGCTCGGAGCGGAAGGCCGGGATGACGTTGACGAGCAGCCAGCCCGCGAGCTCGACGAGCTCGGCCTCGGACGCATCGGTCGGGACGACGAGGACGGCCGAACGGCCAGTCGAGGAGATCGTGACCTGGATCTGCCGCATGACCACCGACCGCGCCGCAGCGATCGCGCTATCGATGGCATCTGGCTCGCGGCCGTTATCGGTCACGGCGCGACCACAAAGTCATCGCGGGCGAGCCCATCTCTACTCCTCGATCGGCGCGCTGGTCAGGACCGCGCCCGCCGCGCGGTGATCCAGCGTCGCGTTGATGCCGATGGCCGAGGTGGCGCACGACAGCCACGACAGGAAGGCGATGAACGCGCCGTCGGGAGTGTGCTCACCGACCGTCACGAAGGCGACGACGTACAACACGCCGGTGAGAGTGAAGGCGAGCGACGCGCCGCTGATCCGGGCGTCGATGACCGGGAAGGCGCGCTTGACCAGCTCGACCAGCTGGCGGGTGACCGCAGCGGCGGTGACGGCACCGCCCGCGGTCAGGACGACGGTGAGTGTCAGGTTGTCCACGGGTTCCCTCCTCTTTGTTTACGCCGGCGGTCGGGTCGGCACATAGCAGAACGACGTCCGCGGGATGTACTGGTAGCTCGTCGCGACCGCCGCGAACTGCGCCACGCTCATCACGTCGTAGGCCGGTTTCTCGGGTCGAGCTGTCGAGCCGTGATTGGGCTCCCAGGCGTACACGAGCGTCCCCGCCGCGCCGAGCAGCAGGCCGGCGTGACCGCCGCTGAAGCCCGAGAGCTGCGTCCGACCCGCCTTGCCCGAGGGCGTCGCGTAGCCGTTGGGCTTGCCGTCCGCGGTGACGCCCCGGTAGACGTAGCCGCGCCACTCAGGCCACCACGGGTACAGGTGCGAGACGAACACCGGCCCGAGCCTGGCTGCGGCGAGCATCTGTGCAGGCGTCCAGCCGGTCCGCATGACGTACGGCAGGCCCGCCGCCCGGAAGAACGCGACCAGCTCCGTCGAGGTCATGCCACGTCTCGGACTCGTGACACTCATGTTCGGATAGCCGATCTTGCGGCTGATCTCGTCGTGCGTCCACCAGCGGCCGGTGTACAGCTCGGCCACGAACTGAGCGCAGGTGTGCGTGCAGCCGGTCGCGCCGTTGGCGGTGTAGGCATCGCTGGCTTGGCCGAACTGCTGATACGGTCGGGCGGTGCGCGCCGCCAGGAGCCTCGCGAGGAGCGGTGAGATCGCCATTTACGACATCCTCAGTCCGACCACAAGCCGTCGGCACGCTTGACGTGGGGCTGCCAACGTGGCTGCGCTCGGCCGAGACCAACTGAGCCAACGACCTTGTGATACGCCGAGCGAACCGTTGTCCTCACTCGTTCATCGCGCTCCTCGGTCTGCTTGCGGCGATACTCGCGTCCGACAGCATCAGGCTCAAGATCGGCGCGGCCGACGTGAAGACGCGACGAACCTAGTCCGGCGAGGCGCGCCAGCTTCGCCCCATAATGGCGATTGTGACAGGTCAGACAACGATGCGAACGTCTGGCCTTCGGACCGCCGCACTCACTACAGATCGTGCCGCCGTGACGTCGGCTCGTCACGCACCACCGACAGACGGCAGCCTTGCGTGACTTCGGCCCATCGCAGGCCGGGCAGCGCGTCTCACGTCTTGCGAGCGCTCGCCCGTGAGCCGCCCGGGCCAGCAACGGGAGGACTGCTCGCACATCGCCGGCAAGCTGGCGCGAGCCCTCGTCGCGCACTCTGATGATCGTCTGTCTAGCGGTCATCGCCAACGCCATCGCGGCCGAGGAGCGGTGAGATCGCCATTTACGAGGGCAGTCCGAGCAGGCCGCGCAGCACGGGAGCCAGCAGCGTCGAAAGAAAGATCGCGACACCGATGGCGCCGGCGACCCACGCTAGCCGCAGCTCGATCCCGGCGATGCGCTTCTGCTGGTCTCCAACGATGACCGTCAGCTTCTCGACCGCCGCGTCAATCGAGGCGTGCACTCCGGATGCGACCTCGAGCTCGCGGCCGATCTGCTTGCCGAGGTTCTCGAACAAGACCTCGAGACGGGTCACGCGGTCGCCCAGCGTCTCAGACATCGCGAGGCGGGATGCATCGGCCGTTCACGTCGGGCGCCATCCTAACCCAAACGGTCAAGAGATTGCTAGCCGCGCGTCCGCAGGAGTTGCTGAGGCGTGAGCAGGTCCTCGACCGTAGGCAGCGTCTCGGGCTCGCGCTTCACGGGTGGGGCAAGCGTCGCACCGAACAGCGTCGCCGGCTCTTGCGCTAAAGGATGCGTTCGGTCGAGTAGATCCTGTACCGGCACCAGCTCAATATCGAGGCCCATCTTGGCGCGTGCCCGAGCGACTTCTTCGTGGGCTCCGCGGCCGAAGCTGAACGCGATCACGTAGCCCTTCTGCTTCTCGTTCCGCTCGATGGCCGTCTCGACGCCGCTGGTGCTGATCCGCGACCGGTCGGGGTCGCCCTGTACGATGCGGACTTCCTCGGCTAGCACGACGGGCGGGCTGAACTTGCGATCCTCGGCCGGATCGGTCCCGTAGAACTTGACCAGCATCGCGTAGTCAACGTCGATGCCGAACGCCGACTCGACGGCCGGGAGGTACGGCCCGTGTCCGTCCGTGGTGAGTTGGACCCGGTAGCGGAGTCGGCCGGCAAGGTCATTCAGGAACCGGATCGCGCAGTCTGCGTCACGCTGGCCGACCAGCCATGTCGAAACGAGCTTCGTGTCGGGATCGTGGGCGACCCACGTCCAGATGTCGCCCCACCCCGGTTCGCCCCGATGTTCTTCGGGGACGTTGCGGTTCTTCGCCCGGACGAACGCCCAAATCTCGTCGCATTCGATCCGGGTGCTGGTCAGGTCCCGAAGGTGCTCGATCTGGTACGCCTCACACGCCGCGCCCAGCTCGACCAGCAGCTTCGTGACCGTGTTGATGGACCGGCCGGTCAGGCGCGTCGTGGACCGCAGCGAGTCGCCCTCAACGAGACAGCGGATGATCTGCGCCCGCTCCGCTCGACTCAATCTATTCATGCTGCAACTATGCTTGAGGAGTGTGACACCTAGTGTGTCACGGTCCTCGAGAACGGGATTTGGGCCCACGATCCGATACGGACTCACTCGCCCCAGTTGAATACGAGCTGCTGAACGTCGCCGTACTTGCTGAACGCCTTGGCGAACATTCGGCGGAAGTCGTCCATCGTGTCGCAGTTGCGCATGAGAGCGAGATTCGCGTGGATTTGCGCCTGGACCTTATCGCGCCCGAACCTTCGCAGCCATTGATGATGGTTCTGAAGGAAACGCGGGTTCGGGTTCCGCTTCCTCAGCTCACGGCCAACGTCCTCGTCAATCGCGTCGTAGACGAACAGCATCACGTATTTGCCCCACCGCAGCGGGCGGTGCGAACTCAATCCTGTGAGTAGCTAGGGGTTCACTGGGCATTGGGGTCCTCCGGTTGCGGCCAGCCGTTCGCAGCGATGATTGGGCGGCGCGCCTCCCCGGACGGGACCGGTTCGTAGCCGTCGTGTCCATGCGGGTGGATGTGGCCGCCATTCTTGTGTTGGTGAGGGTCGGCCAAGCTCTCCGGGTATGAGTGCTTATGGACGAGCCGCCGCAACCCATCATCGAACAGGTGCAAGTGCTCGTGGCGGAGTGCCCGCGCCACAGCGTTCATCGCACCGTTACCTCCCTCACCAGCCGCACTTTACTGACCGCGTTCCAACAGCGGTAGCAGAAGTCCCACTCCACGTCGAATGACCGGCGCACGGTCCAGCGATGCCCACGGACCCAACAGAGGACCCGCCCGACGATCCGGTTCCAAAGCGTGCGCCTCATCGCACCGTTACCTCCAGGAGTCCGCGAGACCGCGAGGCGAGGGCGGCGAAAGCCTCGTCGCTCAGGTCGATCAAGCGCTCCCGACCGTTCACGACGCAGGCGCAATGGTCATTGAGCAGGACCGAAACACAGGTCTGTCGTGTGTCCGCGCACACAGTCACGACACGTCCGCGCCAGTCGCCCACCCGCAAGGCAGGACCGGCGGCGGCGTACATCCCGTCCCTGCCGGTGTCGTGCCAGCTAGCGATGCCGGTGAGGATAGTGGCCGGCGTGGACGCGACGGGGGGAACGTCGCGGGCCACGACCCGAGGATCGCGACCGCCGGCCGACAAAGAGACGCCTACCGGCCGCACGTCTGCGGAACCGGCTGCCGGCACGAAGGCCGGATCATGCGGCGCCCCGGTCCGCCCCCGGTCCGACTCGCCGGTGCCCGCTATGGAGGCAGTCGGAATGACGGGAGCGGGCCGCGGAGCCGCAGCCGCAGCCGCAGCCGCAGCCGC
>Ga0247727_10004940_pt1 | contig 27668 bp, 27 predicted proteins | sample WisWelCaveWW1625_FD_202498 | JGI IMG/M metagenome (GOLD analysis project Ga0247727, IMG submission 202498) | Biofilm microbial communities from Wishing Well Cave, Virginia, United States - WW16-25 | ecosystem: Environmental > Aquatic > Deep subsurface > Groundwater > Cave microbial mat | place...
ACGAGATGGGCAGCGCACCACACCGGCGCGGCGAGCGTGACGTAGCGCGCCTGGAACCCGTAGCGTCCGCCGAAGCCGAGGCCGAGCGCGAGCGAGCCCATGGCGGCCAGGAACGAGGCGAGACCCAGCGCCCGCGCGCGCTCTTCCGGGCGGTATCGGATCGTCCACAGGAGCAGCGCGGTCGTCGCGAGCAGCGCCAGCACCGCGGCCACGCCCGATAGCGGCCACGAACCGCGAAACGTCGGCCCGAAGCCGGCCGCGAAGAAGCGCACGGCCTCTTCCGCGGTCGCGCTAAAGGTCGAGCCGAGCGCGTAGTTCGGCACCTCCTCGAAGCCGACGAAGTACCGGCCGACGAGCGCGAGGCTCACCATTGCCGTGGCGCCGGCGGCGAGCGCACGCGCGCGCTCGCCCGCACGCAATGCGACGTACGCGACGTACGCGAGCCACAGCGCGAGCGCCGGCACGAGCGCCACGCCGTTGGCGCCGCACAGCGGCAGCAGGCAGAGCGCGATCCCGGCGGTGAAGAGCGCGCCACGAGCGGGCCGGGACGAGCCGCGCGCGATCGAGCCCAGGATCACGCACGCGAGCGCCGCCGAGGCCACGAACTGGAACTGCCAGCCCCACAGCACGTTCACGGCGTGGCGCGGGTGCAGCAGGACCAGCGGGAACAACGCATCGGCCAGGATCGTCCGACCGTCGCGCGCCCGGCGCACGGCCAGGATCAGCAGCGCCGCGACGGCCGCGAGCGCACTCGCGTTCTGGACCTGCCCGATGCGGAAGTCGATCCGGCCGAAGGCGTTGAGTGCGAGCAGCACGAGCCGCGGCAGCGGCACGCGATGCTCGTTGTGCTGCGACCAGAGCCATTCGGCGGTCACTGGCTGGTGGCCCGTGAGCGCTGGCACCAGGTCCCACTCGTCCCACGACGGGACGTTGCTGCCGAAGCGCGCCACGAGCACGAGCAGCGCGACGAACATCGCCGCCCAGATCGCCCAGACGATGGAGGGGGTCGCTCTGTGCATCGCTCTCGTGCGTCGGATGGTCATCGCTCGAGCCCGCGGACCCGGGCTAGACTAGGGCTAGACTAGGGCTAGCCACGGATCATTCATGAATGATCCGGGCCAGGGCCCGGCCTTGAGCGTGGTCTCCGTCGACGTCTCTTGCGCATCAACACCGCGCAGGTCGCGAACCAGATCGCCCAGGCGAGAAGAAGCCAGCTCATGCCTCTCGAGGCGGAAGGTCTCGGCCCGGGTTACATCCTCTCCTTGAGGGAGCCTTTGAGAACTCTCGGCTTCTCTCCGGCAAGGTCGACGATCGACTCGCAGCAGTCGCTGATCTGGCGGCGGACCTCTTCGATCCAGGCATTCTGCTCCGCGGACGCGGGGGCCGTCGAAGGCAGCCAGAGAAAGATCAGCCGGGCCATCCGCGAGCGGATCACGGAAAGGACCGACAGCACCTCCGCCTGGCGCTCGACCGGCTCCTGTGGAAACCTTCGCCAGACTCGCAGCGCTCAGTCCTCCAGGGAGTCGACGATGACCACGTCGGCATGACCTGCGAGCTGCGCGATCGCTGCGCCGATGTACACCGGCTCGTCAAAAGTCTGGAACTCGTGTCCGCCGTAGATCCGGCTCTCCTCCACTCTTCCGCCACTCAGCTTTTCCTGGTCGAATTCGATCGCGGTGAGCACCAGCCCTCGATCCTCACCACAGTCGAGCGCGATCCGGGCCGCATGCTCCGGCCCGCCCCTCTCGCCGCAGAGCAACAGGAGAGTCTCATTCATCCGGTTCCCTCTCACCTTTCCATGCCTGGGGGTCCGGCGCCGCCTCCCGCCGGATCCGCGGTTCGCTCGGGCATTGTATTCGTCGGTCTCGCTGGTCCGATCGAGCCGGCTCTTCTGTTTTGGGACCGATGAGCTGTCCGGTCTCCGTGCTGATGCCCGTGCGCAACGCGGCGCGCTACGTCCGCCGAGCGCTGCAGGACCTGCTCGCGCAGGAAAACGCCGAGCTGGAGGTGATCGTCGTCGATGACGGCTCGACGGACTCGACCGTGCAAGTGCTGAACACAGTCGCCAGCGAGGACTCCAGGGTGGTCGTTCTCCGCAACGCCGACCATCGGGGCCCGGCCGCGGCCCTCAACCTGGCGCTCTCCCGCGCGAGCATGCAGTGGATCAGCCACATGGAAGCCGACGACCGCTGCGCTCCGGATCGGATGGAGCGGCTCGCCTCGATGCTGCGCGACAACCCGGACTGGCACGGCGTCGTCAGCTTCGCGCGCCAGATCGGACACCGGACCGAGGGGATGGAGCGCTACCTCTGCTGGCAGAACGGCCTGAGATCGCCCGAGGAGATGCAGAGGGCGCGATTCATCGAGATCCCCGCGCTGCACCAGACCGGTCTGTACCGGAGGGACGCGCTTCTCCGCATGGGAGGTTACCGCGAGCCGGAGGCATGGCCCCTCGACATCGATTTCTGGATGCGCGTCTACGAGACGGGCGTTCGGATCGGCAAGTGCGATCGCGTCCTGTACTCGTGGCGGCAGCACCCGGAGCAATCGACCCGGACCAGCGTTCGCCATCGACTCAGCGCGCTGCACCGATGCAAAGCCTGGTATTTCATGCGCGGTCCAGGACATGGCCGGACGATCCAGGTCCTGGCGCCCCGGCTGTCCGCTTCCCGAAGTCCACGGCGATTGGGTCCGCGTGTTCGCATTCGGCATGCAGACGGTGCGCGAGAGGATCCAGCGCACGACTGCGGGTTTCGACCCGAAGCGCGACTGGTTCGTGGCATGAGGAATGTCGGCCCGCGAGGAAGCCATGTGGAATCGTCTGAAGCTCTGGTGGAGGAAGTCCCGGCGGTGGAGCCGAGCGCGGCGCGAGCTCGACGAGATGTTCACTCGGCGCGCCGATCTGCTCGCGACCACCTCCCTCAGACTCGAGCATCGTTCGCGAACCCAGGTTCTCGATGTCCTGGATTCTCCGCGCCGGATCTACTTCGGGATCGTGCGCCACCCGCGACCCTACAAGTTCTCGCTCCAGCACCACCGGGTCCTGGAGCTTTGGTGCCTGCACGTGGAGGAGGAGAGACTGGAGCGGCTCCAAGGGCACAATCTGACGCGCGAGGCCTTCAGCGACGGCGACCCGCCCTCCGCCGGAGTCTGAGAGCCTCCCGATCAGGCGATCTCGCCGCCTCGCTACGAACCCTCCCGTGCCTTGAGGCTCCGAGTGGTCTGATGCAGAGATACGGCACCTTTTGCGCCGGATCTTCGAACCGCAGGCTTCGTTGCGCCTTCTCAGCAGGTTTCTCTTCAACCTGCATCACGGTCCGAATCTCTCGGCGGAAAAGGCACCTTATCTCTGCATCCGACCACCAGCTCGTTTCCGGCTTTTTGGGGAAGCGCAAACCGACGGTTAGTCTTCTGCGTCGCGCTTTGTGCTCCCTTCCCCCAGCAGTTCCTCTCGACTCGACCGGAATCGAAATGAAGTCCACGGAGAACCCGGAATCAAAGTGGAACGTCGCCACCCTCGAAGCGATCTCTTTTGACTGCTACGGAACGTTGATCGACTGGGACGAGGGCATGAAGAATCGTCTCAGGGAGGAGGGAGTCCTGGAACAGCTCCCCGTGCCCTGGGCGGATTTCAGCGCGCGCCGGCTGAGGCGCGAGATGGAGCTGCAGCAGGGACCGTACCGGACCTACCGCGAGATCCTGGCCCACAGCCTGGTGCAGTCCCTGCGCGAGCTCAGGGTGGAGGCCGAGGATCGCCTGGCGATCGCCTTCGCCGAATCGGTCAAGGAATGGAAACCCTTCCCCGATGTGCTGCACTCACTCCGCCGGATCGGCAGCAAGTGGCCGATGATGATTCTCTCCAACGTCGACCGAAGCGTGCTTCTGCAGACGGTCCATCGCCTGGGCGTGCCATTCTCCGAGCTGATCACCGCCGAGGACGTGCGCTCCTACAAGCCGGGAGCGGCGCATTTCGAGGAGGCGAAGAAACGACTTGTGAAGAAGGACGGCCGACTCCTGCACGTGTCGGCCTCGGTCGTGCATGACATCGAGCCGGCGACCCGGCTCGGAATCCAATGTGTGTACGTCGACAGGGTGAAGAACGAGTCGAGCAGGGAGCTGCCGGCCGCGGGCGCTCTTGCGACGAAGGTCGTCGGCGACCTCAAGGAATTGTGCGCGTTGCTCGGTGCCTGAATCAGGCCGCGGAGAACAGGAACAGCGATGACGCACGGCAAGCCTGCGATCGGCGTGATCGGCGGAAGCGGCCTCTATGACCTCCCCGGGGCGCGTCTGCTGCGCGAGGAGGAAGTCGACACCCCGTGGGGGAGACCCTCCGATCGGATCGCGATCGTCGAGATCGAAGGAGTCGCGGCCGCCTTCCTTCCGCGCCACGGCAAGGGACATCGCATCCTGCCGAGCGAGGTGAACTCGCGCGCCAACGTGTGCGCTCTCAAGCAGCTGGGAGTGGAGAGCGTTCTCGCATTTTCCGCGGTCGGCAGCCTCAAGGAGGATCTCCATCCTCTCGATTTCGTCGTGCCTTCCCAGATCATCGATCGAACCCGCCACCGTCCCGACACATTCTTCGGCGGCGGCGTCGTCGCGCATGTCGCGTTCGCCGATCCTTTCTGCAAGAGTCTGTCCGAGCTGATGGTCGAAGGAATTCGCGCAAGCGGTCTGCCGGGCGGTCGGTCGGGGGAAACCCTGGTCTGCATGGAGGGTCCTCTGTTCAGCACGCGCGCCGAGAGCGAGCTGTACCGGCGATTCGGCGCTGGTCTGATCAACATGTCGGCGCTCCCGGAGTGCAAGCTCGCCCGCGAGGCCGAGCTGTGCTACGCACTGGTGTGCATGGTGACGGACTACGACTGCTGGAAGGCAGACGCCTCCGACGTCGACATCCAGATGGTCATCCAGAATCTCCAGAGGAACGCCGACAACGCCCGCCGGCTGCTGCAGAGACTCGTGCCGGCGGCAAGCCGCAGCGCGCGCACCTGCGCCTGCAAGGATGCCTGCCAGCACGCGATCATCACTGCGAGGGAGGCGCGACCGGCGGAGACGGTGAGTCAGCTCGCGTGCCTCCTGCCGCGTTACTTCAACGAGTGATCAGCGCGATCTCCACCACGTTGGTGGCACGCAGCCACCGTTCCTGGTCGCTCCGGTTCCCGAGGTCATCGTCGCACAGCTCGACGGCGGCGGCGCGCAAGGTCCCAACCTCCTCTGGCAGGCGCTCGAGATCGAGCGAAATCGTGGCCCGGCCCATCGCGTCGAGCCTGCCTTTGAGCTCGGGAAGATCCTTGGTCGCGAGGAACAATCGATCGCCACCCAGGGGCAGAAGCAGGCGATCGCTGGTCACCCTTGGTTCCTCGGAAAGGCTCAAGTAGACGCGGAACTCGAGGCCAGGCGTGCCCGAGAGCTCGAGAACTCCGGAAGCATCCGCGACGCTGATGCGAGCCTTCGACTGCTCGGGTGCGGGCAGGTCGGAGAGCTCGACGCTCAACCCGCGAAGGAGCACGATCAGGTTCTCGGCAACGATGCGCGCGATGTGGTCATAGCCGAGGGGAGTGGGATGAAAATCGCCGGGGAGGAGCAGGTCCTGGTACGGTGTGCTCTCAAGCAGCTTGCCGAAAAGAGCCCTGAGATCGATGCAACGCACGTCGAGCTCGGAAGCCACTGTCCGCACTGCACGATGGGCGACGACGAACGGTTCATCCGGGGCCGCATAGGTGAGCAGCACGGGGATCGCGCCTCCTTCCCGGCAGGTCCGGACGATTCCTTGGAGGCTCTTTACGACGCTCGAGGCGTACTCCCCCTCGGAGAGGGCCGGCCCGGGTTGAATTTCCCCCGCCTCAATCGGTCTGGTGCTCGCGCGGGATCGCGACCACATCTGGGCGGCGCGCAGCAGTCGCGACGCCTGCCACCATGGCCTCCGCCCGCCGGCCCGATTCCAGCGATCGTTGATTCCCGCAAGGATGAGCACGACTGCGGGCTTGATCTCCGCAAGCCGCTCCGGAAGACGCTCGAGCACCACGGCACTCGTGCGTCCAGGACGACCATCCATGGTGACGGAGACGGTCTCGCCGTTCATTTCCAGTTGTAAGTACTGCTCGAGTCGCCTGGGGTAGGAGCAGTTTTCGGGGAAGTAGACCCCGTACGTATGGCTGTCGCCCACGCACAGAACCCGTACGGTCCCCGAGGCGCTGAACGAACTCCTTCGAGGTACGACCAGGCTCCCCACCCAGAGGATCGCTTCGATTGAAAAGAGGGCTGCAAACCCGCCCGCGATCGCCAGGAGAACGCGTCCGAGAAGCTGACGAGGCTGAGCGGAGTGTGTTCGCTCATGAACGCCGGGTGGGTTGTGCGGATCGGCGAGCGCCACGCGAATCAGGTCCCTGCGGAAAGGTTCTTGGTGCGATCCAACTTCCTACGATTCCATCACTTAAGGTGCCCGAGGACAGGCTCTAGATGGTCCTTGGGTGTGGCACAATCTTTGTTGCAATTGCCCCCGCCTCTGGCTTGCGCGGATTGGTCTCTCGGTTGAGATTGGTTCAAGGCTAGCCCGGTTTCCTTTGCGGCGTAGGACCAAGATGAGCGGCCAGAGGCAGTTTTTGGATCTTCCCTGACCCCAGTCCCTTTGGGCTCCGGATCGTGGAACGCGCGGCGACGCGCGTTCCTTTTTTTTTCGACCGCAGGGCGGGGCCCGCCGAGAGGTCTTGCTCACGCGGTTTTTGTGGATAGGAAAAAGGTGGCCGTCGGAGCGCCGGATTGAATGAGGCGTCCAGACACTCGCCCCCTCCGGCCGAACTCCAAGAGATGAGGAGATGGATGAAAGAGGAGACCAGGAGGACCGTCCGTGAGCCATTTGCACCGGGTATCCATCTTCTGCTTCCGGAGACTGCAAGGCGATCTGCAGTACCTGTTTGTGCGCCGGAGGCCGTTTCTGGAATTCGACTGGGCTCCGATCCACGCCTCGATCCTTCCTCAGGACACCTTGCCCCAGGCGGCCGTGCGAAACATGCGCGAGCAATGGGGCGCGCCCATGCCGTCCCCCTGGATCGACCTGGAGACTTTTGACCGCCATCCCGTCGGTGACTCTGAGCTGATCGACTGGTGCGTCGGCTACGGTGTCACCGGCGCCTGGGTCCCCAAGGTTCCGGAAGACGGACTGTCCGCCCTGAAGTGGACCAATCTCCCCGCCGGCTTTCGTCTCCTGCAGGAGGAAGAGAACCGCCGGGCGCTGTTCCGGCTGCATCTGGCCGCCCATTGACCGGCGAGTCTCCGGGACAAAAGGAAGGCGGAAGTTTGCTTCCCCCGGCCCGGTCGAATGCCGCCGGGCGGGTCGGATCGTCACGGCTGGATCTGGTAGGGTTAGCTCCGCGCAAGGAGTTGCCGAGCTCTGCCCGGCAGTGGTCTGGAGAACCTGATGACCTCGTCTTCGGCCCGGGACATCGAGGATCCTCCTCTTCTGGGACAGCGCGGGACCGTTCTCATCCTTGCCTTCCTGGTGATGCTGATCCTGGCGGTGATGGTGACTCAGCTGTTCTACTCGAGCTCCGTCGATCTGCGGGTCGCCGAGCACGACAAGCGTAATCTGCAGATGGAGCTCCTGGCCCGCGCCGGATTGCGCAAGGCTCAGGTCGTTCTGCTGCTCGACCTCGAGGACGACAGCTCCTCCGCAGAGGATCAGGAGGGCGGCTCCGGAGACGAGGGCGGCGGCGGCGGACTTCCGACCGGTGGCGGCTCGGGAGATGGGACGGGTGACGGCGCGCAGGAGAGCGCGACCGTGGACGCCCTCGACGAAGACTGGGCGACCGGCGACATCCCATTCGAGCTGGGTTCCGACCAGAGACTGCGGGTCAAGATCCACATCGAGGACGAGGATCGCAAGTTCAACCTTCTGCTGCTGGGGACGCGGGAGGAGGAATACCGCAAGGAATGGCGCGAGCGAATGGAGCGCGCCGTCGACCTGATGCGCGACGGCAAGCCGCGGGACTTCTCCTCGAGCGAGGCTTCCGACATCGTACAGCGCATCGAGGAGTGGATGAAAGGCGAGCGCAACGACACTCTCGAGCTGACCGTTGCGCCGCTGGCGAGCAAGGAGCAACGGGTCGACGGCTCGACGTTTCATCCACCGCTCTCACTGGACGAGCTGCAACTTGCCGGACTCAAGGATCGCACGCTGTTCACCGGCTTTCTGGAGCCCGCTTCGCGCAGGGACGAAGAGGACCGCTCCTGGGTGATGGGCGTGAGATCGATCTTCACCGTGTCGACGAATCTTGAGATGGAAGGCGGCTCCGACGACAAGGGCGGGACGAACGACGGTTCGGGGAACGACCAGGAAGGGGAGAACAAGGAAGAGGAGGACAAGAAGAAAGAGGAGGAGGAGGACAAGAAGGACGACGAGAAAACCGACCAGGAAGAGGAGGAGGCCGAAGGAGTCAACAACGGCCGGATCAACGTCAACACCGCGCCGCTGTGCGTTCTCAAGGCGCTGCTTCCCGAGAGCGAGCTGCCCGCCTCGGCCTGGGACGAGTACGAGGAGTTCCGCAACGAGCACCTGAAAGAGATCCTGGAGAAGCTGAAGAATCCTTTCGACGATGACAAGGACAAGGACGAGGAGGACCGGAGAAAGGACGATCCCGACGAGCCGATCTATCCACTGGAATCGATCGAGGATCTGCGCCGGTTCGAGGCATTCTCCGAGAAGAACACCTTCCTCCAGCCCGATACCTGGGACAAGCTGAGCTCGATCCTCGCGGTGCAAAGCAACGTGTTCACCGTCACGGTCGCCGTCGGCACGACGGACGAGCCGCATCAATACTTCATCGTCCGCAGCCTCTTCTGGCGTCGCAGGACGGGCGATGAGACCAAGATCATTCCGCTCGTCCACTTCAAGCTCCTGTCACCCACCGAGATCGACCTCCAGGGTTTCGACAAGGAGCTCGCGCAATGGGCCGAAGAGTTCTGACGGCACGGACGCCGTGGCTGATCTCCGCGCGTCGCGTCGCCGGCGTGTTTGACACTCATGCATGCCGCTCCTAAATTGCTGCGCCACCTTTTTTCCCGGGCGCGAGTCGCGCCGTCGGAGTGGCAGGGATGTCGAGCGGATGAGCAGCCAGCGGGTACCCATCGTCGCAGGCAACTGGAAGATGAATCTCGACCGCAAGAGAGCGGTCGAGCTCGTCTGTCGATTGCGTGAGAGCGTGCTCGCGGATTCCCGGGTGGAGGTGGGCGTCGCACCGCCCTTTCCGTATCTCTCGGTCGTCGCCGAGAGCCTTCACGGCAGTCGGATCTTCGTCGCGGCGCAGAATCTGCACTGGGAGAAGGAGGGGGCGTGCACCGGTGAGGTCTCCGCAAAGATGCTCCTCGACGTCGGGTGCAGCCATGTCATCGTGGGACATTCCGAGCGCCGACACGTGATGGGCGAGAGCGCGGACGCCGTCGCTCGCAAGCTCGACCTCGCGCTGTCGGTGGGCCTCAAACCGATCCTGTGCATCGGGGAGACGATCGAGGAACGTAAGGGTGCGCGGACCGAGGAGGTCGTTCTCGGCCAGTTGAAGAGCGCGCTCAAGGGGCACCGCGCCGAGGACCTGCAAGACCTGGTGCTCGCCTACGAGCCGGTCTGGGCAATCGGCACCGGGCTCAATGCTTCGCCCGAGCAGATTCGCGAGGTCCACGCCCTGATCCGCCGCTGGCTGGCAGAGCGCTTCCTTTCGACCTTTGCGGATGCGATGCGGATTCAGTACGGTGGCTCGGTGAAACCGGCCAACGCCGCCGAGCTGCTGGCGGTGGAAGGAGTCGACGGCGCCCTGGTTGGAGGCGCCTCACTCGCGCTCGAGACTTTTCTGCCCATCGTTCAAGCTCCAAGGGTCGTTCGAGCATGAAATCCTGCATGCGACCCGATTCACGAGAGTGATGTCTTCATGGGAATTCTCACGGTTGTTCTGTGGATCCTTCTGGCCGTCGTGATGTTCCTCCTGCTCGCCGTGATCCTCCTGCAGGAAGGAAAGGGCGGCGGCCTTGCGGAGGCATTCGGAGGAGCAGGCGCCGAGACTTTCGGAGTCAAAGCCACCGGAATCGACCGCTTCACGGCGATCTGCGGTGGACTGTTCCTGCTGCTCGCGGTGACGATCAATCTCTGCATGAGGCAGGGAGACGACACGGTCATCGCCGAGCCGTCGCCGAGCTCGATGCCGTCGAATTTCACGCCGCCGCCGATTCCCGCCGAGAGCTCGCCTCAAAACCCGGCGCCCGCGGGCGCTCCCGGTTCGAGTTCGACCGATTCGACCACGAAACCGCCCGGAGACTCGGGTAGAGGGGTGCCGCCCGAATCCGGCGAGCAGGACGGTCCTTCGAAGTGAAGACACCGACCTTGCGCCTGCCCCACTCGCGCTTCCTGCGGCACAAGGAGTGGAAGGGGTGACTCCCGAAGAGGTTCGCCGGCTGCTGGAGGAGACGGGGGCATTGCTCCACGGACACTTCGTGCTGAGCTCCGGTCTGCACAGCGGCAAGTACTTCCAATGTGCAAAGGTTCTTTCCTGGCCGTCGCGTGCGGCGCTTCTGGGAAGCGCCATCGGCGGTCTCTGGCAGGAGGATGCGATCGATGTCGTGGTGGGCCCGGCGCTCGGCGGGATCCTGATCGCTCACGAGGTGGCGAGGTCCCTGGGGGTGCGCTGCCTGTTCACCGAGCGAGTCGACGGAAAAATGGCGTTGCGCCGGGGATTTGCTGTCGAATCGGGTGAGCGCGCATTGGTCGTCGAGGACGTGGTGACGACGGGAGGCTCGGCGCGCGAGGTGGTCGAGCTGCTCGAGGCCAGCCGGGCGAGCGTGGCGGGCGTGACGGCGATCGTATGGCGTTCGCCGCGAGCGGCCTCGGAAGCGACCTTGGGGGCAAAGGCCGAGCCACCGCTGGGCTCCGTCCCGTTCCGGGCTCTGTGGGAGATTCCCGTCGATGCTCGTGCCTCTGCCGACTGTCCGCAGTGCCGGGAAGGCAAGCCGTTCGAGAAGCCGGGAAGTCGGACTTTGGCGGCAGGCGCTCGGAAAGTGTGAGGCCGCATGCCCACCAGCATGACCGGATTCGGACGTGCCGAGCTTCGGTTCAGCGGTCAGCGCCTGCTCTGCGAGATCCGCTCCGTCAACCACCGCTATCTCTCGCCCAAATTCCGGCTCGGCTCCCTGCTGACCGGCTTCGAGCCCTGGCTGCACAAGCGCATCCAGGATTCCATGCACCGCGGTGCGATCGACCTTTACCTTTCCCTTCAGGGGGCGGGGGACCTGGTGTACTCGCGCCTTTCCGAGAGCACCGCGGATCGCTATCTGGCGCAGATCCGTTCCTATCTCAAGGGCCGCAGGCTTTCGACGGAAGTCGGGCTTGAGCTCCTGCTGCAGCTTCCCGGCGTATTCGTCGCGTCGGACTCGGAGGAGCTCGCGGAGCGGATCAAGCCCCGGGTCGAAAAGGTTTTTGAAACCGCGTTCACGGCGATTCTCAAGATGCGCGCCCGCGAGGGTGCACGTCTGCTGAAGGCGCTTGAGAGGGAGCTCTCCTCGATCTTCCGGGCGGTTCGCGCCATCCGGGCGCTGGGTCCGGAAGTCCTCAAGACCCACTCGCGGCGGCTGTCCGAGCGCGTGAACCTCCTCCTTGTCGACTCAAGTCTCAAGCTCGACGAGGCGACGCTCGCGCGGGAAGTCGCGATCCAGGCCGACCGGTGCGACATCACCGAAGAGATCGACCGTCTCGACAGCCACGGCAGGGAGATGGAGGCCACGCTTCTCAAGGCAGGCCCGATCGGACGGTCCCTGGAGTTCCTGGTTCAGGAGATGAGCCGGGAGATGCAGACGATCGGCTCCAAATCCCAGGACCAGCGAGTCACTCGGCAGGTGCTCAAAGCCAAGTCGAGCCTCGAGCGCATTCGCGAACAGGTTCAAAACCTCGAGTGACTGGCCCACCTTCCCACCTGATCCAGGGCGGCATCGTGGTCCTGTCCGGCCCTTCGGGGTCGGGCAAGACGTCGATCTGCCGCGCGCTGCTGGAAGATCCGCGCGTCATCCTATCGGTCAGCGCCACGACTCGAAGTCCGCGACCGGGGGAGAAGGACGGGGTCGACTATCACTTCTACAGCCTGGAAGCCTTCGAGCGGCTCCGGGAGCAGGGCATGCTCGTGGAATGGGCCAAGGTCTATCACAACTACTACGGAACCCCCAAGGCACCGCTCCTCGAGGCGATGCACTGGTCGGACCGAATCCTCCTGCTCGACATCGACGTGCAGGGGGCCGGTCAACTTCGCAGGCAGAAGATCCCGGCGCGCTTTCTGTTCGTCGCCCCGCCGTCGATCGAGGTTCTGCGCCAGCGCCTGATGAACCGCGGCTCGGATCCTGAGGAGGTGATCGAGCGGCGGCTTAAGTTCGCAATCGAGGAGATGAGCCAGCAGCATCTGTATGACCATGTGCTCGTCAATCAGGATCTGGAAGCAACCATTGCCGAGGTCCGAGCGCAACTGGGACTGGATCCGGCGTGATGCGGAAACGCCCGCCGCGATCGGATCGCGTGAGGCCTCACCGCAGCCCGAAATCGGCGGTGGGCGGCGCCTCAGGGACGGGTATAAGAGTGCTTGACAGAATGGCCCTCACCGCCCCGGGACCGAGCGCTACCCGGCCGGTCGAATGCAGAGGTCCGTTCTGTCGGACACTCTAAGATTGCGGCCCTCGTGGGTGTGGCGCCCCGGGTCGGTTCCGCGCGGCACAGCACGAAGGTTGGGGGAGCCTTGAAGAACGAGCGCACGCGGGAAATCCTCGCCCTCGGCACCCTTGGTGTCTCCGCGTTCCTGGCCGCGGCGATGGTTTCGTACCACGAAGACCTGCCGCCGGCTCGAGAGCCGGGAGTGCAGAACGTCTGCGGCCCGATCGGATACGCGGCGGCGCGCTTTCTGTTCCACCACCTGGGTTTGTCGGCGTACCTGATCGTCATCGCGCTCGCGCTCGAGGCACTAAGGCTGTGGCGGGGGGCGCGGTACCGCTCCTTGCTCGAGAAACTGCCGGCCCTTCTGTTGTTCGCGGTCGCCCTGTCCGCAACTTTGAGCAAGCTGTGCAAAGGCTGGACGCGATCGATCCCGGACCCGGGTGGAGACGTCGGCATCGTCGTCACCAGTCTGATTTTCGAGCATTCCGGACTGGGCCCGATGGGTGCAAGCCTCCTGCTGGCCTTCTTCCTCTTGACGACCTTCGTCCTGTTCAGCGACCTTCTCGTCTCCTCCGTGGTGCAGTCGGGACTCCACTGGCTCCTGGTGCGCGCAGGTGTCCCGGTGGACAGACGAAGGGCTCCTGCGGCCGGCGGCCGGCGGCCGCGAGCAGGTCCAAAGACCGTTGGCGGCCAGGAGAGTGGCCATGATCCCGACGAGGAAGAGCTCGACGATCCGTTCGATGCGGAGCATGAGGCGGGTGCCGGCCTCGACGATTCCGTGGAGGACGCGGACGACGCCGATCCCGTGGAGGAGAATTCGGGTGCAGCGGGCGCGCGCTTGCCGGCTGCCCTTCAAAGGAAAGAGCGCGAACGATCGCTCGCCAGGCTGATCGCCCGCCTTCGCGAAACACCCGACTCGGAATCCAGGGAGGACGGCAGGCAGCCGCTCCTCACCGCGCCTCGGCCGGCTGCACCGTCCGCCTCTGTGGACCCGTACGAGTTTCCAAGCCTGCAGCTCCTGGTCAAACCGTCGCCGATCAGCGGCTCCGACCTCGAGCAGTTCACGGTCGCGCATGCGCGCAAGCTCACCCAGGTCCTGCAGTCGTTCAAGCTCGAGGCCAACGTCGTGGGCGTGCAGAGAGGACCCTCGATCACGATGCTCGAGGTGGAGCTGGCGCCGGGGACCAAGCTCGGAAGGCTGCGCAGCCTCGAAGACGACCTCGCGATGAACCTTGCCGCGCGCTCGGTTCGGATCGTCGCGCCCATTCCCGGAAAGTCGACGGCCGGGATCGAGATTCCCAACGAGGTGATGGAGACGGTGAGGCTTTCCGAGCTGATCACCTCCCCGGCGTTCACTCGCCGCCAGGACAAGCTCGGCATTCCGATCTTCCTGGGCAAGGACTCGGCGGGCTATCCCCGCATCGAGGACCTCGCCCAGATGCCGCATCTCCTGGTCGCTGGATCGACCGGCGCGGGAAAGTCCGTGTGCCTGAACACGATGATCATGTCGATCCTGTACACGCGCACGCCCGATCAGGTGCAGCTCATCCTGATCGACCCCAAGATGGTCGAGCTGTCCTCGTTCCAGAACGTGCCGCACCTCATGTGTCCCGTCGTCACCGACATGAAGAGGGCCGCCGCGATCCTCGAATGGGCCGTCGAGAAGATGGACAGCCGCTACCAGCTGATGCACGAAGTCGGCGTGCGCAACATCTACGCGTACAACAAGCTGGGCGCGGACAAGATCCGCGAGAAGCTCGGGGACAATCACTCGGAGGACACCGAGACGGCTCTTCCTCTGATCGTGATCGTCATCGACGAGCTGGCGGACCTGATGCTGGTGTCCGCGAAGGACGTGGAGACCTCGATCACGCGCCTCGCGCAGAAGTCACGGGCGGTCGGCATCCACGTCATCCTCGCCACGCAGAGGCCCTCGACCAACGTCATCACCGGCCTGATCAAGGCCAATCTGCCGACCCGGATCGCGTTCCGGGTCGCGAGCAAGGTCGACTCGAGGGTGATCCTGGACGCCAACGGTGCGGACAAGCTCCTGGGCGCCGGGGACATGCTGTTCCTGCCGCCACGGAGCGCCGAGCTGGTCCGCGTGCAGGGCGCGTTCGTGGAGGACCAGGAGATCAGGAACACCGTGGAGTTCCTGGCCTCTCGCGGCCAGCCGAGGTACTCCCGGGAGCTGATGCAGCGGCGATCGAAGCCCGCGCAGGATCCGTTCGAGATCGACGACCTGTTCGAGGACGCCACGCGCTACGTGGTCGAGACCCAGCGCGGTTCCGCGTCCCTGCTGCAGCGCCGGTTCGCGATCGGCTACACCCGGGCCTCGCGCCTGATTGACCTGATGGCCGGCGAAGCCATTCTCGGAGATTACAAGGGCAGCCAAGCCCGGGAGGTCCTGATGCCGCCGGAAGACCTGCAAGCCTGGATCGTCCAGCGAAAGCGATCGGATTCGATGGATCATGAGGAAGAGATGGAGGAGACGGCGTGAGTCCTTTTCTGCTGATGACGGACCTTCAGTCGTTGCGCATGTCCAGCGTGCTGGGGAGCTGGGGTCTGGGCGTTCTCGTCCTGCTCCTGGGAACATGGGGGACGCTGGCGCTTCTCGGCATCCAGGTCTCCAACCTTTCCCGGCGCGTCGGAGGAGGGGTGCTGCTTCTTCTGTGCTCGTCGATGTTCATCGGGCTCAACTATCGATGGGGCATCGACGGCGGCTTCATCGGTCGCAAGGCCGGATGGTGCGCGCTCGCCATCCGGGAACGACTGTACGAAACCGGCTTCCTGGGCGTGCTGAGTGAATCGCCCTGGGTCCTTCCATGCCTCCAGGCCCTGTTGTTCGTGTGCTCGATCATCGCCCTGTTCGTCGCCATCGACTGGCTGCCCTTCCGGGTGCTGTTCCTGCAGGGATTGCCCGGACGTTCGGCGAGAAGCGTGTCTCAAAGCGTCATCGACCCGCCCGCCGGTCCGGCCTTGCGGTCTCCTCGAATCGTCGCGCCGCGACCTCTCCCGACCCCGGACTCCGCCGACTCTTCGCCGAGCGATGGCATGAAAGATCGGGAATCGTTCGAGGATGCAGCGGAGGTCTCGACCAGAACGGTGGGGGGCGCGTACCTGGAGCCGACGTTCACGACTCCGGACACGACGGACCGGCTGGCCGAGGACACGGAGGCTGCCCGCCACGATGCGATGGGGGCCGAGGACATCGGCGAGGAAGAGCCGGGTAAGGAGGAAGGCGAAGAAGAAGAAGACGAAGAAGGTGAGGACGAGGAGGGCGATGTCGACGAGGAGGACGACGAGGATGAGGAAGACGACTGGGAGGACGAAGAGGAAGAGCTAGAAGAGGGCAAGGAGGACGAGGAGGAGGACGACGACGAAGACTGGGAGGACGAGGACGAAGGCGAAGAGAAAAAGGAGGAAGAGAAGCCGTCCGCGGAGCGGGTCACTGCGCACGAGGATTCGCCGGCGGCAGTGCTTCCTGCCGCGCCCCGATTCGACGATCGATTCGATGAGGAGGATTCCTCCGAGCCCGCGGCGGTGCAGCCGTCCGCGTCCGAAATCGCCGGATCGATGCCGGCCGGGCACGCGCCGGTCGAGCAAACCCTGCTCGAGCCGATGCCTTTGGAAGCCTTCGCCGGGCAGAAGCCCCTGTTTCCCGAGGAGTCCGGAGCGGACCGCGAGATCCTGCTGCAAGCCACCCGCTTGATCGCAGGCCTGCCCGCCGTGTCGCTGGCACAGCTGCAGCGTGACCTTGGACTCACCTATTACAAAGCCGCGCGCATCTTCAGCCGCCTCGAGAAGGAAGGGCTGATCTCGGGCTACCAGGGCGCGCTTGCACGCAAGGTGCTTCTCTCCAGGCAGGAATGGGAGATGCGGCGATCGTTGGTTGCCTGAGCGAGCCCGGTGACCATCGCCAACAAGATCACGACTGGACGACTGCTCCTCGCGGTCGTTCTCTTCGTGCTGATGGACCTGATGGGTCGCGAGCCGATTCCAGGGTGGAAGCTGTCGACGGTGTGCTTCTTCCTGTTCATCCTGGTCACGGCGAGCGATGCGCTCGACGGCTACTACGCGCGCAAGCTCGGGCAGGTGAGCGACTTCGGAAGAATTGCCGATCCGGCCGCGGACAAGGTGATCATCTGCGGCTCGTTCATTCTCCTGTCGGCGGTTCCCTGGGGTCGCGCGATCGTCCCTCCCTGGATCGTCGTGGCGATCGTCGGCCGGGAGTTCATCGTCACCGCCCTTCGCGGCTTCATGGAGGCCCGAGGCAAACCCTTCGGCGCCGATCCGGCGGGCAAGCTCAAAATGATCGTCCAGTGCATCGCCGTTCCATCGGTCATCTTCACCCACATGGTCGGCGGCGTGCTGGGTCGCGACCATCCCGTCCACGCCTTTTTCCACTGGCTGGCCGTGATCATGGTCTGGGTCGCGCTGGTGCTGACCGTCGTCAGCGGCGCGTTGTACATCCGCAAGGCCGCCGAGAACTTGAAAGGATCCGGACTTTGACTCCCGGCGATCGATTGCGCGCTGCGGTGGTTTCGTGCCTGGGCCTCGGTTACTCGCCGGTGGTTCCCGGCACGGTGGGCTCCCTCGCCGGCGTCCTGTTCGCGTTCTGTGGCGGCTCGTTCACCGCGGTGCATTTCGGACTGTGGCTCGCCGCGGGCGCTCTGCTCGGACTCCTGGCAGGAATCGGCCTGGGCGGCTGGGCGGAGAAGCACTACGGCTCGAAGGATCCGTCGCAATTCGTGCTCGACGAGTTCGTGGGCTACTGCATCGCTCTCCTGCGACTCAAGGCGGGAGCACCGAGCCTGCTCGAGATCGCTTCGGCCTTCTTCCTGTTTCGTCTGTTCGATGTTGCCAAACCCTGGCCCGCCCGCCGACTCGAGTTCCTGCCCAAAGGCCTGGGTATCATGCTCGACGATGTTTTCGCCGGCCTCTACGCACTGATCGTGGTCAGTATGCTGCGGGAGTATCTCGACTGGCCATGATTCCCAGGTGAGGCGCTCGAGAACCTGGGAGACTCCATGGCAGCCCCACATCGTTCTCGGCTCAAGCGCGCACTCCACAAGAAGGCTGCACTGGGATCTTCGGCGGATCTCACGCGCCTGCGCGCTCCTGCGCGCATCAAGCCGGCGGGTCTTTCGCTTTCGTCCCGCTTCGCGCTGGCGACGGCCTTCATCATCGTGCTGTGCATCGCCGTGATGACCTCGATCACCTACCGGGCGGTCGCCACGGCTCTGGACAAGGAGATCGACGACGCCGGCATCCAGACGGTTCGCGCCCTCGTCGTCACCGACGTGCGGAGCTGGCGACCCTACTACCGCACTCCCGTCGAGGGACGGGAGGAGGAATTCAAGGAAGGGATCCCCTCGAGCTTGTTCACGACCGACGCGCAGAAGAGCCAGTTCGAGAGGCAGAAGCAGACCAACCGGAACCGCGCTCAGAGCGTCGCCCGCGGGGGGGACACCAAGCTTCTGGACGCGGTGATCCTGGACGCGGAACGAGTGCGCGTGATCAACGGCCAGGGACCGATCAAGTTCCGGCCGGCGGGCGGCGAACGCGTCGTCGGCAACGTCGCGATCCAGACCGGCATCTACGAGGGAGCGGTCACGACCGCGGCCCGCAGCTACGGCGCCCCGATGCTGGACGCGGACGGAAGGGTCGAAGGCTACGCCGTCGTGGTCCTGTCCGAGGACAAGATCCAGAGGATGCTGGCGGAAATGCTGCGCTACCTTGCCCTGCTCGCGGGAGCCTTCATCGTCGTGGGGGTCCTCGTGTCGTGGTTCCTGGGGAGCAGGATCACGCGGCCGCTCGCCCATCTGCTCGAGGACATGGAAGCCGTCGCCCGCGGCGACCTCGAGCACAAGACGGGTTCCCACAGCAGCGACGAGATCGGAGTTCTGGCGCGCACCTTCGACCGCATGACGCAGAATCTGAACGCAGCACGCCATCTCCAGCGCAAGCAGGCGGCCCAGGAGCACCAGATCGGGATCGCCCGGGAAGTCCAGGCCCGCTTGTTTCCCCGGGAGCTGCCGCGGATCGCGGGCTTCGAGTGCGCCACGACTCCGCAACCCAGGTCGGCGGCCGCCGCGGACTTCTACGACTTGTTCGCGCTGCAGGAGGGCCGCTACCTTCTGGCCATGGTCTCTTCCTCCGGCTCGGATCTCGCGGGCTCGATGATCGTCTTGATGGCGCGCACGCTGGTCAAGTCGCTGTCTTCAGGGGAGAGCTCGCCGGCCGAGATCCTTCGCAAGGTCAATCACTTCCTGTCCCCGGACCTGCGCCCGGGAATGTACGTCACCGCTCTGCTGGCGATTCTCGACGCGAACACCGCCACCATCGAGTTCGCCAACGCCGGCCACTCTCCCCTGGTCTGCTGCAAGAGCGGCCAGCGGGTCGCCGCTCCGCTCCACAGCGAAGGCATCGCACTGGGTTTCGACAGCGGACCGGTGTTCAACCGCACGATCCGGGACCGATCCGTCGAGCTGAAGGTCGGGGATCGCCTGGTTCTGTGCGCGCCGTCGGTGTTCGTCGTGGACGAGCAGAGCGGCGACCAGCTCGCGGAGGAACAGGTCCTGGGAATCCTCGGCCGCCACTCGGCCTCGAGCTCCGAATCCTTCGTCTCCCAGGTGATGCAGACGCTCGCGGAGATGACCGGTGCCTCCCGGAAGGAGCGCGAGACCGCCTTCCTCACGATCAAAAGGCTCGGGTGATCACCGATGAGAATCTCCGAATTCCAGCGCTGGATCGACCGGCTGTACGGACAGAAGGACCGCGACCGAGGTCTCGAGCGCACCTTCATGTGGTTCGCGGAGGAGGTGGGCGAGCTGTCGAGAGCCCTGCGACGGGGCGGCGTTCGCGCCAACCTCGAGGAGGAATTCGCCGACGTTCTCGCCTGGCTGTCGACGCTGGCGAGCATCGCCGGGGTCGACCTGGAGGCCTCCGCGCAGAGCAAGTACGGACGCGGCTGTCCGCGCTGCTCGAAAGTTCCCTGTCAATGTGGAGAGCCCGCTTCGCACGGCGCGTAGGCCCGAATGCTTCATGAAGAAGACTGTTTCACCCGCTGCGAGGGCCCTAGCCCGGATCATGCATCATGATCGGTTCGATCATCGGAAACCTCAGGAAACCTTCGCAGACAGAATGGCTTCAACACGTTGCAACCACAGATCCATCGATTTCATGCATCATTCGGGCTAGCGACGACGATGGACGCTTCCACCGAGCAGGCCACCGATGCGCTGCCCGCCGTCCGCCCGGTCTATGCGCGCGTCGTGCTTCCGCTTCCTCTCGAGAAGGCATTTCACTACCGGATCCCGCCGTCGCTTGAGGACCAGGTGCGGATCGGCTCGCGGGTGCGTGTCCGGTTCCGGGGCCGCCGCAGGGTCGGAACCGTCGTGGGCATCGATCCTGTGCCCGAGGTGGCCGCGGTGCTCGACGTCGAGGAATGCCTGGCGGACGAGTGCAGGATCCCGGAGGAGATGCTCGATCTGTGCCGCCGCGTCGGTGAGCGATTCGCGGCATCGCTGGGAGAAACGCTCGAGGCGGCGCTGCCTCCGCCGCTGCGCAGCGGTCGCGCGCGCCGGCGCATTCCGTTCGTCCGCTTGAGGAAGGAGGAGGAGAAGACCAAGGAGCAGATTCTCGAGCTTCTCCCCCGGCGCCCGCAGCAGTCGCGCGCTCTGCGCCTGCTGCTCGAAGCTCGCGGCACGATGCGCGAGCTCGACCTGCGCCGGCTCGCCAAGGTCGGTCCGTCGCCGGTGAGGAGCCTGATCCGGAGCGGCCTGATCGAGCGCCTGTTGATCGAAGCTCTGGACGATCCGCTGCTGCACGCGCCGGCGGACTCGAAGGCAGAACCGCAGCTCACCGACGCGCAGAGGATCGCGGTGGAGAGAATCTTCGAGCCCTTGCGCGCCCTCGAGCATCGGGCGTTCCTGCTGCTGGGCGTGACGGGCAGCGGCAAGACCGAGGTCTACTTGAGGGCGCTGCGCGAATGCGTCGCCCAGGGCCGCCAGGGCATCGTGCTGGTGCCCGAGATCTCGCTGACGCCTCAGACCGTGGCGCGGTTCCGCGCGCGCTTTCCGAGGATCGCAGTGCTGCATTCCGCGCTGACTGAATCCCAGCGCCTCGACCAGTGGCGGCGCATCCGCTCGGACGAGATCGACGTCGTCATCGGCGCCCGCTCCGCGGTGTTCGCCCCGACCCGTCGACCGGGCCTGATCGTCGTGGACGAGGAGCACGAGCCCAGCTTCAAGCAGCAGAACCCGCCTCGTTATCACGCCCGCGAGGTCGCGCTGGAACGCGCGCGCCGCGCCGGCGCGATCGTGGTGCTGGGCTCGGCGACACCCAGCCTCGAGACCTTCGCCGCCGCCGGCGCCGGACGCCTGAGCCTGCTCGAGCTCAAGAGTCGGGTCGGGGGCGGCGTGCTGCCGACCGCTCTGGTGGTCGACCTGGGATACCTTCCCTTCACCCAGGGCGCAAAGGCCCATCTGATCACGGTAAGGATGCGAGAGGCGATCGCCCGAACCCTGGCGCGCAAGGAACAGGTGATCCTGTTCCTCAATCGGCGCGGGTACTCGCGCATGGTGCTGTGCATGGAGTGCCGGTCACCGGTGCGCTGCAAGCGCTGCGACACGAGCCTTGTGATGCATCGTGCCGCCCACCGCATGATCTGCCACTTGTGCGGGCATGAGCAGCTTCCGGTCAGCGCATGTCTCCAGTGCGGCCGGCCCTCCGTCCGGGCGCTGGGTTTCGGCACCGAGCGCATCGAGGAGGAGCTGCGCAAGGATTTTCGCGGTGCAACGGTGGCCCGGATGGACTCGGACACGACGACCCAGAGAGGGGCGCACGAGCGCATCCTCGGCGCCTTCGCCTCGGGCAAAGTCGACATCCTCGTCGGCACGCAGATGATCGCCAAGGGCCTCGACTTCCCGCGCGTGTCCCTGGTCGGAATCGTATCGGCGGACACCTCCCTCGCGGTCCCCGACTATCGGGCCAGCGAGCGCACGTTCCAGCTCGTCGCCCAGGTCGCAGGGAGGGCGGGGAGAGCGCAGGAAGGCGGACAGGTGATCGTCCAGACTCTGTTTCCCGATCACCCGGCGATCGTCTACGCGGTCCGGCACGACTACCAGAGCTTCGCCGCATACGAGCTCGAGTCGCGCCGTCGGGCCTGCTATCCGCCGTTTGCAGAGCTTGCCCGCATCCTGTTCTCGCACCCGGACGAGGCGCGGGTGCGCAAAGTCGCGGCCAAGGTGGCACAGCATCTTCTGCCACGAGCCACGCGCGCCGCGGTCCAGATGCTGGGTCCCTCTCCCTGCCCGGTGACGCGGGTGCGCGGCCGGTACCGTCACCAGATCCTGCTCAAATGTCCGGACGAGGCGACCCTGATCGGACTCCTCAAGGACGAGCGCGAGACGCTGGTGAAGGAACGTCCGGTGCGGGTCACCGTCGACGTCGACCCCTCGACCATGCTGTAACAACCGGGCGGGCGTTCCGCTCGCTCTTCTTTGGAATCCATGCGCTCGATCCTGGAGGACGTCATGAAAGCTGGCTTGCGACCCTGGGTCCTGGAGTTGGCGTTGATGTTCGCTGGTACGGGGACGGTACTGGCGCTGTCGGCATGGGGCATGCAGTCGGAAACGAAGATTCCTTCCGCGAAGATTGCGCTCGCGGACCTCTCGTGGCTCGCGGGTCACTGGATCAACGATGACAAGGACGGAGAGCTCCTCGAGGAGACCTGGATGGAGCCTTCGGGGCCGAGCATGCTGGGCATGTTCCGCTGGCTCAAGAACGGCAAGGTCTACCTTTACGAAATGCTCGCCATCGAGCAGAGGGGCGAGCAGATCCAGTTCCTGCTGCGCCACTTCAACCAGGGCCTGGTTCCATGGGACAACGAGAAAGCCGGGCCGCCGGTCACGATGACGCTCACCGCGTCGGCGACGGAGAAGGCGGTGTTCGAGAGCGCGGAGGGAGGGAGCAAGCGGCGGATCACGTTCGCTCGCGAGTCGGAATCGGAGCTGGAGGTCATTCTGGAGTCGGGAGACAACGCAGCGGTCCGGTTCCAGTACCGAAGCGCCGATTAGCTCCGATCCCAAAAGACCCGCGGTGGTCCCCTTCGAGTCGCCTCCGGGGGCCAACCGTCACGAATGCGCCTCGCATCTGCCTTTTGGCGAAGCCGCCTCGATACGAACCCTCCCGTGTCTTGGGTGATGGATGCTCGCAAGTCCAGCGAGCTGCTGCGCACAGTGGATCGACAGCTCGCGGCCATCGAGGACAGCATGGAGCAGGTGCACGCGTTGCTGCGCCCCGGAGCCCAGCATGGCTCCACCCGTCGCATGCGCAGCGCCGGACAGAAGGTCGCGCAGGTGCGCCTGGAGTGCGTGCGCGATGCCCCCTGAGCGGCGGTGGCCATCGGCCCGCGGAAAGGGAGACCTTTTCCCCTCTGCTTGACCGCAGGCAGGGCTTTTCCAGCGCTCATACGTAAGCTAGGAACACCCGGCGACCTGAAAGAGGAGGGGGGGTCGCGAAAAACTCCGCTCCCCCTCACCCCGGAAAAGAAGCCGCGAAGGATGGGCTCCCTGCCGGGGAAGCCGCACTCCCTTGGGTCGTCTATGGCGCCTGCTCTCCCCCCCAATCCTCGAAGAAGGGCAGGACAAGGAACCAATGATGACCGCCCGATCGATCCCGCAACATGGTGAGACCAACCTTCTGGGAGATGCCCTCGAGGAATCGAGACTGCAGTTCCGCCAGATCGTGGCGACGATCGACCGCCTGGTCGAACAGAACCGCAAGGACGACGCCCGCAATCAGCTCACCCGCCTCGAGACTCTGGGCAAGGAGCTTCACCGCCTTCTCAATCCGCGCGACAAGGCGGACCAGAAGAACCGAGAGCAGATCGACCGCGAGCTTCAGCGCCTGCAAAGAACACTGCGGCCGGGCTTGAGCGGGATGGTCGGCACGTCGCTGATCGCGCTCGTCCTCGGTGTCGGGATCGGCATCGCGGCACTCACCGCGATCCTGTGGATGTGGTTCAACTGATCCTCGGCCCCGTTCCCAGGGATGCAGACGACGAGGCACCGATTGCCGCTCTCCTCGCCGAACCAAGGCAGCGGGGAGATTCTCGAGAATCCGGGTCTTGAGAGTTGATGAGATCGGGCAATCGCCCACCGTCGAGCGCAACGGTGAAGGTGGACGCGTGTCGGTCCAGGCGCGCGCTCGCCGCCCATGAAACCGGATTCCCGCTTTCGCGGGAATGACGCCTACCCTGTTGACCGCCGCTGGAGTACCTTCCCTGGCGCCAGAGGCCGTCACCGGCGCCCGGCGCCGAAGTAATCGTCGCGATTCCGGAGCTGCTCGGTCGAAGGATTCTCGCTCGCACGGATCTCGCCGCCGTCGATCTCATAGCCGATCACGGCAAGCCGTGACGCGACCTCCGGAAACTCGACTCCGGCGATGTGGCGGCGGTAGAAGTCGTCGCCGGAGGCTCCGGTGAATTCCTCGAGCAGCCGGGGAAACTCATCCTCCTCGATGCCTTTTCCATGGGTTGCACGGACGTCGACCAGCCAGCAAATCAGGTCGTGGATGCCCCGGTCGCCCTGGTTCTCGCGCATCCACAGGTCGAGAGCGAACACCACGATCGGACCGTCGCCGTACATGCGCCGGCTGAATTCCTCGATCTGCCCGATCCCGCTCCAGTGGGAGGCCTCAAGGCTCACCACGGTCAGCGGTCGACATTTCTGGAAGGACACCCGGCCGATGGCGATTCCCCGGGCCATCTCGGCCCAGAAGTCCTCCCGGCTCTTGAGGCCCGCTTTGACTTCAAGGATTCTCGAAAAGTACTCGGTGACGCTCTCGTGCAGCCAGATGAGCGAGGTGCTGCACGGCTCCGTGAAGTCCGGCCTCACCACCCTCTGCGCCTTGATCCTCTCGGCGCACCAGAGGTGCACGAACTCGTGGGCGACGATGTGCCACAGCAACAGCAGATACTTGCGGAACGACTGCTTGCCATTGACCAGGATCAACGTCGATTCGGCGTGCTCGAGGCCCGCGCCCATCGCTTCCGGTACGTACCCGATCAGGAAGTGGTAATGGCGGTAGGGGAGACCGCCCATCAGCTCGCGCGCCGCGCGGACGATCCGTTCACAGCCTTCGGAGATCTCTCGGGCGGCCTCGTCTCCCTTGCCGTAGACCGTCACGTGATGGACCTTCCCATCGACCTCGAAGCGGCGCGTGGAGAGCTCCTTCGCCATCAGCACGGGCGCATCCTCGAGGTCGAAGAACGACTCGGCGCGACAGACTCCGTGCTCGTCGCAGAGCTCGCAGGCGCTGGTCCAGCCCGGCGGCAGCGAGAATCGCACGACGTACGGCAGGTCCTCCCGGCCCTTCAGGAAACCAAGGATCGTGCCGGGATTGAGGAACGCGTAGCGGTCGGTGATGCGGTTCGACTCCACGTCGAGGAGGCAGCGTTCCATGTCCACCGGCCCGGGCGTCATCGACCGGGCCCGGTACTCGAGGACGACCGGGCCTTTGCTCGCGACGTGGACCAGGAACTGCGACGTGGCCGGACGCTCGACCAGGAGCTCGGCTCCGGTCGAGTCGCGGGCTTTCACCGGGTCGATGAACGAAGCGTAGTCCGCGAGGTGATAGGCGCCGGGCGTCCAGCGCTCGATCCAGTATTCCACGACGCCTTCGTTCAACCGCGGCAGACGGACCGTGACGTCCCAGGCTCTCTGCTCGAGCAGGACTCGGACTTCGACATCGATCGGAACCGCTGCGTCGGGCCCTGCCTGCGCCGCGAGGCACAGCAGCCCGCCGAAGACGAAGATCATCGGGCGCCGACGGGAGCGCCGACGTGGTCGAGGATCATCTTGCGGAAGCGTTCGAACAGATACACCGAGTCGTGCGGTCCGGGCGCCGCCTCCGGATGGTATTGAACGGCGAACATCGGCAGCTGCCGGTGGCGCAGCCCCTCGACCGTCTGGTCGTTCAGATTGCGATGCGTGATCTCGACCTTCGACGGGTCGAGAGTGTCCTCGTCGACGACGTACGAATGGTTCTGCGCCGTGATCTCGATCTTGCCGGTGCTGAGGTCCATCACCGGCTGATTGGCGCCGTGATGACCGAACTGCATCTTGCGAGTCTTGCCGCCGAGCGCGAGGCCGAGGATCTGATGGCCGAGGCAGATGCCGAAGATCGGAATGTTGCGATCCATCAGCTCCTTGCTGGTTGCAATCGCGTACCGGACGGCCTCGGGGTCCCCGGGTCCGTTCGACAGGAAGACCCCGTCGGGCTTGAACGACAAGGCCTCCTCGGCGCTCGTCGTCCCGGGAACCACCTGCACCTCGAAGCCGGCGGACACCAGCGAGCGCAGGATGTTGTTTTTGAGGCCGAAGTCATAGGCGACGACGCGCAGCCGCTCGCCGTTGCATCGAAGGAGGTCAGGCTGGAAATGCTCCGGGCTCGTCGCCTGCGACCAGCGCTCGGCGCTCCCGCGAGTGACCTCCCGCGCGAGGTCCTGCCCGTCGGTTCCGTTCGAGGCGAGCACTCTCTCCAGAAGGTCCTTGGCGTTCTTGGCGGTCGCCGAGATGCCACAGCGCAGCGGGCGGCCCGAGCGCACCTTCTGGACGATCGTGCGGGTGTCGACTTCGGCGATTCCGACGACGCCGCTCTGAACCAGGAAATCCTGCAGGTCCTGGTGGCTGCGGAAGTTGGAGGAGACTCGGCTCAGCTCGCGAACGACGAATCCCTCGAGATGGCAGCGCCGGCTCTCCATGTCGGAGGGGTTGATTCCGTAATTGCCGATCAAGGGATAGGTCATCAGGACGATCTGGCCGCGGTACGAGGGATCGGTCAGGATCTCCTGGTAACCGGTCATCGAGGTGTTGAAGACCACTTCCCCGAAAGACTCTCCGACCTTCCCGATCGAGATGCCCTGAAAAGTGGTTCCGTCTTCGAAGACCATCAGGGCGGGCGGACGGGGGTTGGACAAAGCGGGTTCCCTCAGCGATCGATCAGTTCGGGGGGACCGTGTCCCGTTCGGCCCCTCCCTCGTTGATTCTGGCTGCCATATAGCCGCCGCCGAAGCCGTTGTCGATGTTGACGACGGCGACACCCGGGGCGCAGGCGCTCAACATGGAAAGAAGTGCCGCAATTCCTCCCAGCGACGCCCCGTAGCCGACGCTGGTGGGGACGGCGATCACCGGACAGCGGACCAGGCCCGCGACCACGCTCGGCAAGGCCCCTTCCATTCCGGCGACCACCACCAGCGCCTTGCACTTCTGAAGCTCGGCCTCGACGTGCAGCAGACGGTGGAGACCAGCGACGCCGACGTCTGGATAGCAGCGCACCTTCGCCCCCAGCCACTGTGCGGTCACCCTCGCCTCTTCTGCCACCGGCAGGTCCGCCGTCCCCGCGCACACGATGCCCACGCTTCCTTCGGGCTCGTGATCGATGGAGTTTGCGCTGATGCAGCGCGCCTTGGCGTGATAGGTCGCCTGCGAGCAGAGTGCGCGCGTGGCGTCGAAGGCCTGAGGATCGGCGCGCGTCACCAGCGCGCGGCCGTGGCGGCGGAACAGCTCGGTGAAGATGCGCGCGACCTCCTGCGGCTCCTTGCCCTGGCCGAAGACGACTTCCGGCGCGCCGCAGCGCCGCTCCCGATCGATGTCGACCCTGGCGAATCCAAGGTCGAGGAAACCACACAGTTCCCGCTCGGCCTGAGGCACGGGAAGTGTTCCTCGGGCGACCTCCTTCAGGATCTGCTGGAGTCGGTTCTGGTTCATCGAGAGCTCTCGCCGGACAAGTGCCTTGTCAAGAATCGGTCCTTCCGCCATTTCAGTGGGTACCCGGAAGTAGGTCGAGTACCTGGCCCCCCGTTCATTTGGCTCCGCCCTGGACCCGCTCGCTCGCTCGAGCGTTTCGCTGCGCTCCGCTCGCTCGCGGGGGCTTGCAGGCTTCCCTGGACTCCCAGTCCCGTTTGGCAAAACGAAACAAGAACGGCCAGCGC